>Ga0315277_10013712_pt1 | contig 10095 bp, 7 predicted proteins | sample YL17G05_15_MG_FD_203695 | JGI IMG/M metagenome (GOLD analysis project Ga0315277, IMG submission 203695) | Sediment microbial communities from Yellowstone Lake, YNP, Wyoming, USA - YL17G05_15 | ecosystem: Environmental > Aquatic > Freshwater > Lake > Sediment | place: USA: Wyoming | collected...
AGGCGGTCGTAGCGCGCGAGCGTCCCGACCTGGGTGAGCAGTCGGGTCACCGACTCGCTCGGCTGCGCGCCCTGGCTCAGCCAGTGGAACACCCGCGCTTCCTCGACCAAGATTGTGGAGGGTTCCGTGCGCGGATTGTATTGCCCGAGCAGCTCGAGAAAACGTCCATCGCGAGGCGCCTCGCGATCAATCGCTACCAGGCGAAAACTGGGTTGGTGCTTCGAACCGACCCTCCTGAGACGAATCCGAACCATAAAGCTTACTCCTTCGTGTGAGCAGTGATGTGGCGGATCATCTCCACCCGGCGGCGAGGGTGCGTGGGAAGGGGTCACGCGCACCGCCCGGCAGATCAACTCCATTTTACCCGAAAATGCGCGGAAGCCCCCGCCGGCCTTGGCCACGCATCATTTTCATCACCTTCTGCGCCTCGCGGAACTGGCGCAGCAGCCGGTTGACCTCCTGGACAGCCGTGCCTGAGCCCTTGGCGATACGCCGGCGGCGACTGGCATTGAGCACCTCCGGATTGCGCCGTTCCTCGGGTGTCATCGAGAGCAGGATGGCCTCGCTGCGCCGCATCTGCCGGTCGAGTTCCTCCGGCGGCGGGGCTTTCGCGGCATTCACCGCCGCCAGTGGCATGCTTTCCATAAGCGCGCTCAGCGAGCCCATCTTGCGCATCTGGCGCATTTGCTCAATCAGGTCCTCGAGCGAGTACTCGCCACCGGCCGCGCGCTGGGCCTGCTTCTCAACTTCAGCCGCCGTGAATGCCGTTTCGGCCCGAGCCACCAGCCCGGCAATGTCGCCCAGGCCCAGAATGCGGTTGGCCAAGCGCAGCGGGTCGAACGCCTCCAGCGCCTCCAGCCCCTCGCCGACGCCCACCCAACGGATGGGCACGCCGGTCACCGCGCGCATCGAGATGGCTGCCCCGCCGCGCGCGTCGCCGTCGAGCTTGGTCAGGATGAGCCCGGTCAGGCCGACTGCCTTGTGAAAACCCTCGGCGATGTGCAATGCCTCCTGACCGGTCATCGCATCTGCGACGAGCAGAACCTCCGTAGGGGAGAGCGCGGCGCGCAGTGTTGCGAGCTCATCCATCAGCGGTTGGTCGAGCTGCATGCGCCCGGCGGTGTCGACGATGACCACCGTATCGCCCTCGCGCTGCGCGTGGGCATATGCCTCGCGGGCGATCGAAAGCGCCTCTCCTGGAGCGCTGAAGACTTGCACGCCGATGGTTTGACCGAGCTGCTGAAGCTGGTCAATCGCAGCCGGGCGGTGGCTATCCGCCGCGACCAGCAGGACGCGTTCACCCTCCTCTTGCCAACGCCGCGCCAACTTGGCGGCGGTGGTCGTCTTGCCCGACCCTTGCAGTCCGGCGAGGAGAACGACACGGGGTTTGATGCCGGCAAGCTTCCACGTGCCTGCCGCGCCAAGGGTGGCGACAAGCTCCTCGTGAACGATCTTGATGACCTGCTGGGCGGGGTTGAGGGCGCGCGAGACTTCCGCGCCCACGGCGCGCGCGCGAACCCGCTCGAGGAAATCCTTTGCGACGGTGAAGTGCACGTCGGCCTCGAGCAGCGCCATGCGGATTTCGCGCAGCGCCGAATCGACGTCGCCTTCGGAGAGCCGACCGCGGCGGCCCAGCCTATCGAAGATGGCTTGAAGTCTGGCGGAGAGGGTTTCGAGCATGGCCCAGACACAAAATCGCCGCACCGTTCATCGGACACGCCTTGTCCGCGAGCGGCCGGCGGAGATGGATCACAGGGATGGGATTGTAGAGCAGGCGGTGCTCGCAGTCAAGCTGATCGCGCCGCGTGATGCGAGCGAGCCCGGCGGGATGGAGGAGGTCGGTCGGAATGGCAGCCGGGCGCCTGGGCAAACGATCGCAGCCACTCGGTTCGGGCGCTCATGAACCTCGTCCATTGCATACGACGACAACGGTCCCCCGGCTCCCACCCGTGATGGCCCTGATGCCCAAGAGCCGGATGAGCCTCCTGCCACCCCAGTCGCCCGGACTTCGCAGGTGCATCCCCTGCCCCGCCTCCATAGAGCATCCCTGGTGACCGGTGACAGGGTCATTCTGGAAACCCGACTCTGTCAAGCGGCCCAACATCCAAGCCCGATAATCGCCTTGACTTGCACCAGTAGCATCCCGCCAGCTCACCGACAGTCACCGCGCCACCGCACGGCAGCGCCTCCGGTTTCTTGACGCTTTCTTGACATTGCACTATTAATCCTTGTCTATCTCTTGTCGCCGAACTGCATACACTGTTGCAGGATCATGTCAGGGGTCGGTACGAAGGAGTGTGTTTATGTCGGATCTCTTGTACCTCGGTTTGACAGTGGTGGCCCTGGTTCTCACTCTGGGGATGATCGCGTTGTTCGATCGGTTGATGGAGAAGGCGCCGTGACAACGCTCTACATCATCGCGGGTGTGATCACCTTCGTCCTGTTGATTTACTTAGTCCTCGCGCTCCTCAAGCCGGAGTGGTTCGGATGACAATCTTCAGTTGGCTCCAACTCATCCTATACCTCGTCGTCCTGCTCGCCCTCGTCAAGCCCTTGGGCACGTTCATGGCCCACGTCTATCAGGGGGAACGGACATTCCTTGATCCAGTGCTGCGGCCGCTCGAGCGACTCATCTACCGCGTCTCAGGCGTCCGAGCCGACGAAGAGATGAGCTGGAGGACCTACGCGGTCACCATGATGCTCTTCAATGTCCTTGGGCTTATCGCCGTATATGGGTTGCAGCGGATACAGCACCTCTTGCCGGCCAACCCGCAGGGGCTCGGCGCAGTCTCGCCGGATTCGTCGTGGAACACCGCGGTTAGCTTCGCCACCAATACCAACTGGCAGGGTTATGGCGGCGAAGTGACGATGAGTTATCTGACGCAGATGCTTGCTCTCACCGTGCAGAACTTCGTTTCTGCAGCCACAGGCATGGCCGTGGCTGTTGCTTTGATTCGAGGCATCGCGCGGCGAGCCGCTCAAACCATTGGCAACTTCTGGGTTGATCTCACCCGCACCACTCTTTACATCCTGTTGCCTCTGTCCATTGGGCTGTCCCTCGTGCTGGTCTCCCAAGGGGTCGTCCAGACGTTGGACGGATACAAGACCGTGCCGCTACTCCAGCCGACGACAGACGGGAGCGGAGGTTCGGTGGCGCAGCAGGTGCTGGCCGTCGGGCCGGCCGCATCGCAAATCGCCATCAAGCAACTGGGCACCAACGGCGGCGGCTTCTTCAACGTCAACTCCTCCCACCCGTTCGAGAATGCGACTCCGCTCTCGAACTTCGTCGAAGTGCTTGCGATTCTCGTCATATCGGCTGCGTTGTGCTACACGTTCGGCAAGATGGTGGGCGACACTCGTCAGGGTTGGGCGCTACTGGGCGCCATGACCGCCATCTTTGTGGCCTTCCTGGCGATCGCCGTTTGGGCCGAACAAAGCGGCAACCCGGCTTTCGCGGCTCTGGGTGTGGACCAGACACAGAGCGCCATGAACCCCGGCGGCAACATGGAGGGCAAGGAGGTGCGCTTTGGCATTGCCAACTCAGCGCTTTGGGCCACCGCCACAACCGCCGCCTCGAACGGCTCAATCAACTCAATGCACGACTCCTTCATGCCGCTGGGTGGCCTGGTGCCTCTGTTCCTGATGCAGTTGGGAGAAATAATCTACGGCGGCGTCGGCTCGGGGCTGTACGGCATGTTGGCCTTCGTCATCGTGGCAGTCTTCGTCGCCGGGCTGATGGTAGGGCGCACGCCCGAATACCTGGGCAAGAAGATCGAAGCCTATGAGATGAAGATGGCGTCGGTCATGCTGTTGGTCCCGATCCTGCTGGCGAAGATCGGGACGGCGGTGGCGGTGGTGGTTCCAGCCGGTATGGCCACAATCTGGAACACCGGCGGGCCACACGGCTTCAGCGAAGTGCTGTACGCCTTCTCGTCGGCGAGCAACAACAATGGCAGTGCGTTTGCCGGCCTAGGGGCCAACACGCCGTTCTACAACACGGCCTTGGGGATTTGCATGTTCCTCGCACGCTATTGGCTGGCGATCCCTGCATTGGCGATCGCCGGATCACTCGTGCGCAAGAAGAAGATCCCCACGAGCGCGGGCACGTTGCCGACGCATACCCCACTTTTCGTTGCCTGGCTGATCGGTGTCATCATGATCGTCGGTGCCCTGAGCTTCATTCCGGCGCTCTCCCTCGGGCCCATCGTTGAACACTTGATGTTGGGGCAATAGAGCGATGACCGCATATCCCGTGCCACTCAAGAAGCAAACCCGGAACATCCGCGTGATGTATCAGCGGGCAGTCCTGGATTCCTTTCGCAAGCTCGACCCGCGGCTGGAAGTCCGCAACCCGGTCATGTTCGTGGTCGAAGTCGGGAGCGTCCTGACGACGGCCCTGTGGGTGCAAGCCATGCTCGGCCATGGAGAGGCGCCCGCCGCCTTCATTGGAGGCGTGGCCCTATGGCTGTGGTTCACGGTGCTCTTTGCCAATCTCGCCGAAGCCGTAGCCGAAGGCCGGGGCAAGGCCCAGGCGGAGGCGCTCCGCCGCACCCGCAAGGAAACCCAGGCCAAGAAGCTACGCGCGCCTCGGCGCGACGCTGAAGTGGTGCTGGTCTCCTCGATCGCCCTACGAAAAGACGACCTTTTCCTGGTTGAGGTCAACGACATCATCCCAGCCGATGGCGAGATCGTCGAAGGCATCGCCTCCGTGGACGAAAGCGCCGTCACCGGGGAAAGCGCGCCTGTGATCCGCGAAGCCGGCGGCGATCGCAGTGCCGTGACGGGCGGGACGCGAGTGCTCTCCGACTGGCTGATCGTGCGAGTGACGGCCGATCCGGGCGAGGGATTCCTCGACCGCATGATTGGGCTGGTGGAGGGCGCCAAGCGCCAGAAGACACCTAACGAGATTGCACTCAACATCCTGCTCGCCGGTTTCACCATCATCTTCCTGGTTGTGTGCGCCACCCTGCTGCCGTACTCGCTTTACAGCGTGAGCGCCGCCGGCAAGGGGATCCCGGTCACGATCACAGTGTTGGTGGCCCTGCTCGTCTGCCTCATCCCGACCACGATTGGCGGGCTGCTCTCAGCTATCGGGATCGCCGGTATGGACCGGCTGATCCGGCGCAATGTGATCGCTCTCTCGGGGCGGGCGGTCGAGGCGGCCGGCGACGTGGACGTCCTGCTTCTGGATAAGACCGGAACGATCACGCTGGGCAACCGCCAAGCGGTCGAGTTTGTGCCCGTCGGTGGGACGGACGCGAGAACTTTGGCCGAGGTCGCGCAGTTGGCGTCCATGGCCGACGAGACACCCGAAGGGCGAAGTATTGTCGTTCTGGCAAAAGAGAAGTACGGATTGCGCGGTCGATCCGTGGGCGCAGGCCCACTGAAGGCCGCACCAGAGACCCGGGCTCAGGGGATGCAATTCATTCCGTTCAGCGCGCAGACTCGTATGAGCGGGGTGGACCTTTCGGATGGGACGAGCATCCGCAAAGGGGCTCCCGACACGATGATGGCCCTCATCGCCGGCAACGGGGGCCAGGCGCCCTCGGAACTTAAAAGCGCGGTGGACACAATCGCCCGCAGCGGAGGCACGCCGCTAGTGGTTTCCCGCAATGGTCAGGCTTTAGGTGTGATTCACCTCAAGGACATCGTCAAGGGCGGTATCAAGGAGCGGTTCATCCATCTTCGTAAGATGGGAATCAAGACGGTCATGATCACCGGCGACAATCCACTGACAGCGGCGGCGATCGCCGCCGAGGCCGGCGTGGACGACTTCCTGGCCCAGGCCACGCCGGAGGCCAAGCTGAAGCTCATCCGGGAGCACCAGTCGGGGGGCAAGCTGGTGGCGATGACCGGCGACGGAACTAACGATGCGCCGGCGCTGGCCCAGGCGGATGTTGCCGTCGCGATGAACACCGGCACCCAGCCGGCCCGCGAGGCGGCCAACATGGTCGACTTGGACAGCAACCCGACCAAGCTGATTGAGATCGTAGAGATCGGCAAGCAGCTGCTGATGACGCGAGGCGCCCTGACGACCTTCAGCATCGCCAACGATGTGGCCAAGTACTTCGCGATCATCCCGGCCGCCTTCGCCTCGACTTTCCCGGCGCTCACGGCGCTGAACTTCATGCATCTGGCCACCCCGCAGAGCGCGATTCTCTCCGCGGTGATCTTCAACGCGCTCATCATCGTCGCCCTCATTCCGCTGGCGCTGCGTGGAGTGTCCTATCGCCCCGTGGGTGCCGCCCAAGTCCTGCGCGATAACCTGCTGATTTACGGGGTGGGCGGCATTGTCGCGCCCTTCGTCGGCATCAAGCTTATCGACCTGCTGCTCGTTGCAGCACACCTCGTCTAGGGCTGGCGAGGGACTGACCTCTCGCCCAAGGAGGAATCCCATGCGAAGACTCCGTCTTTCAATCACTCCAGAGTTGCTGGCCGAATGTGGCAAGGCCGTTGCGCTCACCTTCTTCATGACGATTCCGATGTTCCTCATCGGGCGTCAAACGTTGGGCGAGTCGGTGATTGCTCTGCTCTACCTGGCGGCGGTTGGTTGGAGCGCCGGCCAATGGGGGCGCCTGCCTGGCATGTGCGCTGCGATCACCGCCACTCTGACCTTCAACTTCCTGTTCATTCCACCCTTCTTCACCTTTGCCGTCGGCCAGCTCGAGGGGTGGCTGGTGCTAACGATCTTCCTCGGCGTTTCGATTCTTGTCGTGGGAAGGTTCCGTGAGCCCCTGGCCCAAGCGCGCATCAGCCAGCGCGATGCCCAGCTGATGTACGAAATGAGCATTGCCCTATCCGGTCAGCGGACCCGCAAGGCCGTGCTGCACGCTTTGGCACGCAACCTTCTGCAAACCTTTTACGCATCCGCGGTCCAGGTCACGCTCGAAACCGAAACCGGTCCCATCTCAGCCGCGGTGAAAGTACCCGCCGACGGGCATATTTCAAAACCCCCGGACCGCGTCATACCGGTCCAAGCGGCGCCGGGACTGATAGGTGAAATCCATATTTGGCGCGGCAACGGCTGGCTGCCTCCAGAAGAGAGCCGCTTGCTTCTCAACTTGGCGGCGTTGGCCGCAACGGCCATCGAGCGGGCCAGGACAACAGAGATGGAGTCGGTCGCCAACCATCCGGCGGCTGCCGGCGATAGATAGGAATCAAATGGCTGGTCAATTGAAGACTGCCCTTGTCATGCTCCTGGCCCTGACCCTTGTCACGGGCGTGGTCTATCCTTTGCTGGTCACTGGGCTGGCCCAAGCACTCTTCCCGCGCCAGGCAAACGGCAGCCTGATCGTCCGCGAGGGGAGGGCTGTCGGCTCGGAGCTCATCGGCCAATCGTTTGAGGATCCACACTACTTCTGGGGGAGACTCTCGGCGACAGCCCCCTTCCCGTACAACGCCGAAGCCTCCTCCGGTTCGAATTATGGTCCCCTGAACTTGGCCTTGCTGGACGCGGTGCAGGCACGCGTCGACGCCCTGCGTGCCGCCGATCCGGCGAACACAGCTCCGATTCCGGTCGACCTGGTGACCGCCTCGGGCAGCGGACTCGACCCGCACATCAGCGTGGCCGCCGCGCTTTACCAGTTGCCGCGGGTCGCACGCGAACGCGGTCTTTCGGAGGACCAGGTGCAGCAGCTGGTGGACAAGTACACGCAAGGCCGGCAACTCGGAATCCTGGGCGAGCCACGGGTTAACGTCCTCGAACTCAACCTGGCACTCGATGGCCTGCCGTAAGGTCGTCTGTGTTGCCTCAAGCAGAATCGATCGCCGAGAGCAGTGTGGCGTGCTATCGCCGATCTTTTCCACGGAGCGGCTTCTCCCTCCCAGTGTCGCAACCCCCTTGGACGCGTCCGCATGAGTCCGCGGCCAAGTGCTGCGCGAAGGCTCCTTCGAGGGAGTGACTCAAGAACCCACGCCGAACACGCACGTAGAGCACCCATGATTCCCCCGGGCGGGCTGGACCGGGCGGCCGTCGAATGCGCGCCTGGCCTGTCCGACGGGCCCTATTTGACACAAACCTCTCAACCGCGGACAATGAGACCCGACTCGGAGCGACCCAGCGATGTCTGAACCTCTCCGCCCTGATCCCGATGAGCTTCTGGCGCGCGTCCAAGCCGAGGAACAACAGCAATCCCGCGGGAAGCTGCGCATCTTCCTGGGATTCGCAGCCGGCGTAGGCAAGACGTACGCCATGCTGGAAACGGCACGCCAAAGACATGCCGAAGGGGTGGATGTGGTCATCGGCTATGTCGAGACTCACGGTCGGGTCGAGACCGAAGCGCTCGTCAAGGGCCTGGAGATCCTCCCTCGCCGCCACGTGGAGTACCGCGGCAGCTTGCTCCCCGAATTCGACGTCGACGCCGTTCTGGCGCGCCGCCCGCAACTCGTGCTGGTCGATGAGTTCGCCCACACTAACGCGCCAGGGTGTCGCCATCCGAAGCGATATCAGGACGTGCGCGAGCTGTTGTCCGCGGGGATTGACGTCTACACCACCCTTAACATCCAGCACTTGGAAAGCCTCAATGATGCCGTGGCCCAGATCACCGGGGTCATCGTCCGCGAGACGATCCCCGACAGCGTTTTGGATGAAGCCGCCGAGATCAAACTCGTCGATCTGCCGCCCGACGAACTGATACAGCGCCTGAACGAAGGCAAGGTCTATGTCCCCGATCAGGCGGCGCTGGCCGTCGAACGCTTCTTCCGCAAAGGCAACCTCACCGCCCTGCGTGAGATGGCGTTGCGCCGCGCCGCGGGGCGCGTCGACGATCAGATGCTGGCCTACATGCAAACGCAGGCGATCCCCGGCCCGTGGCCCGCAGGTGAACGGCTGCTGGTGTGTGTGAGCAACAGCTCGCTCGGCGAACGGCTGGTGCGCTCCGCGCGCCGCCTGGCGGACGAACTCGGCGCCGAATGGTCCGCCGTCCACGTCGAGACGGGGGAAGCTGGCCGGCTGTCGGCCGAACTGCGCGATCGTGCGGCCCGCACGCTACGGCTGGCCGAGGAATTGGGGGCCAAGACGGTGACCATTCCGGGTCAATCCGTCGTCCAAACCGTGCTCGGCTACGCCCACGGGCACAATATCACCAAGATCATTGCCGGCCGACCGGTTCGATCCCGTTGGCAGGAGTGGATGCGCGCCTCCGTCGTGGATGAGTTGATTCGCGAAAGCGGCGCCATCGACGTGTTTGTGGTGAGCAGTGAGGCCGTAGCTCCGCCAACAGGCGAGGAGCGCGCGATCTTCCCGCACCGCCCATGGCGCCGCTACCTGCAGAGCACGCTTCTTGTCGCAGCAGCCACGCTGCTTGGGGCACCCGTCTCCGCCATCATCTCGCCCGTAAATATCGTCATGCTGTATCTGGTGGTCGTGGTCGTCGCGGCCGTGACCTTGGGCCGAGGCCCGTCGATTCTGGCCTCCCTCCTAAGCGTGATCGCTTTCGACTTCTTCTTTGTCCCCCCGCATTTGACATTGGGCGTGTCGGACACCGAGTACATCCTCACTTTCATCGGTTTGTTCGTGGTGGGCCTTGTCATCAGCAGCCTTGCGGCACAAGCGCGCGAACAGGCCAACGCGGCCCGCGATCGCGAGGGACAGACCGCCAAGCTCTACGAGCTCAGCCGGGACCTGGCGGCGCTGTCCGGGCTCGACGGGATACTGCAAGCCCTGCTGCGTCACATCCAGGGAACCTTCGGCCGAGAGGGGGTGATCCTCCTGCCCCAGGAAGGCCACCTCGAGCCCACCACCACCGGCGGAGGGCTGAAACTGGATGAGAACGAGTTGGCCGTGGCCGACTGGGTATTTCGGCACGGCGAGCCCGCGGGACGTAATACCGATACCCTCACCGCGGCCCGGTTGCGCTACCTGCCGCTCAAAACAGCACGCGGCGTACTCGGCGTGCTCGGCATACTCGGCCCGAGCGACCCGGAGCGGCAGCTACCGCGCGAACAGCTTCGACTCATGGAGGCTTTTACCAGCCAGGCGGCGGTAGCCATCGAGCGGGCTCAACTTGCCGAGGAAGCGCAGCACGCGCATGTCCTTCAGGCAACCGAGCAGCTCCAAGCCGCTTTGCTCAATTCCATCTCCCACGACTTGCGCAC
>Ga0315277_10013713_pt1 | contig 10095 bp, 5 predicted proteins | sample YL17G05_15_MG_FD_203695 | JGI IMG/M metagenome (GOLD analysis project Ga0315277, IMG submission 203695) | Sediment microbial communities from Yellowstone Lake, YNP, Wyoming, USA - YL17G05_15 | ecosystem: Environmental > Aquatic > Freshwater > Lake > Sediment | place: USA: Wyoming | collected...
CGAAGCCGACCTCGGATGGAAGCCGGCCGAGACGCTGACCAGCGGTCTTGAAAAGACCGTCGCTTGGTATCTTGAAAACATGGACTGGGTGACCGCCATCCAAGGCGATGCCAACTATCAGGACTGGATGGCGGATAACTATGCGAGGCGGGGGGAGGCCAAATGAAAGGCATCATCCTGGCGGGCGGGCGCGGCACGCGGCTGTATCCCCTGACGCTCGGGGTGAGCAAGCAGCTTTTGCCGGTGTATGACAAGCCGATGATCTACTACCCGCTGTCAATGCTGATGCTGGCCGGCCTGCGCGAGATTCTGGTTATCACCATGCCGCACGAGCGGTCCGCTTTCGAGCGCCTGCTGGGTGACGGGAGCCAATGGGGGCTCCAAGTGACCTATGCGGCGCAGCCCGAGCCGCGCGGTTTGGCCGATGCCTTCCTGGTCGGGCGAGATTTCGTCGGCACGGAGCCAGTGGCCTTGATCCTCGGGGACAACATGTTCTTCGGCCAAGGGCTGCGCGGCAAGCTGCGCACGGCAGCGACCTTGACCGAGGGGGCGCTGATCTTTGCCTACCCGGTGCGCGACCCGCAGCGCTACGGGGTAGTCGAGTTTGATGCCGCTGGCCGCGCATTGACCATTGACGAAAAGCCAGTCGCGCCGCGCTCGCACTTTGCGGTGCCCGGCCTGTATTTTTATGACCGGCAGGTGGTGGGCCTGGCGGAGAAACTGAAGCCCTCGCCGCGTGGCGAATTGGAAATCACCGATCTCAACCGGGAGTATCTGGCGCGCGGCGAGCTACGGGTGAAGGCGCTGGGACGGGGTGTGGCCTGGCTGGACGCCGGGACTCACGAATCCCTCCTGCAGGCGGCGACCTTCGTCCAAGCGGTGGAAGAACGTCAGGGGCTAATGATCTCGTGCCCGGAGGAGATCGCTTATCGCCAGGGATGGATAGGTGCGGCAGAAATGCGTCGCGCGGCGCAGAGAATCGGCAACACCTACGGCGCCTATCTGCTGCACCTCCTCGACGAAATAGAGCTCGGCCCTGCCTAGTCGCCATGCGCATCCTGCTGATTGGCAAGAACGGGCAGTTGGGGTGGGAACTCGAGCGGGCGCTGCCGACGCTCGGCCCAGTGCGCGCGGTGGATCTCCCAGAGATCGATCTGGCGCAGGCCAAGACCCTCACGCCGTTGGTGCGCGAGACGCATCCCGACCTCATTGTTAATGCCGCGGCGTACACCGCGGTTGACAAGGCGGAAACTGAGGAAGACTTGGCCCGGATGGTTAATGGGGTTGCGTCCGGCATCCTGGCGGAAGAAGCAGCACGGCTAGGGGCCGCCTTCATTCACTACTCAACCGACTACGTCTTCGATGGAAGGAAGACAACCCCTTACACCGAGGCGGACGCACCTCACCCGTTGAACGCCTACGGCCGCACTAAGCTCGCGGGTGAGCAGGCGGTCGAGGCGGCGGGCGGGGCGTACATCATCCTGCGCACGAGCTGGGTGTACAGCCTGCGCGGGGCGGGGTTTGTCAGCAAAGTCCTCTCCTGGCTGCGCATGCAGGATGAGGTGCGCGTGGCGGAGGACGAGGTGAGCAGCCCGACCTGGGCGCGCGCGCTGGCGCAAGCCACAGCGCAGATCCTGGCCGCTGCCGGGCATCTGGTTGTACCGCGCCTCAAAGAGCGGCGCGGGGTGTACCACCTGGCGGGGGCGGGCGCCGCCAGCCGCCTGGAGTGGGCGCGGGAGATCCAAACCTGGGATCCATGTCCGGCGGAACATCGTGCACTCGAAATCCTGCCGGCCAAGCGGGCCGACTTTCCGACCGCGGCCGCGCGGCCGGCGTATTCGGTGCTGGATTGTTCGCGGGCGCGAGAGATTTTGGGAGTGCAATTGCCGCCGTGGCGCGAGGCGCTGCGAGAGGCGATGCAGGGGCTCCGATAGGCGATGAACTCGACGGGAAGCGGAGAGGCGTATGACGCCTACTACTTCGCCCATGCTTGTGGGCGGCCCTACCAGCGCGACGCCGAGTGGCTGGCGTTCTTCGATGGCATAGCGGCGCGTAAGGTAGAGGACATGGCTACCAGAACGGTTCTGGATGCGGGTTGCGCGATGGGCTTCCTGGTAGAGGCGCTCCGGCGCCGCGGTGTGGAGGCTTACGGTATTGATATTTCCGAGTACGCTATTAGCCAGGTGCATCCCGATATGGCGCCCTACTGCCATGTAGCTTCCATCGATGAGCCGTTAGGGCGCTCCTACGATTTGATCGTGTGCATCGAGGTCCTTGAGCATCTGGAAGCCGACGTTGCGCGCCGGGCGATTGGCAACTTGTGCGAGCACGCGCGCGAAGTGCTCTTCTCTTCGACGCCATTTGACTTCCGCGAGGCAACTCACCTCAACGTTCAGCCGCCAGAGTACTGGGCCGGGCTATTTGCGCGCCATGAGTTCGTCCGCGATCTGGACCTCGACGCCTCCTTCATTACGGATTGGGCGGCCCGCTTCTGCAAGCAACCCGAACCCGCCTGGCGCACGGTCCAGAGATACGAACGTTGGCTGTGGCCGCTGTGGCGCGAGAATCGAGAACTGCGTGCGGCGCTGCGCGAGATGCGCGATCGGGCAGCGCAGCCCCAGGCCCTGATTGAAAGTCCCCCTTCCAGCCCTGCCCAGGACTACGGACGCTTGGAGGAGCGGCTTGCCACCCAGGCTGCCCGCGTGAAGGAATTGGAGGCGCTCCTTCAGGATATCCAGGCAGGTGTCGGATGGCGGTGGCTGACCACGGTGCGCCGCTGGAGGTCGTCGTTTGCACCGCCGGGCCCTCGCCGGGACCGATTGCTGCGCCGCTGGCTCGGGAGATTCCGACGTTGAGCAAAGCGAAGGATTTGGGCGTGGGCGACGCTCGCGACATCCGGCGGGTCGCGGTGTTCTCCAACAGCCATCCCGGCGAGGCGCTGTACGTCTGGCGCGTTGCCGGCCCGCTCGCCCACGCCGGCGTCGAGATCCTCCCGGGCGCGATCGGCGGCGATCTGCACCTGGCAGCAGTCGAGCAAGCCGACGCGGTTCTGATTCAGCGTGACTTTCCAGGGCGGAGAAGCGACTATCGGCAGGCTGTTGATCTGGCCCGGTCTCGGGCGATTCCGGTCCTCCTCGATTTGGACGATCTACTCTTCGAACTACCCCCGGATCACCCCGACCGGCAGAGTCACCACTACGCGCCGACCCTGATCCCCACGCTCGAAGCGCTGCTGGAAGCGGACTTGGTGCTGACCTCAACCGAAGTGCTGCGGCGGCGCCTGAGCCGCTTCAACCCGAACATGGTCGTCTTTCGCAACCGACTGGATGAGACTCTGTGGCCCGACTCTCCCCGGCGACCCGCTCCGGATGACCGGCCGCTTGGGATTGGATACTTCGGCACCACGACCCACACACCGGATGTGGAGATACTCGGTCCGGCGCTTCGCACTGTGGTCGATCGCTACGGCGAACGAATCGCGATTCAATTCTACGGCTGCCCTCCCCCCCGATCCCTCCAGGGCGACCCGCGTGTCGTCTGGGCAGCGCATGCCTGGATGACCTATCGGGAGTACGTCGCGCTCCTGCGCGAGGCGCCAGTAGATATCGGCCTCGCGCCCCTGGCGGATACCGACTTCAACCGCGCGAAGAGCGAGGCCAAATTCCTCGAGTACAGCGCCGCGGGTCTCCCGGGTGTCTACAGCGACGTTGAGCCTTATGGTGCCGCGATCCGGCCTGGGCGCACCGGGTGGCTGGCGCGGTCAGAGCGTGACTGGGTCGATCACCTGTCGCGCCTTATCGAGGACGGCTCGCTGCGCGAGCGAATGGCGGAAGCGGCATTCCGCGATGTTCATTCGCGCTTGACCCTGTCGGCCTGTCGAAAAGACTGGCGTGTGACGGTGGAGCGGGCGCTGCGGGCGCGGCGGCCCGCGGCGGCCGAGCAGGTCGAACGCGGCGAGTTGATCCGGAACCTTGCACGGCAAGTGGCCGCGTGGACGGACTCCCTGGAAACTGAGGCAGGAGCACGGCGCGCCGAGGCCGAGCGACAGGTGCGCGAATCCGAATCGAACAAACAGAAGCTGCATTTAGCGGAGGGTCAACTCCAGGCGACGCAGGCGGAGCATGCGCGTGAGATCCGGGCTCTGCAGGACGCCCTGAATGCGCAGCGCCTGGTGGCGCAAGCGCTGGCCGAGAAGCTCGATAGTCAGCGCGCCGAGCGCGAGGCTCTTGGGCATGCCCTCGAGGACCTGCGTGTGGAGCGTGAGGCGCTGAGGCGCGCGGTGGGAGATCTGCAAGCGCAGAGTGAAGCTCTCGGGCACACGATAGGGACTCTTCGAGAGGAGGTTGAGCGCGGGAGGCAAACGCTCCAGCAGGTCCAGGCGCGGCTCGCCGAGCGCGACGATGATCTGGATGCCCTTCGGCTTGCGCTGAGCCGAGCCCGCACTCCGCCCTCGCTCGCCAGGCGGCTGCTCAGGCTGGCAGTACACCCCTTCCGCGCCTCTCGCTTGCGCCGCGACATTCGAGTTATCGCGGCGAGCCAGGCTCTGGACGCGGCTTTCTATCTCTTGCGCTACCGGGATGTCCGCCTCAGCGGCGGTGACCCGGTCCGCCACTACTGTGAATACGGGTGGAAGGAGGGGCGGGATCCCTCTCCGGCTTTCGACACCCGCTTCTACCTGGAAGCGCATCGCGATGTGGCGGCGGTGGGGATCAACCCGCTGGTCCACTATCTCCAGTACGGGCGGCGCGAGGGCCGCGTGACGCGCCGAGAAGGACAGCCGCCGGCGGGCTGGGCCGATCAATCCCAGATGACGCCCGACACACCGAAGGTCGCACGGACGACGCTTCTTGGAAGACTGCTCTCCCGGGCGGCGATCGGTGTGTGCACGTTGCCGGCGACTCTCGTCTTCTACGACGGGTTCGGCGCGTGGGTGCGAGCCGTGCGCGGCGGCAAATCCTTCGTGACGGACGTTCTCGACAACCCCGTCGCATGCCGAGCGCGTCTGACGAAGTCGCCGCGGGCTGTGCGCCTCCTGGTCGCGGTTCCACTCGCGGCGGCTTTGCGTATCCGTAAGAACGGCGGTCTCTTTCAATCGCTGCGGAACACCTACCTGGTCCTGCGCGAGGAGGGAGCCTACGGACTGCGCGCCCGGCTGCTGGAACGCGCTTCGGACGGCCCAGTGCCGGCGTCCTTCTCAGAGGCCGTGCCCTCGAGTGAGCCGAATCCGTCTCGCATCCTGGTGATGGACTGGCGTATCCCCATGGCAGATGTGTCGGCCGGAGAGCGCGCCACGGTGGGCATCCTTGCGGACCTGTGCGCACTCGGCTACGACGTCGTCTTCCTTCCCAAGACGATGGATCCCGCGCCGGAGTATGAGGACCAACTGCGTCAGCTGGGTGTCCGGGTAGTCACACGCGCCGAGGGGTACGTGTCCTCGATTCAATACTTGGAGCGCCAAGGGCACACTTTCACCGTCTACTACCTCATCAGGGTCGATGTGGCCGAGATGGTGTTGACCACCATCCGCCGGGTCGCTCCCCGGGCGAAGGTCCTCTTCCATCTACCGGACGTGTACTTCTTGCGACAACGGCGTGAGGCGGAGCTGCGCGGCGCCCCCGAACTTATGGCCGCGGCCGAGGCAATGCGGGAGCGGGAGCTGGCAATTATCCGCCAAGCGGACCGAACAGTCATCGTCAGCTCGGCCGAGCTGCCGGTCTTGCGTGAGTTCGTGCCGGATGCACCCATCAGTGTCTTCCCAGTGCTCTATGCTCCCGTGGTCGAGGGGCCGGCTCCGTTCGACTCACGCAAGGGCGTCTTCTTCTTGGGGGGCTACGAACACCCGCCCAACGTTGATGCGGTGATATGGTTTGTGCAGGAGATCTGGCCGCAGGTGCACGAGGTATTGCCCGAGGCCGTCTTTCACATCGTGGGGAGTAAGGCCCCGCAGGAGATCCTCGAACTGGGATCCCAGCCGGGCGTGCACGTCGATGGGTTCGTGAAGGATCTGGACGGTCTGCTTTCGGAGATGCGGGTGGGCGTGGCCCCGCTGCGATACGGCGCCGGTATCAAGGGCAAGGTGGCGGTCACCCTGGGGGCGGGCATCCCCTGCGTGTGCACCGCCTCGGCCGCGGAGGGATTGGGGATTGAGGACGGGGTCCACGCGCTCCTAGCGGATGACCCGGAGGCCTTCGCGCAGGCGGTGGTCCAGCTCTACACCCAGCCGGAGCCTTGGCAGCGGCTGAGCCTCGCGGGCCGCGAACTGGTGCGGCAGCGCTTCGGCGCACAGGCCAACCGCGCCGCGCTGCTGCGTGTCCTGGATGCGGCCCGGGCCTTGCCGATCGCGCTCTGGGCTGCGCACTGCCAGAGTCTCGCGCCGCACCGCGTGCCATGTCTGGCGGCGGGCGATCCCGTTGACGTGTCGGTAATCATCCCCGTCCACAACAAGTGGACGTACACCCGCGCGTGCCTCAATGCGATTCTGGAGGCTTGCGCCGCCGATGACTTCCTATACGAGATCATCCTGGCCGACGACCTATCGACGGATGAGACGAGCCGCGCCGCCAAGCACTTCCCGGGATTGCGCATCGTCAGGACCGCCACCAACGTCGGCTTTCTGCGCAACTGCAACAATGCCGCAGGCCACGCCCGAGGCACGTACCTGCTCCTGCTCAATAACGACACCGTCGTGCTTCCGGGTTGGCTGGCCGCCCTGAAGGCGCGGATGGACGAAGATGCGAGTGCGGCCATTGTGGGGTCCAAGCTGCTCTATCCCGACGGGACGATCCAGGAGGCGGGAGGGATTCTGTGGAACGACGCCACGGCCCACAACTTCGGCCGGGGGAGGCCGCGCGATGCCATCGAATGCAACTACGTGCGAGAAGTCGACTACATCTCGGGCGCGTCTATTCTGATCCGCAGGACCTTCTGGGACGTTGTGGGAGGGTTCGACCAGCGCTACCAGACGGCGTATTGTGAAGATTCGGACCTGGCGATGGCGGCTCGGGCGAGAGGCATGCGGGTTGTGTACGACCCCGGCTCGGAGGTGGTGCACTTCGAGCACCAGAGCTACGCCGAACAAGCGCCCTCGCATGATCCTGCCTTGCAGCAGCGGAACATCGCCAGGCTTCTTGAGAAGTGGAGAGAGGTTCTCACCCAACAGCACCAAGCACCAACCACAGCCCCCCACCTGGGAGTGAGCGCGGCACAACGCACGCCGTCTCCCTCGGCGCGCGCGCGCCGAGGGCAAGGGCGTCTGAACGTCTTGTACTTCAGCCCGTTTCCATCGCATCCCGGCAAGCACGGCAACCAGACAACCATCCGGCACTTTGGCCGACTGTTCCAAGGAATGGGGCACAGCGTTCACTTCGTGCTATTGGAAAGCGATCTCTTCACCAAGGACGATGTTGAGGATATGTGCTCCTCTTGGGATTCTTTGGATCTCATCCCAAACTCGTTGCCCATGGTGGCTGATGGCCGCCCGATACCCTTTGACGGCTGGTATGTGGAGGGGTTGGGAGAGCGGATCGCCTGCCTGTGCGCCAAGTACGAGATCGATTTGGTGTTCTGCTCCTATGTGTTCCAATCCAGACTCCTGGAATTCGTCCCAGCGCATGCACTCAAGGTGATCGACACGCACGACAAGATGGGGAACCGGTACGAGATGTTGTGGGCCAACGGCCAGCCGCCGGAGTTCTTCTCGTGTACGCCAGAGGAGGAGGGCGTCTACCTGCGGCGGGCGGATATCGTTGTTGCCCGGCGGGAGGAGGAAGCCCGCTATTTCGACACCGTTGCCGGCCGGGAGACGGCCATCGTGATTCCCCATCTGGAGGAGCCGCACTTTGTGCAGCGGGCATTTGACGGGCTTCGGCACGTGGGCATCGTGGGCAGCGCCAACCGGATCAACCTGGCTATCATCCGCGACTGCTTAGCCGCGATCGACCGGCGCCTTCGCGGCGAGAGTTGTCCTTTCATACTTCATGTTGCCGGACAGGTGAAGGACATGGTGGCTGGCCTGCCATCCGAGGAGGCCCAGGTCTTCCGCAAGCCATGGGTACGGATGCACGGATTCGTTCCCGATATCGCGCGGTTCTATGCGGAGATGGATCTGATAATCTCGCCCGCCACGATGGGCACCGGCATCAATGTCAAGACGGTGCAAGCCATGGCCTACGGCATGCCGCTCCTGACGACCCTGGTCGGCAGCAAGGGCATTGCCACAGGCGACCCGATGCACTCGCACCGCGATCTGGACGTGCTGGCCGAGAGCCTCTTGTCTCTGATAGGCCGCCCGGAGGAATTGAAACGCTTGGCCGCCCTCAGCCGAGCGCGGTACACAACCTTCTACCAGGAAGGTTTGTCGACCATGCAGGGCATGTTCGCGCATCCGAAGCTTGGCACAAGCGCCGCGTCCAAGCAGCTTCGGCCGACTCAGCAACGGAGTTCAACCGCACGCGAAGGTGAGATTGGCTGATATTCGGCCTGCGTTCGTTGTCGCCGATTCGCTTGCCGGTCGGTCTCGGGCTTGGCGCGGAGTAGATTGCGGAGGGGGAGGAGTGATATGGACGATCGGCATGTGACCATCCATGACATGTATGACCAGCATACATCTCTGATCATGCGCCTCATGCTGAGCCCCAATTCATCATGTATCGATGTCGGGGCGCATGTTGGTGCTCTCCTGACCGAAATGGTCAGGCAGTGCCCCAACGGAAATCACGTCGCCTTTGAGCCGATCCCACATCTGTTCGAGGCGCTTCAAGCCAGGTTCCCGGATGTGAAGGTCTACCCGTTCGCCTGCAGCGATGAAAGGGGGGCAAGTCCTTTCTTCTTCGTCGAAAACGACCCTGCCTATAGTGGGTTGAGGAGGCGCACTTATGATCGCCCCGACCCCAAAGTCAGCGAGATAACGGTCGCACGCGCGCTCATCGATGACGTCATATCTCCCGCCCAGAAGATCGATTTCATCAAGATCGACGTCGAAGGTGCGGAATTGAAGGTATTGCACGGCGCGAAGCGGGTCATTATCGAGAATAGGCCTCTCATCGTTTTTGAGTCCGGGATAGGTGCGTCTGACTACTACGGAACAACCGGGGAGATGCTGTTCGATTTCTTGGTCGGCGAGTGCGGGCTGGAGATCAACACCCTAGACGGCTTCCTGTGCGGTCGAAGCGGCTTGACAAGATCCAGGGTTGGCGAGGTTTTCAACACGACCTCACGGTACTACTTTGTGGCCGCCCGGCGCCTTGCGGAGGACGAGAGAGTCTCCATCAGGGACAACTACCTTCTTGATCTGGACATGCGGGTGTGGGCTCTGGAGAACCGCGAGACCTTCCGCGCGCCTACTGCGTACCCCCACGACACGGTTCCTGCCCCGGAAGTTGACCACAGGGCCAATCTCGACGTGGAGAGTTGGGGGCCCCAGTCCATGCTGCTTGGCAGCATACCCAATAGGCAGCCTGATGGGAGCCTTGGCATATGGATAAGAGTGTCCGGTGTCCGAGGGATGGGAGATCTATGCGTCTTCTTCGATGGGCAGCCTATGAACACTACCGTCAGGGAGGGCCTCATCACGATCGGCGTTCCCCCCAGTCTCCTTTCCAAACCCGGGACCAAGCCGGTGATTATTGAGGAATTGCCGACGGGAAAGACCTTCACAGTCGGCGCGTTTTCCATCAACCGTCCGAAGGGCCAAGGCGGGGCGCAAAGGGGAGTCCAATGGGGCGGGTGAGGTCGCTCCGGGCGCTGGAGGGAATTCGCCAAGATGCCCCTGCCGTGCGGGCAGGACACCCAACCCGCGAGCGCAACGGAGCCCGCGTGAGGCCGCCAAGAGGCGGACATGGTGTGCCCCGTTCCCATTGGGGCCGGCTGCCATGAGCGGAACGCGCCCGCGCTCGGCGCTTCAGGACGACTCTCTCCGTCGCTTCCCAAGTGAAGGATCCGCTCTATGAATAGAGCCCTCAACGAAGCGCGAACCAGCTTCCAGGAAAGCAAGAAGAAGGCAGAGCCGGTCGATTTCGGGTGGTATCCATACGACACGTTTGGGATTCTGGACGTCCTGACCAGGCACCTCCCTGTAGCGTCCCTGATTGACCGCAT
>Ga0315277_10013716_pt1 | contig 10094 bp, 13 predicted proteins | sample YL17G05_15_MG_FD_203695 | JGI IMG/M metagenome (GOLD analysis project Ga0315277, IMG submission 203695) | Sediment microbial communities from Yellowstone Lake, YNP, Wyoming, USA - YL17G05_15 | ecosystem: Environmental > Aquatic > Freshwater > Lake > Sediment | place: USA: Wyoming | collected...
CGACGCCTACGCGTTGAGGCCGATCGAGCCGCTGACGGCCGCCGCCATCGACGCGGCCCTGCGGTGGCGATACACGCCCCAGCCGGACCTGCCACGCCGCATCATGACGGTGACCGTGAATTTCACGCTCGAGGACAGTGGAGCCGTCGTCGGTGGCGTTGCCGGCGGCGTCAGCGGTGGCGTTGCCGGTGGGGTTCAGGGCGGCGTTGTGGGTGGCATCGTCGGGGGGGCTCCCGGAGTGCCTCCGTCGCTGCCACCTCCACCGTCGGGGAACGCGCCCGTTCGCGTCGGCGGCAACATCCGCCAGCCAGAGAAGCTGAAGGACGTGCGGCCGGTCTATCCCGAAGAGGCGCAGGACGCGAGGGTGCAGGGCGTCGTCATCCTCGAGATCGTCATCGGCACCGACGGAAAGGTGCAGGACGCGAAGATCCTGCGCTCGATTCCCCTGTTCGACCAGGCGGCGCTCGATGCGGTCAGGCAGTGGGAATATTCCGTGACCCAGCTCAACGGCACGCCGGTGCCGGTGATCATGATGGTGACCGTGAATTTCACGTTGCAGTGAGCGCGCGGGTCAGACCCGCTGTGCGGTAGGGCAGGGCTTCAGCCCTGCCCTCGACCGTAGGGGCGGAGCTTGCTCTGCCCGTCACCACGGCGGCGAGGGCCCTCCGGCGTCAGTAGGTCGTCGATGTCCGCCGCCGAATGGCGTGCACGAGAACGGTGCGGGTCGGAAACTCGGGCGTGAAGAAGATGCGCCAATCGCCCACGCGGCGCCGCCACTCATGAATCGCACGCAAGCGCCGTGCGTCTCCCGCGAACGGATCCGATTCCATTGTGAGGAGGGCGGCCTCAATACGCCTGCGGTCAGCGGCTGGCGCGTGGGCGAGCGCTCTTGCGGCGGGCGACGCGACGCGGACCGTCCACCTCACGGCACAACTCGTCGAACGTGAGGTAGTCGCCTTGCGCAATCGCCCGGCGTCCTCGCTGGATCGCGTCTAGATCGGCTTTGGTCACCGTTTCCTGGTCGGTCGTAAGAAGATCCATCAGGTGACGCCGCAGTCGAGGATCGCCGACAAGTCGTGTGAGAACGATTTGTCGTGATTTCCGATCGAGGGCCGTGAACGCGGTCCACACCGCGTCTGCGGCGTGGTGCTCCGACTCTGTCTCGGCGCCGTACCGGGGAGCGGTTTCGCGGACCGCGTGCGCACGTCGACTTGCCATGATGCATCCCAGTCTACCATCGTCCTGGCAACGGGCGTGCCGCCGTGCGGCGCCTTGAAAAGAGGCGACAACAGCCCCTACGACGCGCGCGGACGATCGCGCCAGCCTCATCGTCGCGCAGTTCCTGCGCTCGATGGGCGGCTCGAAGATGGCAGATCCTGCAGTCTCCGTCGTTGGCGGGCGGCAGTCGGTGCCGCGACGCAGCCCCGAGCGGCTATACTGCGCCGCACATGCCGAAGCTGGATTACGCGCCAACCGCTGCCCGCCCGGTGCCTCATCCCTGGGTCTGGGCCGTTCTCTACTTCCCCCTGGGTCTGGTCATCGGGTTTCCCTCCGTGGCCCTCGGTTATCTCGGCAGCCGGTCGGGTCTCGCAGTGTCGGCCATCGCCGGCATCGTCGGGATGACGTTCCTGGCGGGCGGATGGAAGTTCCTGTGGGCGCCTGTCGCCGACTAACCCCTCTCGCGCAAGACGTGGTCGCGGGCGGAGCGGTGTCGCGGACGGGCCGTACCGAGGTGTCTGTTCGAGGCCCGGGAGCAACACTGGGTTCGCCGGGCGGACACCACACCGGAGTTGTCGATGACTACGGTCGTCGGACAGGCCGTGAATCGGTACGCCCTCTAGGTGATCGGCGGGAGGTCGATCGGGCGCATGTCGGTATTCATCGCCGAGTCGAACCAGATCAGTACCTTCGCGCCGTCGTTCATTTCCGCTCGCGGTCGCACCCCGGCCGGGCTATAATACCGCCACCGGGCGGTTCCTGACCGCCGCATCCACAGGCTCTCCTTCACGGCAGCCCACGCGAAGGTCCGGCCCAATTGCCAGCCACGCCGTTGCGTGGTCGGTGGGGCTGTGTCCATGACCAAGCGTGAGCAAGACCGCGCAGTCCTGTCGGCCTACCATGAGCTCCTGACGCAGTTCGCGGAGCTACTGTCGACGGAACCTACGATCGCCCTGCCCGAGTCGTGCCCGCATTGTGGAGCACCGTCCGTAAAACATGCCTGGCGCTCCAGCATCAGGAAACACGCGGCGCCAGCTCTTCGTCCAGGGCGCTGCGGAGGCACCATGGGAGTGCCTGTGGAAAACGGCTCCGCTTCTGCGGCGCTGCCCGCTTCCGTCTTCGAGCCGGTCGACCTTCTTGGGGAGCCGGTCGCCCTCGCGCCGCAGCGGCTCGTATACGAGAAAGGCGAAAACGAACAAGTCAGAACATTTGGATTTCTTGCAGGATCTAGAGGCAGCGGGTCTTCACCCCGCTAAACAAATGCGTTCTGTCGCACAGCATTGTCGCATCCCCAATCATCGTATCGGCGGCCCAAGCGGCGCCCGCATGTCGCCGCTCAAAGCACTCACCGTCCCTCTGAAGGGGTTCAATATGACCGTTCCGATCCGAGGCCGCGCCTATTCGCATCTAGCGATGTGGGTGGGGCTGTGTCTCGTCCTTGTGTTCTGGTGTGCCCACATTCTCAACGCGCACCTACTCAGCTCAATCACCGAGGCGCGGGGGCGGGCGCCGCAGCCTCCATTCTTGGTCAATGGGCTTGAACTCACACTGAATCGCTGCCTTGATCCGCCTTTCGCGCCGGAGTCACGCCGCGGCTGGTACCTGCTCATTGTCGTGTCCGACAGCTGTCGCTTTTCGCATCACGAGGTACCAACTTGGACCAGCCTAATGAGAGATCTGCCGTTCAGTTCTGACGACACGGTGATCATCGTTTCCACACACGGGGACCAGCTTGCCCGCCAACTGGACCGCGTTGCGAGCACCAGGCCTGTCCGGCATGCCGTTTTGAGGGTGACAGATATCCTCGCCTTCGGCCTGTCCACCGGACTTCAAGGTACACCGCGCACCGTGATTCTCGACAACACACGTCGCGTGAGACTTGTGACGGAACGAGTGACGCCGACGGTCGCGGATCTGATCCGCGTATTCGCTCGTCAACACAGCAACGCATTCTAGGAGGCCCGAATGAAAGCAGCTCGCTCTCGCCTAACCACAGTGGCCTTTCTCGTGGCGTTTATCCTGACTGTTGCCGCCTCGATTGCGACCGTCAGGGCGAGCCCTGCCCGCGGGTGTTGCGGCAGTTACGATTGCGGGGTAATCAATAACAACCCGTATACGAGCTGCAACGACCTTGGGCGCCCTGAGCTCATCTGCCTTGCAGGTTACTCGCAGTTCCCGATGTGTTGCGATCTTCAGGGATGGTGCGGTAACTAGGACGCTTATCCCGCGTCGCAGAGAGTCGAGTGACTCGTGAGCGGCGACATAGGCGGGACCGTCGGCTGCGTATGTCGCCGCGTTACACCAGAAGGGTGAGTATGGTCAACGCGCGTAGGTACGCAGGAGCTGCGTTTCTGATCGCTGCCGGGGCGGTGCTTGCCTTCCGGACCGTCTCCGTGATAAACGGAGACTTGGATCTGTACGCGACGCTTCGGCGTGTCTCGGACACGACTGATGCGAGTGTCTCCGAAACGCAACTGCTGGACCAGGACTTGTACGAGCCTGTGACGTCAACGAGCACGCGAGCGCCAAGGTCCCGGAAGCAGTGGACGATCTTGATCGTCACGACGTCGGACTGCAGAGGATGCGAAGCGGCTGTTGCGTTTTGGCAGAGTGTAATCGTGGGACAACGTGACGACGTGCGAGTTCGAGTTGCTGCAGTCCACCCTGGTGCTCTCGAGCAGGATGTCGTCGCGCGAATGGGAGCCTTGGGCATTGACGTCGAGCTCTGGCGAATTCGCGACGTCTACGTGTTTAGGGCCCGCACCGGCGTGACGTTTGCGCCAATGAGTGTGTTGCTCCGCGATGGCGGCCGGGTCTATGTGGCGACTTCCGGAGTTCCATCTCAAAGGGTGCGCGGAGTGTGCATCGGTGTTGTGCATGAGCAGGGGGGAGGGCGGCCGGGGACAATATTCGAGCATAATGCTCAGATCGAACCCATCGAAGGTCGCCTCGCACGTGCGGCTCATTGATGGGTGTGGGATAATCGGCACCGGACCAGGGCGGGTCCAGATAATGTCGGACGCGGCTGCTCCCGGGAGTAGCCACGTGAAACGTGTGAGAGTATGTAATGGCGCTAGTCGAAGAGTGTCATCACGCCGCGAGGCGTCTGCGTCACAACCCGGCCGTATCGTGTGGAGCGATCGTAATTCTGTCCGGGGCGATCGGTGTCACGACTCTTCTCTTTTCGCTCGTGAATGGTGTGCTCCTTCGCGCGCTGCCGTTTAGGGGCCCGGAGAGGCTCGTGACAGTTCTCCGGACTTTCGACGACGGGTCCTCCGACACCGTCCCTTACCGTGACTATGGGCAGTGGCGCCTTCGGACGGGAGTGTTTGAAGACGTCGCCGGAATTAGCTGGGACATTGTCGAGATCGGCTCGGACGCCACAGGTACGCGCCGGGCCCAGGCTGGTTGGGTGACTCCGAACTTCTTTAGGGCGCTCGGTCCACAGACGTTGCTGGGCAGGCCGGATCGCCGGCCAAACGCCGACCGGACCGTTGTAATAACAGAGGGGCTGTGGAGACGTCACTTCGCTTCCGACCCTAAGGTGGTTGATAGACACGTAAGGATAAACAGTCTACTCGATCCGCCGTGCTCCGGAGACTACGTGGTGTCCGCCGTTGTCCGCGGTGGTATCAAGGCCAGGGCGTCCGGGCTGACTGACTACGATCTCTTCATATCTTATGGATCGTCTCCGCCTCGAATCTTCTCAGCCGCCACGGGCGGTGCGTTCGACCTGCTAATTGGCCGGCTGAAGAGCCACGTGACAGTTGGTCAAGCAAGCGCCGCGGCTGCCAGGCTGGGACGTGAGTTGGCCGACACCCAAGTAACCGGTGTACGCGACGGCGCAGTGCGATCAGCGACGCGCAACGTGACCGGTGGATATGTGACCCCGCTTCATGAGTGGCAGGTGGGGTGGACGCGCCACGGATTCGTCGTTTTGGCTGTCGCGGTCCTTCTGGTACTACTCATGGCGTGCATCAACCTGGGCGCGCTGTTGGTGGCGCGCAGTCTGGGTCGGAGCCATGAACTCGGGGTTCGGTCGGCGCTCGGTGCGAGCAGGTGGCGGCTGATCCGTGACGTGCTGGCCGACCATCTTCTCTTGGGGATCGCCGGCGGACTTGGAGGTGTGGCCCTCGCGCTCGCTGGCATGCCGCTATTGTTAGCGGTTGTACCCTCGAACCTACCAAGGGTTGCTGATGTTGGCATTGACCGCGCAGCGCTGGCTGTGGCGGTCCTTAGCGACGGACTCGCGGTCGTTCTGTTAGCCCTACTGGCCCCTGCCATTGTCTCCCATTGCGCAGCGAAGGGTAATGTTCGGAGGTGTGTGTTTAGCAAGACACGACGTGGACGCGGCCGTAACGTATTCCTCGCCTTGCAGATTACATTGACCGAGGCGTTGCTTGTGGGGACACTTCTGGCTGTTCAAAGTGCGTGGAACCTAGCACATGTTCCTCTGGGGTTTGACCCGACCGGTGTGGTCACCGCTGAATTGTCTCTTGGGCGCTATGCCGCGGACGGTGCGGCCTCGGCGGCGCTTCTGGACCGGCTGCTTGAGCGGGTTCGGCGGGTTGCTGGGGTGCAGTGGGCCGCGCTCGCAAATAGACTGCCTCCGGGTGCCAGGGACAGCATTGGCATCATGATTCCTGGCGTCGGAGGCAACTCGAAGAGCGGGTACGTGTTTGTCCCGTGTCGAATGGTGACTCGGGATTATTTCGATGTACTCGGAATCAAGGTCTTGAGAGGACGGCGCTTTCGCGATGGGGAGAGGGATGCCGTGCTAGTAAACGACTCATTTGCTCGCACGTTCTTCCGTCATCAAGATGCGCTCGAGCAACGAATCTTCGTGAGCCGCTGGGAGCGAGTCGTGGGAATTGTCGCAGATGCGCGCGAAGAGGATTCAACACGTGCGGCCGGACCGACCCTTTACTGGAGCGTTCATCCCGGTGCGACGGTGCTCTGGTTAGCCATCCGCTCTTCTCTGCGCGCTGGTGAGATTGAACCCATCATGCGCGACGTGATTGCTGGGGTTGACCCGCAGCTGCCGGCGAGCATTAAGTCGCTTGAAGCACAGCTGAACGCAGGACAGGAGCCGGTGCGGTTCTACGCAGTTCTGCTGTCTATATTCGCCGTGTACGCCTTGGTGCTGGCGGGAACTGGCATCTTCACAGTATCCCAGTATACCGTGTACGAGAGAACCCACGAATTTGGGGTACGACTTGCGCTGGGCGCGCGGCCGGCTCAGATAAAGGGGGCGGTCCTCAGCCGCATCACGTGGATTGCAGGGCCGGCGCTGCTCGTTGGCGCGATTCTTGGCTTAGTTGGTGCTCGGTTGCTCAGGAGCCTAGTGTTCGGCGTGACCGTCAGCGATCCCGCGACGCTGATCGCATCGGTGGCCCTGCTAGCTCTGTTGGCACTGCTCGCCGCGTTCGGCCCGGCAAGGAGCGCCGCTTCGCTTGATCCATCGGTGATGCTTCGTCGAGAGTGAGCGGATCGCACGCGCGCGCTGCGGTCATGGGTAGCGGGACGCCGCATTATGGTGCCCACGCCGTTCTTGCCGCGGATGCGTTCGGGTCGTCTGGTAATGTGGGTGAGGGCGTGGATGTTGCTGTGACGTGCCGACCCGCGTGTGGGAAGCGATCGCGATCGATGCGAGCACGCTGGAAGCGAATGCCGCCATGTGGAGCATCTTGGGGCGTGATCCGGGCGAGGGGTGCCAGCAGTTCCTCACGCGCCTGGCGAACCCCTGGGAGCTCGCGACGCTCACGCGTGAGGCCTTGGCGCGGCTGGACCGCCAGCGCAAGAAGGGGACGTCCAACAGGGAGTGGACGGGTCCCGGGGACCGGGATGCGAAGGTCGCGGAGCTGAAGGACGGCCGCAGCCATCTGGCCCACAAAGCGGAACACGGCGTGGATCTCGAGACCGACGCTCGTCGCCGTGACGCTGCAGGGCGCGGATGAAGGCGATACGACGACGCGTTTCCTTGGGGTGTGGCGCCAACGTGGGGAGGATACCGAGTCTGGAGCCCGACTGATCACCTACGCGGATGACTTCGTCATGCTCAGTCGCGGTCGCGCGACGGAGGCGCTGACGTGGACGCGGTGGGTGGCCGCCGATCGGACTCGCCCTCAACAAAGCCAAAACGGGTATTCGGAACGCCCGGTGCGAGATGTTTGACTTCCTTGGGCTACAGCTTCGGGCCCGCTCACTACCGGAAAGATGCCCATTGCCATCTGGCGGCGGTGCCGCGAAGAAGAGCATCCAGCAGCTCAAGGTCGCCCTGCGGGGGCGGCTACGACCTGGGAATCAAGGGGCGTGGCCTGTGGTGCTGGCGAGCTGAATCGCACCCTGCCCGGCTGGGCGCAGTACTTCAGCTACGGGACCCGCCTGATGGCCTACCCGGCCATCGACACGTATGTGGCGCGGGGGGGCTGCAATTTTCTCCGACGGCGACACAAGGTGCCGACGCGCGGCACTCGGCGGTTTCCCCCAGACCGAGTCTTCGGCGAGCTCGGAGTCCTGCGTCTGCGCACGCGGCATCTCGGCCCGCCTGCGTGAGCCTCGATGTGAATCCAGTCGGAGAGCCGGATGCGGAAATCCGCACGTCCGGTTCGATGAACGGGGACGGGAAACGGGATCATGGCGCAGCCTGAGGCACCGGCGCTCTGCGAAAGCAGCCGCTCCCTGCGTCTACCACCACCGCGCTCGTCCTCGACTCCACCGAGCGAGCGGATTCGTCCAGAAACACGAAGGCCTCTGAGTCGCAAAACACTTGTGGTTGCAAGGAGTTTCTCGAGACAGAGGGGTAATCGTGACGGACCAGTCCGCTCGGACAGACTGTACTCTCTCCCGATCTTGACGACAAGCCGGTTGTTGCCACGTTCTACGAGCGGCACAGCAGCTCGGACGGCGGTGGGGTGCTGTTGAAAGCGGTCGACCGGCGTCTGGGCCTGGGTCGATTGCGTGTGCACGGCAGCCTCCATTATGCAATTATTTTCTCTGCCAGCGCGGCCGTTTGACACGCTCCGACGTCAAATAGGAGCGGGGGGGAATACGTGACGATCCTGCGGGCGGGTTCCTGGCCGCGCGGCACCGGTGGTGTGCCTGCCGCCGTCCTTCTCGTCCTTCTCATCTTTTTTCCTTCCATCCTTCCGGCCTGCGGCTCCCGCCAGCCGGCCGACACCGCCTCGACGCTCGTGGCCGACGTTACCGCCCGTGCCGAGCGGCGGCCCTTCGTGCACACGATCCGCGTCGCCGGGCTCGTCGCGGCGTCCCGCTCGTTCGCGGTCACGGCCCCACGCCTGGCCGGCGCCAGCATGAGCATGCTCATCGTGACGAAGCTGGTGCCGTCGGGCGCCAGCGTCCGGCAGGGCGATCTGCTGGTCGAGTTCGACCGCCAGGCGCAGATCAAGAATGCGTTCGACCGGCGGGGCGAGCACCTCGATCTCCTGGCGCAGATCAAGAAGAAGCAGGCCGACCAGCGGACCGCGCGGGCGCGCGACGAGAGCGAGCTGAAGCAGGCGGAGAACGCGCAGGAGAGAGCGAAGCTCGAGCTGCTCAAGAAGGAATTCCAGTCGCCGATCGAAGCCGAGAAGAACGAGCAGACGTTCGAGGAGGCCCGGGCGCGTCTCGAGCAGCTGCGGCAGACCTTCGACCTGAAACGGCGTGCGGCCGATGCGGAGATTCGCATCCTCGAGATCCAGCGCGATCGCGCGCACTCGGCGATGCTCAAGGCCGAGGACAACGCGAAGAAGATGCGCGTGCTGTCGCCGCTCGACGGCCTGGTGGTGCCCAAGCAGGTCTACAAGGGCGGACAGATGGGCGAGGTGCAGGAAGGCGAACAGGTGCGGCCGGGCATGCCGATGATCGACGTCGTGGACGCCTCCTCGATGGAAGTGCGCGCCCGCGTGAACCAGGCCGACGTGCCCTACCTGCGCATCGGGCAGACCGCCGAGGTGCGCCTGGATGCCTACCCGGCCAAGTTGTTTCGAGGCAGGCTCGAACAACTGGCCCCGATCGGCGTCGTCAGCGACATGACCGACAAGGTGCGGACCTTCGTCGCCATCTTCTCGGTCGCCGGGCGGGATCCCGTGCTGATGCCGGACCTGTCGGCCTCTGCCGACGTCGAGATCGAGCGGATTCCGGACGTGGTGGTCGTGCCGCGGGACGCGGTCGGCATCCGCGACGGCAAGGCGTCGGTGTTCGTGCGGGACGGATCCAGGTACGTGGAACGCGCCGTCACGCTCCGCGCGCGCAGCGAGCACGAAGTGGCCATCGCCTCGGGCCTCGAAGCCGGGGCCGTGGTGCGGCGGGGGCAATTGTGAGCAGGACCACACGGTTCGTCCGGCCATTGCTCACCCGGCGCGGCGCACTCGCGCTCGGCGCGGTCGTCTGCCTGGGCCTCGTTCTCGCCTGGTGGTGGACGCGCCCGACGACGACTTCGGGCATCCCTGTCGCCGACGTCGTCGCGGGCGACTTCCTCGACACGCTGCCGCTGCGCGGCGAGATCAAACCGGTCAAGTCGATCGTACTGAACGCGCCGGTCATCGGGACCGGCGATCTGCGGATCGTGAAGCTGGCGGGCAACGGATCGACCGTCAAGCGCGGCGACCTCGTCGTGCAGTTCGACACGACGACGCTGCAGCGCACGCTCGAGGAGAAGCGATCGGAGCTCAAGCGCGCGGAGGCCGACATCGACCGGGCGCGGGCGCAGGCGCGAATGCAGGAGGAGCAGAACGTCACCGAGCAGACCCGGGCCAGGAACGACGTGGAGCGCGCGCGGCTGGATACCACGGCGGCCGATCTCCTGTCGCCCGTCGAGGCGCAGGAGAAGGAGCTGGCCTTGAGCGACGCGCGGCACCGGCTGCGCGCGACCGACG
>Ga0315277_10013717_pt1 | contig 10094 bp, 7 predicted proteins | sample YL17G05_15_MG_FD_203695 | JGI IMG/M metagenome (GOLD analysis project Ga0315277, IMG submission 203695) | Sediment microbial communities from Yellowstone Lake, YNP, Wyoming, USA - YL17G05_15 | ecosystem: Environmental > Aquatic > Freshwater > Lake > Sediment | place: USA: Wyoming | collected...
CATAGGCCTCGGCGGCCCCTGTCCGACAGTGCGTCTGCTCCTACCGCCCTCGACCAGGAGTCGAGCCGCCGTAGAGCATCCAGCTTTTCGCTGTTGCCCAGCTTCGCCTCCCGTATTCCCTTCTCTAGGAAGGCGACCGAACGGTCGTAGGCATTGCGGTCAACCGGGTACGGCCAGCCGTCTTTCCCACCGACCGCGAATGTATAGGTGACCGGGTCGCGGAAACTCAATGGCGCTCCGTGCGTCACCTCGGCTATCAAGGCCAGTGCGCGTATGGTCTTCGGCCCGATGCCCGGCTGCAACAGCAGCGCTGAGAAGTCCTGCGGCGGCTTCTCATACGTACCCACGAGTACCTTCTGCAGGTACTTCGGGCTGACATCTCCAAGCCCGACCGGGTGCTGCTCCGGCATCGCCAGCGCCCGAAAACGGGGACTGTCCCGCGCCGAGTCCGACGCAGGAGCTCCCAGGGACTGTCCCCTGTTTTCGCTGCGAGCCTGTGTTTCCAGAACCCTCTTCAGTTCGCGCACGGTCACGTCCGGTGACCGGTGCGAAATCGCGGTCACTGCCTGCCGCGCTGTATCGGCCTCGCCCGCGACCATGTTGAGGGGTTTGCCGACGTGGTCGCAAGCAATGCCCTCGTGCGGTTCGCATGTGAAGTCCTCGAGCCCTTCGGACAACCAGTGATACCTTCTCGCCCAACGGGTGTCGGTGTTCATGCCCTGCTGAACCACTGCCCAGCTCCCCTGGGTCGTGCCAATGAACACGTGCTGGTATATCTGGAACCCGTCCTGCAATGCCGCGGAATCGACCTTGGCGCTCAGCCGGCTCGCTTTCACGAGCATGTCCCCATCCAGGCTGAACTGCTCGGAGAAGCCGGTAATCTCCGCCGGCGTCTTGCGCGAAGCTCCGCCCTTGCCGCCGCAGACATACAGGCCGAGGCTCTCCTCCTGCCCTTTTACCGCCTCCTTCAGCGCTCCGCACGCGGTCGTGGTTACGCCAGACGAGTGCCAGTCGAATCCCAGAACGCACCCGAAGCTCTGGAACCAGACCGGGTCCGAGAACCTGCGCAAGAGCTCCATCGGACCGTAGTCTGTGACCACAATCTCGGTCACGGCCCGGCACAGCTTCACCATGCGCTGGAAGAGCCAAGACGGTGCCTTGCCCCAATGCAGGGGCATCATTGCCACTCCGCGTCTCACAACGGAATTCTAGGGCACAACTCCGGCCAATCAAGCAGGGAAAGAGGGCGTGTCGCTCGTTCCTACGGTGGCGAAGCCACACGCGGTCGTGCCGGGGGCTCGACCGTTCGACCACTGGGCTACTGGGCCACAACTCCACCTACCCGCCAACCATGCTTGACACTAGCCTTCGCCAGTAGAATAATGTCACACGGCACGGGGTGCCGCGGAAACCCGATGCAGGGAAGCGTCCGGGCAGGGCCCGGACTCCAACCAGAGGAGGCGCAAATGATGCGGTGCACTGTGGCCGCGCTGGTCGCGGCCTCGATAGTATCAGCACAGGACGTCCGCAACATCGGCATGGGCTGCCTTTCGTTCCTGGCCGAGTCGGACGCAAACCGGCTCGATATGTACGACTTCGGCCGGAACCCGGCCGGGCTGTACCGGGCCGCGCCCGTCAGTTTCACCACCGAGAGCGACGAGTACGGCGAGTCGCCAAGCTATCTGCCCGAAGAAGGCGGGGCACTACCCGACTACTCGAATTCCGGGGGCCAGTTCGCGCTCTACGCTCCCACGGGAGGGGGCTTGAAGCTGTTCGACGTGTTCAGCCTCGGTCAGCCAATACCCAGTGAATTCTACGAGTACTTCAGCCCGGGCTTCTACTGGCTGTCGCCCCTGTACCCGGCCCAGCCGGTCGGCGGCGGGCTGCGCTCGCGCCAATCCGATGCCGCGACCGACATCTCAGGCGGTTGGTCCTGGCTACACGCCAAGGGCGACATGGGTCTGGACATCAACACGCCCCAAGTGAAGTTCGTTCGGGCCGGCGCTGCCGGGTCAATCGACTACGGGTTCGACGTTTCAGCCTTCTACATGATGATGAGCGGAGCGCAGTTGTTCGGCCCGGGCGCGGGTGCGGGCGTCGTGCTGCCAATTGCCCCGGCCAGCCTCGGTGCGGATCTCAGGTACTACCACCCGATTATGCACAGCAGTGGCGTCCCGTCTGAGCACGGCAACGCCTTCCGCCCCGGGCTCTCGGTCGTGCTTGAGCCGGTGCCGGACCTTAAGCTCGGAGTGCGCGGCCAGTACACAATGACCAAGTTTCTGGACCAGGAATACGCCGCGCCCTCAGCCGGACTGCGGGCCGGTTTCTCTCGCAAGGACGTACCGATTGTGGCCGGACTCCAGGCCAACTGGAGTTCGGTCCGGGTCAAGGGAACCTGGTCCGACGAGCGAAGCGGCACGCTCCAAACCGGGGCCGGATTGGGCCTGAGCATACCGGAGTTCTTTCTTGGGGTCGAGGTCTCCTATGCCATGGTCGGCGAGACGACATCTGCCGGGCCCGGGACCCGTGAGCTTGCGCTGCGCGGCGGCGCCGAGTACAAGCTGGGCACGACAAGACTCAGGCTCGGGTATGTCCACTCATCAACGGACGACGAGCTGTCGGGCGGGACCCTCAACCAGTCACAGTATACGTTCGGGGTCGGATTCGACCTGAGCGGCGGCAAGGCGGACGTCGCCTACGTGCTCGTGCCGCATTCGGACCAAAGCGGGTACACCGACCACGTCCTCTACTTCGCGATCAAGTTCGCGACGCAATGACGCGATAGGAGCTGGCAGGCAGTAGCTGGCGGGCCGGGTTTCGTGCCTCAGTGGTGAGGCTACCGGCCGTATTGACTGCCCTGCGCTCTCCACTATACTCGCCTGCCGATGCACCGCCGAACCCGAGAAGCGCTGTCCGGCTTCGCCTGGCTATTGCCTGCGCTGGTCATCCTGGTCGTCTTCCGCGTCATCCCGATAGTCCTGTCGGTCCGTATGAGCCTGTACGACTGGGGCATGGCCGGGGCCCGGGCCTTTGTCGGCCTTGGTAACTACGCGGCGGTCCTGCGCGACCCGGTCTTCTGGCAGTCGCTCCTCAACACCGGCTGGTACGTCCTGTTCGAGGTGCCGCTCATTCTCTTCATCTCGCCCTTTGTCGCCATCCTGCTGAACCAGAAGATACGCGGGCTCGGCGTCTATCGCACCGTCTACTACTTGCCGGTCGTCACCTCGATAGTCGCGGTATCGGTTGTCTGGCGCTGGATACTCCAACCTGACCGCGGGCTCCTGAACTACATCCTTTCCTGGTTTCACATCTCGGGCATCAGATGGCTTCAGGACCCGCGCGGCCTGTTCCAGCTCGTTGCCGGCCCGTCGGTGCAACTGCCGTTCGGCCTGCGGGGCCCATCAATCGCGCTTCTCTCCCTGGTGATGATGGGCATCTGGAAGGGTATCGGGTACAGCGTTGTCATATTCCTTGCCGGGCTGCAGAACATCGACAAGTCGTACTACGAGGCTGCACGTATCGACGGCGCGGGGCGCGTGGCGATGTTCCGACGAATCACCTGGCCCCTGATATCGCCTACGACCTACTATGTCCTCATCATGTCCTGCATCAGCGCATTCGAGACCTTTGCCCAGGTATGGATAATGACCGGCCCGCCTGCCGGCGGCCCGCTCTCCACGACCAAGGTTGTGATGTACTACTTCTACGAGACCTCATTCGAACTCTGGCGTCTCGGCTACGGCGCAGCCATCGCCTTCTTCGCCTTCTTCATCATCCTGATTCTCACCATCCTCCAGCGCGTCTTCCTCGAAAGGCGGGTCGAATATGGGTAAGGACAGAGCCGCCGGGGAATATCCACAGATTGGGGCTGTTGAGAAACCCCATTCATGTCACCCTGAACGAAGTGAAGGGTCTTCTAACTCTCGTAGAATCATCATCGCGAAGATTCTTCGCTGCGCTCAGAATGACAAGAGGCGGCTTCTTCAACAGCCCCAATCTGCGGATGGTCCTCTCTGAGTCCGCACTTCCGCCTTCTGGCTTCGGCTGAATAGGAGAACCCTCTCCCTTGAGGGGAGAGGGAAGGGTGAGGGTGAGGGCGAGGTCTACTGCTTGTAGCCTATCTTGCGGAGGAACGCCTTGCGGTCCGCTATCTCCTTGTCGCCTTCGACGCCTTTCGGCTTGTCGCCATCAATCACGCCGAGGATTCCGCGGCCACTCGTGGTCTCGGCCACTACGACCGCAACCGGGTTGGCGGTGGCGCAGAAGATGGAGCAGACTTCGGACAGAGCCTTGAGCTGGGTCAGGACGTTGATGGGGTACGCCCCGCGCATGATGAGCGTGAAGGTATGGCCGGCGCCGATTGCCTGCGAGTTCTTCACCGCAAGCTGTTCGAGCTCGGCGTCGGTGCCCGAGTGGCGGATGAGACATGGGCCTGAGGCCTCGTTGAACGCCAGCCCGAACTTGACCCCCGGCACCGAGGTCACCATCAGTTCGTGGATGTCTTCGACCGTCTTGATGAAGTGCGTCTGGCCGATGATGATGTTGGTGTCGTCGGGCCGCTCGACCACTATGGTCTTCAGTTCCAACTTGGCTCCGTTCTTTGTTGTCTGCGTCCTCGCAGTATCAAGTGACCAAGCCCCAGATCCCGATGACCAATCAATGCCCAAGCCTCAATGACAAACCGGCGAGGGGAGTCCTCGCCGGTCTCTGCTAACTGGAAACTGGTCACTGCCAACTTGCCCGCCTTACTGTGGAGGAGATCCTTCGGCTACGCCTCAGGATGACTCTGACGCGCTAGCGCGTCAGAGTCACTTTCCTCGTCTCGGTGTACCCGGAGCTTTCGACGCGGTACAGGTACGTGCCGGCAGGCAACGGCTCGCCCACATCGTTCAGGCCATCCCAGTGGGCCTGGAACCCCAGGGTCGGCACCGGCGACATATCGAGGCTGCGGACCAGCTCGCCCGAGCTGGCGAAGACCTTTATTGTCGCCCGATGTACGTTCGGGTAGTTGAAGTAGAAGGTGGTCGCGCTGCCGAACGGGTTGGGGGACGCCGAGAGCCCGATGCGGCCCGGAATCGGCGGCTCCTGTTCGGCCGTTCCGGTAATATCCACGTGGAACGTGATCATCGTGCTTTCCGGGGAGCAGACCGGCCACGTGGTCCAGAGGTCGATGTCGTTGTCGGCCGAGAACTGGTCTCGTGCCCAGAAGTAGTAGTCAATCCGCGAGGACTGGGCGACCGACGGTATGGTGAAGTAGAACGTGTCGCCCCGGGCAGAATCACGCTCGGACCCGACCCAGGCGCCCGTGTCGACCCGGTAGAAGAGCGACTCCTCGCCCACCGCGTCGTTGTCCTGAATAACCGACCAGACCACGTACGGTCCGACGTATGTCGTGTCCGGCCATACCCGTGTGTACGAGAAGGCCGGCGGACGCACGTCCCAGCCCGGGATGTTGCAGACCGCGATTTGCATCATCGTCGCGACGTCGGTGAAGTTCAGGCCCGCATTGCTCTGGCTCATTGCTGCGGCCACTCCGTTGGCACCGCTGAAAGGGCCGGGCACGACCCATTCGTATATCCAGCGTGAGTCGCCGCTGCTATAGTTGTCGGCGTAGGTATAGTGGTCCCGGATGACGAGGCACGGCCAGTAGTATTCGCCGGAGGCCGGTACCTTGACCTTGCCTTTGGCCACGATGTCCTTGGCGTGGATCTCGGTCGCGCTGTAGGGGTAACCCTGGAGGAACTCGTACTCCCAGTTCACGGTACTCGACCAGTTCTCTCCGTCATGCATCGGCGTGGAGTAAACCACGGCATCCGGCCGGTAGTTGCCGATGGCCCGATAGCCCAGGATCGTGAAATCGATGCCGTCGGCGAACAGGCCGGTTGAATCCTTGTACTCGTAGATGTACTGAACCGAGCCATCACCCAGCGTGTCGATTTCCATAACCTGCGGGTCAGGCGCATCGGCCTGCATTGATTCCGGAGCAGGGGGCGCGCCGGTGGTCCAGTCAACCAGGCCGACTCTCGACCACTGGCCACCGGGGTAGGAAGTCAGGTCCCAATGGGTGCGGGTCGAGTCGAACGCGGGCCAAGTGAAGGAAGAGCTGTTTTGTTTGAACTTGCCATAGGTGCCCACGACTGACGGCACCTCGTGGCTGTCGATTACCAAGCCCTGCGCGGGCAGCCATGCGGCGAGCCCGGCAGTAAGGACCAGGAGCAGACATTTTCCGACCATACTGCCTCCTTTGGACAAAACTGCCACCACTATTTTAGAGGGACTCTGAACCAAGTCAAGACGACCCGGTCAGCCGATCAGCAGACGAAATCAGAAACCAGATGTTGGAAGTCAGAAGTCAGAAGTGCGGACGCGGACGAGATCAACCACGGATGAACACGGATTTGCCGCACAGATAATGCAGAATTCAGAGACCAGATGTCAGAATGCAGAATTGAGGATTCGGAGAAGGCATCCGCAGATTGCGCAGCTGGCTCAGATGCGGGTGTCAGGTGCTCTTTGTGCCTTTGTGGTGAGCCTCCGGTTCGGGTTCGGGATGTGCGTGGCTTGACTTCCGAGAGCGTTTTGGGATTCTAGATTGCGCGTGGCGTATTTCCTCCAGCAGTTGACAAACGGGCTGCAGCTTGGCTTCGTCTACGCCCTCATCGCGCTTGGGTACACCATGGTCTACGGCATCGTGCGGCTCATCAACTTCGCGCACGGAGACGTGTTCATGGTGGGCGCGTACGTCGGTTTCTACGCGCTGGCGAGCTGGAAACTGCCATGGCCTTTGGCCATCGTTGCGGCGATGGCGGGGTGCGGGGCCTTGGGGATGATTATCGAACGCGTCGCCTACCGTCCTCTGCGGAGCGCCCCTCGCATATCCGCCCTGATAACCGCGATGGGCGTCTCGCTATTTCTTGAGTACTTCACCAGCCTGAGGTTCGTTTTCGGGCCGGATTACCGGGCCTTCCCCAGGCCGTTTGCCGTCACGTCATTCAACATCGGCGGTGTGTCGGTGAGTAACATCCAGATAATCGTGTTCGCGGTCTCGACCACCCTGATGGTGGCGCTGACCCTGTTTGTGAACAAGACCCGGACCGGGCTGGCGATGCGGGCGGTTTCGTATGACCACAACGCGGCGCGACTGATGGGCGTCAACGTTGACTGGATTATCTCGGTCACGTTCGGCGTGGGTTCGGCGCTGGCCGGCGCCGGCGGCGTGCTGTACGGCATCGCCTACCCGCAGATAAACCCGTTCATGGGCGTGATGCCGGGGCTGAAGGCGTTCGTGGCGGCAGTGCTGGGCGGAATCGGCGTGATTCCCGGGGCCATGCTGGGCTCGCTCATTATGGGCGTGGTCGAGACGTTCACGTCCGCCTACATTTCCTCAACTCTTCGGGATGCAGTGGCGTTCGGGATACTGATTCTGGTGCTCCTGGTGCGTCCGGCCGGGATTCTGGGCAGGCCGACGCGGGAGAAGGTGTAGCGGGCAATTCCCAATGATCAATTCTCAATTCCTAACGAAACCCCAATGGAGAGAAATGCCCAAGCGCTCATTTGGCATTCGGGCATTCGTTAGGAATTCGCAATTGGGAATTGGTCATTCTGACTCATGAGTGCTTGGAGGCGTCTTGGTCCCGGTGTGGTTGCCTTGCTCGTTGCCATCGCTGCCTTCGTTGCGGTCGAGGCCCTGATACTGGTTGGCCTCCTGAACCCCTACTGGCAGCAGATAATCTGCCTGGCTGGAATCGTAGCCATCTCGGCGCTGGGGCTGAACCTCATCTACGGCTACACCGGGCAGTTCTCTCTGGGCCACGCCGCGTTCTACGGCATCGGCGCTTATACGGCCGCGCTCGTGACCCGAGGCAGCGGCAGCCATAGCCCGGCGATTCTGCTTCTCGGCCTGGTGGCCGGGGCGCTGCTTGCCGGGCTCGTGGCTCAGCTTGTCGGGCTGCCCATTCTCAGGCTCAAGTCCGACTACCTCGGCATCGCAACCCTTGGCTTCGGCATAATCGTGAAGGTGCTCCTGGACAACTCGGACAAGGTAATTCCGATGATGGGCGGGTCCCGGGGCATGAGCGCGATCCCGAAGCTGACATCATTTCTCTGGGTGTTCCCGCTGGCGGCGGTTGCGGTCGTCGTGCTTCGTAACATCGTCTTTTCCGGCATCGGCCGGGCCTTGATTTCGGTACGCGAGGACGAGCTGGCGGCCGAGGCGGTCGGCATCGACAGCACGCGGTATAAGACCCTGGGGTTCGTGATCGGCTGCATGTTCGCGGGCGTGGCCGGCGGCCTGTACGCGCACCTGTTCACGTTCCTGCACCCGTCCAACTTCGACTTCCTGAAATCCATCGATGTGCTGCTGGTCGTGGTACTGGGTGGGCTCGGCAGCATCTCCGGCACCATCGTGGCCGCAGTGGCGTGGACGTTTCTGCTGGAGGGATTGAGGATTGTGCTGCCGCCGGCGGTCCAAGACTGGCGCTGGGTTATCTACCCGCTGCTACTGGTTGTCTTCATGCTGGTCCGGCCGGGCGGCATATTCGCGGGCACCGAGTTTCGGTTCCTGAAGCCATCTCAGAGGAAATGACCAATGTCTAATTCCCAATTCCTAACGAATGACCAAGTCACAGTCTGCATTGGGACTTCGTTGGGCATTAGGAATTGGCAATTGGGAATTGCTGCGCCAGGGGCATCGAATCCAGCGGTGGGGCAAACGGCGGCAACGAGATCATGACTCCTGTCCTCGAAACTAGGTCGCTCACTAAGGCCTTTGGTGGCCTCGTGGCCGTGCATGATTTCACCATGTCCATTGCCGAGCATGAGCTGGTCGGCCTGATTGGGCCGAACGGCGCGGGCAAGACCACCGTGTTCAATCTGATAACCGGGATGTACGTGCCGACTGAGGGCGACATACTCTTCAACGGCGCCGACATCGGCGGGATGAAGCCGTACCGCATCTATCAGCGCGGGATTGCGCGCACTTTCCAGAACATCCGGCTCTTCAAGGAGCTCTCGGTGCTCGACAACATCCGGGTTGCACACCACCACCGGGGCGGGGCAGGACTCGCGAGTACGGTCCTGCGGGGACCTGGGTTCAGGCGTGAAGAGCAGCAGGTGACCGAGCGGGCAGTCGAGCTGCTCTCGATTCTCGGGTTGGAGGGCAGACGGGACGAGCTGGCGCGGAACCTTCCCTACGGTGAGCAGCGGCGGGTCGAAATCGCCCGCGCACTCGTGTCCGACCCGAAGTTGCTGCTGCTGGACGAGCCGGCGGCTGGCATGAACCCATTCGAGGTCGGCAACCTGATGAACCTGATTCGATTCATCCGGGAGCGGTTCAAGCTGACCGTATTGCTGATTGAACACCAGATGAAGGTCGTGATGGGCGTATGCGAGCGGGTGGTGGTGATGGACTTCGGTGAGGTCATCGCGCAGGGCGCGCCCGAGGCCATCCAGCAGGACCCCAAGGTCATCGAGGCATACCTGGGGAAATGACCAATTGCCAATGACCAATTCCCAATCAAGCCTCAAGGGAGGAGAATGACCAGTCGGGCATCAGGGCTTTGGGCATTGATTGGTCATTGGCGCTTGGGGTTTGGTGCTTCCGGCGGAGCGGGCCGATGCTTTTGAGCGTCCGCGACCTTGCGGTTGACTATGGCGCGATTCGCGCCCTGCACCGCATATCGTTCGACGTGAACGAGGGCGAAATTGTCACGCTGGTCGGAGCCAACGGCGCAGGCAAGAGCACGACGCTGCGTACGATTTCCGGGCTGCTCAAGCCGTCCGAGGGTGAGGTTGCATTCGATGGCAGGCGGATTGACGGCATGGCCGGTCACCATGTGGTGAAGCTCGGCATCGCCCACGTGCCGGAGGGCAGGCAGCCATTCGCGTACCTGACGGTGCGCGAGAACCTGATGCTTGGCGCGTACAACCGGCCGCGGGGAGAAGCCGGGGCGGCGATGGAAAGGGTGTTCAAGTCGTTCCCGAGGCTGAAGGAACGGCTGGGCCAGACCGCGGGCACGCTTTCGGGCGGCGAACTGCAGATGCTCGCGATGGGACGCGGCCTGATGGCGAAGCCGAAGCTGCTGATGCTCGATGAG
>Ga0315277_10013718_pt1 | contig 10093 bp, 4 predicted proteins | sample YL17G05_15_MG_FD_203695 | JGI IMG/M metagenome (GOLD analysis project Ga0315277, IMG submission 203695) | Sediment microbial communities from Yellowstone Lake, YNP, Wyoming, USA - YL17G05_15 | ecosystem: Environmental > Aquatic > Freshwater > Lake > Sediment | place: USA: Wyoming | collected...
CAAACCGTAATACACTCGCCCGTCTCCAGGTTCCATAAGCGCAGTGTTTTATCTTTGCTTCCCGACACCGTCCGGTGGCCGTCCGGAGTGATGGCGACGGTATAGACTGATTGTGTATGTCCCGCAAGAATATTTATGCACTTGCCCGTCTCCAAGTCCCACACGCGAAGGTTTTTCTCCTCACTGCCCCGCATGAGACACACGAGAAGGCTTTGATCCGTCGCACTGCCCGACATCACCCGGCGGCCATCCGGAGTGATGGCGACGGTATAGACTGATTGTGTATGTCCTGCAAGAATATTTATGCACTTGCCCGTCTCCAAGTCCCACACGCGCAGTGTATTGTCTTCGCCTCCCGACACCGCCCGGCAGCCGTCCGGAGTGATGGCGACAGTATTGACAGAGTGCGTATGTCCCGCAAGAATATTTCGGCACTCCCCAGTCTCCAAGTCCCACACGCGAAGGCTTTGATCCGCACTGCCCGACACCGCACAGCGACCATCCGGGGTGATCGACAATGCCTTGACACGGTCCGTATGCCCCGGCAGCGCCCTGAACGTGCCTCCGTTTTGCATCTTCCACATATGAGGGAAACCGGAGTCTAGGAATATATAGCGGCCGCCGTCTGGGGTGATCAAATCCACCCAGATCTCGTCTATACTCCCATACAATACACTTAACATACACTTCTCATAGTTCCAACCTTTCACCGCGCGGCAGCGACCATCTGGGGTGATTACAACCGCCAATTCTTCGAGCGTAGGCCTCACCAGCAATCGCGACTCGCCTGTTGCCAGCTCCCACACACGAAGAGTATTATCCCTGCTTCTCGTTATCGCGCGGCGGCCGTCCGGGGTGATCGTAACCGCAGTGACCCCAGCCGTGATCTCTTCCGGCGCCCGCTCCTCACCTGTCTCCAGGTCCCACACGCGAAGAGTGCTATCCCCGCTTCCCGACACTGCGCTGCGGCCGTCCGGAGTGATCGCAACCGCCCAGACTCCGTTTCCATGTCCGCAGAGCACTCGCGACTCACCTGTCTCCAAGTCCCACGCGCGAAGAGTGCTATCCCCACTTCCCGACAACGCGCGGCGGCCGTCCGGGGTGATCGAAACCGCAAAGACGACTCTAGTATGTCCCTCCAGCGCCCACGATTCGCCTGTTTCCAAGTCCCACACGCGAAGAGTGCTATCCCCACTTCCCGACAACGCGCGGCGGCCGTCCGGAGTGATCGCAACCGCCCAGACTACGTCTCTATGTCCAGAGAGCACTCGCGACTCACCTGTCTCCAAGTTCCACACGCGCAGTGTATTGTCTTCGCTTCCCGACACCGCGCGACGGCTGTCCGGGGTGATCATAATGGCTTTCACTCCATCTGTATGCCCCTCCAATATTCGTAAGCATGTGAGATTGAGAATGAAAGGTGGCGGATTACGCAACCGGAGCCACTCCCCCGTAAAGCCGTTGCTTTCGCGCTCTAGATCGGCCGCTCGCTCAGCGACAGGACCGGAATCGGCGCTGTTCCAGGCCATCTGAAACACCGGCGCATCTCCATCCGCAAGCCGCCGGATATGCGTGCCAACGAAGTGTTCCCAGGCCTTCACGCGCTCAAAGAAAGTCCAATCTCCACGTTGCTCGTTAATAGTTTTCGGGGGCCGGAATGGCACCGTTTCAGGCGGATCAGGAAATGGAACATTGTCCGGATCGGCACTGTAGGCGATTACTTTATCCGCGTATGCCTTGCTGCGTTCTCGTCTCTCCTTTTCCTTGTGCCATTCTATCCGGTTGTAGTCTACCACCAAGTCGTATACCATACCGGCCTTGCTTTTGGCGTCCACGAAGTCCAAGTCAGTGAGCGACGCCGCGAGTTCGATCCACATCTGATCGCTCTCGGTCTGCTGATACAGCTGTTCAGCGCACTTGCGATGGTTTGGGAGGCGGGATTGTACACTGAGCCAGAGCGGCTGCTTCACAAAGAAATCAGCCAGTTTGGAATGGTAATCACGCGACCAGTAGCGCGTCTGGGCGGCTTCTCCGAACTGGCGGTGGTAGAAGCCGAGGAGGGCGGTGTTGTCGGCGGCGCGCTCGAGCAGGTAGGGGGCCAGGTCGTGGTAGAGGCGGAGCCAGACCACGGCGGGAATCTCCTCGGCATCGGGGGATTTGCGGGAGCGGGCGCGCAGGTCGGCCATCACCGCGGGGTCGGCGGAGAGCAGCGCCAGCATCTCGGTTTCGGAGAGTCCGTGGCGCGCGGCGGTGAGATAACCGAGGCTGGAGCGCACCAGCGCCGGGCCGTGCTGGCGGCGGTCTTCCAGGCGGGCGAAGAGGTCGCCGATAATGCCGGGGATATCGTCCGCCAGGCCGGGCACATCGTCCGCGCCGCCGAGGACGCCGTCGAAGGACTTCCAGCGCAGCGCCTCGGTGCAGGCCAGTTTCAGGTAGAGCGGCAGCGGACAGCGCGCGAACCCGGCCAGCAGGCTCCGCCGCTGCTCCGCGGTCAGCGCGCGGCCCGCCTCCGCCAACCAGGCGGAGAGCGCGCCCTCCCCATCCGCCGACGTCATCTCGCCGACCCGCTGCAGGCTCTCCGGCGGGAAACGAGTTTCCGCCGCGCGCAGGCACTGCGCGGCGTCGCCCTCCCGCTCCAGCACGGAAACGACCAGCCGCACGTGAGCCAGGAGCGGCGTCGGAAGCCAGTGCAGCGCGTGCGCGTTGTTGTCGGGACTCAACTGGTCCAGCGCGTCGAGCAGCAGGATCAGGCCGTGCTCCGCCGGAACCAAGCTGAGGAAGGCGCGGAACTGCTCAGACAGCAGGCGATACTCGTCCGGGATGTCGTATTTCTTCCGCACTTGCTCACGCGCCTCGCCTTCCGCACCGGCCAGCTCCCGCTCCTTCAACTCCGCGAAGTTGAAGGTGTCGTAAATCTCCAGGCACAAGTCGCGCAGCAGCGTGGTGATATTGGTGGAGGCGGGGGTGGCGCCGATGAAGCGCTGCAGGATATACGCGCCGGGGTACCGATCCGCCGCCTGCTGCGCCGCCTGCGCGAGCAGCGCGGATTTGCCGCAGCCGGAGGGACCATAAACGACCAGCGGTGAAGGATTTTCACCCTGCAGGTAGCCGTCAATCGCTTCCAGCATCTCCCGCCGGCCGATGAAGTTTTGGCGGCGCTCCGCGGCGAACTCCTGGTGGGCGATGATCTCGCGGGTGAGGGCGGGGAGTTCCTCCAGCTTGCCAATTTCTTCCTCGATAATCCGGCGAAGGGATTCGTAAACATTATCGCAGAGCTGCGGCAGGGGATACTCGAGGTTGCTCCCATTCCATGTGGCATCATAGTCGTGGACAGTGACGCCGGATGTCTCGCGGATAGTCTCTTTCAGCGCATCGATCCGCTCGGTTCCGGCATCGACAAACTCGCTGCCCGCCGGCAATGTGGCACGGTTGCGGATGTTGCGGAAGAAGGCGAAGACGTGCTCGCGCTCGTCGGGGAGCGCCATCGCGCCGTGGATGATCTCCTGGTGGGTCGCCGAAGCCTCGTATTTCGTCTGCCAGTCTCCCTCGCCGGCATCCGGGCAGGCGGCGATGGCGTCCAACAGCACCTTGCGCAGCCGCGATTCGATTTCCGCCCATCCGCCCGCTTCCAACTGCTCCGTGGCGTGCCGCTGCGTGTCGGAAGCATCCTCCGGGCACTCCATGTGCCGCGGGCGCAGAATGTATTGCGGGGGGACGGCGTTTTCGTCCCTGCGGTACCAACCGGTGCGCTGCTGTTCCGTTTCGGGATGACGCTCATCATAAACCAGGAGGGACGTTTCCGAATCCGGAACATGTTGCAGCAACCGCTCGAACTCGGCGGCGTCGATCTGCGGCGGCAGCGGGATCCAGCCATAGCGGTCACCGAGCAGGATGAGGAAGTTCGGGCGGGGGGTGATCTGCTGGCAGCGATGCAGTTCGGATAAGCAGATGTTCATCGTCTGCTGATCGAGAGCGGCTTCCCCGCTCACCCCCCAGCGCAGGTCGATGGCCTGGAAGCGGCAGCCGTTTCGCGCGCACAGATCACGCAGCCGGGGAAACACCTCGCGCTGCAGCGCATCCCGCTCCGCCTTCAGATCGGCGAAGGTCGAGCTGACGAAGACGCGAAAGGTGCGGCTCTGTTTCATGGCGCTCTCCTCGATCACGCTCTCTCAACTGCGTTTGCGCAGGTCTTCCGTCCGCACTACCGAGCGGATCATCGCTTCCTGCGATCAGGGCGCCGACGTCCTGTCGGCGCGGGTATTTGGTAGGCTCACCTCCCAGGGGTGGCTTCGTGCCACCCCTGGCTATTGACTTCCACCCTGTCAGGGTGGGATTCCGCCTCCATGCGGAATAGAGTTTACGAGCACCTGATTTATCCCGCATCGGGTTTACGAGCATCGTATCTATCCGGTAGAGGGTTCACGCACACCTTGCCTCAAATCCATCACAAGACTCCCCGGGGTCGCATCGTGCGACCCCGGGCTAGTGACTTCCACCCCTTCAGGGTGGGATTCCGCATCCATGCGGAATAGGGTTTACGAGCACCTAATTTATCCCGCATCGGGTTTACGAGCATCGTATCTATCCGGTATAGGGTTCACGCGCACCTTGCCTCAAATCCATTCCAAGGCAAAAGTTGATGATTGGCCTGCGAATCAGGTTTGGCCAACGTACTTTACCGACCTTCCGCTTCCACCACCACCCGGCTGACGATGCCGCGAAGGCCGGGGGTGTTGAAGGGGCGGGTTTCCAAAGTGTTGCGGCCCGGGTGCAGCTTCCATGGGAAGGCGATGCAGCCGCCGGTCGGCTTCATGGGGTAGGCCTGAACTCCCGCAGCTCCTTTCGGCGTCCAGGCGGTCCAGTCCCCGCCGTCGATGCGGTATTCGTAGCCGGCGAAGTTGGGGGTGACGGTATCGAGCATGACCTGCAGGCCGCCCGGCGCGGGCAGCAGGTGGATTTGCGTCTGGTTCAGCGTCCAATACAGGTCCGCCTGGCGCGTGGTGAAGAAGTCGGTCCACGGGATGTCGGGGTTGGCGGCGTCCTTCCAGAAGATGAAGCCGAGGAACTTGAAATACCCCTGGCCGTGCTCCGGTTCCTCCGGCTCGCGATGGTCCACGAAGTTGCCGCGCAGCGGCATGAAGAGCTGCTGGGTGCTTTTGAACAGGGCATCACGGTCCTCCACGAACGGCGGCTCCACTTTGTCCGTGCCCTCGCTCATATTGGTGGCGCGCGCCTGGATGTCGTCCCACTTTTTGTCGATAAAGTAGGCCTTATGCACCTCCAGCTCGTTCAGCGGCACACCGTTTCGCTCGAAGTTGTAGGTGGCGCGGCGGCGGTCGTTGGGGTCCATGCCGGCGTCCATCACCATCCACTTTTTGTATTCGTTTGACCATGCCTCGCTCAAGGCATGCCCGCGGAAGATGGAGCGCGCCGGGTAGCCCAGCGCCTGCGCGCATTGGACGAAGGTGGTGGCGTAGTGCGTGCACATGCCGAGCGATTTGTTGCCGGGCGCCAGGCTGAGGATCACGCGGGCGTCCCACGAGGGCAGGTAATTCAGCGAGCCCATGCTCCAGCCGTCGCGCCACTGCTCCCGCGTCCACTGGCGCAGCAGGCTGAGCTTCTCGAACTCCGTTTTCCCACCGGCGATCACGTCGGCCAGCTTCCAGTTCTCGCGCAGCACGCGGGAATTGCCGTTGTAGTCGGCATAGGCGAATTCGTAGGAGCTGCGCACGATCCGCTCATTGGCATCCTCGACCAGCCGCAGGCGCTTGAAGGTGGGGTCGCTGGCCGGCGGCGCCGCGGAGAAGCGCGCCAACACACGTCGCACCACCGGCGTCGCTTGCGCCGAGCCGGTTCGCAGGAAGAGCCGCCATTGCGCGAACCGTTCGAAGCGCATTGTCTCCCTCGCCCGCGGCCACGGCTGCCAGGACTCCCAGCTCTCCGCATTGCCGTCGGGGGTGCGCCCGGTGCGCACGAAGACATGCACGGAAGTGCCTTGCGGCGACTCGGCATCCACCTCCAGTGCATCGAGCCGTCCGTCCGCGCCGGCGGGGATGCCGTCCTGCATCACGGCGGAGGCCAGGTCGATCACCGGCGACTCGAGCCAGGCGTTCGGCGCATATCGGCCCAGGCTGAGACGGACGCACAGCTCCCCATCCATGTAGCCGCCCTCGCACAACCGGTCGAAATCCCAGGTCATCCCGCCATCATGACTGACCGCCGAGCGGTTCGGTTGCTGGCTGCGCTCGACGCGGATGGCGCCCTTACCCTCCCCACGGGCACGGAAGAGGAACTCGTTGGCCCCGGCCTTCAGCAGGCGCGGCGGCACGATGTAGCGCTCGAAGTTCGCGTCCCAATAGGACTTCTTCAGGGGCTCCACTCCCAGCACAATACCGTTGACGAGGATGTCGCCGGCGCTCACCGAGCCGTCCACGATCAGCATCGCGTCAACAACGTTTGGGTCGTCCACCGGCAGGATCTTCCGCGCCTGCGTCTTCCCCGCGATGGGCTGGAAGTCGTTGTACCCCGCGCCCATGTCGTCAGTGATGAGGACGCGATGCACGAGCTTGACCGCGCCCGGTTCGCTGAAGCTGTCGAGGCAGCGGTTGCGGTAACATTCATCAAAGTCCGCCGGCGTGGCCCAGACGCGGACGGCGCTAACCCGCGCGGCCCACGCGCAGGCGGCCAGCAGAGCGAGGCAGGCAAAGACGATTATGCGGAAATTATTCATGGAACCCTCCCGTCGAGATAGAAACCGCTGCCCGTCCATTTCCGTGCGGGGAGGGGAATTACCTGCAGGCGGTCGGGTTGTCGGACGGAGTGACCTTCGGCGAGGAGAACCAGATCGCCAACGTGCGCAATTACGAAGCGCTGATCGCGCTGACGACCGCGCAGGAGGCGCTGCTGCGCTCCTACGTGCGGCGGATGCACGTGCTGGTGGTCAGCGGGCTCTGGTGCGGGGATTGCACGCGGCAGATACCGATGCTGGCGGCCATCGAGCGCGCCTGTCCGCCCATCGAGATGCGCTGCCTGGACAGCCGCTCGCACCCCGAGCTGCACGAGGAGCTGCGCATCAACGGGGCGCTCAAGGTGCCGGTAGTCGTCACCCTGTCGGAGGATTTCTTCGAGCTCTCCCGCTTCGGCGACCGCCATCTCAGCGTCTATCGCCGCAAGGCCGCCAGCGAATGCGGCCCCGCCTGCGAAACCGGCCTGGTGCCCCCCTCGGACGACGCGCTGGCCGTCGAGCTGGCGGAGTGGTGCGACCACTTCGAGCGGCTGCAGCTCATGCTGCGGCTGGCGCCGATGCTGAGAGAACGGTATGGGGATTGATCCTTACCAGCAAGATACCAATCGTTTCAGCAGGAATTATCGAGTGAGGAATTCTGCTCCTACAGAGCGTGAGATTCTCGAACGATACCGGATCCCACGGTGATGCCGTGGGCTATGGAATTTGCATCGAATGGAATTCTTAGCATCTTTGTGGCTTTGTGGTTAGACCGAATCCATTATGTTTTACATCCTCACCTTACCCCGGTCCATATTCCGATACTGAATCGCCTCCGCGAGGTGCGACACGGCGATCTGGTCCGCGCCGTCCAGGTCGGCGATGGTTCTCGATAGTATCAGGATGCGGTCGTAGGCGCGGGCGGAGAGGTGAAGCTGGTCGATGGCGGTGCGGAGGAGGGATTGCACGTCTTCGGTGAGGGGGCAGAAGCGGCGGAGGTCGCGGGGGCGCATCTGGGCGTTGTTGGTGATGGGGAGGTCGGCGAAGCGGCGGGTCTGGATGAGGCGGGCGCGGGCGACGCGCTCGCGCACGGCGGCGGAAGACTCGCCGGGGCGGGTGGAGAGCAGCTCGTCGTGACGCAGGCGGGGCACCTCGATGTGGATGTCCAGCCGGTCGAGGATGGGGCCGCTGATGCGCGCCTGGTATTTCGATACCTGGATTTGCGAGCAGGTGCACGGCTTGGCAGTGTCCCCCAGATACCCGCAGGGGCACGGATTTGACGAAGCAATGAGCTGCAGTCGGGCGGGGTAGCTCAGGTTGGCGGCGGCGCGCGAGATGGTCACCATGCCGTCCTCCAGCGGCTGGCGCAGCACATCCAGCGTTTTGCGGTCGAACTCGGGGAACTCGTCGAGGAAAAGCACCCCCTGGTGGGCGAGGCTGATCTCGCCCGGACGGGGGATGCTGCCGCCGCCCACCAGCCCGGCGCTGCTGATGGTGTGGTGCGGCGAGCGGAAGGGGCGGTGGCGCACCAGCCCGCAGCCGTCGGGCAGCATGCCGGCGATGGAGTAGATTTTGGTGATATCCAGCGCCTCCTCCAACTCCAGCGGGGGCAGGATGGTGGGCAGCCGCCGCGCGATGAGCGTCTTGCCGCTCCCCGGCGGCCCGATCATCAGCATGTTGTGACCGCCGGCCGCCGCCACCTCCAGCGCGCGCTTGACGTGCTCCTGGCCTTTCACCTCGGACAGGTCCACGTCGAATTCGAGCTGCTCGGGCGCCCAGTCGGTGCCGCCCTGCAGCGGGTGGCGGTTGCCCGGATAGAGGAACAGCTCCGCCGCCTCCGCCAGCGATTCGACGGGATAGATCTCCAGTCCGCTCACCACCGCCGCCTCCGGGGTATTCTCGCGGGGCACGACGATCGCGCGCTTGCCCGCCGCCTTCGCGCCCAGCGCCATGGGCAGCACGCCGGACACCGAGCGCACCGAGCCGTCCAGCGACAGCTCGCCGGTCACCATGAACTGCTCGACGTCCTCGTGCTCGACCTGTCCGGTGGCCATCAGGATGCCCAGCGCGATGGGCAGGTCGAAGCCCGGCCCCTCCTTGCGGATGTCCGCCGGCGCCAGGTTCACCACCACGCGCGAGTTGGGCGGGAAGCGGAACTGCGAGTTGCGCAGCGCCGAGCGCACCCGCTCCTGCGCCTCGCGCACCGCGGTGTCGGGCAGCCCGACGATGAAATACTTGTCCATGCCCGGCGCGCAATCCACCTCCACCTGTACGGTGAACGCGTCGATGCCGAGGATGGCCGCGGAATCCACTTGTGCCAGCATAATGATACGGATGTTCGACGGGAGGGGAGGAAGCTCCTGCTGAGGAAGGAGAGGATTTTTTCCATGCAATAGTTCGTAACATCTCTACATCGAGTCAACAAAGGGGTTTGTCCCTTTTTGTCACGATTGTTCCCTCAGACAAGACCGCATGAAGTCGGCAATATGGGCGATGGCTTCCCGACTTTCAGGGAGTTCGCGTATCTGAAAGACGTGGACCTGGCCCGGCCAGACTTCGAGCGTCACATCGACCCCGTCATCCCGAGCCTTGGCCGCCACGCGAATGCTGTCATCGCGGATCACCTCATACTCGCCGACCTGAATAAGCAATGGCGGAATATCCGTGTAGTCGCCAAACACCGGCGAGGCGAGCGGGTTGCGCACATCGCTCGGGCTCACATAGAGTTCCACAAATCCTGGAAGGCAACTGGGATGCATGAAGAGCTCGTTTTCCGACTGGCTGTGGATGGACTCGCTGGCCAGCGTCAAGTCGGCGAAGGCCGATAATGGGATACCCCCCTTCGGCAGCGGCAGACGACGGTCTCGCAGCGCCAGCAGTGTCGCCAGTGTCAGGCCGCCGCCTGCCGAGTCCCCGGCGATGAATGTTGCCGTGGCGAACGCCGACCCGTATGGCCCTGATGCAAGCATCCATTCGTAGGCGCGGACGCAATCCTCAAGTCCGGTGGGGAAGCGGTGTTCCGGCGCCAGCCGGTAGTCGGGCAGCAGGACGGCACACTGTGCCGCCGCCGAGATAAGGGCAGCCAGAGGAAGGTAGTTTACGCCCGAGCCGGAAACATAACCGCCGCCATGCAGATACAGCAGCCGCAGATCAGGGTCAGCACCAGGCGCCACCACCCATTCACAGGGCATATGGTCTATCTGCGAGCGGATGCATTGAACGTCCCTGTCGGCGGGCTCCTGACGTGTCCCCATGCCCTGGCGCAGATTATCGAGGTTGAATTCGTTGCCCACGGCGCCGAATTGTGGATTCCCGCGATTCTTCAGCCAATATTCGCGACTTTCCCGTGAAATCATAGGGGGCTCCTTT
>Ga0315277_10013721_pt1 | contig 10092 bp, 12 predicted proteins | sample YL17G05_15_MG_FD_203695 | JGI IMG/M metagenome (GOLD analysis project Ga0315277, IMG submission 203695) | Sediment microbial communities from Yellowstone Lake, YNP, Wyoming, USA - YL17G05_15 | ecosystem: Environmental > Aquatic > Freshwater > Lake > Sediment | place: USA: Wyoming | collected...
AGTTCCTATATTGAGAACCAAAGCAGATGCGATTTTAGCCATGTCTCCGCTTTCTTCTTTTGCGTGTGCCATGACAGGCAATGCACCAAATGCTCTGGTTATATTTGCACAATCATAAATGGTAACCCAGTTTGTTATATGATGAACCAACGGTTTTTCTTTTCTTACTTTTTCAAGAATCTTTTCGATCGTTTTTATTCCTCTTTTAATTTTTTTATAATAATTTCTGCTAATTTTTTACCTGATAAAAGCATACCTCCAAAAATTGGACCCATTCTATTGGCACCAAAAGCAGCATTTGCTGCCATACCAACAACATAAACATTGTTGTAGATTTCTTTTGTGTTTTCAACAACCGCTCTTTCACCTATTTCTGCGTTCATTGATTTTTCTCCCATGATCTTGCCAGTTTTTGTAAATAATTTACCGTCAACTTTTTTCTCAAGAATTTGTAGAATTTCTAAGGGATGCCCCGTAGCCTCAACAACAAACTTTGATCTAACAGATAACGGATCTACGTGGAGACCAGCGATATCAACAGAACTCCAATTAATCGCAACCCCACATACCCCATCCTTATCTATCATTACATCTTCCACGGAGATACCATTGAATACTTTTGCACCCGCCTTTACTGCTTTTGAACAAATTGTTGAAATGGCTTCTACTGAATCTGCAGTGTAATAACCATCATCGTATTTTTTAGTTTCAATTCCAAACTCGTCGAGAATCGACTTACCTTCTTCTCCAACAACTATCTCATTGAACATCATACCGCCACCCCACATTCCACCACCTACAGAGAGCTTTCTTTCAAAAACAGAGACTTTGTAACCTTTTTTTGCCAGGTAATATGCAGTCGTTAAACCAGCGGGTCCTGCGCCAGCAATAATTACATCTTGGTTTAAGTTCTCGATAAATTTTTTAGTAAATCTTTCGACGATCGCTTTCGTTATTACCTCTTCTTTTAGAGTCATTTTAATTCTTCCTTTATTTTTATCACTTTATTTACTACATCAACAGCATTTTTTCCAAGAACGTATGAGCATGGTTCAATTCCAAAATCGCCTTTGTGCAATAGAATATCAACATTTTTTTCGTTATTTTTGAGTTTAAAATCTTTTGATAAATAAACGTAATTAAAACCAGTTTTGTCTATATTTTTTATGTATGCAATATTCATTATAGAATTTGCATCCATATGTTTTTTAATATAGAGAAGTAAAGAAGAAAGATGCTTGCTTTTACCGAATCTTATACCATTTGTACCTGTTATTTTATCGTCTGCAATAATCAGACCGTTAAGAAAAGCAGCGACGTCTTCGTTGCTATCCGCTTTGTCTTTCGACATAGCGATATTTACCTTAACCTCAGGCACCAATCCACTGATATCTCTGTCTTTAAGCAAAAGGAAGGCTTCTGTTAAATTATCAACTACATAGTTGCTCTCGTCACTTATTATCTCGTTTTTTCTGGCAACATAGAAATTGCCTTCAAATGGTTCATTATCAAAAGAAACACATGAATGAAATGTTACTGAATTACCACTAATAATTTTGTTTGAAATTTTTTCTGCTAAATCTAAAATATTTTTTGGGATTTTATCATTTGAACTGCAATAGTTGCTCACCATTGGCTGAGAAATCTCTAGGACACCAGAAATTTTTGATTGATCAAATTTCTTTGAATAAAGATTTTTTGCTACCGCTTTCTTCAGCAACGAAGTATTCTCTGCGTCAACGAAAATTGCTTCCTCCGCCATATTAATTATTTATACAAATTTATTAATGATTTATAAATGTTTCCAAAACAATTTAACCTTGTAACTTTTATATAGAATTGTGTTCACAATAAGAGAATTTGAGCCAACAGATATGTTTTCCGTAATCAAGATAGCATCAGACACGTTGCCGGAAAGATACAGCCCAAGCTTATTCAACTATTTCTATGAAACATTTCCAGAGGGATTCATTGTAGCCGAAAAAGCACACAAGATAGTGGGGTTTTTGATAGGCGTAAGAATCACAACAGAAAATGCAAAAGTACTAATGCTTTCGGTATCAAAACAATATAGAAAACAAGGTGTTGGGTCAGAACTTTTAATTAGATTTTTGAAAGAGACTTCAAAGAAAAAAGTAAAAATTGTAGAATTGGAAGTAAGAACAGACAACAAAAAAGCAATTGATTTCTATAGAAAACACGGCTTTATAACCAAAGCAAAAATAAAGGGATTTTATCAAAATGGAAAAACTGCTTACACTATGTCAAAACAACTTTAGGATTTTACGATCTGTTTTTCTTTCTCAGTCATGAAACGTTCTGACATCTGCTCAAGTCTGTTAGAAACCTTCTCCAAACCTGGGCATTTGTTATGCGACATTAGATCAGCAATCCCCTTGCTGAGTGTGAAGACGGCCAGTTTATGCTCTCTCTTTGATTTGTAGACCTGATACGGTGTCACATCTAGTTTAACATAAGATAAAAACTCTGCACCACCATTATTTTCTACCATATCCTCTAAATGAGTTTTAAGTTGTAACAGAAACATATGGAGTTGAATCAGCTCGTCTTTCTGCATATTCGCCTTCCCTCAAATTTAAAATGATACACCACCACATAATCGTTAGGCTTTTTATGATTTTCGATTGAAAATTTAAATATCAGAAAGTGATACGGACACAAAATTTAAATTAAAAAAAAAGAAAAATAAAAGGAGGATCACTCGAGATCCTTTCTAGTTAACACCCTAACTGAGGCTGGCATTTTCACTACATTACCAAGTTTTATGCCAATGATCTCTTTTACATTCTTACTATTTGCAATATCCAACAGTCGTTGTGTTATGATTCCATCAAAAATAACCGTGGAGATGTTGTCGCTCTTTTTTAATGAGTCTGTTAACTCCCTAACTGGTATCTTTTTGATTTCTTTGTCGTTCTTATCGAAGAGTACCGCTTTTAAAGAACCGGAGATTTCGTCGAGTATCTTTCCATAACCCTTTTGTTTCTCAGTAACAATCTTTTCTTTTTCGTCTTCTTTTGCATTCCCGGTTTCTTCGCTCTTTGGTTTTTCCTCTCGAACTTTTTCCTCAAATTTTTCTCTCTTTGAATGTTTTTGGAATAATTCTAATTCTTCATCTAGTCCTTCAATGCCTTTGTTTCTCTTCTCTATTTTGATGTCGTACATTTCAGCGTACTGTTCAGCAGGTATCTTGTTTTTCAAAGCTTTCATAATTAGTTTTTGAGGAATTTCTTCAACCTCACGCGTTTGAGGGGCACGTGCAACGAAATCAACATCTGCGGTTTGCAACAGTTCTTTTAAAATTAATTCTCCGCCTCTGTCGCCATCAACAAATGCAGTCGTGATCCTCTCCTTTGTTAAATCTGTCACAGTCTTTGGTACGTTTGTACCACCTACTGCAATAACGTTCTTAATACCATATTTCAGAAGGTTAAGTACATCTCTTCTGCCTTCAACTATAATTATTGAGTCAGCTTTGTCTATGCTAGGTCCCGCTGGGCAGTGGTCTGGACCAAAGTGGGTGATTTCCTCAACTTGAACTGACTGTCTAACATTATCAGTGATGCTGTCTCCCTCAACCTTGCCTTCTTCGATAACCTGGTTGAGAAGTTCCTTAGCTCTTTCTATAACCTTTTTCCGTCTAACAACTCTTACATCTTCGACACGTTCTGTATTTATGGTTGCTTTGCAGGGACCTACCCTGTCGATACTTTCGAAAGCAGCTGCAAGTATTACAGTTTCTACCTTATCTAAAGATGTAGGGAGGGTTATTTCCCCTTGGCTCTTACCATTCTTTGAGTCCAATTCGACTTCAATTCTTCCGACTCTCGCAGACCTCTGCAATTCTCTTAAGTCCAATTCATCGCCAAGTAAACCTTCAGTTTGACCGAATATAGCACCGACTACGTCAGATTTCTCGATTATACCATCAGCCTTAATATGAGCTTTAATCAAATATTTCGTTGTTGCTGGATCTATTACCATTCATATCACCTTGTTATCTTTTTGAAAAATAGCACCTTTGTCCGCTCTTTAGCAAACATAAGGTGGGAATTCCACGACTTGCTTATTAACATGCATTTGATATTAAGTTAAGCGGTTGAATACGAATTAATCTAATTGATTAATGCACCTTTAAGTGCTATTTTTCATCACATATTTTTCAATGTGTACTTATATATTAGTCTTGCGCCATATTTAAATGTTATGCCTTTATTCTGCTTAAAGAGCATCTTATGAAGGAGAAAATTTACATTGGGGTGGCTTGGCCATACGCAAATGGCTCATTACATCTTGGGCACATAGCCGGTTGTTATTTACCTTCAGATATATTCGCTAGATACAACAGGATGACTGGCAAAGACGTACTGATGGTTTCTGGTAGTGACGAACACGGAACACCCATAACAATAACTGCAGAGAACCAAAAGACAACGCCACAGGCGATTGTGGACAAGTACAACAAAGAACACACAGAAAACATGAAACAGATGGGGATCTCTTTTGATCTTTTCACTAGAACTACAACAGAAAATCACAAAAAAGTTGTGCAGGAAATCTTCTTAACTTTGTATAAGAATAAAGACATCTACAAGAAAAGCATTGAGGCGTTTTATTGTAATAACTGTAATCGTTTTCTTCCAGACAGGTATATAGAAGGAAAATGTCCTAACTGTGGTTACGAAAATGCCAGAGGAGACCAATGTGATGAATGCGGAAAATTACTTGATCCTCAGGATTTAAAAAATGTTAAATGTAAAATTTGTGGCAGTACTCCTGAAATAAGAACTAGCGAACACCTGTTTTTTGCATTGAGTAAGTTTGAACCAAAATTACTCGAATGGATTAAAGATAAGAAGTATTGGAAACCAAGTGTTTTAAATTTCACACAGAACTGGTTAAAAGGCGGATTAAAAGACAGGGCAATAACCAGAGACATAGAATGGGGAATAAAGGTTCCAGTTGATGGTTTTGAGGATAAGAGAATCTACGTTTGGTTTGATGCGGTCATCGGTTATTTATCGGCAAGCAAGGAATGGTCACAGAAAAAAGGCAAGCCAGACAAATGGAAAGAATGGTGGCATGACAAAAAAGTAAAACATTACTACTTCCTTGCGAAAGACAATATCCCATTCCACACCTTGATTTGGCCTTCAATTCTAATGGGTTATGATAAAACACTGAATCTGCCTTACGACATCCCGGCAAATGAATATCTGCGTTTAAAGGGAGAGCAATTCTCAAAAAGCAGAGGAACAGCCATTTGGGTTCCAGATGTTTTGAAAAAACTTGATGTCGATGCTGTGCGTTATTATCTGTCAATCAACATGCCTGAGAACCGAGATACCGACTGGATGTGGGATGATTTCGTAGCAAAAAACAATGACGAGCTTGTCGGAACCTATGGCAACTTTGTTCACAGGGTGGTTACTTTTGCTAACAAAAACTTCGGCGAAATACCCAAGATGGGAAAACTCGATGAATTAGATAAGAAAGCCCTTGAAAAGATTAAAGAAGCATCCAAGGACGTTGCTTCTTCAATTGAGAAATGTAGTTTCAAAGCGGGACTTAGAGCGGCTATGAATCTGGCGCAGTTCGGAAACTTCTATTTCGACCAGAAACAACCATGGACTCTTGTAAAAAACGATAAAGATGCCTGTGGTACAACCATTCATATTTGTTTGAAGATTGTGAAAGCTCTGGCTGTTTTTACGGCACCATATCTACCATATTCCTCAGATCAAGTCTGGAAGATTCTTGGTCATAAAGATTCAGTTCATTCTGGCAATTGGGAGATGGCTCTAGACGATCTAAAAGTTGGGGCATCGATAGACAGACCACAACCTTTGTTTAAAAAGTTAGATCCTAAAGATTTCTCAGATGAAATCGATCCCTTTTCAAAGCTTGACCTGCGCGTCGCAAAAGTGATTGACGTAAAGGACCACCCTGATGCCGATACGTTGTATATGCTTCATCTGGATGTTGGGGATCTTGGTAAAAGAGTTATCGTTGCAGGTATGAAGCCACATTACCCAAAAGAACAGATGAAAGGTAAACACATAATTATTGTTTCTAACCTCAAACCAGCTAATATAAGAGGCGTTAAATCCAATGGTATGCTCCTCGCTGCCGAGGATAAAAAAGGAGTATGCTCTCTTCTCAACCCGGGAAAATCCAATCCGGGCTCAGTGGTATCAATCGATGGTATAACCAGAGCACCTACAACTGTTTTAGAATTTGAGGAGTTCAAAAAAATTTATATGACGATTGGAAAGAACCAAAAAGCAATATATAATGGAAAAGTATTGCGGTCTGAAAAGGGAGACGTAACCTCAGATAAAACCGTTGAGGAAGGGGCAAAGATACTGTAAAATTGGGGGAGAATAAATATGACCATTGTTACTAGAACTAATTTGCCATTAAAGGGATTTAAAAAAGGAAAAGTGCGTGATATTTACGAGGTTGATGACAAACTTCTAATTATTGCAACCGATAGAATATCAGCCTTTGATTTTGTGTTGCACGAGCCCATCCCAAACAAAGGAATTTGTTTAACGCAGATATCCAAGTTTTGGTTTGATTTCTTTAAAGATAAAGTTCCAAATCATTTGATTTCAGCAGATATTGCTGATTTTCCTGAAAAACTAAAAGCACACAAAGACGTACTTGCAGGCCGCAGCATGCTTGTAAAAAAGACACAGGTTTTCCCTGTTGAATGCATAGTCAGAGGTTACATATCTGGTTCAGCTTGGAAATCCTACGAAGAGGATGGCACGGTTTGTGGTATTAAACTACCAAAAGGATTGGTAGAATCTGATAAATTTGATGAACCTCTGTTTACCCCTTCCACGAAAGCTGAAGCCGGTCATGATATTAACATTTCTTTTGAAAAGATGAAGGAGCTAGTCGGGAATAAGAATGCTCAGAAAATAAAAGATTTCTCATTAAAGATTTACAACGAAGGCTCCGAGTATGCGCAGAAGAAAGGAATAATCGTTGCAGATACAAAGTTTGAGTTTGGAAGAATCGGCGACGAAGTCATATTAATCGACGAAGTGCTAACGCCGGATTCATCTCGTTTTTGGCCGGCTGATTTGTATAAACCTGGAAAATCACCGCCTAGTTTTGATAAACAGTCTGTAAGAGACTATTTGACCAGCACTGGTTGGGACAAGAATTCAGATCCGCCGCATCTTCCTGAAAACGTAATCATTGAAACACAAAAGAAATACCAAGAGGCTTACGAAAAAATAACAGGAAAAAAGTTCAAATTTTAAAACAAAAGATAGAAAGTTATAACATTTTTTTCATTAATTGATATAAATTTGTACATAACCTATTAGAACAAATTTAATTCTTTTAGGAAATATGAAGATAAAGGAAATGCCGTGGTTTAATAGGCCGGGAGCTAGACTAAAGAGAAAAGGTGCTTTTTCTTTAAGTGACGCAGAACTTTTGGCGATTGTTATCGGGCGAGGTGATAAAAACGAGAACGCTGTAGACCTATCTAATCGAGTAATTGCAAGTCATAATTTTGATAAACTAGCAGATCTCTCGCTACCGGAGCTTGAGAAAGAATTTCGGAATAACGTCAAAGCGATGAAGATCCAGTCGATGTTTGAGATTTTCAGAAGAACAAATAAACTGAGAAAAAAAGGATTCAGGTCGCAGATAACGACGGCGCAAGATGTATATAATTATTATATAGACGAGCTGCGAAATCGTACAAAGGAGTATCTATACGCACTTTTTCTTGATACCAAGAACAATATAATGCGAGAGGAGCTGATTTCAGTTGGAACATTAAATACATCTCTCATTCATCCTCGCGAGGTGTTCAATCCCGCAGTCCAGACTAGTTGCAATTCTGTTATCCTCGTGCACAATCATCCAAGCGGTGATAGCGAACCAAGTGAGAATGACAAAGAAGTTACAAAACTTCTAGTTGAGGCAGGTGAATCTCTAGGTATTAAAGTGATAGACCACATCATCATTGGCAAAGATAATTTTTTGAGTTTAAAAGAAAGTGGAATGATATAGTCTTCCACTCTATTTTTTTATCTGACGGGCAAGAAGGTTTTTATAAATGGTAAGACATATCTTACATTGTGATTATATGGATGTGGCAATAACAAAAGTCAGCTCAAAGGGACAGATTGTAATACCGAGCAACATGAGAAAGGATATAGCGGCTGGAGACCAGTTCCTCATCATAAAAGAAGACAATAGATACATAATGAAAAAAATAACCGAACTCGCAAAAGACCTCAAACAAGAACTTGTTTTTGCCAGACGAGTTGAAAAAGCGTGGAACCGATACGAAAAAGGAAAACTCAAGTCAGTCTCTGCAAAGAAATTTTTAGAGGACCTTGAGAAATGCTGACGGTTGAATACTCGGATGATCTTTTAAGAACTATACGAAAAATAAAGGATGTTACTGTTAAAGAAAAAATAAAGAATCAAATAACAAAAATCATAAAACATCCGGAAATTGGAAAGCCGATGAGATACGCGAGAAAAGACACCAGAGAATTGTACATAGGTTCCTTTAGGTTTGCATACTCTTATTCGAAGGATAAAAAGAAAATAATCCTCTTAGATCTTTATCACAAAAATGAACAATAGAGAAACTCTATCCTTCCTGAACAGGCGAGCGCCAATCAAGACCAGACGTTCTCAGACCAATCTTTGGAATTAAAGCAGTCGCTCGTTTATGCTGAGTTCTAGCCCTCATATTTTTAATGCGTTCAACAACGGATCTTTTAATCTTCAGAGTCTCTGCTATATCGTCGATTTTCATTTTTCGTTCAAGACCGAATAGTATTCTATCCAAATCTCTGTATCTCAACCCGAGTTCACCTTCATCAGTCTGTCCTTTCCACAAACCAGCAGTTGGAGCTTTGGAGATAATCGGTTTAGACATCCCAAGATACTTAGCCAATTCCCAAACCTGGGTTTTATACAGATCACCAATCGGTTGGATATCGGCAGCACCGTCGCCAAACTTGGTGAAATAACCTATCAGCAACTCGGATTTATTTGAGGTACCACAAACCAAGCTTTTGGTCATATTGGCATATTCAAAAAGAAGGATCATCCTGGTCCTTGCTTTAATATTGGCAAGTGCGTACTTATCAGGTTTAACAATACAGTTTTTGCTCATATCATGTACTAAAAGAGTAATATCCTTTTTTACACATGACAAATTAAGTTTTTTAACTATAAGATCTAGGTCTTTAAAATCATTCTTTGGCGTGGTCTCATCAGGCAGGAAAACACATTTGGTATTTTTTTTACCCAACGCTTCTTTACACAAAAGAGCAACCAAAGCAGAGTCAACACCGCCAGATAAACCGACGACCACACTTTTGCAACCGGAGTTTTTAACATACGTTTTAATGAAATCTTTGATAACAACCGATACTTCATCTGAGTCTATTGTCAAATTAATATCCAACATCTCACCCTTGATCCTTGTACAATGATTTTCCATGGGAATCCATGGCAACTACCATGGGACCAAATTCCTTAACCTTGAATATCCAGACCGCTTCAGTCATACCAAGCTCGTCCAGCCAATATACATCTAATACTTCTTCTACTTTATCAGCAGCTAAAACACCTGCGCCACCGGTAAAACTAGCGTATACGCACGTATTTTTTTCCAACGTCTTTTTTGTTTTCTCGCCCATCCCACCCTTGCCTATTATGATATTTATACAGAAATTTTCTATAAACTTGTCCTCAAAGATCTCCATCCTACTACTTGTAGTAGGGCCAGCTGAAACAACCTTCCATTTTTTACCATTTTTTTTCATTAGAGGACCACAATGAAACAGAGCCATTCCAGATGGATTGAAAGGAATTTTACTTTCTTTAAGCATTAAACTGTGCGCCTCATCACGAGCTGTAAAAATTTTTCCAGTGACAAATAAAACATCCCCGGCGCGTAACTTCTTAATTTCATCTTTGCTAGCTGGTAGTTTTAGGTGATACTCCATCACTTTACCTCCCAGCTCCCGTCTTTGTGGATGACCATCTGCGCTCGTCTATCTGCCCAGCATTGAATGG
>Ga0315277_10013722_pt1 | contig 10091 bp, 15 predicted proteins | sample YL17G05_15_MG_FD_203695 | JGI IMG/M metagenome (GOLD analysis project Ga0315277, IMG submission 203695) | Sediment microbial communities from Yellowstone Lake, YNP, Wyoming, USA - YL17G05_15 | ecosystem: Environmental > Aquatic > Freshwater > Lake > Sediment | place: USA: Wyoming | collected...
TGCCATAGGCGTACCGACTTCGGTAACTTTACCATTCTGAACGGTAATCTTTTTACCGTCAGCCATCATATATTCACCATCAGGCGAAGCCTCATCGCCAACGGCAGGATCACCAGTCGGCTTTGTGAGAGTCAATTTCTTGCCGTCCTTATCTGTTATCGTCTGATCGGACGGTTCGATACGGGATAGATTTTTGATCCTGTCGAGGATAGCATCAATCTTCTCGCCGAAAGTTTTTACATCTTTTTCATCCATAATAAATTGTTTTTTAAAATTATAATACGCATAAGCTTTTACTGGTTCAATTATTTTCGTGGCGAAACCAAGTGATAGCATATCTTCAGCTGACAGCTTAGTATCGTTTGACATATATTCCGCAAGTTTCTCCTTTGGCGAGCCGGTACGTGAAACATAGAAATCCAATATTTTGGCTTCTTCCTGCTTTAGTGATTCGGCAATCTTTATAAGATCACCGGATTCATACTGATCTGCAAGTGTGAAAGGCGGAATAAATGGATTATGAATAAGTCCGTCAGCATTCGCCATCATCTCACGATCCTGACCTGCAAGGAATATTATCGTTGCAATACTGTATATTTTACCTTCACCGACAGTAGTTATTTTCTTACCTGATGTCATCAACAGATCGGCTATCGCCCATCCTTCCTGCACATCACCGCCACGGGAATTGATCTTAACGGTTATTCCTGTTGCATCTTTATTCTGATCAAGAAATTCTACAACAGACTGCGCTGAAATATTTTCAGGGTTTTCCGTTGATCCAATATCACCGTATATTTTCAAAATTGCTTCCATTACCATAGCCAGTTATCAATGTCTAAATGTACATTTGGAGCTAATTGATCATCGACTGAATCTCCTAATTCAACAAAACCGCCTATTATGCTATAAAATGTTGACATTATGGTATTGAATTAAGTAACTCTAATCCTATGAAATCAATCTGATCATCTCCTATATCTACTGATGAGAGCATCAGAATTAGTTCGTTGACAATATTCCAAAAAGGATATTCAGGCATAGTCTTAATTATTAAGGAAGAAAACCACCACACTCAAATAGCTGATACCAAATAAGATTATCAAGTTGATGAGAACCATTAATGTCCTCATTATACATCGAATATTCATCATCGTAAAGGAAATCCTCCATCGGAATCGTACTTATATAACTGTACGCAAAACAACAAGTTTCGTCCATTGTCTTTAGATTTTAATTAACTGTAAAATTAAATTAAAGGAATAGTAACTATTTAACATAAATTTGTTAAAATCCCCTCGCCATGAACAACGAGAATACACCCTTTCTCTTTCAGGGCATTCTTTAGATGCTGAAAATGTACTTTTATTTTCTCACATACATCACCATTGAGGTTAGGATGATTAACCATATCAACACCAAATAGATGAATCTCATCAGCAAAATAATATTTCCATGCTACCTGAACAGCAACGAAAGGACTGCAAAAAGATTTCTGTAAGAAGTTAGTATTGATATTACATCCTCCATCGGGATAACCGGGAGCAAGGTTTATCTTAACGAAATCTGATCGTACATCATAATCAACAATCTGTGAATAGAATGCCTTTGGTTTACATCCTTCAATATATTTCCACCTGTCAGCCGTGAATCCTTTCGGGTAATCCAAACATACAACTACATCTGTATTGACAAATCGCCAGATGTCATTAACTCCAACAGACAGATCAAAATCTTCGACTTTAAAATCTGCGAGCGAAGTTCCCAGACCGAGAACCGCTATTTTCACCATAATCCCATGTCCCTTCTATTTCTGTTTTACCACGTCTGACCCTGTCTTTCCGTGTCCCTGCCGTATCGTGTAAGATATGTTCGCCAGGTACAGATTCCCAGCTCCATCCCTTACCGTGTGTATGACCGAGGCCGGGAAATACTTTCAATATCTTTTCTGTCAGTCCGTGAGTATGAATATCCAGTGCAGCGAGATAACAAGGTGCTCCATGATGAACGTAAGGATGAAATTTATGATACTCCGAAATCTGAAGAAGATGAAAAAATGGGTGCATCATATACATAAATCCCTGCGTTTTGTGGTGTGACTTTGCTCCATACTCATAACCATCGAATGCAGTTTTTTCTACGTAACCAACGCCGTAAGTATCTTCCTCCATCATGTCAAGCATCTCCTTGACAGGACTTTTCTTCATTACTATATCCGAATCAAAGATCAGTGCAAATCGTGTCTTACACATACGTATCGCCATATCCATACCACGACCATGCCCGATATTATAATCACACAGAACGAGTGTAGTGTATGGTGAAGTCAATGTTTTGACATACGCCCTGCAAGGATCCTCCAGGTCTGAGCCATCAACAATTATTATCTGCATCTCAGGATGAAACCTGCGAACAGAATCATACGCCCCTTTGAGCAAAGAGTCGGTGTTGTGTGTCACCACTATGCCTGTAATATCTTTCATAGAGTTTTGCATCTTCTTGTATCTGTGAAGTTAAATAAACCATTCCTAAATCCGGGTACATCGGCATTGAATTACTATGTCCTGCACCTATTCCGGCACGACCGGGCATCCCTTTTATTCCTATTGCCAGGTTGTTTTCATTGAACATACTGACTTCGCCACGATGTACATACTGCTGTGCATGGAGTTTCTCAAAGAACTTAAAATCTATGAACCGTTCATTATAGCATGTTTTGAATAGTGGTATCATTTCAGGAAGGAAAGCCAGTTGAAAAAGACTAACGTGCGATGTATTACGATTGACAAAATAATTCCTGTACAGGACATTATAATAAATAGTGTTCATCTCACCAAGAACCTTAAATGAACTCATACGTGCCATCATTCTTTCAAGATAGTTTGCCCGGTAGTAATCATCATCTTCGATCATAAAGACAGCATCAATATCTTTCTCATTAAAGTTATTCAGAAGTGCATCAATTCCTTCCGCTATATTTCTTGACTGTGTATTTTGACCTGACCATATCGGCGTGGGATAGACTTTTATCACCGTCCATTTATCTTTAAATCCTTCGCCAATAAAATCAGTTGTTGAAGGGTATGCGTCATCAACAATTATCCACGTCACTTCACCTTTATATGTCTGACGCTGCATGAACATTGAACAAAGTCTGAACTGATCTAATCGTGATCCTGTCGGTGTTATAAGTGCTATCATTGTAGATGTATATTGTGTTGAAGAACTAATTGTTTATATGGTGAATTTTCATAATTTTCATTTACGCTATATTGCGACGGATCACGATAAATCTCACTGTTATATTTTACACTCAGCAATGATAGTACTGACTGATCGAAACGATGTTCTCTAAAATCCTGAAAGTTTGGCTGACCACAGGTATTCGGATCATCCGTCACAATGCGTGAATCACTGACATATTCTCGCCACTCAGACAGGAATGATATATTGGTTTGTGTTTTCATCCACACAGACATACTTGCATTTAGCATACGTGTATTCCAGTACTGCGGTTCATCACATCCCATCAAAATAAAACAATCCCGTTTCGTATATTCCAAATTCAGATGCCGTCCGTAAATCTTTGATGCCGAAAATAATATCCTGTTATCCTTGTTGTTTTTTGCTATCTCAAATAGCGGATCAAGATCGTCAACAACGATCATCCCTGCATCAATATACAAAACAATATCACCATCATCACAACTTTTCATCGCTTCCAATATGATAAACGGCTTCCATATCCAATACTGTGCCTCGCAAATCTTATTTCCGCACCTTGATATAATATGTTTATTTTCCTGAAAGAATTTGGAATCTTTGACATCATCATATTTATACTTAATAAATAAATCCGCCTTGCCTATTCTGACAGCAGTCCGCTCCAGTGAATCAATCGCCTGGTAATATCTTTCTGTTGCATAGGACGTGACGATCTTTCTCATCTGACATATTTATTAATCACCCTTTCAGTATATCCTTCCGGTGATATGTTTAAATACCGCAATACATACTTAACCAGATATGTTCTTTTTGGAAAGTCAAACGGTTCTGCATCAATTAGATTTATTCTTGGTTCAATACCTAATGCTTTAGAAATCAAGTGAACGATATGCATGATATACATTTTCTCAATATATGGGAATACAATATATTCATTTTTGTATCGGGAATTATTTATCAGCGTATCGACGATCTTCTTTATATCATCGACATCAATCAGGCTTCGGAAAGTATTATGATAGACATTTATTTCTTTTCCATCACGAATGTTATTAACAAAGTAATTAAAAAGATTGTTAGGATTACCACCTCTGCCAACTGCCTGAGGTAATTTGATTATCGTATAAGGAACATTTGAAAACTCAATTATATCCTCCATTCGTTCTTTGTGTTCGATATATGGTTTTTTTGACTGATCAATGAATGATGAAAAATATATTATATGCTTATGTCTATTCTCACGCAATGTTTTATTTAAAAGATTTTCTTCCCTTAGAAACTTATTACAATCTGTTTCGGATGAATCAGATACACCCGAAGCGAATATTACAAAACGATCATCATTCTGATAATCCGTGAATGCCGAAGCCATTAATCCGTTACCTATTACCATGCTACTAAAATATCGTTTGGCATATACCCGTTCTCAAATGTAAATCTATATGCAGGATTGATCTGTAAGCATTTCTGACGTATTATCTCTGTGTCAAATCCCTGAACGTCCCTGTTCCAGCAACGCAGGTCATCAATAAGTATTACGTGGTTCTTAATATGATGACGTCCTATCGCTTCGAGTTCCTGAATGACCGGACTTTCATATCTGCCTATTGCTGTATCATCACCTGCCCAGTGACCATCAAGCCAAAAGGTCACACGTTCATTTATCTTGATCAGTATGTCATCCATCACAAGGTGAGAATCACCAAATATCAGGTGAACATTCTCATTATCCCTGAATCTCTCAACACATTTCCGATACAGGTTTTCAGAAAGTTCTATCGAATATATCGTTTTGAATCCTGCATCGAGGGCGAGTTGAATACCATCACCCATGAATGAACCACTTTCAATAAATACCGGATTAAGATATTTTTGAAACAACTCTTTGCTTGCCGTCTGATACATCAGCTATATTTTTTTACTTCGTCCAAGACATCGGTGCTGCCGTTTTTTATGGCATCATTCAGCTTATTATCTATTGCAGTCTTTAGTCTGCTGCGTAGTTTAGCAAGCCGGATATTATCACCACTAAGCCGTATAATCAGTTCAATATCTTCTTTTGTCTTTACTTCTTTCTTGTCAAGTTCGGAAGTCTTTTCAAGAAGCATAAAAAGTTTCACGTTTATCGTGATCAGTTTGTCAATCAGTTCGCTGAATGTCTCCATGTTAATTAATTATTTTCCAGTTTAATTTTAATATCGGTTGTTCAAATTCTAATGGTCGTGGGTACTTATGATAGTTCAAACAGTTGTGTTTTATAGCCATCTGATCGACAAACGAAACCAACCCGGTATTCGTCATGTGTACTTCTTTGGCTTTCTCAACGAGATAAAGAGTATCAAGAATACTTATATCCGGCAGTTCAATCAGATGAACGATCCTAATATCAGGTAGGTATTTTCTGTTTATGATAAAATTCCTTGTCGGATCATCGTGCAGAAAAACATAATCAACTCCTTCCAATCCCAAACTATGATATATCTCTTTCTCCTTTTTCATATCACGTTTAAAATAGAAATTATCCCACATAAGATTAAACGGTACGCCAACCTGATCATAAAAGAACCTTTGGCATTGCAACAAAGGATTATTAAGAATTGCTTTTGCATATTCATCCCAACCAATATAAAAAACATCATCACCGGGATCATTGGTATTTATTTCTACATTCTCGATACTGCTATAAAGCCTCTTGACATTCTCGATCTGAAGATGTGAACGGTGAGGCTTGACAAACAATACGATCTTATCGTATCGTTTGGATAACTCTTTCACCAATCCATAACAGACAACATAATCACCAAATCCATAATGAGGACATAAGTTCAGGTTCATATATCTTGCGTTACCAAATGTTTTGCACGGTAATTATTTTCTTTAATCAATTCCTGGTATATCTTTCCGTTACCTTCATAATCGTTTCCCATCATCTGTTCATGCCATTGATGAATAACAATAGGATCAGATGTTATTTCAACTTTCAACCCCAGACAACGGATCTGATGCAGAAAATAATCGTCATCATAACCAATACCAAAAGCAAACCGTTCATCAAATCCATTTAGTTTTAAAAGGTTCTCAGCCGTTATTGCCGAACAGAAATGATACCCGACAGGTCTATATATCGGATGGTTATACCATGCACTATCTCCTCCAAAGGTTGCACAACGATTATTTATTACCGATCCTATCGCTTCTCCTCGTCCCTGTGAATAGCAGCCGAATGAGATATAGGATTTATCATCTACACGCCTGGCGTAGCTTAAAACGTCTCCTAAGTGGTAACATTCGGCATTCTGTATGATGACAATATCCGGGCGTTTCAACAGGGCATAATGAAAACCTATGTTATATGTAGGATCACACTGAACCCATGTCTTATTATACATCTTCAAAACGACAACTTCAAACTTTGTCTGCGGCAAACGTATATCCTCAGGATTGCCATCATCAACAATGATAACACGAAAGTCATCAGGATCATACTGATTGAAAGATTCAAGTGTTCGGATAAGTTGTTCCTGACGGTTATAATATGTCATCACTATTGCTATCATCTTTTTATAAGTATTCCCAGTCCGTTATCATAGGGGTAGTTGTAAAATTCAAAATTGTATTTCTCCGACAGGCTCGTTACCGCTTGCTTTACTGCAACGAAACTTTCTGTATCATGGAATATAACACAGTCAGAATATTGCACCGCCCATTCACCACATTCAAATGTGGAACGATAATCATGTATGATGTCTATATGAATCAAATCATACCTGGTATTGTCCGTTTTGATATAGTCCTCAAAACGACTTTCAACGAGAACTATATTCGTGAAATCTCTTAATAACTCAACAACCCTTAAATACTGAGATGCTCTTTCAAGTGAATTATCCCAGCAGTCATTACGGAATGTATCAACACCGATAACCTTTTTAAAGTAATAAGCCAGTGCCGTTGTTGAATATCCTTCCTCAACACCAAACTCAAGAGCAATATCCGTTTTGATATTGAATCTTGTGATGATGTCTTTCAGGATTGTTGGTATGTTACCCCATGCTGAAACAACACCAATAACGGTAGGTGAATCCAATATCTGAGGTGAGTATTCTATCATCGTCTTATAATGTTTGACTGTGCCGTTGCGGTCTTACAGTAATATATCTCATCCTCCGGTTTACGCTGATCGTAATACCACGGGATATGCCTTGCAGTATATGGTCTATTTGTACGTAAGGCGTTAAAGGAAAACTTATCTGTTTTATAAAGTGCAAACGTGGTATCAATTGATGCATTGAAATACTGTGAATCCATAGGATTACACCAAAATTGTAACTCCCATTCCTTGATTGGCATGTTTTGAAAATAAACTGATCGGTCCGTCACATCATTTATCTCTAGCGAAAATCCACACTTATCGAACTGAGGATAACGACTTAACCCTTCACGAAGAACTTTAAGAAAATTATCAGGTATGCCTGTCAAATCCAGATCGGGATCGGTAAGAATGTATTCACCTGTGATGTTTAGTTTATTTAATAATCCCTGATCCCATACCACATCCTTACCGTAATTTTTATCCATGCGTACAACTTCATAAGGGCATGTGGCGTAATATTCTAAAAGTGGTTTGTAGTCTGATGCGTTATCAATAAATACAGGCTCACATCCTCGTTTAAAAACCCAGTCTGCAAGTGCTGACGAAAGAGTAACCCTATTGAAATTGATTATCAGTACTTTCATAACTCTGTCTCCATCTCCCATTTGATTCTATAAACTGTCTGCTCACTGACTCTATTTTCTTCCGCAAGAATAAATACTACTTGTGGTATGGACAATCCCAAAGACAGATAATTAAGATACTGAGTATAAATCCTAAAGTGACTCAATATGCATGTCGAAATAAAACCAAACATCACTCCTTCTTTAATGAATAGGATATTATTTCCTATATACTCAAAGCGTGTCATATATTGGCTCTGACTTCAACTTTTTTAACTGATTGTGTCTTTGCATTAATATCTTCAACAGTAACGATAGGCGGTGGTAGTTTACTCAGTTCATAAGCAATGTCTTTTGCAGTCAACATATTTTGATTTGGTATTGCGTTAAGTTGTGGTTGCGTCAGTTGTGGTTGGTTAAGTACCGATGATCCTACGGGGAGTGCAGATGTTTTTTGTGCTGGCGTGGTTGATGTAATTGATGTTGGTGGCAATCCTACGCTGGTGCTTCCGCCACCTGATCCAGGAATCTTTACAGCTAATATGTTTTTGACCTGCAATAACCCGGCCGCAATGACAGATGCTAAAGTAAGAAATCGTAAAACCGGTCCTGATCCAAGAGGTAATTCTGCCATAGCCTTTACCCCAGCCGTGTACGTACTTATAAGTGCCTGCGAAACAGATAAAGCCTTTGCAGCGATTGTTTGTTTAGTAAATAACCCGGAAAAAGAATTTATAATATTGGCTGCCAAATCCAATTCCCTCATCCGTTGTTGTGTTCGTAGAATAGATAACTGTCTGGTATTCTCAGTATATTGCTGATCAATAAGCAGTTTTTCGTTTACAGTTAATCTCTCATAATCAACACTGGTTAGCATTTTCGCATATTCTGAATCCAGAATTGTCTGGAGTGTATCAAAATTCTCTCCGGCCTTTAACCTCTGATACTCATATCCGGCTGAAATATTGAACTGCTTTTCTTTCTCTGCAATCTCCCGTAGCTTTGCCTCGTCATTCATCCTTTTTACTTCTTTATTGATAAAAACATCCGCCTCCTTATCTGCTTCATCATAAGCCTTTTTATCAATCTCAGCTACTGCATTATGGTACTCTTCTTGTAAAATTAATTTTTGTGTATTAGTTAAATCTTTATTTGAAATAATCAGATCATATTCAAATTTTAATGCTTCTTTCATTGCATCAGCGTCACCTTTTGCCAATAGCTTTTTTAATTTAATCTCATCATTTAATATATCCGCTTTCGCAGTAAATAATGCTTTTGTTCCACGTATCTGCCTCCCTGCTGATTCTGTTTGTAAATTCAATACCTTTGCTTCTGCTTCAGCAACCTTCCTTTCGTCATCGTGAGTCAGTTGGCCTGATTGTCTTTTAAGCTCATTAACTTTTTTTAATTCTACAACAACTTTTTCCTGATGTTCTATCTCCCTGTCTGCTGTTATGTTCTCCAGTCTGAATGCCTCAGATAATGCCGCAATACGTACTTCAATACTTTTTGTGTTATCAGCATACAAAAGCCTTGCTTCCTTTATTTGTTTATTTGCCTCAGCTCGCGGAACTATCATAGCAATCTCGGCTTTTTCAAGTTTCTGTAACTGTATTGTATATTCCTCTGCTGTCTTGGCAGCAAACGCCATATTTGCACCCACTCCCGTCCATGCAGGTCCACCAAGAGCCGTTAATAGCCACGTGTACCATGACTTTGATTTTTTTTCAGGCTTATCCAGAGCATCAACAATCTTATCTCCTCCGCTTATCATCTCTCCTACCAGCACTGACCATGCAGCTTTAAACCCTGCCAGTTTTGCCTCCAGCAGATGTATCCCTTCCTGGGACTTAGTAAAAAATGCTATTAATGGCGCGGATATTGCTATCAACCCACCTGCTATAACCGCACCCATTGGCCCTATTTTTGCAAGTGTAGTTACAAAACTCTGGCCTGAACTTGCTGCTCTTCCAACAGGACCGGGGAACATCTGAAACTTACCCATCAATCCTTCAAGCGCGCCACTATAATTACCTACATTCAATCTATTATCACTTATTCCTTTACCAAACGAATCAAGTCCTTTCTTAACATTATTAACTTCTTTTGATAATCGTATATATTTATCAGTCATTATTAGTGTACCATCT
>Ga0315277_10013723_pt1 | contig 10091 bp, 9 predicted proteins | sample YL17G05_15_MG_FD_203695 | JGI IMG/M metagenome (GOLD analysis project Ga0315277, IMG submission 203695) | Sediment microbial communities from Yellowstone Lake, YNP, Wyoming, USA - YL17G05_15 | ecosystem: Environmental > Aquatic > Freshwater > Lake > Sediment | place: USA: Wyoming | collected...
ATCACGAGATCAAGCAGCGGCTCGAAGAATCGTTCGGAATCCATGAGAAGCGCATCGTCGTAGAAGACGAAATCGGTGGTTCCCCAACGCTCCTGATGCCGCGCGACTTCCCGCAGAACGGATTCGGGCTTGCGGCGGAGGTAGCGGGGCGCGAGCTGCCTCGACGCGCAATAGGTGCAGCGGCACGGGCATCCCACCGAGGTGAGGATCGGCAGAGCGCCGTGTGCGTGGCAAAGATCGAAGGCCGGTTCGGGCCAAGTCTCGGGGTCCGGCAGCGGCGGCTGGATGCGCCCCGCGTTCTTCGGAAAGGCGCGGGCGAGCCAGCGGGGGAGAGCCTCGAGCGCGTCTCCGGCGAGAACCTCGTCCGCGCCGCTGTGGGCGAGGGCGTGGCGCCGGCAGAGTGTGGCGTAGATGCCGCCGAGAACGATGGGGACGCGGGGCCAACGCGCGCGGCAACGCGCCACGGCGTCCCGCACGCCGTGATACCAGTAGGTCATTCGGGAGGTCATGAGAATGGCGTCGGGCGGGGATTCGTCCCCCTCCTCGAACCCTCGCTTCCCGCACGCCCGCTCCCCGGACACCCTCTCCTCGCCCTTCCGCTCCTCGAATGCCCGCAGTTCGTTTTCGAAGGCTTCGGGCGGAATTCCATATCGCCGGAAAAGACGTCCCGCGCGCACGGCGGGAACGGGCTGGATCTCAAACGGCCGGGCGAAGTACTTGCCGGTGTGGTATCTGCGCGGGCGCGGGCCGCGGCCGCCGAGGGCGGGATGCGCGCGATCGAGGCAGTCAATCAGATAGGTGTCAAAGCCCCATTCTCTCAAGCGGCGGGCCCAGTAGAGCAACCCCAGCGGCCAGGCCCACAAGTCGAAAGCGGCCACGTCCGTGATCCAGGGATTTACCAAAAGGAGGCGAGGCATGGACTGGCGTGGCGTTCTTGAGATCGGGAGGCGCCGCAACCTGACGGGGATTACCTCCCGGGGGGCACGACTCCCCCAAGGCCCGCAGCGCTGTTTCCCGGCGCCCCGCCGCTGTTGCCGGGCAACTCGTTGACATTCCCGGGCATCCCATTGACGCTCCCGGGCATCCCGGAGGGGTTTCCAGCAATTGGGTTGGCAATGCTGGACGGGGGAGCGGCTTTCTTGAGCGGTTCGTTGATGAGGCGCAAGCCCGTGGGGTTCAAGAGAATGGGGAATGGGGCTTGTTTGACGATCAAGTCGCCGTATTGTTTTCTGAAGTCGAGCACAAGGAAGTCCAACACGCTTTGACGAGCGAAGCTGTCAAAAGTAGCGCCCTTGGCCTCGCGGCGCTCGGTAAACCGCAGGACGTGGAAAGCCCCGCCCGAACCCGTTGAAGTCTGCGACGGGGCAAGCCGCCCGCTGAGAACTTTGAGATTCATTGGGGACTCCGTGCCTCCTGTCGTCTCGATGATCTCGCTGACCTCGCCGATCTTGAGGGATTGGACAGCCTCCATGAGTTTCGGGGGCAACCCTGAACCGGCGTCCACCCAGCCCATGTCTCCGTTGAAAGGCTTGCCGTCGTTCCGCGGGTTTTCCTCGAGGGCCACCTTCTCGAAGTCCTCGCCGCCGCCGTTAGCCGCCTTCTTGCGAGCCTTGTAGAAGGCCTTGCGAAGATCCGAAATCTCCTCCTTGCTCGCATTGGGAGGAACCAGCCGGATGATCTGCCATACGTGGATCTGGGCGGGAACCATGAACCTGGCGGGATTGGATTGGTAGATGGCCCGCAACCCCGCTTCGGGAACCAGTCTTTGCACTTCCTGCTGGATGTACTTGTCCGCCATGAGCCCGTCGCGCATTTCCGTGCGCAGCACCTGAGGATCCACCACCAACGCTGTTGTGGGTCCCTGTCCGGAAGAAGGCGCCGTCGGCATCCCCTCGCTGGCCTCTTTCGTGCGGGCGTTGAGTTCCTCCTCAGTCACCTGGACGCCTTTCTGTTTGGCAAGCAGCGCAAAGGCCTTGGTAACCGCCCACTCGTACAGCACATTCCCTTCGGCTTCGTCCATCTTCCGCTCGATTTCCTGCGCGATCAGGGGGTCGCTGTCGCGCTGGGCCAGGATGCCGGGACTCACGGGAGTGCCAACCATGCCTGTCAATTCACGGCGCGTGAGAATGTAGGCATCGCCGATCTGACCCACCACCACCTGTTCGGGAGGAAACCGAAGATACAGCGGGACATTGGGCGCCGGACGGTTCACGATCGGAGTGGTGGGCCGATCGTCGGTTCTCGTCTCGGGGGGGCGTTGCCGCTTCCTAGGCAGGAGCTTGACGCCGCTCTTGGCGTTCGGCACGTAATTGGCCGGGTCCAGCTCGGGCGGAAGGACGCAAAAAGCCGCCGCGCCCAACATCAGGAATCCCCACACCAGAAAAGGGGTTTTCCTGGAAAGGATCGTGTAACGGCTGTACATGTGGAATACCTCCGAAAAACGGGGAAATGGAACGGCTTTTCGCGAAGTCCGGCGCCCCAGCGGGCCGGCCGGCGGCCAACGCCACCGGCGTCAGACGGATTCGAACGGGGGCTTCCGGGACGCTCTGGGCACGCGAACGCGGATGCCGGCCCCCCCCAAAGGCGACGGCACGCACTCGATCTGCCCTTGGTATTTCTCCACGACCTGCTTGGCGATCGAAAGCCCCAAGCCGTTGCGATGGTCTCCCTTGGTCGAATGAAAAGTGCGCCAGATCCGAAGCCGTTCGCTTTCCGGAATCCCCGGACCGTTGTCGAAAACCTCGATGCAGCACATCTCGTCCTCGGATTCGCCGATTTCGATGAGGATCCGTCCCTCTTCGAGGCCGGACGTTGCTTCAAAGGCGTTTTGCACGATATGGGCCAGCCCGAACGTCAGCTGGCTCGCGTTCATCAGGACCATCAAGGGTTCTCCGTGAGAGCTGCCCTCTCCCGGCATACGGATTTCCACCCGGCTCCGGTGGGCGGGCGGAACAACCACCGCAACCGCCTGCCGAACGATCTGAAGGATCTCACATGGACCGCTGGAGCGCAGCCGGCCCTCGCGCAACTGCCGCCAGACCCGGATCATCTGCTCGATTTGCGCCAGGCTAGGCTGAACGAACTGATCCAAGTACCGCCGCATCTTCAGCTGGCGCGCCGAGTCCTCCATCCCCTCGGTGGCAAAGGCGAGAAGGTCGGCCCCGCCTTTCAGGCCCGTAATCTGGTTGTTCAGATCGTGCAGAATACGCGCCAGCGGCTCCTCCAGATAGCGCCCCTGTCTGAGGAAAAGGTCCCGTTCGACGCGCTCCTCCAGGATCTGCGAAAAACGGCCGCTGGCCTCGAGGGCGCGGGACAGAGCCTCAGGGGATGGAGGACGATCCAGAGATGCCGTCACGATAATCCCGTCCGCGTTTTCCGCACCGCACTCCCCGCCGGCCCGGCCAATCTGAATAACGGGCACCAGCGGGAACTGGGCGAGAAACGAGCGGCGCAAATCGCGCGTGGCGAGATCGGGATGGGTCGTGGAGCAAACGATCAACCGGATACCGGCGCAACGGACGGGAGGAAAACGGAGGAAATCCCCTGTCGAGTCGAGACACAAAACCAGAAAGCCTTCTCCCGAAAAAAAGCCGCTGATGACTTCCTGGGAAGAGGACTGCTCGTCGAGAATGAGAACCGTGGGTTTCTCCGGTTCGCGGGCGCCTACTAGGAGGTTGTTGCTGAGTGTGGTAGAGGCCAACGATTCACTCTCCAAGGTGTCTGCGCGCGTCAGACATCTCCTCGCGCACCTGGGACTGGCCGGGATCAAGAGTCAACGACGCTTCCCACTGCCGGATGGCGTCTTCCCACCATCCCCGAAGCGCGAAAAGCGTCCCCAGGTTGTTGCGGGCCGGCACGAACTTCTCATCCAGGTCCAGCGCGGCTTCCGCCTCCTTGACCGCCGCCTCAAAGTGCGCCTCGTCGCCGGCCAGGTCTTCCCACACCTCCATGTGCGCGTAGTCCTCTCGAAGACGCATCAGGCAGACCACGGACAACGCATGGTGGGGGAGAGGGGAAACGGGATACTGCTCAATCGCGGCGCGCAGACGCGCGATCGCTTCGTCATACCGCTTGTCGGCGCAGAGCTGTTCGCTCTCCTCAAGAAGGGCATCGAGTTGGGCGTCGCGATCCCCGGAATCGCCAAGCTGAGAGACAGGGCCTTCAGCGGCCATAGGAATGGACCTTTCGCGTGGACTTGGGCAGGGAGGTTCCCGGTGATCCCGGGCTTCGGCCCCGAGTGCCGGGGCGCGCACCCTATCGCCACCGCCCCCTTGCCCGACGATTGGATTATGCAGGAGGAAAAGGGGGACTGTCAAGGAAACAAAGGGTCTTGTGCGCCGCGCGCGAACCTTGGTCACGCGGGACCAGACGCTGGAAGAGACCAACCTGACTCTGATATGTTTCTGGCGTTCCCCGCTTGAAAGGATAAGTGTGGTGTCCCCAGAACTGCCCAGAACTGCAGGAGAGGGAAAAGAAAGCCGATCTCTTGGGTAAGGGCGGCGTATGGCCAGAAAGCAATGGGGAAAAGAATTCCCTCTCCTGGGGGAGAGGGAAGGGTGAGGGGCCTTCTCTCAGATCCATGTTTTGGTTGAAAAGCGAAGAACTCATCCTTGTTTTACCCACAGATTCTTCGGAAGGCCCTGATTAAAAGATGTGTAAGTCCTAATGACGTTTCATATATTGCTCATCCTGACGATGTACGTCTTAGGCCACCAAAAGCCTGACAGAGTACTAACGTCTCTCAGTCCAAACCGCTGTTGACTCTTCCCCTGCCGGAATTCCGCTTCCCGCCGGGTAGGGGAGGGGAAAAGAGGCCCGAAAGGTCCCCATCACCCTCTTTTCCCTCTTTTCCGCCCCCGGTTTCGCCCTTGGTTTTGCCCTTTCCGAGGGGAAACACGCGGATCTTTTTTTGCGCATGCTTGAAGCTCTTTCTCCGTCCGCAAGCGGAAGTTGCCATTTCTCAATGTCCAGCGCCCGACCCGAGACACGCGTACGGACCCCCATATTTTGTGTTGACTTTTGGCCCAAGGTACTATATGTTGTGTCTCGTTGGCTGAAAGGAGGCTTTGGTCCAGTCAGCCACAAATGGAATCTATCATTTAATTGTGCGTAGGACCCGATAGACGGCGAAGCAGCTTTACGGTAACGCTCTTGCTCTAGCTCCTGTTGAGGCGTCCAGCGTTCCTGTTCCACATTTCTTGTTCCCATTGCCCGTGAGGAGTACAGCCATGTTCGATAGCATCCGCAAACGCGACGGCAGGGTGGAGAAGTTTTATCCGGAAAAGATCGCGTGGGCCATTTTCAAGGCGGCGCGGGCATGCGGCGGAGACGACTTCAAACGAGCCAGCGAGCTCTGCGACCAGGTCATTGCTCTTGCCCTGCAAAGAACCTCGGGGCAGATCCCGGAAGTCGAGAATATTCAGGATCTTATCGAGCGCGTCCTCATCAAGGAAGGCCACGCCCAGACCGCCAAGGCGTTCATTCTCTATCGCGAAAAGCGCAAGGGCGCCCGCGAGATGAATGCCCTTATCGGGGCCACTATCGAGATGTTCTCCGGCTACCTGGACAACCAGGACTGGCGCATCAAGGAGAACGCCAACACCCAACGCAGCATCAACGGCCTCAACAACTATGTCCGGGAGGCCTTCACCAAGAACTACTGGCTCCACGAGATTTACCCGGCGGAAGTCCGCCAGTCCCACGAGGACGGAAATGCCCACATCCACGATCTGGGTTTTCTCGGCGCCTACTGTGCCGGGTGGGACCTTCGCCAGCTTCTCACCGACGGTTTCGGCGGGGTTCCCGGCAAGGTCGAAAGCAAACCCGCCAAGCACCTCCGGGCCTTCCTCGGGCAGATCGTCAACTCGACCTTCACCACCCAGGGTGAGACGGCCGGGGCCCAGGCGTGGTCGAGTTTCGACACCTACTGCGCGCCCTTCATCCGCTACGACGACTTGACTTACAATCAGGTCAAACAGTCGCTCCAGGAATTCGTCTTCAACCTCAACGTCCCCACCCGGGTCGGCTTCCAGTGTCCCTTCTCGAACCTCACGTTCGACATCACGGTTCCCAAGATCCTCGGGAGTGAGGCCGTGATCATCGGCGGAAAACCGATGCCGGCGACCTACAGCGAGTTCCAGGCCGAGATGGACATTTTCAACCGGGCCTTCTGTGACGTGATGATGGAGGGGGATGCCAAGGGCCGCGTCTTCACCTTCCCCATCCCCACCATCAACGTCACCAAGGACTTCGACTGGGATCTTCCCGCCGTCAACTCCTTCATGGAAATCACCTGCAAGTACGGCGTGCCCTACTTCGCCAACTACGTCAACTCCGACCTCTCTCCGGAGGACGCCGTCTCCATGTGCTGCCGGCTTCGGCTCGACACCACCGAGCTCCGAAAGCGCGGCGGCGGGCTCTTCGGAAGCAACCCCCTCACCGGCTCGGTGGGAGTCTTCACGATCAACCTGCCGCGGATCGGCTACCTCTCCTCGTCCAGGGAAGAGTTCAGGGCGCGCCTGTGGCAGCTCGTGCAGGTGGGCAAGACGGCGCTCGAAGTCAAACGGAAGGTGATCGAAAAACAGACGAATAACGGCCTGTATCCCTATTCGGCCCATTACCTGCGCAACGTCAAGAAGCGCTCCGGCGAATACTGGTACAACCATTTCTCGACCATTGGGATCATCGGGATGAACGAAGCCCTGCTCAACTTCATGGGCGTGGGCATCGCCAGCCCCGAAGGGCAAGTGTTTGCCCGCGAGACCATGGAGTATCTCCGGCATCTGCTCACCCAGATCCAGGAAGAGACGGGCCACTTCTACAACCTCGAAGCCACGCCGGCCGAAGGCACCTCGCACCGTCTGGCACGCTTGGACAAGAAGCGCTATCCCGAGATGATCGCCGCGGGCAACGGCACGCCCTATTACACCAACTCCACCCAGCTGCCGGTGGGATACTCCGACGACATCTTCGAAGTGCTGGCGCTCCAGGACGACCTCCAGTCGCTCTACACCGGCGGAACGGTCCTCCACCTCTACCTGGGAGAGAGCATCGAGGACATCGAGACGTGCAAGAACCTGCTCCGGACGATATTCAGCCGGCACAAGCTGCCCTACGTCTCGATCACTCCGACCTTCAGCATCTGCTCCGACCACGGATACATCCGCGGCGAGCACTTCCATTGCCCCACCTGCGAGTCGGAAACGGAAGTGTGGTCGCGCGTCACCGGCTACTTGCGGCCGGTCTCCAACTACAACGACGGCAAAAAGCAGGAATACGCGGACAGGAAGAAATTCCGGATCCCGGAGCTCGTCGCAAGATGAACATCATCGGTTTCCAGAAATGCTCGCTCGTGGACTATCCCGGCCGGATGGCGGCGGTCATCTTCACACCCGGCTGCAACATGAATTGCTTCTTCTGCCACAACAGGCGGATCGTCTCCATGCCGGTGCCGGGAGCGCTCTACGACAACTCCGCCGTCCTGCGGATTCTGCGGGAGCGGGTGGGATTCCTCGACAGCGTCGTGATCACCGGGGGAGAGCCCACCCTCCAAGAAGGCCTGGAAAGCTTCATTCGCGGAGTGCGGGTCCTGGGCTATGCGGTCAAGCTCGACACGAACGGCTCCAACCCGGAAGTCCTGAGCCGCCTGATCCGCGACGGACTCCTGAACTACGTCGCGATGGACGTCAAGGCGCCGCGCGCCCGTTATGCCGAGATGTGCGGCTCCGGCTTTGACCTGAACGACGTGGACGCCAGCATCCAGATCCTGATGCAGGACTTCGTCGAGTATGAGTTCCGCACGACCGTGGTTCCGCAGCTGGCGGGCGAGGACCTCCTCTCCATCGCGCGTTGGATTCGCGGGGCGCGACGCTACATCCTGCAACAGTACCGTCCCCTCGCGGCGGGGGAGCGGGGCAACGACGCCCGCTGCGCCGAGCCCGCCCACGCCCCGGCCGCCCTCTGGCAATGGGCGAGGATGGTCCGTCCCTTCGTCGAACACTGCGAAACGCGCGGGCTGGGTCCGGAGATTCCCGTCCGCACCGGCGACTCCCGCGAACTCGACCGCCTCGCCGCCTCCATCTCCCTCACCGGCGCGCCCCAGCCCGCCATTCCGGCCATTTCCGCAGCATAGATGTGGCTCTTGCGGAGCGCCTGGACGAGCGATTCCCTGGATCCTGACAATTCGCGCGATTGACGTTGTCCTTGACTTCTGCCGACGGATGGGCCTACCCTTGCATCGAGTGGCTTCGCCTCGAATCGTGACTGCCCATTCTGACAGAAGGATGGCAGGCCGATGGAACTGAAAGCGGACCATCAGGCGGCTGCGCTTTGTCGGAGCCTCGACGAGAACCCCCCGGGCGAGTCCGAGGAGGCTTCCCCGGGATCATTGTTGGCCTCGACGAAACGGAGTGCACGGAGGTGACGGCATGAACCGGAAATGGCGCCTGTACCTGGACACATCGGTTTTCGGCGGATGCTTCGACACCACTCAAGGGTGGGCCGAGGATTCGCGACGGGTGGTCGCTTCTTTTCTTCAAGGGCGGGCTGTGCTTCTTTCCAGTGAATTGCTGGAGCGCGAAATCGTATCCGCGCCGGCGGCGGTGCGAGATCTCTTCCTTTCCATTCCGAATGCCGCAGTGCAGAAAGTCAGCATATCGGCGGAAGTGGACGACCTTGCGCATGCTTATGTGCGGGCCGGCGTGATCGGGAAGCGCTGGCTGGAAGATTGCCAGCATGTTGCGGCGGCCACGGTGGCTCGCGCGGATGCCATCGTGTCGTGGAACTTCAAGCACATCGTCCGCCTGGATCGCATCAAGGGCTATAATCAGGTGAATGTGTTGTCGGGATATGGCCAGATAACGGTTGTAAGCCCGAAGGAGGTGAATTTCGATGAATAGTGATTTCTGGAAACGGTTTCCCCCCATTCCCGGCTTCGACTGCCTGAAAATGAAGCGTGACATCCAAGCGAGAATTCACGCAGAGACGAAGCACATGACCCAAGAGCAACGCTTGGAATACTACCGCTGTGGGGCGAAGAAACTACGTCGGCGCGAACGTTTCACGACGCGGCATGACACCCCATTGCTCGTGAAGGAAGAGTCCGCGCCCTACGGCGCGAGATCGCGCCGCAAGGACTGACGGGGCGGGCAACGAGAACCGAGACGTCTCTGTGAGAGAGGACTAAGGTCATCTTCGCAGCACGTCAGGATGTGAAGGCAGGGAGATTGATGTCTGGCACGGGTCCCGAAGGCCATGCGCCCTTGCTGAAATTGTCTGTACCGTGGATTCCCCCAAATCGGTTGCACGGAGGCTGAGATGAACGTGGTGTTGCACTTCTACAATGGGAACAACCACATGTCTGCGAACACCCTGCGGAGAGAGGAAGCATGAGATAACCACACTTTGCACCCAACGCCGCTAGCGCATCGTGCTTGAAAGTAGGCATTCGGCCAACGGGAGAAAGAAGATGATTGGTCTTGAGTGGGGGGCTATTCGAGTTGTTCCCTACTGCGGCGAATGGCCCCGGCTTTATGAGGAAGAGGCGAAGCACGTCCGGCAGGCTATCGGGGAGCGTATCCGCGATATCCAGCACTTCGGAAGCACAGCTGTTCCCGGCATGTGTGCAAAGCCGATCATTGATATCGCGGTGGCGGTTGATTCACTCAATGCCGCGCAGATCTGTATCAAACAGCTGGAGAAGATCGGCTACAAACACCTTTGGGCAAGCGATCAGCCCAGGAGTGATTTCTTTATCAAGGGAAATCCGACGGAATACCATCTCCGGATTTTCGAGGCCGGATCGCCGGATTGGGCAAGGCACATCGGTTTCCGTGACCTATTGCGCCGCGACTCGCGGGTCGCAAGCGACTATGCGAAGCTGAAAAAGGATCTAAGCAAGAGATTCAAGAATAGCCGTGAGGCATATCAGGACGGGAAAACGGACTTCGTCCAGAACATTCTCGATCATGCGGGGACCGAACAAGCGGCTTTAGCCCGAAGTTCACCCAGAGAAAAGTGGATGGATGCCTGTGGATTTTGGGGTTAGTCATGGGTTGATTTGTCGCTTCACTGGGCACACGCGGTGAGCAGTT
>Ga0315277_10013724_pt1 | contig 10091 bp, 15 predicted proteins | sample YL17G05_15_MG_FD_203695 | JGI IMG/M metagenome (GOLD analysis project Ga0315277, IMG submission 203695) | Sediment microbial communities from Yellowstone Lake, YNP, Wyoming, USA - YL17G05_15 | ecosystem: Environmental > Aquatic > Freshwater > Lake > Sediment | place: USA: Wyoming | collected...
CTCTTCCTCAGTCCTGAACTGGATGCCGTACATGTGCAGGTGAATGTCTCCGCTTATCCCCTTGTTCGGAGGCACAACGGTCTCTCCCTTGTGGACGACGGCAAGACCAGTCGCTCCGATATACCCTCCTCCAGCAAGGTGCGGTATCCATCCTCCAGACATGAAGCCCTCAAACCAGTTACTCGCGGTGTTCCCTGCGTTTGACAGGGCTTCTCCAGCCTGTTTAACGACATTCGGAATGACATCGAATGTAAGCGCAATAGGAAACGGCAGGATGAAATATTTCACCAGCCACTTGAGCCAGTCTGGTATCAGGCTGTCAAGGAACGAAAGGCCGAACTCAAGGGTCTTGCGGGTATCTTTTCCAGCACCGAACGCCCATTCCAGGAGTGGTTTCAGCAGCCACTCGAAGGCACCCCACAGGAAATTGGCGATGCTGACCGACATCTCGAAGACCTTCTGCTTCTCCTCTGGAGTGCCGAACAGCATGATGCGGACAAGGTTGACCATCCATGCCAGAGGAGAGGTAATAAGAGCGAACTCGATACCGAGCTTGATGAGCCCGAGCAGTCCCTCCTTCTTGATGGTGTCCCAAATCTCCCTCCACCATTTACCGAAGGCCATGATTCCTTTGAAGAGCCACATCAGGACGGTAATGAAGATGGGGAAGAACGGCAGCAGAATCATGTCGATAAGCAGGCCGAGGGCTTTGCCGAGTGTCTCACCAATCTTATTGGCAATCTTCGACTGCTGGAGTCCCTTTGCGAGAATCCCGACAAGGGCAAGACCGACGCCAGCTCCCATGCCGAACGCACCGCCGACCCGCATGGTCTTGTAGAGACCTTCCCCGCCGAGTGCCTTTGCGAATATCTGCTGGAGGTTCGCAGGCCCGCCATAGGCGGCTTTGGCTTTGGCAAAGTCCTCCATAGCCTTGATTGAGTCCCTGCTCATTGTGATGTCAATGTCAGCCACTTTTCATCGCTCTCCTGTGTTGCTCCATCGCCGCAAGGACGAGGAATTGTTCTTCTGCCTCAGTGAGGTTGAGCTGAGAGGGAGGCACTCCGAGAATCTGACAGCATAGAAAGATTCCCTGACCCTCATCGCTCTCAGCGAAACTTCTTGAGGTTGCCCTCTACGTTCATCACCTCGCTCATCAGTGCATAGAGGACATTGATTGCCCCGCCATCGGTCTTCTCATCGAAGTACAGCCATGCCTGCCAGTTGTTATAGGGTGGCTCAAGGCATATCTCGGCGAGGACTTCATAGAGCTGTCTCTCGCCAGCATCAAGCTCCGCCTCGGTCTTGATAGCCTGGAACTCTGTGCCGACCTTCAGGATACGTCGGCGCATCTTGCGGGAGGCGAACGGCACTATCTTGAGCCGCATCGACCCAACCTGTACCTCTTTTACGAGTGTTCCTTTGGCCTTAATCATCTCCTGCATCTCGACGTTTGACTCGACGAGCTTCAGGATTTCCGCATCCATTTCGAGTGATGTCTGTTTTACTGCGTCATCTGCCATAACTCACCTCACGGGTTCGTGTAGGTCACGAACGTACCAATGCCTTCCATCTCGACTGGTACGAACTCATTCTCTGTTGCCTTGAGCGGAAACTTCGGGAAGTACACACTCTCAACAACGGCCTGGAGCTTCGAGTTGCCACTCCCCTGAGGGGCGAAGACACCAGTAATCTTGAACAAACGGACGGTGTTCGTATCAACGGTTACACCAGTCGGCGTAGCTCCCGTTGCATCAGCCATCCACATCGGGAACCATGCGGTTGCACCAGATACGGTCGGGAGATACTTCATGTACTTGAATTTCACCGTGCATTTGGCGGTGTGCTTGCATACGCCAACACGTCGAGTGGTGCCGAACCCATAGAGCTCGGAGTGCTCCCACTCAGCTATCACCTCAACGTCCTTGAGTACTGCAAGGGACTCAGAAGGAGGGTTTGAGGCAGTCTGACCCTCAACTGCGAGGGTAGCTTCGTTGGCGAAGTAAATGGTTGCTGCTGCTGCTGCCATATTAATGAGAAAATGGAGGGTAACTCTATATAAAGTTACCCGATGAACTTCAGGTACATCTTCACTTTGAACGCATGAATGAGATGACCGTTGACGATAAAGTAGCCAGCTTTGACCTCAAAGCCGGTAGCGCTTGCCGCAGTAGTAACGACGTCAATACGGCCATGATGGCTTGCGAAAATGTCCAGACAGGTATAGGCATAGTTGCGAATGTCCCTCGGTTTTACCTCGTCGAACTCATAGTACCCCGATATGAGAATCGGGAAGTTCAAGTGCTGGTTCCCGGCATCGCTGCCGCCAGTGATGATTGCGACTGGCTTCTCCCATGTGTCGGCCATAGGTACGACATAGATAATGGGGAGGTCTGCAACGGTATCAGCAATGACACCGGGGTCTTCTGCTTTCTCAACAACGGACAAGACCCCACCGAGCGGGGTGAGGTTTGAGTTGAGCCGCGCTATCACGGCGTCAACGAATGAATTTACCAAAGTTGCGGTCGTCATATTATCTGGTCAGCTCTCTCATTGATTGCTTCTTTAACAGCGTCGATGATAGCCCATTGTCGGAACATGGCGACTTTGAATGGGTGGATGGGGTTGACCTTGAGAGTCTTCCTCCACTGGCCGATTCTCTTATCGTACCAGATAAGGAGTGGTTTCGCCCCCTTCCTCTTCCTCCATCCGTGCGGTCTGATTGGCTTGTTGCCAGTCCCATAGAAGAGATAGTGCAGGTGGTCTTCGGGATGGTGAATACGCAGGAACATTATCCCCGCAGGGTTGGTCAAGACACTGAATGTGTAGGTCGATGAGTCCTGGAGTCTCGCACGGGTGGCACGGCGCGGGTCGTTCGCAACAACCTCATCATCATTGAAAGCGGTACGAACCCTTCCCGCAATCTTGTCGGCGGTCTCAGCCTTCGGGAAGCCGGGGTCGGTGAAAATATTGCAGAACTCCAGAAGCTTGCGGCGTGACTCGTCATCAAGCTCTGCAGTCGGTTCGTCCCACATCAAGAGAAGATAGGTGGTGAGATTTATAAATCAATCGTACATGGCGGTAGGAACAGGATACCGCCTGTACCGTTCGAGGGTTGAACGTACGGTCTGGTTCAATATCTCGGCCTCATCCACAATCTCGAACATCTGCGCGTAGTCTCGGACGCCCGTGTTGCGGATGGTGCTTATCTCACCCACCTTCTTCTTGTACAGGAGCAGGTTTTGCACCACTTTCAAAACCTGGAGGCGAATATCCCTGTACTCAGGAGATGTCGGGTCATAGCCAGTGTAAAACGTGAACTTCACGTTGTTGTGACCTTCAAGAGGGATATTGGCGTGGAAAGCTATTGAGGTGAGTTCCCGGTCTGTTATCAGCTCATAGTCTCCCGCAACGCCAGTCCCTCTGGCTGTGCGAGTCACCCATGACGGTGCGGCAGTCTTAGGGCTCGTGTCCTCTTGCACGACGACGGGAGTGTACGTCCCCGATGTGAGGTACAGCTGACGCAGGTAGAAGGTATAGTCCGACTCAAAGAAGTCACTGGTTGCGGCTTCATCATTCGTGGCACCCCTACCGTTGTGGAACTCAGTGATAAGAGTCGGCTCGAAGCTCGGGACGTTGCAGAAACGATGGATGACTTGTGCTGCCGATACCATCGTAGAGTACAGGAAGTCAGTCCACTCGGGGTCGGTCATCATTCGACCGCCGAGCTTGAACTCTTCCGCACTCATGCCTGTGAAGGCTTCTATTGCCCCTTGGTCGACAAGGTAGGTCTGGATAAATGCCATAAATTCAGCCCGCTTTCATAACCTCATTGGGGTCAAAAAGTGGTGCGTCAAGGATGCGAGTGACCAGCACCACGTCCTGTTTGGTATACCCCTTTCCACATTCAACGGCCATCTTCAGACGGGCGTACTCATGCTCTTCGAGCAGGACGCTTCCGTTTGAAGCTTCAATCTTCTGAGCGACACGGTCGTTCTCAAGAAGGTCTCTCGCGCTGAGCTTGTTATCGGGGTGATAAAGAAGCCCGACGGTTGACAACTTCATATCATAGGGAATTGTCTTTTCACCGTCGGGGTATTTCACCACGACATCGTACTCACTCAGGTCAATCCGTCGCATCAGAAATCAATCCCGAAGTACTTTTTGAGTACCTCTTTGATTTCATCGTACTGCTTTCCAGTCACATTGTTGAAGGCGACGGTGATGCTCGCTCCATCCTTGCTGTTGGTCTCTCCGAGGTTTACAGAGATGTACGAGTTCATAACTCACGCCTGCGCTGCGTAGAATCTGAGGTACTTGACTGCGCCATTGACAAGAATCTTGATTGAACCAACAGCGGTGTCCGAGTCGTTGTTGGTGTAAATCATCTTGCCAGAGCCGTCTGTGCCACCGAATGAGATGGCATTACCGACCAAGTCCATCGCGGTTCCGGCCTGGAGGTTGATACCGAGACAGGCGTTTGAACCCGATGGAACGGCTGCGGAGTTGCCGAGCGCGTAGATTTCGGCCATGACACCGTAGTACGTCCCTGCGGCGATTGCCCTGTCACCGACAACGAGGTTGCCCCTGAGACCCGTGCCGAGCCCGGTCACGTTCCCATAGGTCGTGTCCAGTTCGAGGGTCGCGTGATGCCCGTGAGCGTTCCCGATGCTGTTGGTGGCGAGCAGGCACTTCGACCGCATGGCTATCTGTTCTGAGCCAGCCCCGTTTCCGAGGAGACCACAGTAGAGGCCATAGGTCGTCCCACTGGTTGCTGTCGATGAGAACCAGAGTGAGATGCCCTTGTCGTCAGCCGTGTTGATAGGAACTGGTGTGGATGATGTTCCACCCCACACCAGCTTGTTGACGATGTCGTACTTGATGGTGACTGTTTTACCATCATCAGAGGTTCGGATGCTTCTGTACCACTTCATGTTGCACCTCAGGCGCAGATGTTGACCTTCGGGTCGCTGGGGAGTGCGATACCGCGCATGAACCCGCGCCCGTCGATGTCCGTGCCGGAAACGATGACGTTCAGAACGTTCAGAACCACATCGTCCGCCACACTTGCCGCGGCTGCAGTCGTTCCGAGACACCCGCGAATGACCGTGAGAGTCCCTGTGTCGGCCGCATATCCGCTGTCGTTTGCGACCCACATGATTTCACTGCCAGTGGACGCCATGACGAAGAATCCACCAGTCTTGCGGGTCATGCTGCCCGGTGACGCCTCGTTGTAGACGATGCTGGTGTCGGTCGCACTGTAGGCCGTCCCCTTGTTGTGGACGTTGAGTGTGCCGTAGGTCTGCGTCATCACTGCACCAGTGTCACCACTGAGCAGAGGACAGATGACCCCTGGAACATCGAGAACGAACCAGTCACCGGAGTCGTCGCTCACGAACGACCAGATGTGGTCTTGGTACGCGGCGAGATTCCACTTTGTGATTGCGGTTTTGCTTGCTGCCATGTCTTTTCACCTCACGCTATGGAGAATACCCCTCCATGCAGGGAGTATGCAGGCGCTCCGCCACCAGTAGTGTCATCACCGACATCTGAACGGTCGATGAGGGTCTCAGCCGCAGATATGACGAACTTCTGCGAGAGGTTGACCTTCGCCAGTTCCTCATACATGTCCTGCCAGAGTGAGCGCCTTGAGATGAGGCGGGTGTCGAGCAGGAAGATGCTGCCGTACGTTGCTGTCTGCGACAGGAACGGGTGCGGAACGAGCGGCAGTCCTGGATGGTTGGGGAACACCAGATTGATTTTGCTGATGCCCTGTACGAACTCCTTGACGGGCTCGGTACGGAAGTACTCCATGAGGCCGCGCCTGATGATGCCGAAGGTGCGGTAGTCGCACACGGCGAGGTTTGGCTCCATTGCGTACTTGACCATCGTGTTGTAGGACGTGTCCAAGTCCTTCATAATGAGGTCGTACGAGTTGCCGTTCGACGTGACGTAACACGGGGTTGTCGTGTTGGTCGTGATGAGCTCGTAGAGCCCCTTGTACTCGTTGGTGCCAGCGTTTGCGAACGCGTTGACCGTGCTGGTGATGTCACGGGTGACACCGAGGATAGACCTCTCACGGAGTGCTCTCAGTGCGTCCTGACAGGCATCGACCCTGATGGCGAGCATGTCACGGGCGGGAACCTGAGAGAGACCGGCGAGCTGGGCGGCCTTGGTCACACGTCCGACGGAGTACATGAACTTGACGGTATCGAGACGGTTGTGATTCGTGATGTCCGATTCGGTGAAGGGCTGGTCTTCTGTACCGAATGAGGCAGAACCGAACTCGTAGGGGCCGATGACGTCCCACAGTACGGACTTACCCTTGTTGGCTTCAACAGGGATGAGTGCCTGAATGGGGTAGGGACGCTTGTACAGGTAGGTCACGCCGTCCTCATAGATGACGTGCATGAGTGAGGAGCTTCCCATCGTCATAGCCTTGCGGAGGTCGTCCATCTCGGCTTTGCAGATGCGGCTCATCTCTTCCTTGTACTGTCCAGGGGTCATCTCGACGCCTTCCGCACCGTTGAACCCGAAGATTGCCTTCTGGATTAACGAGTCGGGGATGGACGGGAGACGGGGTAACATGCCAGCGTTCGGGTCTCTCCCGAATCGCTTCATAGCCTCGATTGCAGCTTCTGAGGTGTTGACCTGAGTCCCTGACGGGACGCTGCCCCAGTAAAGCTCACCGAGGATTTCGGCGGTCTGGCTTGAGATGTTTCTCCCGAAGCCAGCACCGGCTACTGCTTCGCTCATCTTGCTTTCCCTCCAGTGTATGCGTTCAGCATACCGACGTTGTTGAAGACTTTCTTCTGTTCTTCGGTCAGATGTTCGGGTATGATTACGAAAGCTGCCTTTTGAATGGTCTCATCTTCCATCTTCTTGACCTGAGCCTTCAGGGCAGTAAGTTCTGCCATGAGCGGAGCGGTCGCGGATTCAAGACGAGCCTTGACGAGCGACTCAACGTCGCTCTCTTTCAGCGAGGGTGCCGCCGGTTCTGTGACTGGCGGTGCGGGAGGAGCAGCTTTCACAATCTCCTCCTGCTTTGCCTCTTTCTTTTCGGGGTTATCTTCCATTGAAGTTTCCTCCTTAGCTTTGTTCATCTCACTGTGCACTTGCTTGTCAGACTCCACGAGCCTGTTGACAATAGATGTGAGCGCATCAATCTTCTGACCAAGAGTTACCAATGACGGGAGGCCACCATCAGCGTGACGAGGCTCCATGTTGGGAGCGTTCGGTTCGGCATCAGTGTTCTCCGCTTTCGATAAATCCTTTCCAGAACATGAAGGCGCACACTTCTCTACCTCCTCTTTGGAGGCAGGTGTCATACCTTGCTCTGCTCTGGTTTCCTCTCCCATCTTTGCGGCTCCTTCAAAAGCACTGTGGATTAGTGAAGAATCTGCGGTCTCGCCCTTTATAAGGCTTTCCTCAAAGTCATACACTACAGAGGCTTTAGAAACAGCGAGCGACGTGCTCGGGTTACGGGCGTTGTCATCACAGGCAGAGATGGAATCGAGTCTGATGCCAGTGTTCACACATGGCTCGTTTCTTGCTTCACTTCGTACGCGACAAGCTTCACTGTACTCCGTCCGCTTCCCGCCGATACTGACGTGGTCGTACTTGCCACTCTCGACTTTCAGCCAGACATCATCGCAATCAGAGGTCGACTTGATGACCCCCTCACCTTGGAACTCGTTATAAATGGTCTGCCACACTTTCGTGGCTATGCCGATTGGCCTGTCCTTATGGAAGTCATGCAGGATTGGGAGGTGCATGTAATCAGGGATGGCTTTCGCAATGGCTTCGGCGGTGATTATGTCCTTGTCCTTGTCAAGTATGGGGACATGGAACGTGAAGGTGACCTTTCTCGTGCTCTTGAGGATGGCGTTCGGGTCGAAGCCCCAGGACTGCAACACGCGGGGCTCTCTGAGGTCTTCCTTGCCCGGTGAGAGCTTTGAGCTGAGGAAGGCTTCCTGACTCCCCGTGAGCTCTTTCTTCTCATCTCTTTTCTCATTCTCGGCCATGGTTTCAACAGAATTTTAGTATGTCGTCCAGTCGAGCTGATAGGTTCCAGCGCCGCTGTTGTACTTCACCGATATGACAATGATGACATTGTACGGGACTTCAGTCGTGGTTATCTCGACCTGAGTCGCTCCTGCGATGCCGGTCTCCGACTTCCCAACTTTCGTGAGCTGGGTGGCATTGGCGTCATCGGTGAACAGGTAGAGGTCTACCTTGTAGTACATCGTCGCCGTCGCATGGGTGTTCTTCAGGTAAGCGATGAACTTCCCCTGAGCACCATACCCGCGAAGGTCTGTCCTGAGTGCTTCTGCATAGCCGACCGTTGTCGTCCCGGTCTTGCTTCCGTGATTGTTCGCTGCTCTTGCCTGCATTTTAACCTCCTACTCCGAGGAATGACCCAGCGAGTTTCATCGCTCCTGGAAGGTCAGTCCATGCGAACCAGACCACAAATGCGAGCAGGATGATGTCCTCTGGAAGGTCACTCCCTATCTCGTAATAGTGGAACTTTTCCTTCAGCGATGCCTTGACTACTGGAGACTCGTCAAGTCCATCAATCTCTGAGTACTTGATGTGAGTCCTTTTCCATACCTTGATTCCGTCCTTCAGGCCGTAGCCGAAAGCATGCCACTCATCGGCACTGAGCCCGAGGAAGGTTGGTGTATTTGGGTCTTCAAACATTGTTCACTCCGGCTGGCGGTCGTCGATAATCATGAATGGGAACTTCTGTACGACTCCACCAGACTCAGCTGAGAAGTTCCTGCCTCGCATAAATTGTGCGAGTTTTCTCGGTGCGACTTTGATGGTTACAGTGTGTTCTCCACCTTTTGTATACTTGTCATATCCCGGTACTGTGAAGTACCCGAGCCAGACAACCTCGCCGGGATAGTCGGTGACATACGGCATGATGACTCCGCCCTTGACCTTGTGGGGGTCGGTGATAAGAGTCCTCGATGGTTTGTCCTCATCGTAGACGATGTCGATGATGACCGATGTTGCGAGGTCGACGCCACTCTCAATCTTCTTGAATCCCGGTGCGAAGTTGATGGCATAGAAGATGTTCCTCGACCTATCGAAGATAGTCTTCTTGATGGTGTCAAGCACCACGTATTCCTGATTGTCCCACTTGAAAATCCCCTGAATGGTTCCGATAATGTCCATCAGGTCACCTCACTCTTGAGCTTGGCATATTTGAGCTCAAGCTCCCTCCTCTTCTGTTCGTACTCGTGCTGGAGAGCCCAGTATGCAAGCTCCTCCTCCCGAATGAGTGCATTGAGCTTCTCCTTCATGGAGTCCTTTTCTATGAGGGCTCCGTCCACAAGGGTAACAGCGTATTCAGACTTCGGTTCTGGTTTCATTTCCTTCCACAGGGGCTCATTGACTGAGACCGTGAGCTGAGTCAGCTCGACTGGCCTCACCTCAATCGGCTTCTCATCAATGGGCTTCTCTTCAATCGGTTTCTCACCGACATCAACAAATTCTGCATCTCCCATAACTAGCTCCTCTTCCTCAGGTGGATACCACAGATGAACGTGGCTGGCTGCGTCTCGATGGCAACGGCAGACATGTCACGCCATGCACCGACCCTGATGGTATCGTTCTCGTGCTCCTCGGTGAAGGCGACTCTCTTCCGTCCTGCGACACCCCAGGACGAGCCGGGAATGATGGCGGCACCGTTCGACGCGTAATCATTGCTCTCGATGCTGAGAGCCGTCGAGTCTGTGGCGTTATTTATCCTGTCCCTGACATACTTCGTGGCTCCTGTGTATGTCGTGACGCATTGGAGACAGGACAGGAACTCACCCTCGTCGACAGGGAAGCTGGTGAAGTCCATGTACGCATACTCGTACCCGTCAAAGGTTCCATCCCATAGAGCACCTCTCGCACCATGATTGACTCCACCAAGAGTAACGGCTACTCCGTTGGTGGCTGTGGTCTCTAACGCATTTATAAAAATATCGGGGAAGTATGTGTATGTCGCCGAACTATTGTATCCCCAAAACCCCACCCCGAAATATGAGGTGTTAAGTGAGGCATCGGTGTAGGTGTAGTGAGTGCCGCCATCCATCCACCAT
>Ga0315277_10013726_pt1 | contig 10090 bp, 6 predicted proteins | sample YL17G05_15_MG_FD_203695 | JGI IMG/M metagenome (GOLD analysis project Ga0315277, IMG submission 203695) | Sediment microbial communities from Yellowstone Lake, YNP, Wyoming, USA - YL17G05_15 | ecosystem: Environmental > Aquatic > Freshwater > Lake > Sediment | place: USA: Wyoming | collected...
AAGCACAGGACCCTGGAAGGGGAAATGCGTGGCTATGTACCATAGATCGTAGAAGTCCTTGATCCGGCCGGTCTTCATTCCCAGGCGAACGAGCGTCTCAAACTTCTCTGCCACCACGCTCTCGATTGGGTACGCGCGCATGCTCGGCCCCTTGAAGTTCAGCATGCCGGGGATCTCAAGATCGACGGGACCCGGCGTAACCGGATCGCCGAAGCCAATGTCAACCTGCAGCGGGATCCGGGCTTTGCCCATGTGTGCGATGATGTGAATCCTCACACCCGGATAGGACGCTTCCTCGCGAATTGGCTCCGAGACGATGGTTTTGGGGTCAAAGACGAGGCCGTCTGGCTCCACATCGGCGCGGGCAACCTCACGGAACACCTCCGCGAGAGCTTCGGGCGAATTCTCGCCATATCCTAGGAGATCAAGATCCTTGGTTGCCCGGTAAGCCCCGCCTTCCCACCCGGAGAAGAGGATTGCCCCTTTGAGGATGAACCGTTCGGCGTGAGGCGACTGAGAGAGGCGGCACAGCAGCCGTTCGATTGCGTATCGGATCAAGACATACTGGAGCTCCTCCGAACGCTCCCGCGCCATCGCAAGCAGCCGAAACTTGACCGAGGCAGCCAGGTCGCGCTTCGCCCCCGACTTCATTCCAGGCCCTCGAGGTAGGGGCGCATGACGTTGGCGACACGGCAGACTTTGGCGTAGCCCCAGAGCTCGTCCATGCTGAAGCGGCGTCCACGCCAACCCTCGCGCAGCGCTTCCAGCGCCACGTCTAGGCCGATCTTGTTGCGGTACTTGAAACAATCGGCCACGGTCTTGCCTGGATTGTAGATTCGCACTTGCGCACCTTCGATCTTGTGCCGTTCAATCCCTGTTTGAAGGGCTTCCCCTGAGAAGCGTACTATTCTCAGGGGGGGATGTGCAGTGCGCGGTAGGCGGGCCTTGTGGTCGAGCGCAAGCCATACCTGATGGGGCATCTGCGTGCCCATGTGATGGAATTGTAGGGCCGAGAGCAGGCACACCACACCGCGAGGGACCCTCTTGGCGGCCTCAACCAGTGAGTGGTTCTCCGTGAGGTCTGCATCGGCGAGCACATACAGCCCGCGTCCGGTCCTGATGAGCAGGCCAGCAGCAACTAGGCGGCGGACGTACTCGGGGTGGATGCCGAGAGCCGTCACATCTCGAAGGCGCAGGACGGTCTTCTTGCGTGCCAGACCGAGTATGCTATCGTAAGCTGTAGGATTCGACATTGTGTACAACCGTAGGTAGATATTGCGATCTACCGACGATTATACACAGATTCGCCCCAGGGGGAAGAGCCGTTCAGTGCTCGGCGCTAAAGGAGGGACCTGTGCTAGCCGAAAACCTCGTCCGAGGTTGTTCGGGGGAATCCGGGCTCAGACATCACGCCGGTAGTCGTAGTCGTGGTGCAATCCGTTGAGGACGGGAACCGTGATGATTCTTGCTCGCCTTGGCCAAGCTGGCAGGGAGAACAGAGACCCTCATACGGAATCCGGCGAAAGGCGAGCAAGGGTCGCAAACGCCGCTGCCGGGTCCTGCAAAACCCCCATTCGCGAGTCCCCCGGCCCCCCAAGTCCAATAGCGATACCCCAGGCCACAGCTTGATAGGGGCACTTCCAAGGCTGTGCTTCGGGCCCGTGAGCCCGCTTTCGCCCGACCGGCCAAGCGAGCCTCAGCGGGTTGTCAAAGCGTCCAATCATGGCGTTCAGAATGAGTGTTAGCGGGTTTGTTCCGCGTACCGTAGGCTCCGCGCCCTTCTCCTTCCGCCAGGCGAGCTAGAAATCCGAGACCTTTATGCGGAATCCGGCCAAAGGCGAGCAAGGGTCGTGAACGCCGCTGTCGGGTCCTGCAGAACCCCCATTCGTGGGTTCCCTGCCCCGCCGAAGGCCTCCGAAGCAAGGCGGAGGGGGCAGCGCAGCGGAGTGGTCGCGAAGCATCCCACCGTCGCCTCCTGAACAAGGGTCATCGTTAGAGGGCGTGTAAGGGTCTCCGGAAAGGAGAGAGAACCTTACACGCCTTCTTCGATTCCGGTCAAGGGGCATGGGGGGCAAAGACGGTCAGGGTTCTCGGAAGTCAAGGCCCCCGGGTTGTGAGACGCTTGCTCGGAATCGGGGGAAATCCGGGCAAGGGTTTCTCACGCCGGGCATCTATAACAATCCCGTTCCAGATCATAGGTGAAGTCTCCTTTGCTAAAGAGGCCGCATCTACGGCTGGCGGAGGTCCGGGGCTTGGGAATGAGTGGTGTGATCCCCGCCTCTACACAGGCTTTGACCTCCTTGCCATGGTAGTAGCCCATGTCTGCCACGACCTCAAGATCCTCCACGCCGAGCAGTTCCTTCACCCTTTTAGCCATATAGCTCAAGAGATCTCGATCGGTGATTGCGTTGGTGACTTCGTGATCTGAGATCACCTTGTGCCTCTCGTCGACGCACACCTGAACGTTGTAACACACATATGTCCTGCGATCGCCACTGACGGGCATCCCGCAGGAACATCGGGACGATGTCATACGGCCATCGGGATCGGTGAGAGAGATCTGTGACTGACCGCTCTCGTCGAGCTTCTTCTCCAGTTCCTTAGCCTCGTCCCGCAGGCGCTTCATCTCGTCGATCTTCCCCTGCAATTCCTCTGCTGAGAGCTTCTTCTCTTCCCGTTCTTCATCATCGGCTTCGTCCATCTCATCCATGTAGCGCTCGATGTCATCGTCCAGTTTCTGGATAGCTTGCTTGAGCTCCTTCTTGTTGAAACACTTTGAGCGGCTGTTGACGGCTTTGAACTTGCTGCCATCGATGGCGACCAGGTCCCCGCTGAAGAGCTCAAGCTTTTTGCAGAACAGGGTGAACTGTCGGCAGATCTGTCGGATGGGCTCCCGGTTGTTCCTTCGGAAGTCGGAAATGGTCTTGAAATCGGGCGTGAGACGTTTTGACAAGCCACATCACCTCGACGTTGCGATGAGTTTCCCTTTCCAACTGACGGCTGGATCGGATGCGGTTGAGGTAGCCATAGAGGTAGAGCTTCAGGAGATCGCCAGGGTGATAAGGAGGTCGTCCCGTTTCTTGTAGAATGGCATGCATGAACCTCATTTGCTCAAGATCAAGGCTATCGAGGAAGGCGTCGACTAAACGGACAGGATCTTCTCGGGTGATGTAATCATCCAGAGCAGCCGGGAAGAGCGTCATCTGATCCCGGTTGTGTCCTTCGATATGCTTCATTGAGTACCTCGGAGTAGACAGAGGGCGAGATTGGGACTATTTCCGCATGAGTGAGGACTTCTCACACAGACTCTCGCTGGAGGCGACCGGGGATGCTACTGGTTTTTCCAACGAAGTTGTATGACGGAGATGTTGGAAGAGCGGATGTGGGGCCGAACCCCGGCGCTTACGTCAGGGCCGAGCGGGCCAAATCCTGGAACGGTTTGGGTACCGGGACTGGCGCCGTCGCAGGCGACTCAGATTAGGCACACTAAGACGCAAGCCGGCTTCCGGAGACGGCCCACCTGCCTTGCCCCGGTGGCAGCTCCACGTCACGCACGCGAAAGCCACGGACCGATGCAACGCTACCTGCCGATTTCGACCCTCAGGCCCATGGCCTCGAGCCGGCTCTTTGCCTCTTCCACCTTCCCTTCGGCCAAAAGAGGGGCGTCTTCCATCGGGTACGTCCGGCCCAGTTTTGGGTACTTGGACGATCCGAGATTGTGGTAGGAAAGAAGCGAGATCTTCTCCGCCCCGATCTCACCGGCAAAATGCGCTACCCTCGTCAGGTTCGATTCCGAATCGTTGAAGCCCGGTATCAGAGGGATCCTGATCCAGGTGGTGACCCTTTCGGCGACCTTCCGGGCGTTCTCCAGAATGGTTTCGTTTCCGACTCCGGTTCCCTTCTTGTGAATGGCGCTGTCCATGTGCTTGACATCAAACAAGACCAGGTCCGTGTGCTCGATGACCCGCTCCAGGTTCTTCCACGGAGCCATCCCGCTGGTATCCAGCGCGGTGCGTATGCCCTTCTCCCGGCATCTCTGGAGCACGCTCGAGACGAACTCCCACTGAACCAGGGGTTCCCCGCCGGAAACCGTCATGCCGCCTCCGGAGTTGTCGTAGAAAATGCGGTCCTGCTCGACCTTCGCGACCACCTCGTCGACGGTCATATAATGTCCCACGCATTCGATTCCCCTGGCCGGGCACACCCTTGCGCATTCGAGGCACTCGTCGCACTTCTCCCAGTCGATCTCTCTATTCGCTCCGTTGAAGGTGATCGCGCCGGCGCTGCACACCTCCGCGCACTTCCCGCAACCGATGCACCTGATGTCGTAGGTCATGATCTCCTGTTTGGCGCTCATCGATTCGGGGTTGGCGCACCACCTGCAGGCGAGCGGGCATCCCTTCATGAACACCGTCGTCCTGATGCCCGGGCCGTCGTGGAGCGAGAACTTCTGGACGTCGAAAACAAGCCCGCAGAGGCCCGCTTCTCCCTCCTCGAACTCCTCCACCCCGGCCCGCAATGATGCTTCCCTCGAACTCACGGCTTCAATCACCTCACCCGAAACACTGTTCGGTCCTCTCGATGATATGGTCCTGGAGCCCTTTTGAAAGGTCGACAAAGTAAGCGCTGTAGCCCGCTACCCTTACGGCCAGGTTGCTGTGCTCCTCGGGATTCCTTTGGGCGTCGATGAGCGTCTGCCTGTCGACCACGTTGAACTGTATATGGGATATTCCGAGATTGGACCACGTCTTTAGATAGTTGTAGAAGGCCTCCCTGTTCGCGCCCTCCAGGAACTGCGGGGTGAACTTCTGGTTGAGCAGGTGGTTGTACGTGGTGAGGGTGTCTATCTTCGAGCACGATTTCAGAACGGCCGTCGGCCCGTTTACATCCCTCCCCGGTGTCGGGGAGAGCGACCCGTCGGCGAAAGCCTCCCCATCCCTCCTGCCGTCCGGCGTAGCCGGGGTGTCCAGGGACAAGCCGTAGGTGGCGGAGACCGCGCTTCCATCCAGGTGGAAGTCCGAACCGTAGGTGTCCGAAAACTGCTCTACCACCTCCTCGGTGCGGCGATGGACCTGGTAGGCGATCGAATCGACGTAATCGTCGTCGTTTCCGAACTTGGGCGCCGCGAGCATCATCCGGCGCAGTTCTTCGTGCCCCTCCCAGTTCGAGTCCAGCACGTCCACCAGCTCGCTCATCGTGACGGCTTTCTCCTCGAAGACAACCCTCTTCAGCGCTGCCATGGAATCCGCGACGTTGGTCGGACCTACGGCGATGGAGAAACTCTCCATACGCCCGGGGTATCGCCACTTCCTCATGTCCTCGCCCTGCTCGATGCACCCATCCGTCAGTGCGGACTCGAAAGGCCTCGGGTAATACTCGGCGAAAATCGACCTGGTTACGTTTTCGACCTTGATCTGCTTCTCCATGAAGAACCGGACCTGCTCCAGGTACGCCTCCATCACATCCTCGATGGACTCGAACGTGGCCGGGGCCTTGGTGGGTGCACCGAACTGTTCGCCCGTCTTCGGGTCTTTGCCCCGGTGGAGCGCCCACCACAGGCACCTGGGAAGTGAGAAGTAGGTTGCGTTCCTCCTGAGGATGTTCTTGCCCGCGATATCCAGGTAGACGCATCCGCTTATCGTGTAATTCCTCGCGTCCTCCAGCGGGCAGTTCCATTTCATCATCAGCGGGATGAGCGCCTTGTCGTTCTGGAAGGAAGGGTATCCCACACCGGTCTTTACCACGTCGATGGCCTTTTCGATCAAGGCCCTGGGAGTGCCGTCGTGAACCCTCAAGACCACGCTCGGCTGTAGAGTCTTGAGCGCCAGGATGGAATCCAGAAGGAGATAGCTCGTCTCGCCGGTGACGTCCCGTCCCTCGGAATCGATTCCCCCTATTACGATTGACTGAAGGACCTGTACGCCGCCGTACACCTGTGTGGTGGTGGGAGAGTACATCTGGCCGAGTTCTTCCAGATGTATGCGGGTGTGGATTATGAGTTCTATCGCATCGTCCCTGGTGATTCTCCCTTCGCACAGGTCCTTCTGATAGAACGGCTCCATGACCATATCGAAGCGCAACCCGCACCCGAGCGTGATGAATTCGATCTGGTGGCCGATCAGGTGCACGAGGATGAAGGACTGGAGCGCTTCACGGAAGTTGGATGCTGGTTGCGCGGGAACCTTCCTGCAGATGCGCGCGATCTCCTCCAGCTCTGCCATCCTCTCCTCGTCCTTCTCTTCCGAGGCGAGTTCCTCCGCCCTCTTCGCGTATCTCTCAGCCCACCTGATGGAGGCCTCCAGGGCGATGATGACCGCCTGAAGGAAGTCCTTCTGCTGCAGGTAATCGTTGGGAATCGTCCTCTCGATTTCCTCGATCTTCTTCCGCGCCTCGCGGATGATTCCGTTCAGTCCGAGCTTGAGAACCCTTTCGTAGTTGGGGACGCCCTGATCCGACCACTGGGACCAAAGCATGGTGCCTTCGTATCTCCAGTACTTCTCCAGCTCGGGTGAGCCTTGGAACGCCCTCTTCCTGATGTCGCTCACCGTCCTGCCGTCCCAGTACTCGACTAACCCGTCGAGCTCATCCCTGCCGGCGTCATCAATAAGCGCCTCGCCCTCCTCGCCGGTCAGCAGCCGGTGAACCGACCTCCAGTTCTGTTCGATAGGCCAGAAGACGGCATCGGGCGAGGACGCATAGTTGCCGACGATCTTCTCCCACTCTCGGATGTAAATCGTCATGTTCTCTAGTACGTGTTCCAGCGCCCTCGCCTGCCTGATGACGGCGGGCAGGCCATCGGTCATCCTGTACGACTCGGTCATCAGCCTGTTGCGCTCCAGGCAGACCCGGACCCCGGGGCGGTAGATCTCCCGGCCTTCCTCGGCCTCCTGCCCCCGGCGGACGTTGCGCACCGCCTTGATGCTTATTCTTTCGTTGAGGTCCCGGTACTTCTCGGATAGGGCGATCTCCATGCCTTCTCCTCTGTCAAGACTGCTCCCGTCCGGCAGCCGTTTCAAGGCTGGAACCCGCAGCCGGAATGGCCGGCCACGCAGCATCTGAGAGCAAGCCCGCCACCTCTTTCATCTCTTCCAGCTTGTCGAAGTGCCTGTCGCTTCGCGCGAGGAACCACCGGAGGGCCATATGGGTGAAAGCCCCGAGGAACATGTTTCTGAAAACCCTGATGTTGACATCTCGCACGCCGCCTTCTTCCAGGATCCGCTTGATCATCTTTTCCAGCTCGACTACATACTTGTACTGGCTCTTGTACGCGCGCGACCGGTAGAACCTGCGATTGAACTGGATCATGGTCAGAAACACGACGATGTAATCCAGATCGTCGAGATACCGCTGGAAGTAATACTGCATGAACAGCGTCAATTTCGTGCGCGGGTTGCTACCGTTGAAAGCCTGCTTGAGGTGCTCCAGGTCCGCCCTGAAGTGCTCCTCGGATATCGAGAGCAGCAGACCCTCTTTGTTCTTGAAGTACTCGTAGATAGTGCCGTTCGCGACCTCCGCCCTGCCGGCTATATTGGAGATGGTTGCCCCGGCGTAACCCTTCTCCGAGAAAGCCTCGATCGCCGCCCGCAGGATCCGCTCTCTCTTCCCCGCGGGCTCTCCTTGAGACCGGTATTCGCTCAAGAGCATTCTTTCGAGCAACCTCATGATGTCCGCGTGGTCCTGCGTGGCGTCGGGCTTCTCCCTGGTCACGAAGTAGCGGATCGCCTCGTAATCCATGAGGCCGAAGATAATGTCCTTGACCAACGCCAGGTTCATGTCCGGCCTGAAGACACCCTCGCGGATGCCTTCGTCGAGAATCGACGACAGGATGCCCGAGTACCTTCGCACGAGCGCGTAGGCGCCCGACTTGTAGAAATTCCTGCTATTCCTGCAGTCAAACAGTACGACACTCATGAAATCCCGGTTGGTGTCGCTGTATCGCAGGTGAGACCAGATAAGCTTGCTTAGCTTGTTTTCGGCGCCGCTGATGCCCTGCAGGTGCTCGTCGAGGAAAAGCAGATACCTCTTCATCTGCTCTTCAGCTATGGAGAAAAGCAGGCTTTCCTTTCCCTCGAAGTGCAGGTAGATGGTGGGTTCGGTCACGCCCGCCTCCTGCGCAATCTCATTGAGCGTGGCACCTTCGAACCCGTTCTTCGCCACGACCGAGGTGGAGGCGCGGATAATGTTCTCCCTTGTCGTCAGAGTCGATTCGTTCGCGCTCATAGCATATCCTTCTCGGACACTGTTCCCTCCGCCGCCCTACGGACAACAGGAATTGGGCGTGCGATTCTCCCCCCTTTCCGCTCGTTGCCCGAATACCGGTATGCCGGAGGCCTCGTTCAGTCTCGGGCTTCCGCTCTCAGAACGTGTTTCAAGGTCTTGCCGATGACCGACTTCGGCAGTTCCGTCCGGAACTCCACGATGGTGGGCCACTTGTACTTTGCGAGCTTGTCTCTGGCGAAATCGATCATCTCTTCTTCGGTGGCGCTCTCCCCTTGCTTGAGAACCACGATCATCTTCGGCTGCTCTGCGCGGGTCGGATGGGGAACGCCTATGACCGCCACCTCGGCCACCTTGGGGTGCTCGTGGTATACCCTCTCGATCTCCAGGGGATAGACATTGTACCCGCCGGAACAGATCATATCTTTCTTCCGGTCAACGATATAGAAGTACCCGTCCTCGTCCATCCTCCCAAGGTCGCCGGAGTGCATCCAGCCTCCCCTCAGCACCTCTGCTGTCTCCTCGGGCATATTCAGGTATCCCTTCATGATCTGAGGCCCCTGGAACACGATCTCCCCGACTTCTCCCGGCGTCAGAGGGGTAATTCCATCCTGCGCGTCAACCACGCGGGACCTGGTGCTCGGGATCGGAATGCCAACACTCCCCGGCTTCCTCATGCCCTCGAAGGGATTAATGTGGGTTATCGGTGACGCCTCTGTCATCCCGTAGCCTTCCAGCAGGGGAGCGCCTGTCTTTTTCTCCATCTTCCCTATGACATCTACCGGCAGTGGTCCGCCGCCGGAGCCGCAGAATTTGAAGCAGCTCATATCCGTCTTGTCGAAGTTCGGATGATCCAGGATCCCCAGGTACATGGTCGGAACCATGAAGACAAAGGTCGGCTTGAATTTCTTGATCGCCTCCAGCAGTACATCGGGCTGCGGCTTCGGTATCAGCACCTGCGTCCATCCCATGTAGATCGAAACGTTCATCGCGGCGGTCAGTCCGAATGCGTGGAAATAGGGAGGCGCCCCGAGGCTTATTCCCCTTTGGCCCTTCAGCGAGGGGAACCAGGAAGCGAACTGTTGAACGTCACAGCTCATGTTGCGGTGGGTCAGCATCGCACCCTTGGATACGCCCGTAGTCCCTCCCGTGTACTGGTATACGGCTATGTCGTCGAGGGAGAGATCTACCGCCGGCGGATTCGGCGGGGTACTGGAGATGAGGTCCTTCCACCAGTAGACGTCTTGGGTTGGCGGGACTTGCGCCGCGAGATGTCTCTTCTCCGCTACAAGCTTGAAGAGGTAATTCTTGGGAAAGGGCAGGTAGTCGCCGATTGAGGTGTAGATGATCTGATTTATGCCCGTCTTGGGCCTGAGCTCGATCATCCTCTTGCACAGCAGGTCCAAGGTGATAAGGACCTTCGCTCCCGAATCGTTGAACTGGTGCTCGAGCTCCCGGTCGGAGTACAGCGGGTTGTTCATAACGACGATTCCACCGATGCGGTGGATCGCGAAGTAACCGATTACACAGGGGATCGTGTTGGGCAGCAGTATGGCCACGCTGTCGCCCTTTTTCACCCCGAAGCTGGAGAGCGCCGTGGCCAGGCGGTCGACGTTCTCTCTCAAGTCCTTGAACGACATCCTGTAGCCCTGGAAGATGAGGGCGTCCTCATCGGGACGCTTCGTGGCCCATCTGTCGAGATACTCCCCCATCGAGACATCCTCGAACTCCAGGTCCCCGGGAACGCCCCGATCGTAGTGCTTGAGCCAGGGCTCTTTGAGTGTGCTTTCTTGTGCCATCTGCATTCTCCTTCTCTCGCTAGAATCGCTGCTCGGTCCTCGCGATGATGTGGTCCTGCAGGCCCTTGGAGAGA
>Ga0315277_10013727_pt1 | contig 10090 bp, 4 predicted proteins | sample YL17G05_15_MG_FD_203695 | JGI IMG/M metagenome (GOLD analysis project Ga0315277, IMG submission 203695) | Sediment microbial communities from Yellowstone Lake, YNP, Wyoming, USA - YL17G05_15 | ecosystem: Environmental > Aquatic > Freshwater > Lake > Sediment | place: USA: Wyoming | collected...
TCCCGTGGCCAATAATGACAGTTTCACGGTGCTCCAGGACAGCGGTGCCAATGTCCTGGACGTCCTCGCCAACGACAGCGACCCCGACGGCGACGCACTGAGCATTATCGGGACCACCAATCCCGCCCACGGCACCGTCGCCATCCTCGGCGGGGGCACGCGGCTCTCGTACGCGCCGAACGCGGGCTTTTCGGGGGCGGATACGTTCACTTACACCATCAGCGATGGTCACGGCGGAACAGCCTCGGCCACCGTTGCCATCGCCGTGACCTCGCTTGGGCCCATTCTCTCGGTGTCGCCAACTTCGTTGGACTTCGGACGCACGGTGCCAAGCCGTACCTTCACCATCCGGAACACGGGCCAAGGCACGCTCTCCTACAACATCTCGGTCTCTGCCGGGGCTTCGTGGCTCGCGGCAAGTCCTGTTACCGGCACCTGCACGACGGAAACCGATACTATCACTGTCACCGTTGCCCGGGGCAGCCTGGCTCCAGGACGCTACACCGCCACCATCACGGTCAATGGCGGCATCGGCGGAACCCAGAACGTGGCAGTCAGCGTGGACGTCCCCCTGATCGCTCAGCGTGTGTTGGTCGAAGCGGGGGACGACTGGAGGTACCTGGAGGGCGACTTCACACCGGACCCTCCGTGGTACGGCGAGTGGGCCGCGCCCGAATTTGACGACTCCGACTGGCTTACTGGCCCCACAGGCATCGGCACGCCGGGCAGCAATGTGGTCTACGTCACCGAACTTGTCGATATGCCCGGAAACTACACCGCGTTCTACGCACGGAAGGTCTTCCAGGTGGCAGACCCCACCGCTTTGCAGCAGTTGCAGTTGGAGGCGGCTTACGACGACGGTTTTGTCGCCTACCTGAATGGGACCGAGGTGGCGCGCGCCAACCTGGGACAGGCGAACTCGCCGGTTTGGGTCTTCACTCCCGCCGACGGCGTACACGAAGCCACGCAGCAGCCGACCGAGGTGTTCCCCATCGACCCCGCGTTGGTTGTCGCCGGGGAGAACGTCCTCGCGATAGAGGTCCACAACGTTTCGCTCGTGGACCTGGATGCCGGCGTTATTCCTCGACTGACAGCCACCGTCTTGGATCTTCCGCCGGTCGCCCACGATGACACCTTCACGGTCATAGAGAACAGCGTCGGTAACATACTGAACGTTCTTGCCAACGATACCGACCCGGATACCGCAGACGTTCTGACCGTTGTCGGCAAGACCGCTGCCGCCCACGGGACGGCCGCCATCCTTGCGGGCGGCACGGCGATGACCTACACGCCCAATTCGGGCTACACCGGACCAGACTCGTTCACGTACACGATCAGCGATTCTTGCGGCGCGACCGCCACTGCGACGGTGAACATCACCGTCCAACTCGATACGCCGCGGGTCGTGGCTGTGACCCTGAACGGCCGGGCCGACCGGGGGCCGAGCGCCATCGACCCCAGCGGGGCCGGCGCCCGCACCATCGCGATACGCTTCAACAAGCCCGTGACGGTAGAAACTGGCGTACAAGGCCAAGCGACGGGAGGGCCCAAGCCGCTCGCTCTCACGGTCCCGATCGTGCTGGAAGCCGTGGCGTTCCCGAATGGCGCGGAGCAGGTCATCCGTCCCTTGACGCCCCAGACCATTGCCGGTTCTGGAACAGACGTGCTGACGATCACGCTTGCAATGGCTTCGGCAGTGGACACGTGGGTAAAAGTCACGATCGCAGGCGATGGATCGATACACGATGCGGCCGGCCAGGCGGTGGACGGCGAACCGCGAGCGGGCGGAACCGGACACGCGTATATCTTTGACGCCTCCCAGGACCTTCCGAGTGGGGATGGCGTTCCGGACACAGACGCGGTCTTCTACGTGGGGAGTCTGCGCGGCGACTTCAACGGCGACCGTTCGGTCGGACCGGATGATATTGCAGGCTTTGAGGCGGCCTGGCAGGCGAAGAGCCTCGACGCTGATTTCCGCGGCGTGGGGCTCGGAGTGAGCGCGCCGGATGGCCGCGTGACGGATAGCGACGTCAGCGGCTTCAGGGCGGTCTACAAGGCGGCCATGTCGACCGCTCGTCACCTGGACCCCCTGCCCGGACCCGTCGTTCCGTAGGCAGAGGGTGGGGGCGAGGCAATCCTGCCTTCGGCAGCGGTGGCGCCTGTTGACCCTGTCCAGGACGCGGTTTCCAGGCTGAGGCGGTCTGGCGAAAGATCGGATGTGCCTGGGTTGAGGCGGTTGCGGCCTGTTCCTGAGCGCGGCGTGTGCTTGCAGAGGGTGTCGCGGGTCCTGGAGACAGGACCGGTTCGCTAAGAGGGACTCGGCAGTGTCCTTGTCCAGAATACCAGTCTTCGTGGTGGCCATCCTTGCGCTGGTCGGCTCGCAGGCCGCCCACGGCCAGGACTCCGGCCAGTTTGCCGCCGTCTTCACGCTCAGCGGAAACGCGGACGACCCGGCCAACGTGTTTCCGCTGACGCCCTTGACGATCGGCGTCTCGGACGCCCAGACCTACGGCACGAATTACTGGGACAGCGCCATCGCGCGGCTGCAACTGAACTGGTCAAACTCGTCTGCGGGCCTGAGCCTGTCGGCCGGCGCAACCTGGGCCTGGGGCAGCGCGGTCACCGGCCTCATCGCTCCGCCGCCCCACATCACCCTCAACGACACGGACCTGTCGGATGGAATCGTAAACATTGAGAACACTGCCGACATCACCATCGCGCCCGCCTCGCCGTTCGTCGTGGGCGTGCTGGCGCTGAACGCGCCCGCCTATAACCCGGGCGGAGGCAACACGCACACGCTGGACCTGTCGGGCGGGAGTTATGACGACGGAACCCTCACGGCGGTCATCGATGTGTTGCCCAACGACCCCGAGGACCCCAGCGGCGTCCTCCTGGCGCCGCCGAACGGCACGGGACTGACGCTCTCCACGTACACGTTCACCGTGGTTCCCGGCGGGAAATGGACCGGCGGCTCCGGCACGGCCTGGCAGACCCCCGGCAACTGGTCCAGCGCCATGACGCCTGACCCAACCTTTACCGCCGTGTTCGATGGTCCGCCTGCCGCCAATTATCCGGTCTTGACCGGCAGCGGGAGTGCCAAGGGCATCGTCTTCAAGACCGCGGGCTGGATCATCGACACCGACGGCAGCCACACTCTTGACGTAGGGACCGGGGGCATCTCGAGTGCCGGCAACGGCGCCAATGCGGTCAATCCGACCGTCAACTTCACGGGCCCTGCCGCCGTCAATGTCGGTTCGGGTAACACGCTGGTCCTGGCCGCAGTCACCGCCGGCAACAACCCGCTGACGAAGTCCGGCGCAGGGGCGCTGGTTCTGGCGGGCGCCAACGTTTACAGCGGCGGCACGACCGTCTCGGAGGGAACGCTCCTCGTGACCAACACGTCCGACTCGGGCACCGGCTCGGGGCCCGTGACGGTAGGGGCAGCCACGCTGGGCGGCACGGGGTTTATCGACGGCCCGGTCACGCTCACGGGCGATTCGACGCTCACCAGCACCGGCACGCTCACGATCTACAATACCCTCACCGTTCAGGGCTCGGCCAATCAACTTTCAAGCGGCACGGTCGTGACGACCGACGACGTGACCATCGACCCCGGGGCGGTCTTTATCATCAACGGTACCCTGGGCGGCGGTACGGGCAACCTCATCGTACGCGGCACGCTCATGGGCAAGGGAACGATTAACAAGGACTGCATCCTCGACGGCGGCGTGCTGAGCCCTGGAGACCCATCGACCATCAAGATCATGGCGCAGGTCCGGGCGGGCGCGGCCCCGAAGAACTTTTCGTTCGAGATCGGCGCGGCAGAGCCGAACTACGCCAGACCTTCCAATAGCGTCAACGACCTGGTGCGCCTGACGAACGATGCGGCGCCGTTTGCCGATGCCACGGGCGGCGCCCCGGCGGCCCTGACGGCAGCGGACGTGATCGACGTATACTTCCTCTCGAACGATCCCGCGCTGGGCGACTACAAGGCCGAGTTCTTCGCCGCAACAGACTTTACCGACGCCGTCGCCGGCGCGACGTACCAGTACTGGCGTCTGGACCCGCGCGGCAGCCGCTACCACAACGGCAACTTCTATTCGCTGCTGGATGCGTCGCTGGTCGACTGGTCGGTCGTGCCCGAGACGGCCACGTTCGGCGGCGCGCCCGCAAGCGGCTACATCACGGAGTTTACCGTGATCCCGGAACCCGCGACGCTCTCGCTGCTGGCTCTGGGCGGGCTGGGGGTTCTCCTGCGACGCAGGTGGAAGTGAGCGGCGCGGCAGGCAATTGATGGGACTCGGCGGGCGGCTCTCGCGGACCGCTCGCTTGTTGCGCCAGCAGGGGTTGCGCCGCTTGCGCCCACATCGGCCGATGGCACTGCGTGGCACCGCATGGTGATCCTCCCCCATCTTATGTACCAGGTCGAGTGAGAGTCCGGCCCGTGTCCACCGCGGGGACCGAGGGCTGAGGCGAAGCCGAGGCCCGAGGGCCCTGCGGTCCAACGCACGACGCCGAGAACGCCGGGTGGACCTCATTCCGTCTGTATCCGTCCGGCCAACTACACCCCTCGGGGTTGCCGGTGATCCGGGGTAGGTCTGCAATGAAGATGCGTTGACGTTCAGGCCGGGTGGGCAGCGGCGGCGGAGGCAGGGGGCGAGGCGCCGGGCGGGGCATCGGAGACGTCAGAAGCCGGCGGCAGGTGCGACAGTTTCCAATGGTCCGGCAGATGTTCCTCGATACGGTTGGCGGGATGGTCGCTGATGCGGCCGATTACGTCCTTGAGGTAGGCGAACGGGTCGAAGCCGTGGCGGCGGCAGGTGGCCGCCAGGCTGTAGAGCACCGCCGCCGTCCGGCCGCCGTTGTCACTTCCCGCGAAGTTCCAGTTCTTACGGCCGAGTGCGACCGGCCGCATCGCCCGTTCGGCGGCGTTGTTATCAATCGACAGATCGCCATCCTCAATATAACGGGCCAGTGCCGTCCAGTTCGCAAGCACATACATGGATCGCCTGGCCCATCGGGCTTTTCGGCAGCGCGGGGCTCGAGCCTCCCGACTGCTCCCGCAGCCACTTCTCGAAGGCTTCCAGGACCGGCCGCGTCCCGGCCTGCCGCAGACACGCCCGCTCCTGGCTCGCCAGGCAGGGGTGTGCTGCTCGGGGCTCGGCTTCGCCTCGCCCCTCGCCGCACACCCCGAACGCCACGGAAACTCTCACTTGAGTCAGCCAGCCCCGAAATGCGCGTCCATGGACACTTAAAGCGGATAGCCCTGGAACGTGGCAGCCCAGTCGATCAGGGCGTAGTCGGAGGCGTCGAGGGTGCCGTCGAGGTTGAAGTCGCCCGTCATCCAGCCCACCGTCTCCGCCCCCGTCACGCCGAAGGTGGCGTACCAGTCGATCACAGCGTAGTCGGCGGCGTCGATGATGCCGTCCAGGTCCGCATCGCCCGCGTAGGTGAACTTGACGACGACCGAGTCTGCCGGCACATCCACGCCGTCCACGGATGTCATGGTGTCCATCGCAAAGCTGTAACTGTCGCCCGGGTCGACGGCCGTGCGGACGCCAACCTCCATCAGCAGATTGCCCAAGTTGATGTCCGAGTTGGCTGCAATGCTCGACGTGATGCCGTTGCCGGTCCACCGCAGGGTGCCAGAGACCGGGTCCACGTTCATGCCTGACCTGATCAAGGTCTGGATCTGGGCCAGCGGGCTGGTGCCGCCGGTATAATCAATGACAAGGTTGTTGTCGGTCAGGTCCAACCTGGCGGCCAAGGTCTGGTTCTCGTTAATCTTGAGTTCCGTTGTCACAATCGCCTGGTGGCCATCCCCTTGCAGCTTCACAAGCGATTCATCGGACAATTGCAGCGACTTCAGATGCTGTGTTACGTTGAACGTCAGTTCCGCCTCGCCGCTGGTTTCGACCGTATCGCTGTCGTCCGAGTCGCTGGCGCCCACGTTGTCGTTGACCGTCACGATGGCGTCGGTGACGCTGAGGACGTCCTCGCCCGCGCCGAGCGAGAAGTCGCCGGCGGCGAACGCGAACGTGCCGTCCTCAAGGTTCAGCGTGTCGTCGCCCGCGCCCAGCGCGGCAATGAACGCCTCAACGTTGACGACGCCGATCTCATACGAACTTGCGGCCGGCGTGCCGCCCGTCAGCGTGACCGTGTCGGCGCCGGTGGACCCGACGATCTCCAGGGTGTCCGCGTCGTCGCCGCCGTCGAAGATAATGCCTGCGGCCGGTATCGGGTTGCCGGCGGAGAAATCGACCGTCAGCGTATCATCTCCGCCCAGGCCGTTGATGTTCAGGGCCGGGAAGCCCGTAAGGTCGAGCAGGTAGGCCGCATCCTGGTTGACTTGGATTTCGGCCCGCGACGCCGTGCCGTCCCATGAGATCGTGATCGTGTCGGCCCCGCTCGTGCCATTGACGGCGTTCATGGCCCACGTGTCGCTCGCATCGGCCGCAAGGCCGTTGCCGGAGGAATCTTCGATGTCGGAGGCTGAGGCGGTCAACTTCAGTTCGTACTCGCCCGCCTTGCCCGTGATACCGGAAAGCCCCGTCAGGGTCCAGGTGATGTTGTCGCTGCTGGAGAGCGATTGCGAACCGGTCAGCAGGTTCGACCCGCCGTCCCGCGCGAGCGCCAGGTCGGCGAGGTTGAAGCCCGAAACGGCTTCGGAGAAGGTGATCGTGATGTAACTGACCGAATCCTGGCGCGGGTCGGGGCTGACGTCGGCGACGTCCGCCGTCGGCGCCGCGGTGTCCACGGTAATCGTAAGGGACGCGGAAGACGGCGATTCCAGTTTGCCGGTCTGGGTCTGGCGCGCCGTGACGGCGTTCTGCCCGTCGGCAAGGTCGTACGCGCCGTTGGTGGTCACCGTGGTGGTCGTGCCGCTGGCCACGGCGGTGCCGATCTCGTCGTCCCCCTTGTACAGGGTGACCGTGGCGCCGGAAATCGTGCCCGTAACGTCGAACTGCAACTCCTTCCCGGAATCGCTGTTATCCAGATTGGTCAGGTCGTCGGTGCTCGATGTGCCGGTGTCGCTGGCGGCCTTGAGGTCCACGGCCGTGGCGGCGGCCGTCACGGTGGCCAGGGCGTCGGCCCGGCCGTAGCCGCTCACGGCGTCATAGCCGCCCGCGCCGATGTCCACGGCGTTGCCGGTGATGAGATCCTCGATCTCGGCGGGGGTGAGCGTGGGATCGATCTCCAGCAGCAGCGCGGCGATGCCGGCGATGTGCGGCGCGGCGGCCGAGGTGCCGCCGAACAGGAGCGGAAAATGCTCGGTATGCCCGATGCTCGTCTCGACTTTGTCAATGCCGCAGACGTCCAGGCTGTCGCGCTGGGTCGATGTCTGCGTGCTGAAATTCGTGTAGATGGTTGAGGGACCCTGCGAACTGTAGGCCGCGACGGTGTCGTGGCCGCTGTCGTCGGAATTGATCGCCCCTACCGTAATCACCTCCTCGATCGCCTGCTGGCTTGCCAAGGAATCCCCTGTCGTGTACTCCAGCGCGGAGCCGCAGGTCGCGTAGGCGAAGAGTTCCAGTTCGCGGCTGGCGCCAGAGGACTTTTTAATCACCAGATGGACGTACTGCGTGCTGCCGGTTGTGTTGGTCCAAGACAGTTTCTCCCACGGATATTGCGTTCCAGTCTGTAGGAGTTCACTGCTGGTGATCTTCTGGAGGCTATTGTCGTACAGGAAGAGATCATAGTTATTTCCGCTGCCCGGCCACGGATCGCTCCATTGCAGGTTGACCCGGAGCGTCTGGTTGTTCAGCACATACAGGGCGTTCGTCTCGTCTCCTTGGTAGAACTCATGGTACCCGTCTGAGTCGGTATCGGCAAACTGCCCCTGCCAATGGGATTTCTGGTCCGAGTAGGCATACCAATCGAACTGCCGCTGCCAGTTTCCGGCGCAGGTGACGTACACGATTCCGTCGTCAACGGCGTCCTTTGCGGTCAAAGCGACGGACCCGCTCGGACCGTCCGTGAAGTAGGGCTCGGCACCGTTAATACTGTCCGCAATGTAGAACGTCATGTCATCCACGATCACGTGAACGCCCTGGCCCTTGAGCCACTCGATGGCGGCGACCATTTCCGCGTTTGTCGCGGCAGGGGCGAAGTAGAGATCGGCGTCCGGGGCCAGGTCGTGCACGATCTCCAGCATGGCCGTCCCTTCGTCCCCGCTTCCGACGGCAGAGTACATAATCGTCTCGGGAAGGTCACCCGTGTACATCGAGTCCTGCCGGTTCACAACGCCATTGGATATCACACCCACCTTGACACCGTTGCCGGTCACGTCGCACCCTGCCCGGAGACTCTCGGCGTTCAGGATGCTGTCGCCTGCTGTAGCGTAGGCCCCGGTGTTCGGCATTCCATAGGTCGGCAGAGAGAGCGAGAGCACGCCCGGCACCGCTGCGATCGCGTCCAATGCCCGGTAGTCCACCCATCCCTGAACCAGGCGCATGTCGGCCCGGCTGAGTTCCACCTGCAGGCCCGCCGCGGCCAGCGCCTCTTCCAGGGCCGGCGTGACCTCCTCGACGTGGGTGTAAACCTGTACCAGCCCTTGAGGCGTAATGCGTGCGATGTACTTCGATGGACTGGCAGCAGCCAAGTCGGCCTGGGGGTCCGCGGCCCGGAGCGACTCGATGCGTTCCCGGATTGTCTGAAGCATCGGGCTGATGATCGGGACGCCCTCGTCGGTCTTTTGCGATGGCGCCACCCCCGCCAGGTCGATTGCATGCGGCTCGAAATCCCCTACCCAGACCGCCGAGTCCGGATAGGGCAAGGAATTCTCGGGCAAGAAGGCCGGTGCTTGTTCCATCGTGGCCGAGAGCAACACCCTGGCCTCAAGATCCTCCATGCGAGCCGGGCCGACCACAAGACGCGTGCGATTGTCCATGGCATTGTTCCATTCCGAAGCGCTCTTGGACGCCTCCTTCGACACCCCGTTCATGCGACTATATCATGCAGTACCGCCGGCGCAAGAGTACCAGGCACCCAGCCGCAAAGAGTGCTACGGCCGCTGGTTCCGGAACTTCGCTGAACCGGAAGTTCGGGGCGAAGTGGTACGGGTAGACGGCGTAAACCTCCTGGCCAGTATCGAAGTCTATCAAAGGCGAAGGCGCACGGTGTTCTGCGGGAAAGGCCAAGGGATCCAGGAAAGACCCGTCCATGTCGGAAAAGTACCTGTCGGCGGCGATTAAGCCGATCAAGGCATCGAACACAATCCCCAGCGGGTCGATGTGGAGCGTGTCGTTTGGATACAGGTCGGGGACGAAGCCGGCCGGCAGGCTCAGAGGAATCGGCACGGTCGCGCCAATCACAAAAGTGCGGCCAGCCTTGAGCTGAACGGGCGCAACCGGTGCGTACCTGTACTCCCCAATCAACTGGGCCGCCGTGCCATAGGAAACCGTCGCAGACACGATGAGTTGCTGATCTTGGTCCCATATGCCGACATCATGGGAGATATTCAGCCCGTCCTGCCCCAAATCGAAAAACCCGAGTTCGCTAACCCATAGGTCGGACTGGGCAGTGAACTCCCAGCCGACCGTGACCCTGCCGACAAGCGGTGAGGCAACCCCAATCCCTGGCTGCAATTGCCCCTGTCCCGTGTAGCCCGAACTCACCAGGGCACTGAGCGGCGCGGCCTTAGCCGCGCACGCCAGGATTGCCACGAGAAAGGATGCCGCCGCTGCGGAAGCCAGACTTTTCCTGACCAACACGCGGGAGGATGCCATGCCTTGTCCCCCTACTTCGCGGTCGATGAAACCGCTACTATACTGATACCACAGAATCAAGGTTTGTCAAACGTAAAATAACTAGCGCCAAGATAATTTACCGGCAATGACGGGGTCTGCGGCGGCGGGGCGAACCTGTCGCCCACCGCTGATCAATGGGTTTGTGCCGCAGGGGGGCGAGACTTTTGATATCATGGATTTCGGCGGCAGGAGCGGAGAGTTCGGCAATCTCAGTTTGCCCGCCCTTGGCGGCGGCCTTTCGTGGGACACGAGCGACCTGTACGCGGGCGGCACGATTGTGGTGGCGCCGGAGCCCACGTCGGTGGCACTGGTGGCGGTGGGCGTGGCGGCGATGGTCGTGA
>Ga0315277_10013729_pt1 | contig 10087 bp, 4 predicted proteins | sample YL17G05_15_MG_FD_203695 | JGI IMG/M metagenome (GOLD analysis project Ga0315277, IMG submission 203695) | Sediment microbial communities from Yellowstone Lake, YNP, Wyoming, USA - YL17G05_15 | ecosystem: Environmental > Aquatic > Freshwater > Lake > Sediment | place: USA: Wyoming | collected...
ACTGTTCCGGAACAATATTTGTCGGAAATCAGGCAGTACTCGGCCGCAGGCAGGCTTACTGTTCGGGTTTACCCTCCTGACGAGGAACAGAATATGCGATCCGGCGAGTTGAGTTTTATCGATAACATGGTCGATACGTCCACAGGAACGATACTCCTTAAAGCGGTTTTTCCCAATGAGGACAAGGTCCTCTGGCCGGGCGAGTTTGTCAATGTGGTGATATTACTCAAGGAGATCGAAAATGCGGTGGTTATCCCCTCCCAGGCTGTCCAGGCCGGGCAGGATGGAAATTATGTCTTCGTGGTGAAGTCCGACAGGACTGTGGAGTCGCGGCCGGTGACTATCTCGTACCGCCAGAATAACGAAGTCGTGGTGGAGAAGGGCCTCGAGCCGGGGGAAAGGGTGGTCACTGACGGGCAGTTCCGGTTGTACCCCGGGGCCAGGATCACCGAAACGACAGCCCTGGATATGGGAAAGGCGAACAACCAATGAATATTTCCGAAATTTTTATCCGACGGCCGGTGGCCACGACACTGGTCATGCTGGCCATTTTGATTTTCGGCATCGCCGGCTATCGTCTCCTGCCTGTTTCCGATTTGCCTAATGTGGATTTCCCGACATTACAGGTCTCGGCATCCCTGCCCGGAGCCAGTCCGGAAACCATGGCCTCCTCAGTGGCCACTCCGCTGGAAAAACAGTTCTCCACTATCGCCGGCCTGTCCAATATGACTTCATCGAGCTCCCTGGGATCCACCTCGATCACTCTGCAGTTCGAGCTCAGCCGGGACATCGACGCCGCGGCCCAGGATGTGCAGTCGGCAATCTCCGTGACCCAGCACCATTTGCCACGAGATATGCCCTATCCGCCATCCTACAGAAAAGTCAACCCCGCAGACTCGCCCATTCTTTTTCTGACGCTCACCTCGCCTACTCTGCCTCTTTCCACTGTTGATGAGTACGGGGAAAACCTGATGGCCCAGAGAATATCCATGGTCGACGGAGTGGCCCAGGTGGTGGTTTACGGCGCGCAGAAATACGCGGTGCGCATTTATCTCGACCCCAAGATTCTGGCCTCCCGGGGGATCGGGATAGATGAAGTAGTAGATGCGGTGGGCAACGCTAATGTTAATCTCCCCACAGGTACTCTCTACGGCAATTATAAGGCTTACACGGTTCTGGCCAACGGGCAGCTCACTGAGGCCGAAGCTTACCGCCCAATTATCGTGGCCTACCGCAACGGCAATCCTGTCCGCCTGAATGAACTGGGCCGGGTGATCAACAGTGTCGAAAACGACAAAGTCGCGGCCTGGTTCATCAAGGACCGAGCTATTATCCTGGCCATACAGCGCCAGCCGGGTACAAACACCGTGGCTGTGGCCGGCGCGGTGAGGGATCTGCTGCCCTCTTTCCGCTCGCAGCTGCCGCCCTCGGTGACCCTGAACGTGCTTTTCGACCGTTCCGACTCGATCAGGGATTCCCTGAACGATGTCCAGTTCACCCTGTTTTTGACTTTGTGCCTTGTAGTCCTGGTCATTTTCCTCTTCCTGCGCAACGTTTCCGCCACGGTAATTCCCAGCCTGGCTCTGCCCATGTCCCTGGTGGGGACATTTTCCATTATGTACTACATGAATTACAGCCTGGACAATCTGTCGCTCATGGCTCTCACCCTTTCCGTAGGCTTCGTGGTGGATGACGCCATTGTCATGCTGGAAAACATTGTCCGGCACATGGAGATGGGCAAGCCGCCGTTAAAAGCCGCCCTGGAAGGCTCGCGCGAAGTCGGGTTCACGATCCTCTCCATGACTCTCTCCCTGGTGGCTGTCTTCATTCCCGTGCTTTTAATGGGCGGCATACTCGGCCGTCTGTTCCATGAGTTTGCAGTCACTATCAGCGCCGCCATTCTCATTTCAGGGTTCATCTCCCTGACCCTGACCCCGATGATGAGCAGCCGTTTTTTGACTCCTCCATCCAAAATACGCCACAGCCACATATACGCCGTGTCGGAACAGGTATTCAACAGCATGATAGATTTTTACAAAAAAGGCTTGAGGTGGTCGCTCGAACACCGGCGCATAACCATGCTTTACTCTGCAATTATCTTAGCCGGGACTTTTTATCTCTTTAAAGTGATCCCCAAGGGTTTCCTGCCCAGCCAGGACAACAGCCAGCTCATGGCCACGACCGAGGCCGCGCAGGGGATTTCCTTTGACGACATGGTGCGCCATCAGCGCGCTGTGGCCTCAATTGTCGCCCAGGACCCCAATGTGGAAGCTTTCATGTCCTCAGCCGGAGCAGGTCGTGGCGGCGGCGGCAATAGCGGCTCAATGTTCATACGCCTCAAGCCGCGTAAGGAAAGAGAACTCAATATTGATGAAGTTATCCAGGAGCTGAGGCCGAAAGTGGCCAAGGTGCCCGGCATACGGGTATTTTTCCAGAACCCACCGCCAATCAGGATCGGCGGCACACAGTCCAAGAGCCAGTACCAGTTCACCCTGCAAAGCTCCGACTTGAACGAGCTTTACAAGTACGCCCGGATCATGGAAGAGAAGATGCGCTCTATTCCCGGGCTTCAGGATGTAACCAGCGACCTCCTGCTAATCAATCCTCAGCTCAATGTGAATATCGACCGGGACAAGGCGGCGAGTTTCCAGGTGAATACGGAGCAGATAGAGAGCACTCTTTTCAGCGCTTATGGATCTCGCCAGATATCCTTGATTTACACCCCGACCAATACTTATAATGTGATCCTCCAATTGGAGCCTAAATACCAGATGGACCCCGAAGCCCTGGGTATGCTCTATGTGCGCTCATCAACCGGCAAGCTGGTCCCTCTCAACGCTGTAGGCTCGCTGAGCGAAGATCTGGGCCCTTTGTCCATAAACCACTCCGGCCAGTTGCCTTCAGTCACTCTTTCTTTCAACCTGGCACCCGGCAATTCGTTAGGCAGCGCAGTTTCGGAAATAAATGCCCTGGCCGACAAAACCGTACCTCCCACAATCGCCACGAGTTTCCAGGGTACAGCCCAGGCCTTTCAGTCCTCGATTCAGGGATTGGGGCTGCTCCTGATTCTGGCGATTCTGGTCATTTACCTGGTACTGGGGATACTTTACGAGAGTTTCATCCACCCCTTGACTATCCTTTCGGCTCTGCCGTTCGCCGGGTTCGGGGCGCTTGTCACTCTCATGGTGTTCGGCGTGGAATTGAATATCTTCGCTTTTGTAGGTGTGGTAATGCTGGTGGGGCTGGTAAAGAAAAACGGGATCATGATGATCGATTTCGCGCTCGAGGCCCAGAGGAAAGAGGGCAAGAATCCGGTTGAGGCTATTTTCGAGGCCTGCGTGATCCGGTTCCGGCCGATTATGATGACCACCATGTCCGCACTTATGGGCACCCTGCCCATAGCCATCGGATTCGGAGCCGGGGCAGAGACCCGTCAGCCGCTTGGGCTGGCTGTCGTGGGCGGACTCCTTTTCTCCCAATCCCTGACCCTTTTTGTAACCCCGGTCTTCTTTCTTTACATGGACCAGTTCCAGAACTGGCTCGGGAGATTCAGAAAGCAAAAAGCCAGCGTGCAATCTCAGGCGTGATAAAATCCATTTTTATTTTTTGATCTACCGGATCACTGGAATACAAAGCCGGCTATTTCCCGGGCCGGGATAACCGCCTCAAGTATGCTCGAGCCGTCCCCAGCCGTGCATTTAAATCCGATCCCCTTTACTAAAGGCAGGCAGGGCCTGTCTGTGCCAACCTTCACCTTAATCAGCTTTTCCTCTCGCGCATAGTTAGCGGCGCAGACCAGGATACCTCGGCCATGACTGACAGTGACATCGACCTCCGGCGATACTTCCAGTATCTCACATGACCTGTCGAGGCACGGTTCAAGAAAGCCATCCACAATTTCTTTCAACCGGTTATTAGAAATGTCGTGGCCGAAAAAAGAGGGCAGGTACAAGGTGTTTTCGTTCAAAGCGCAGAGCGGATGCCCAAAGCTGGTTTTCCCATTCGATTTTGCGCCAATAAGCTCGACAATACAGAATCTGCCTGCCGGGGATATCTCTTTATCCTCGTATGGCGAAAGGAAATCTATCTCCCGGTAGCCGAAAAGTTCCGCCAGGCCGCCTCCCGGTGCCTGGTTATAGGCAAAGCCGTTTTCATCTACCACGGCAAACCGGCCATCAGCGATAAGCCTGCCCCCTCCTGAGACAAACGCCTTGAGGCGACCAGCGTCATCACGGCTCAGCAGGACCGTGGCTGGGACAACCAGCACTTTCAGGTGCCTGGTGTGAGGTTTTTCCAGGTCTTCCGCCCTTAGAATCATCGGCCTGATTCCACGGTTAAAGAGATAACGGTACCAGCCGGCGAATGAATCCCGGTAAAAGCCGCTTTTTTCATCGGGCAGGGTAAGATCGGTGAAATGGTCGCAATCCGGGCTGTAGAGCAATGCCGCGCCGGAGTCGAAAACCTTTCGCTCCAGGAACAGTTCCGGATTTTTATTTATCAATTCGGCTACTTCCCGGGCCTGGGCCGCCCGCTCATTAGGAGTGCCGTCCTGCCTGGTCAGTCCCCGGCCGGTTACCTGGAACCCGCGGGTGAACGGCCTCCACTTCCAGTATACCAGGGCCTGGATACCGTACATGAAAGCCTGCCAGGTCCACAGTTTCAGCTCATCGAAAACCGATGAATTTTGTGCCAGCACGGTCTGGTTATGTGTCTGAAGCTCCGAGACCATGACCGGCTTGTCCGGCGAAGCAGAGACCCCGCCGTTATAAATCTGCGATATGGCGCAGGGGTCGCTGGCGATATGGATATCCCAGCTTTGGGGGTAGACACTCAGGCCGAAAATATCTACCGCGGAGGCCACCTTCCAGTCGTCATTAGCCAGCATCATATTGTCAAAATAAGTCATGGACCAGGAGCTGTCCGCAATTACCGGATAATTCGGATCCACGGCTCGCACAATATCGCCCCATTTCCTGAGCAGGAGTTCTATTGTATCGGCGAGGAAATCGTGGAAGTCAAGCTGGGGCTTGAGCGATGACCAGCGCGAATAAGCGTAATCGAAGTTGTCCGGCCTCACCTGGCTGAAGTCAGTATAAAACCGGCCCCAGACATAATTAAGCCTGCCGACAGTTTCATATTTCTTTTCAAGCCAGCCCTGGAAGGCTTTCAATGTATACTGGTCAGTGGACCTGAAATTCACCTCGTTGAACAGATCGTAACCGAAAAGAGCCGGGTGATCTTTAAAATGTCCGGCTACTGCGCTGATATATTCGGCAATGATCCTGTCCACCTCCGGGTGGAGATAGTTCACCCAGTGTTTGCCGGTATCGTTTTCGCTCCTGAACACGGGCTGGAAAAGATAATCGGGCATGAACTGGAACGCCGGATTCTGGCCTTCAAGCTCGAGGATCACCTTAAGCTCAAGCTTCTGGCACATGTCCATTACCCAGTCTATGGAATCGAAGGCGATTGAGACTCCATCCGGGGAATCCCAACGGGTTACCGGCGGCCAGAGAACAACGAGCCTCAAGCCCGTTGCGGCAATATTCTCCAGGTCTCGAAGATGTTCTTCTTCGGAAACTCCTTGTTCAATGAGATAAACAGCGCCTAGCAGCGGCTCCTTGAATTTTTTCATCTATCGCTCCGTTCGTTCGAGTACCGATCTTAAATCAAGCCATTATTTCCTTATAAAATAAATGGTGCCCGTCAATGGAAAAAGTATTATTATCCCCTGCCCTTTTCAAACAATGGAACCGGTTCCCTTTAGTGCCAGTGGATATTATATTGACCGGAAAATTATATTCATAGCCCTAAAGCAACGACTGGAAAGGGATGAAAATAAACGGCTGTAGGCTGGAGACTGGAGGCTGAAGGCTGGAGGCTGTAGGCTGGAGGCTGGAGACTGGAGGCTGGAGGCTGGAGACTGGAGGCTGGAGACTGGAGACTGGAGGTTAGGAATTGTCTTCTGACTCCTGACTCCTGAATTCTGATTTCTAGCCGGAATTATTCATAAATTTTTAATGGTTAATTGAACAAACACAACCCCCGCCTGCCTGGGGCAGGCACCCCCTTTCTTAAGGGGGAATTTTTTTACTTCACCTTAAAGTAAATCTCAGAACATTCCCACTTAACCTTAACCAAAAGATATATTTTATAACATCCTGGGAAATCAGCACTTATTCCCCCTTAGAAAAGGGGGAAACAGGGGGTTGTTCGAGTAGGGATAAACCTCAAACCAAGTAATTTGTAAATAATCCGGGTTAGATGATAGTTGTACTGAATTAGCAGCTTTATTCTCAGATGGTTTCCGAAATTTTTAATAGCTTATTATAATTCGAGAGGGCGGCAATGCAGCGATATATCAGATTTCTGTTGTTTTCTATAGCGGTAATGCCTCTTTTCAATTTTTCATGGGCTGCGGAAAGAGCGGAAAATAAGAAGGCCTTGAGTCTTGAAGTCAATGCCGACTGTCCTGATTACCGCTATCATGTTGGAGATACCGCGGTTCTGCGAGTGGAAATTATGAATTCCGGCAAATCCACAGGGGGGTCCGTTCTTCGCTACAGGTTCAGCGATGACTATGTACGGACTTTGGAGGAGGGCGAGCTTAAACCCGGGCCTGGAACCATAAAATTCAAAAACAGCCTTGACCGGCCCGGGTTCCTGAGGCTCGATCTCAGCCTGATCGCCGGCAAGGATACCCTGAAAAAGGCTTTTAACTGCCTTTACGATCCGGAGGCAATCCGGCCGACAAATATTCTCCCCCCGGACTACCAGAGGTTCTGGGGCCAGTCTAAAGCCGAGCTGATGAGGATTCCTGTCGATCCCCGCCTGGAAGAAACAGCCCAGGATGAAGTTCCCGGGGCAAAACGGTACAAAGTGAGTCTATCCAGTATCGAAGGCTCGCGGATATACGGCTGGCTTACTGTGCCCCAGGGCACGGGGCCTTTCCCGGCTGTTGTTTATCTCCCCGGAGCGCCGGGAGGAATTCGCGAGTACAGTACCTACCCCTGGCCTGAATATACCAGGGAAGGAATGATTGTACTGGCTTTGAATATACACGGAATTGAGCTGGGTAAGAGCGAGGAATTTTATAAAGAGCTGGATGCGCGGGGTATGCCTGGCGATTTCCCGTTCCAGGGCTGCGATGATCCTTACCGCTATTTTTACCGGCGTGTTGCGCTGGGAGGAATGAGGGCGCTCGATTACCTGGCTGGCCGCGCTGATGTGGATACAAGCCGCCTGGCAGTGGCCGGGGCAAGCCAGGGCGGAGGCTTGAGCCTCATTGTCGCTATGCTCGACAGGCGGATCAAGGCCCTGACAGTGAATGTCCCGGCCATGTGCGATTATACCGGTGTCCTTTACGGCAGGCCAACAGGCTGGCCGCATCTTCTGGATCACGGCAACCGGGAGCGTGTCCTGAGGACCGCTGCTTATTTCGATGCCGCGCTGGCTTCAGGATTTATTGAAGTTCCAGCTTTGTTCGCCCTGAGCCTGGCTGATATTACCTGCCCGCCTACCGCAGTCTATGCGGCATACAACAGCCTCAAAGGCCCGAAACAGATAGACCTTCACCAGGGAGTGAACCACCAGGGAAGTTTCGAGAAGGACAGGGATGAGAGATTGGTCAAGTGGCTTGCGGAGACCTTGAAGGGGAGGCAGATACCGTACTGAGAGAGTAATCAAGGAAATAAACAAATCCTCCTTTCTTTTTATTTTTACATCCTTGACTAATCCCTTCCCCGCTGCCAATATTACCCGCATCAGGCAGCCGCGAACCTTTAGAATTCTCATCGTCCTTCTCGCGCTCCCCGCCATATCTCAGATCAATCCGGGAGCCGTTTGAATTCTGCAAAGGATTAATTAATGAAACGCACCAAGGTAAAAGAGATCCTGGCCTCGGAAAAAGCAGGGGGAAGTTATCTGGCCGCGGGCTGGGTCCGTTCCTTACGGAAAGCCCAGAACGTGGATTTTATCGACCTCGTCGACGGGAGTTCTCTGGCCGGCCTTCAGATCGTGGTGGATAACACCACTCGGGGATTCGAGCTATTGGAAAAAATATATACCGGCTGCTCGATCTATGCCCAGGGCACCCTGGTCGACAGCCCGGGCAAGGGGCAGCGCTTCGAGCTCAAAGCATCAGAAATCACCATGCTCGGCCAGGCAGACCCGGATACCTATCCCATCCAGAAAAAGAAACACACTATGGAGTTCCTGCGCCAGAAAGCCCACCTTCGGGTGCGCACCAACACCTTCGCCGCAATTTTCCGCCTGCGGAGCCACCTCTCGCTCGGGATTCATGACTTCTTCTCCAGCAAAGGCTTTTTCTATATCCATACCCCGGTAATCACGACCAGCGACTGCGAGGGCGCGGGAGAAATGTTCCGTATCTCAGTGCCGGGTGAAAAGGAATTTTTCGACCGTCCGGCCTATCTCACAGTATCCGGCCAGCTCGAAGCCGAGCTTCTCGCCCTGGGCTTAGGCGAAGTCTATACTTTCGGGCCCACTTTCCGCGCCGAAAACTCGAACACACCCCGTCACCTGGCCGAATTCTGGATGGTCGAGCCGGAGATGGCTTTCTACGATGCCAGAGACAACCAGGACCTGGCCGAGGAGTTCCTGCAGAAACTCTTAGCTTACATGCTGGAGCATGCCGGCGAAGACCTGGAGTTCATGGAGCGCTGGTATCAGCCGGGCCTCGTCGCCCAGCTTGAATCCATCGCCGCGAAGCCATTCGAGCGGATCAGCTACACTGAAGCGGTCAAGTTACTCAAAGCGAGCGGCAAGGCTTTCGAATACCCCTGCGAATGGGGAGCGGACATCCAGACCGAGCACGAGCGCTATCTCACCGAGGAGAAAATCAAAGGGCCGGTCATTGTTTTTGATTACCCGGCGAAAATCAAGCCGTTCTACATGAGGCTCAACGATGACGGGGAGACAGTGGCGGCAATGGATGTGCTCTTACCGAGAATAGGCGAGATAATCGGGGGCTCACAACGCGAGGAGAGGCTCGATGTGCTCAAGAGGAGGATTCAGAAGCTGGGGCTTAACGAGGAACCCTACTGGTGGTATCTCGATACCCGTCGTTTCGGCACGGCGATCCATTCCGGGTTCGGGCTGGGAGTGGAAAGGACACTGCTCTTTCTTTCCGGGATGGCCAATATCAGGGATGTGATCCCCTTCCCGCGCACTCCAGGCAACGCCGAGTTCTGAATTCTCATTCTTCTTGGTTTTGGATAACGCGAATCAGAAAAATTAATTACAGGGGATATTTTCATGGAGGGCGACCGGCTGATTGTGCTTACGACTTGTCCTGGACGGATTACCCTGAAGCATTGATATTCTATTTTCGGAGCGTGTAGAAGACAAGTAATTTCCATTAAGGTTTTGCTAGATGTACAACAGCAGTAATGCCTTTCGCGCGTCATTTTGCGCGAGGCGACCACTGGTGAAGCGGAGTAAGAGCTTTAAATCCAGGATTAACTTTCGGTTCCTTTGGTTACAAAGGAACTGGTTTTGCTCCTTTTGCCACCAAAAGGAGAAGATTTATCTTAAAAGACTCTGGAAAAATTTTATTGCCAGAATATTATCTTAAATTTAACCGGACAGTATTGTCTTTTGCCAGCAAAAGAAGTTTAAAATTAATTTTTACGGATAAATGGTCAAAAATTTTATACCCTGAGTAGTAATATAATAACAAGCGATAAATTACCCCTTTTTGCAAAATGCCTGATAACCCTGATCTCATTATTCGTCACTGGGACCGCACAGTCCCCATCGAGGTCTATGCCAAGCTCCCCCGCCAGCCGGTAACTGTGGTGCTCGACAGCCTGCGCTCGAGTTTCAATGTGGGGGCGATCTTCCGTACCTGCGAGTGCGCCAGGGTGGAAAGGCTTATTACCTGCGGGATAACTCCTCACCCTCCGGATGAAAAGGTGCTCAAAACCTCGATGGGGTCCTGGGAGTTTGTGCCCCACGAGCATTACGGCACCGCTGAGGAGGCAATGGCCCGCATGCGCGAAAGAGGCGCTGCAGTAATAGCCCTCGAGACCACTTCGCGAAGCGTGTCGATTTATAAAGCACGTTT
>Ga0315277_10013731_pt1 | contig 10087 bp, 7 predicted proteins | sample YL17G05_15_MG_FD_203695 | JGI IMG/M metagenome (GOLD analysis project Ga0315277, IMG submission 203695) | Sediment microbial communities from Yellowstone Lake, YNP, Wyoming, USA - YL17G05_15 | ecosystem: Environmental > Aquatic > Freshwater > Lake > Sediment | place: USA: Wyoming | collected...
TCGTTTGAAACGTCACGTGCTCTTTCTTAAGGGTATCGATGACGATTTTTACGTATCTACTGACGCTGGTGCCGGCTCCGAGCGGTGCGATGCTGAGCTGTGCAATAATCATAAGATCCCCTGTGTTCTCCAACTTCGTACGCTTCTTTAATGTTTTGATTGTCTCTTACGCATCATCTATTTGTATATTTAAAAATATATATCTTTATAATCCTTTATATGGCTTTGCACATAAATTATTTATCATTCGATTTTGCACATCAATTCAGGCGCGGACACCTGGAATGGTCCAATTCCGTGGCTCCCACCACCATTTAAGAAATTCAATAAGCCACCAAAAAGGTGTCCTAACCTCAAGGACTGACCACTGACTACAAAGACTATCATCGCCGACCGCTTTTACTTGTATAAAATGTCTACCCGGAATCTTGAACCGATGAGTGATTTCTACTGGCTCACCAGAAGAATACGGGCCGAACCAATTATTGGGCTCGGTAGTAGCATTTGGAACATCATCCCAAAAGATAAAATAAGAAACATTTCCTCCATCCGAGACATTCGAGCAAAGAATATATTTATTTTTCATAAAAAGAATGACGCGACGAGGACCATCAATAGTCGGAGGTTCCGGAGAAACAGGATCATCCATACCAATAGCATGAATATACCCAAAATCGGTAATGTTTGTACCTCCACGCATAAATATGGTGGTTATATAGACTGTCCCATCAGTACCTATCGAGGGTGATGAACGCACCTCCTCTAAGTCATATGGAGAAATCTCTGTAGTCAAAAGCGTTTCCCATTTTAACCGCCCATCGTTCGTCAGCGCACAGAGATAACTTACGCATTCTGAATAAGCGGTATAAGCAAAAAAGATCGTGCCGTCACCGCTAATGGCGGCTGACGAGACGTAATCAATAAACGGCCTTTCCCCGATTTGATACTGCCACAAGACGCTCCCATTTAATGGAGACAAGGCTGTAATAAAGTAAGTAGCGCCAACACCGCAGAGGATTATGGTTCCATCTGGAGCAAGAGAGATTTCCCCCTGCCAGCCGAAATTCTCTATCGACCATTTCTCCTGTCCATCTGGGGTTAATGCATAAACATGGCTAGTAGTCCATACATAAATGGTTCCATCAGCTGCGATGACAGGACTGGTATCTAACCCCATATTTTTCATCCATTTGAGGCTGCCATCGGGTCTGAGGCAAAATAACTGGCCGCTGTACCAAACGGGGACGAAATAGATATTTCCCTCTTCATCAAGTGTCAAGGATTGAACAATATTCGGATATGAAAAAGGGAATTCCCATTTTTCCGTACCATCTGCATTAATAGCATAGACGGCACTCCCACTGACCTGGCTTACAATGGCAACGTAGATTGTCCCATTTGAGTCGACAACAGGTTCACAAGTAATATAGCCAGATTTACCAAAGACCCATTTTTCAGATCCGTTAGCATCAATAGCATATAAATGCATAAATGTGCCAAAATAGATAGTACCATCAGGAGCTAACCCTGGAGCGGCTTCACATAATTCCAAATTTGTTTCAAAAATCCATTTCCTTGTCCCATTGGGATATACTGCGTGGAGGTCGCCTCTATGATTTGAGACATACAAAACGTCATCACTGCCAATGACAGCAGTATTAGATAGATCACTACCAGAAAAGTACTTCCACTTTTCGCCACCCTTGTTTTGAGAAGCATCATAGGGAGCTCCACCTGTCCGTTGAACATTATATTTTTCAAAAGGCCATATCGGTTCCTCTCCAAATTTTAAGATGGCATTTTTTGAAGATTCATCTTCTTGTCTAATTGTTGCGGACGTTAAAGGAATAGAGGAAATAATGAAAATGGATGATACGAGAATTGAAATTATTAGTTTCTTGAATCTCATTTTATTTTAGTCCCTATATGGAATTGTTCCTAACTCTTATTAAACTGTCTCAAGCCAATGCATATATACAAAAAGAATATCAAAAATATATATCATTCGAGGGGAAATCCAAATAATTTATGTGCAAATTCCTATTCTGCACATAAATACCCCGATTTATGTGCAAAGCTCCTTTATATATAACTAGATCATCTACAAAAAACACTAATTCAATATGTACATAAAACAGCAGAAAACGTGTAGAACCGAACAGATACTACGGACGGTCTAACGGGTCCCTCGCCCGAAATGTCCCTTCTTCCATCACTCTGAAGTCGGTCTTATCCAAATCCTTCATTTCCTGACTAACCAGATCTAAAATGCCAACAATGGAGATGATACTTAACTTGTTGTGATAACGCCGACATGATTTCAACAGCTCCCCATATAAACGGGTCTCCAAGGCTTTATACTCAAGTAATTTGGGGCTATCGAACACGTTCGGTTTCTCCTCGATTCGTTCTTCCTCCATGACCACACCTCTCAATAGAGAATCCCGTAGGGATTTATATTAGTATTTCTTGTAAAAACAGGTATCATCACTGAGCCGACTTGATACTATATTGCTGCTTCAACCGTTTCTTCATAAACAGTTCCATAGCGTCAAACGCCTTTTCAAGGGTCTCCATTGGTGGGAGAATCACAGCCCTGAAATGACCGACGCCATAGGTCGCGCAAAACCCTGATCCGTTCACGACAAGAACATGTGCCTCGTTGAGAAGATCAAGCACGAATTCCTTATCCGTTTTCCACAGTCCCTTGTCCATTGCCTCAACCTTCGGGAAGATGTAAAACGCGCCATCGGGCCGCGCCGTAGAAATACCCTCGATCTCATTGAGACGTTTAAAGGAGAAATCACGTCGTTTCCGCAGCTTATCGTTCACTTCCTTGATATGGTCTTGAGGTCCTCGTAGCGCCTGGATGCAGGCCGCCTGACACACAGAGTTCGCGCACAGCCTCGACCGGGCGATCCGCATGAACGCATCCTGGATCTCATCAAGCTCTCCTTGATGTTTGAACATCGTGTACCCTATGCGCCATCCTGGCATGAGATACACTTTAGAAAACCCGTTAAACGTGATAATAGGGACGTCTTTGGCAAGCGAAGCGGTTGCGTGTTGCTTCCCGTCAAAGGTCAGATCATCGTAGATCTCATCCGAGATCACCATGAAACCGTGCTCTGCTGCAATGTCAAGGATTTCTTTTAGCACCTCCTTAGAATAGAGGGCACCAGTCGGATTATTCGGGTTGATAATGACGATCCCTTTCGTCCTCTTTGTGATCTTCTTGCGGATATCATCGACATCAGGCTGCCAGTTCTCCTCCTCGGCGCAATGGTACGGAATCGGTACTGCGTCCGCGAACTTCGTAATAAGATTATACTGAGGATACGTCGGACCAGGAATCAACAGTTCGTCTTGCGGGTCAAGCGAGGCATTCAAGAGAATCTGGAGCCCCTCAGTCACACCCGTGGTCACACAGATGTCATCTGGTTCGTACTGGACATGGTTCCGGGTGTTCTCCCTATCAATAATCGCCTTGCGAAGCTCTAGGTACCCCTCGGAGGGAGCATACCCATTACAGCCCTCGTTTGCAGCTTTGAACAACGCTTCTTTGATATGCTGGGGCGTATCAAAATCATACGCGTTCGGGTCCCCGATATTGAGTTTCAGGATCTCAATACCTTTCTTTTCAAGTGCTCGTGCAGGGATCAGGACATCGCGTATCGCGTACTCCACCCCTTGAGCGCGCTTCGATGCTTTTATCATGCTCTCAAGACCCGACATCGACAATGAACATAAATAGTTGATGGTTTTTATAGAGGTGGATAGGATGAAAAACAAAGGAGAAAACACGCAGTTTTATTGCTTACCGCTCCTCCGCTTTCACTAAACACAGGAACCTATTCCGTTCTTTCAGATATTGAACATGTTCCTGCACCAGCAAGGATGTTCCGTCTTTCTTTCGGTGAATTGTTTTTATTTCGATGAATCCTTGTTTTTTTATCGTTTCAAGCATCGATCGGATCTCTTCTAATGTCTCAAGGACTGCGACATCGGCAATGGTTAGCCTCAGCATCTCCTCCTTGCTATACCCGAGTTTCTGCTGAATATCGGTGGTACAATCGACGATATTGGCGTGTTCATCACACAGGAACATGTAATCAAACTCCTGCTGCAAACCCCTTTCATGGGGTGGTCCTTTCGATTGATGCTCAATCTGCGGGGCGAGTGATTGTCCCTGTCTTCGATTGTCAATCTCTGTTATTTGCTGCTGAAGTTTTTCGATTTGCTCCTGTGCGGTGTGTATGTCGGTGATGTCCCGACTGAAACACCTTAGTCCATGAAACGTCCCTTGGCTGTCAAACACAGGGATGAGGTACGAACGAATCCAAACAGGGTGACGATCACTATGGTACAACCACTGGAAGTCCATTTTGCTTGCTGTTTCTTTTTTCTGCGTAGCGAGGTGGTTCACTACATCTTTTACTTTCTGAGCTTCCTCTGCTGGTAAAAACCCGAGGATGTCCTTCCCGATGATCTGTTGGGGCGTGTACCCCAGAGCTTCCGCCACTTTCTCAGAACAGATCCTGACCTTCCTGTTCTCATCGATCTCCCAGATCCAACCGTCGATTTTTTTCAGGAGGTACTCGAGCTTCTTTTCTGCCTCTTGTTTCTCTTTGATGACCTCCTGGAACACCTCTTCTTTTTTGAGGCCGACCTTGTATATAGCAAGTTTCAGACTCGCCATTACACGGTCCAATGATGCGGTCAGGTTATTGATCTCGTAAATCTCGCTATTCTCGAGTTCGACGTCCAAATTCCCTTTGCTGATTTCATCGATATTTTTCGTGAGTTTCATGAGCGGTCTCGAAATGAAATGGGCGATGACATACCCGACAACAAGCGTGATTGCAAGGATCAGTCCTAGGAATGCACTTGCGATCTGAATATTCTGGAGTCCACTGATCACCGCAATCGGTATGAGCGAAATCGCAAAACACATAATCATCAATAACAATCGTAACCTCATCGAGTCACCCTCCGTTCAATATTTTTTTCATCATGTATTTTTTCTTTTTCTTCTCTCATTTCATCTTCCCCGAAGATTTTTCCGATGTTTTTCTTAAATGCCTGAGCCGGCGCATGCCGAAGGATGGATTGATCTTCAAGGGACGTGATATAGTCCAAAAGATCTTGTTTCCCTAGGGCATGTTTGTTTTTCTGTTCGTTGTATTCCACGATACCCATCGGTCCCAAAGCGACCATAAATTCCTCCTGTAACTTCTTTTCAATTGCTGATTTCGAAGAGAAGAGGACTTTTATTGGTTCTATATCGATAATTGGTTTCAAAGGGACGGTGAAATAAAACGCGCTACCTTGTCCAGGTTTGCTTTCAACCCATATCTTTCCTTTTTGTGCTTCAATAATCCCACGGCAAATCGTCAGCCCCAGTCCGGTGCCACCATAATTCCTGTTTAAGGTTCCCGCAACCTGGTAAAATGGTTCAAACACTCGTATTTGATCCTCAGGCGTAAGGCCGACACCTTGATCTTGCACGCCGAAACGCACATGGTCTTTTTGCAGGTACGCATGAATTTCGATGGTACTGTTCTGAGGAGAAAATTTTATGGCGTTATGGATGAGGTTCCGAAGCACTTGACTGATGCGGTCAGGGTCTGCTTCGATGTCCGGGAGTTGCTCCGTACCGACCACTAAAGAAATGTTTTTCTCCTTAGCGAAGCCTTCCATAAATCGAACGGTCTCTTGGATTAACTCCAGTGGGCTTACCTGTGTGAACACGAATTTCAATCGGGCTGCCTCAATTCGTGAAACCTCAAGGAAATCCTCAATGATCTTATTGAGTCGCTCAGCGTTCCGTAAAATCACGATCAGGCTTTGTTCTTGCTTTTCGGTCAACTTCCCAAAATATTCTTGCTGGAGCATTTGCAACTGTGCCTTCAGAGGTGTGATAGGCGTACGCAACTCATGAGAGACGATGCTGAGAAACTCTGATTTCGCTTTGTCCAGTTGCTGTCGTTCCTCTTCCATTTTCTCTAAGGAGAGCGCACTCTTATTGAACGCGTCACTGAGCAGCGCGAGTTCATCGTTGGTTTTGATATTCGCCCGGACAGAAAAATTCCCTTTTTCAAGCTCCTGGGTTGCACGGAGGAATTCTTGTATCGGCTTAGTAAATGAGCGCGAAATGTAAAGCCCAAGGATCATCGTGTTCACCGCTATAAGAAGAATAATGAGAAGCGCTGCGCCGTCAAGCAATATCTGCTGCTGGGCGAAAAACTCCGTGTTCTGCGGGAGGAGCGAACTTGCGACTAAATAAAAATATCCTATACCAATGGCGGGGGCGACTAATCCCACCAGGAGAAATATCAGCGTTAGTTTTACATTGATTCGATGAAGCAAAGTCCTCCAGAAAGTAAACGGCTCTTTCACACCATCACCGTCCGTCTGGTCGTTTTTTGAGACATCTTCCACTGTATTACGATTATTGGCTGATTTGGATCCGTTGTAACTCCATTATCGTGGCTTAGCAATGGATGTTCGATTGAACTTATTTTGTCCATGTATTTAATCCTCTGATATCATTCTGCTTGAGCGGAAAGCTCATGGTGCAGCTCAATCATATGGAGATTCACTCCTAGTTCCTCAATTCTTGACCGATATTTTTTTTCCAAAGAGTTCTTGAATGTTTGGATGAATTCATCCCCTGATTTTTCTCCTAACGTCCTCACGATTTCTTCCAAGAGTTTTTGAATCGCCCGTCGAACATCAGTCTCACTGATTGCATCTGTGTCGTTGACGATAGCAATTTGATAGACCCCTGCAGACGTGTTCATGGCGTCTATGGTGATATGAAGGGTCTTTGGTGAACGATCTGTTTTTTGAAGAAGGGTGTTCACAGCATAGATTGCGTATGGCTCCGAACATATTTTCGCTAACACATCGATGATGGTGGCTATGGTCTGTTTCAGCAAGACGTCATATCCTAACCCGTGGGCAGTGATGTCAACGTCGAGTTCCTCAAGTTTTTGGAGGTATTCGCTTGTGAGATGGGTTGGTAGGTTCACGACCACAGACATACGCCCTTGGCTGAATGAGGCTGTATCCGTCTCCTTCAGAATCAATTGGAGTGCTTTTCCGAGTTCCTTGGCATCAATGTCATTGATGGTCTCCTGAACCGTCACTTCATCTATACCCATGGTATACCGAATGTCCGATATCCTGACAGCATCAAGAAACGGATATTGTTGCCGTGCTGCTTCGATCCGTCGGGCGATAAATTCAATAGCACTGGTTTTTGATGTCTGTTTCTCCACAAGATCTAGTAGGGTTTTCAACAGTCTCCGTACCACGTCTGATTGTTCTATCACTAACAAATTGATGGATTTCTTTTCAACAATATAGATCGACTGCATCAGTGTTAAGTCGACATCCATGGTGGTGAGCAAAACCTCATTGTACTCGGTACCGATTTTTTCTCGGATTTCTCTGATGAAAAAATACCCTGCGTTTTTCCCAATGGAGCCCATGATTTGTTTTGTTAGGTCTTTCAAAGTGTTCCCAAGTTCCTTGGGGTCGACGTTGTTCAATGATTCTCTTACATTGACGCAACCTTCGAGTTCTATGAAACGTGTATCTTTCACTTCTATATCGCGGATAAAGGGGTAGGTGAGTTGCAATCTCCTTAAGAATGAGCGTATGGTCACTGCTGCGTACTCTTCAGAGGTTTTTCTGCCGATGATATGGATCATCGTTTCTAAAAATTGCCGAGTAACATCAGCAGGTTCCAGCATAGTGCCCCATCTTTCTCTATGATTGAACGTGTACGGGAGGTCCCATCTCCAGTAATGAGAATATCGTCGTTGTTTAAATGTCTTCCTTTTTCCTGCGTCATCTGGTTTTGTGCATAATCTTTTATGGATGAAGACGGATACATGTCTTCGCGATTACGCAAGAAGTTAAGGGGTTGCGATGCCAAAGAAAATCATGGTTGTTGATGACAATAAAGACATCCGAACCTCGGTTCATCAGATCCTAGAAATCTGCGGTTACGAGGTCATAGAAGCAGAAGACGGAATGAACTGTCTCAAACAACTCGAACAGGGACATCCTGACCTTGTGATTCTCGACATCATGATGCCAGGGATGAGCGGCTGGGATGTGGCAGCACGCATTAAACAAAATGAAAAATGGAATTCAATCCCCATTGTTTTTTTAACGGCAAAGGGCGACGACATGAGCATGGGCCTAGGAGGGCTTGCGTCAGAGGAGTACATCGTCAAGCCGTTCGATGTCAATCAATTAATAGAATGCGTCAACCGCATCCTTCAGTGTCCATAATCTCTTTTTTTATAAATTCAACGCAGAGCAGGTTCTCCGAGATACGGTGATGTCGATGTGGATCGGCTTTCATGTTCCACAGGATAAGAAAAATAAAATAGCTGATGGAATTCACTCTATTGAAGACATTGATAAAAAACTATTTATAATATTACGATGTTCAATATTATTGAGATAAGTACAATGAGGAAAAAAAGATATTCTCGTGCATCGCACTTGCTTTCTGTTTCTGGATTCCGATTTGCTGTTTTTACAATCGTTTTCTTGTTGACAGCAGGATATATCATGCCGCTCGCATCATCTCAAATGGTACCGACCACTCTTCCATCGAGTCCCACGCTTCTTGATGGACACATTTTATTTGCGCCTATGAATTCCTTGACCACGTATTTAATCGATAGGAATGGAACCGTGAATCATACCTGGTCAAGTGATTATTGTCCTGGTGAAGCAGTACACGGGTTGAGTGATGACACTATTTTGCGTACCATAAAAACACAAGTGCATGGATATGGAGGAACCGGTGGCGGTATTCAGAGGATGGCGTGGGATGGAACGATTCTGTGGGATTTTCGGTATGATGATAAGGGCAATCTCAGTCATCACGATGTTAAAATGTTGCCGAATGGTAACGTACTCATGATCGCTTGGGAAACAAAAACACGTGATGAGGCCATTGCTGCCGGACGAAACCCTGACAACATCACTGGTAACTTGCTCATGCCTGATCATATCATAGAAGTCAAGCCTACAGGACCGTCCAGCGGGGAGATCGTCTGGGAATGGCACGCGTGGGACCATCTGATTCAGGATTTCGACCCCTCGAAAGCGAATTATGGTGTCGTCGGAGATCATCCTGAATTGGTTGACATCAATTTTGGCATATTTTTTTTGAGTGATGCTGATTGGCTTCATACAAACTCTGTCGATTACAACCCACAGTTTGATCAGATCCTCTTGAGTGTTCACAATTTCAATGAGATCTGGGTGATTGACCATAGCACCACGTCCGCCGAGGCGGCAGGTCATACCGGCGGAAACAGTGGGAAAGGCGGTGATTTGCTCTACCGTTGGGGCAACCCGCACGCATATCGAAGAGGAGACTCAAATGATCAAAAATTCTTTGGGCAGCATGATGCGAGGTGGATACCGTCATCGCTTCCTGGTGCCGGTGACATCCTTGTCTTTAACAACGGAGCGAATCGTCCTGCTGGTCAATTTTCAACCGTTGATGAAATTATTCCACCGGTCAATGCGAGTGGTGGGTACTATCTTGTGTCAGGGTCTGCGTACGGGCCTGCGGCACAAACATGGATGTATGTCGCGAATCCTCCGACGAGTTTTTTTTCCGCTCATTATTCAAGTGCCCAGCGGCTTTCCGATGGTGACACCTTGATCTGTAATGGAGAAAAAGGGAAATTTATTGAGGTGACCCCCGCAGGGGAGACGGTATGGGAATATACCAATGTGTATCCAACCCCCTTGATTAATAACGTGTTCAACATCGAGTTCATCCCACCGCCGTCACCACCAGAACCACACATGCCAGATCTCGATTGTTCCGGGAGCCTTTCATGGACAAACGTCAAACCAGGCGCGACCGTGACAGGGACTTTTCAGGTGCAGAATGTTGGAGATCACGGTTCCTTGCTGAACTGGACCGTCAACAGCTCTTCGATTACCTGGGGAACCTGGTCGTTTACACCGGATCAGGGGAAGAATCTGACCCCTGAGGCAGGACCACTCACCGTGTATGTCTCAGTCGTCGCACCCAATCAAA
>Ga0315277_10013733_pt1 | contig 10086 bp, 9 predicted proteins | sample YL17G05_15_MG_FD_203695 | JGI IMG/M metagenome (GOLD analysis project Ga0315277, IMG submission 203695) | Sediment microbial communities from Yellowstone Lake, YNP, Wyoming, USA - YL17G05_15 | ecosystem: Environmental > Aquatic > Freshwater > Lake > Sediment | place: USA: Wyoming | collected...
ACATGCGATCATCGAATTCATGAACGAGCTTGACAAGAAGAAGTACGACATGTTCATGCGGGCGTTCAACCAGGTCGACAATACGTTCCAGGAGATCTTCGCTAAGATTACCGGCACAGGAACAGGAAAGATGGTCCTTGAGTTCCCCGAGGATCCATTCAAAGGCGGAGTTGACGTCCTGCTGGCGTTTCCAGGCAAGTCTGAGATGACGATCAGTAGTGCAAGCGGCGGAGAGAAATCAGTCAGCACTGTTTGTTTCTTGCTGGCACTTCAAGCGATACATCCTATGCCATTCTACATGTTTGACGAGATCGACGCTCACTTGGATGTGGTGAACTCGCAGAGGCTCGCAGAGCTGCTTCGCGATCGATCAAAAGGGTCGCAGTTCCTTGTAGTGTCATTGAAGGACACGACGATATCTAGAGGAAACAGAGTGTACGGCGTCTTCATACAGGAGGGCGTCTCGCAGGTCGTGGAGATGCCGATGGCTCAGGTGAAGGCCTAGTGGACATAAGCGAGAAACCATTCTGGTTGCGCCCTCCGTACATGATTCTCTTCGACCTGCTTAGACTACACCGCATCAAACCGTGGGACGTGAATATCACATACCTTCTGAACGCCTTTCTGGCAGAGATGAAGAAGCAAGGCTTCATCGACTTCTCCGCCTCCGGAACCGCTCTCCTATCCGCTTCAATGATCCACAGAATGAAATCCGAGCTCGTGCTAAAGATGGAGGAGCCGCCGAAGCCTCCCATTGCGAGGCCTAACGAGGAGGTCCCACCGCCTCTCCCCTTTCCAATCCGATTCGAATACACGTCAACCTCCATCGAGCAAGTCCTCTCAGTGCTTGAGGAAGTTCTGAAACGTGAGAGCGTCGCTCTCGCGGAGCGAAAAGGCCTGCTCAGCCCTCCAGAAATCCTTGAACAGATGGATGAGTTCCTCGCCAATATCGAGAAGAATATCGAGGTATTCTACGCCACTCTCTTGCGGAAGGCTGCCCAGAGCCCTACGTTGTCGTTCCTGCAGCTGACCAAGGACTCCTCGTTGCTGGATGCTGTTAGGGCCTTCATTATGCTTCTGTTCCTAGTGATGCAGAACAAAGTGAACCTGAGCCAGACGGAAGACCGGGGTGACATAATCATCAGCTTGCCGGAGGTTGCGGCCACAGTTGTCTGAGACCCAACAGATTGAAACAAGCGCAGACGAGCGTACAAAGAATCAGATCTCGATGCTCGAGGCCGCGCTGTATGTGACCGGCAAGCCGCTCGACGTGGGCGTCTTGGGATCGATCCTCAATATGCGCTCAGAGGATAAGATACGCAAGCTTGCTACAGCATTGAAGGAGAAGTACGCGCAGAACTCGGGAGCACTGGAGGTCCTGGAGCTTTCTGACGGACGATACGTTATGCAACTGAAACCGGAATACTCGAAGAGCGTAAAGCGTCTGGCAACGAGACAGCTCCTTACTCCAGGCCCACTGAAGACGCTCTCCTATATCGCCCTACGCCAACCTGTAGCCCAGTCGCATGTTGTGAAGGTAAGAGGTAACCTGGCCTACGGACACGTGAAACAGCTGTGCGACATGGGATTGATCTCAGAGGAGAAGCTGGGGAGATCCAAAATGCTTAGGACAACGCCGAGTTTCTCCGACTACTTCAACCTGAGTCAGGATTCCCGACTCATGAAGAAACAGATCCAGAAGATAATGGACGACCTTAAGTCAGCCCAACCAGGGGGAACTCAGCCAATTCACCCATCCGAAGTGCAGACGAACAGCCCCCCGCAGGAGGGAGCGAGTTCAACCACGCCTTCAGAGCCTTCAAGTGCCAGCAGCCAATAGATCCAATAATCGTTAGAACATGCGGTTCTATCCCAAAGTGACTTGGACTACATGCGTGTGAAACAATTGGTCATCGTCGAAGAATTCATGAGTCAACCTCCGCTGACCGTGGACTCGGAAACATCGGTGGCTGACGCTTGCAAGCTAATGGGCGAGAAGCATATCGGAAGCATTCTGGTTTCCAGCAAAGGAGTTGTTAACGCAATCTTTACCGAACGTGATCTGATGTCGAGAGTTCTCCCAGAGAAGAAGGCCCTTGCCAAGGTCTCGGTTGGGGCTTACGCATCGTCACCGCTGATTATCGTATCTGCAAGTGCGGATGTCAAAGAGGCTGCGCGGATTATGGCCGAGATGAAGGTGAGACGGCTCGTAGTCGTTCGCGATGGTAAACCCATCGGCGTTTTCACCGCAGCCGATCTTGCGAAGGCCACAGGCAAGTTGCCTCTGGAGTTCTAAGCGAAGATCGGGGAGGAATCGCGACCGTGGATCACGAAGAGGGGACTTCTGATCTCAGATGCGCTGAGTGCGGACGCATGCTTCTACGTGATGATGAAGAGCGACGATGGGCCAGATGCAGATTCTGCGACAAACCAGTCTGCTTCGATTGCATTCGATACGTAGGCACGACAATCAGAGGCCCCTACATGGACTACGTCGAAGCAATTCGAACATGTGGACAATGCTACGTGAACAGAGGATGAGGCCCGTTCGATCCACATGAACGAGAAAAATGCGAAGGCAGTTGCGGTCGTCGTGTACGTGACTGGTGAACCACTGGAAATCAAGCGATTGATACCGAACGTCTTATAGGCAGATCATGTGGCCCGTTACGAAATGACGGATGGTATGTGTCGTGGATCCAATAACCACGATGAACTTTGCTCTCTGTGTTGTGATTGTGGCTCTCGCCATCGCAGCATACAACAAGAAGAAGAACGATGTGGTTTTGTACATCGGCGTCGCCTTCGGCCTCTTCGGCCTTTCTCATCTCATAGTCCTCCTTGGTTTTGGCGGAGCAGCAACAACAACTGTTCTTGTCATCATTAGGACTCTCGCGTATCTGACAGTCATTTTCGCCTTGCTCAAGCTCTGGAAGCCCTAGAGACCTCTCTTCCGCAGTCGGCGTGCCACGATACGCACGAGAAGCGACAATGCGTTATGAGGCAGTGCTTTCCCGCATATGCGGATGATAAGTTGAATATCGAGAAACGGGGGCACGGTAGAGCAAGCAATTCTTATATGCCGTGCTGAGAGGTGTGCACGCGTCTTAGTTTGGAGCGTACCCTGATTTGCCCCAATGGCATGGTGACCAACACAAGCGTAAACGTTCAGGAGGACGAAGGAAGAGGTTCCGAGGTAAGCGCGCCTACGAGATGGGCAGCGACCCCACAGCAACCGTGGTCGGCGAGCCTCGAATAGTAGCGAAACGAGGACGTGGCGGCACGATCAAGCTTAGCGTGCTCGCAACCAATTTCGCGAACGTAACCGACCCAGCGACCGGCAAGACAGAGAAGACCGAGATCAAAAGCGTTACAAGAAATCCGGCCAACGTTGACTACCAACGTCGAGGCGTGATAACAAAAGGCGCTATACTCGAGACTCCCTTGGGGCAGGCTCGAGTAACTTCGCGACCTGGACAGCACGGCGTCGTCAACGCAATTCTTGTCCAGAAGGTCTAGACTCAGATTGTTTCTCAACTGAACTTGCGAGTCATCCAACGGTAGTGGGGCGTCCACGGGTTGAAGCAGAATGGAAAGATGGTGATTTGGCCCGCGGCCCTTGACTCGACAAAGTCCAGATCCGACGGAAGACGCCTCGCGAAATCACAGTCAGTTCAAACGCCGCGAGTCGACGAACTGGAATACGCGGCGAGGAATCTTTCATACGACCCGGAGCCCTCACCACACTCGGCGCTTCCTTTTCGCTGGTGGGAAAAGACTGGCTACGTTCTGGTCAAGCGCGGAGACAAGCCTAGGTCGAAGGTTCTGAAGGATTTGGCGGCGGAGATTCAGAAGATCAGACGCTCAAAGCAGCAACCGCCCGGATCAGGATAACAGGATGGTTCCGGTGCTCGGGCTCGGCCTTAGTCCGGGTGCTTTCACGCTTAGCAATGAGGCAAACTCTTGCGACTTAAGCGCAGTCAGGAATGATTGCACGGACGGTTTGTCTAAGCGGTCTCTTGCGACTAGGAAGTCGAACGATTCATCGCTGATCTTTACGAAGTCAAGACCATAGGTCACTGCAACAGTCCTGATGCCCACACCCACGTCGGCTCTACCATGAGCCACGGCAGCCGCCACGGCGGAATGAGACTTCGCTTCAGACGTGTAACCGTGTATCCCTCTCGTCAGTTCCTCAAGTTTCATGCCTCTTGAAGTCGCAATCCCGGAGAGGTGGAAATCCACCAGAATCCTTGTGCCGGAACCTCGGTTTCTATTGATGAACGAAACATCTGTGCGCAGGATATCATCGAAGCCGCGTATCCTCTTCGGGTTGCCTTTGGGAAGCAGGAAACCTTGTTCCCGTGCATATCCTCTGACCAAGACTGCTTTGTCTTTCAGCCGAAATCGATTGTAGAATGGAATATTGTATTCACCTGTCGCCTCATCTAGGAGATGCACGCCAGCAACATCGGCCTCACCGCGGTTCACAGCGTGAAGTCCTCCAAGCGATCCCGTGTTAATGACCTTGGCAACAAACTCTGGCCTGTGTTCACGAATGACTTCGATTAGGACATCGATTCCGACGCAGTGACTTCCTATCACAATCAAATCAGCTGGATTCAGACTTGCCCCGAAGAGGTGGACTTTGACTTGCTCTCCCTCCTCGACGAAACTGACCGTGTCAGGTATGTCAATGAATCCGTCAGAAAGAGAGAATGAGGTTATCGCACCAGATCCACCCACGGTCGGGTAGGCGAGATACTGCCCGGTTGCTGTTCTAGCTAGGTGGACCGGCAAGAGTTCGCGTCTTCCCTTTGCGGAGACTACTTTCAGCGCGAGCTTCGCGTCGACAACAACCGCTGCTCGTCGAGTTAGGCCTGACATTTCCCTGAGGACAGGAGCGACGAGCGCATGAAATATCATGAGTGCAGAGGTCGGATATCCTGGCAGACCGATCAGGGGTTTGCCATCCACGACCGCGACAAGTGCTGGTTTGCCGGGTTTGACCGATATTCCATGAACCAGCACTCCTGGCTTGCCGAGATTGTCGATGATCCGATAGACCAGATCTCCGGCCCCAGCTGAGGTGCTACCGGAAGTCAGCACCATTTCAGCTTGCTGAAGCGCTTGCTTCAGCTTCTGCTCTATGAGTACGGAATCGTCGGGTACAATGCCGAGGCGGATGGGTTCTCCCCCACATTCAGCTACACTTGCCGCGATAGCGCTCGCGTTGATGTCGTAGACCTTTCCGTACGTGAGAGAGGCTCCTGGAGGAACAAGTTCATTACCAGTTGAGAGGATCGCCACGCGCGGTTTCTTGAAGACCTTGATTCTCTCTGTTCCGAGCGCGGCAAGTACTCCAACTTCGCGCGGTGTTATCGTTTCGGTCTTGCGAAGGACGAGTTCCCCAGCCATAATGTCAGACCCGGCGGCTGCTATGTTCTCTCCAGGAACGACTGATCGGAAGATCTCAAGCGTCGAGTTGATGTGGCGAGTGTGTTCGACCATCACCACCGCATTCGATCCGCGCGGAACAGGCGCCCCTGTTGAAATCTCTATGGCCTCGCCTCTGTTGACGGAAATCGAGATCTGTTGGCCGGCTTCACATCGGCCGACGATCTTCAATTTCTTTGGATTGTCGTCGTCGGCGCCGAAGGTGTCCTCAGCAATTACGGCGTAGCCGTCCATTGCTGCTCGGTCGAAACCTGGCACATCGATGGGGGAGATTATGTCCTGTGCGAGGGTTCGTCCCATCGAATCGGAAACGCGGATTTCGTCTGTTGATGTAGGTTCAGGTCTGAAATGCTTGTGGAGCTCGGCAAGGGCGTCCTCGATTGTGACTAGGGTTCTGAAGACTTTACGGTCTCCCAGCGTTTTCACCTCGTTCCACAGGCCTGAACAACTGGACCTCGATCTCGACTCCCTCATCATACCCTTCAAGGTTCTCCGGAATGACAACGATTCCGTTTGCTCGAGTGAGCGTTGTTAGGATCCCTGAGCCGGGAGCGCGAAGAGGTTCAGCGTAGAGCTTTCCATCTGTTTCTCTGACTAGGACGCGCATGAAGGTGCGGAAGCCAGGCACTCCAACGATCCGTTTCGTGGTCTTGGCCCTCACTTTGGGCTGGGGATCCGGTTCCGTTCCCAGCATCCTGAAGATGAGTGGTTGGACGAAAGTTGAGAAAGCGATCATCGCAGAGACCGGGAGGCCAGGCAGCGATATGACCGGTTTGGCGTTCACCACGGCAAGCCCGGTGGGCAGAGATGGTCTCATCGCTATGCCGTGAACGAGCATCCCCGGTTTCCCAAGCGTATCGATAACGTCAGGCACTAGGTCGCCTTTGCCAACAGATGTTCCCGCCGTCACCAAGACGAGATCCGCAGCTCCGAGCCCTTGCTTGACCTTCTCAGAGATTTCTTCGGCATTGTCTCTCGCGATGCCGAGATCCACTGGCGCACCGCCGCATTCTTCAACCATCGCCATCAGCATAGGCCGGTTGACATCAGCAATCTTTCCAGTTGCGCCAGGGCTCGTATCTGACAGCTCATTGCCAGTCGACAAGACACCGACCCTAGGTCTCCGTACCACATTGACGGTCTTTCTACCTAGAGCGACAAGGAGCCCCAAGTCAGGAGGCTTGAGCTTTCTTCCCCTCTCTAGGACAACCGTGCCCTGCTTCACATCTTCTCCGATCCGGGAAACATTCTCTCCAGGTGCAACGGGCGAGTCTATTTCCACATCCCCTGTGTCGAGTCGTTTCGTATCCTCGACCATCACAACGGCGTCGGCGCCTTGTGGAACTGGTGCTCCAGTAGCGATTGCAACTGTCTCTCCTCTTCGGAGGACGGTCGTTGGCAATTCCCCGATCTTGCTTTCTCCAATCAGCTTCAGTAGGCTTGGGTTCGTCTGCGAGGAACCAAACGTGTCCTCCGCGACCACGGCAAAACCGTCCATGGCCGATTTCTCAAACGAGGGGACGCTCGTATCCGCTCTCACGTCCTCAGCGAGTATTCGATTCAATGCGCCCTGAACTGAGACTGATTCTGATGGTAAGGAGATCGGCGGGAGGGATTCGTAGAATATGCGACGCGCTTCTTCGATCCTGGTTGCTTCCTTGAAGCCTCGATCCCGGACCTTCGACAAGAAGGATCTTCCTCAAACCAAGTCGTGATCGGTCGATATGCGATATTAAAGGATAGACGACCACGGATCATCTGGCGAACAACGCCATACGATCTGTAGTGGGTTCAGTCTGTGTTCGGTTCATGATGAACTCTTAAATAAGCGACTTGAGGCTCGGTCAAACCGGTGCCGCCGAAAAGAGCCGCCGTTTACGATCAAACCTTTGATCATAGACGATAGCTCAGTGGTAGAGCAGCGGACTCGATCACGCAAGATTGAGGCTGAAGCTGTTAGCCACATGGCAGCGACCCGTTGGTCGAAGCGCGCGGGCGCGACTAGAGGTTCGAGTCCTTCCGGCGGCGCCATCTAAACGCCTCGACGATGATGAGTTTTCAATCTTCCCTGAGCTGATTCCCCTTCTGGATGCCTACTGTGCTTCGATTGATCCAGCATTTGGCTGGCTGCCCAAGGTCACTGCAATGCCTGCAAGCACTAACACTGCACCGAGCAGCCTGATGACCGTAGGTGTTTCGCCGAGCAGAACGTAAGCCAGTACTGTGGCTCCTATCGGCTCGCCCAGGGTTGCTACCGCGACAAATACGGCCGGCAGGCGCGCGAGCGCCCAATTGAATGATGAGTGGCCGATCAGTTGGGGCCCCAGCGCTAGCAGTACGAGCCATGTGTAAACGAGCGGATCGTAGCCCACAAGCGATTGATGCGCTCCTCCGACCATTATCAGCAAGACGATCGCGGCTGTGCCGGTGGTGATCGCCATGTAGGGCGTAAGCGATAATGTGCTGCGTACACGTCGGCCTATCAGCCAGTACCCGGTCACCATGAGAGCTCCAACGAGCGCAAGCGAGTTTCCTAGGAGCGGTGCGCTCCGGGATGCCTGTATCATGTCACCCAATCCTATGATGAGGGCGCCGGCGATTGCTACGATCAATCCGGAGACAACTTGGCGGGTCAGCCGTTCGCGGAGGAGAAGCCACGATCCCAACGCGACCCACAGTGGCGAGGTCGCGTCTAACACAACCGAGCTGGCCACCGATGTGTACTCCAGAGAAGTGACCCAGCTCGCAAAGTGGAGTGCCAGAAATGCGCCTGAGGCGCCCGCGAGCAACCAATCCCTTGTTTGAAGCTTACGTAGCTCGCTCCGGTTACGCCATAAAGCCAAAGGCGCGATTACGAGCGACGCTATTGCCAAGCGATAAGCAGCGATGACCAGCGACGGAGCTCCAGTCTGCGCGCTGCGGATGAGAATCGACGCGCTTGAGACTGCAGTGATGCCGATTATCAGTATGACACTTGAGCCGACACGCACGTGATTCCAACCCTGCGCAAACAGCTGACCGTGGCTGAGTTCAGCTTACCTGTATGTTGAGCTTTGCGCCGGGTGTTTAACACCCTCCGCTTGGTGTTAAACACCTGAGCATGTGAAGCAGTAGCCTGAGTCCTCGTTTTCGCATCTGCAGTAGATGTTGTGAACTCATCATCTAGAGAGTAGGAAACCGAGCGACTAGGTGAGCTGCCGGCAGTTCGCTACGTTTGACTTGCTCAAGCGGGCGGCTTGGCACAATAAGTGGAACGAATAGTAAGTAGTACTGTTAATCGTGAGTACTACCAACATGCGTAAGTACTACCGGTCCGAAGTAAGCTCCGACCGGCCTTGACTACCGTTACAGTGACCCGCAAAGGGCAGACAACAATCCCGAAAGAGTTGCGCGAAAAGTACAACCTGTCCACGGGTTCTAGACTCGAAGTGATCGACACCGGGGACGGGGTCATGCTAAAGAAAGCTCAGTCAACAATCGATTTGATTGGAAGCAGCAAAAGAACCTATGATGAAATGAGACACAGACTGAATGAAATAAGGCGAGAAGATGCCTGACACACTATATGACACAAGGTTCTTTCTCGCAACATATGCTGCCGGTGCAAACCTGAAGGCACAGGTTAAGTCCGAACTGCAAGCGCACAAGCGAAGGTACGTATCCGCGATCACGATTCATGAAGTCTACAGAATAACCCTCGAAGGAGAAGGCCGAGACGTGGCAAAGATCCGGAGATCAGCCATCGAAAGAGACTTCAGAGTAATCAACGTGGATTCTGAGGTGGCCGCAGAGTCTGCCGAGCTAAAGGTCTCGCAGGGCAGGGACTTTCCAATTGCCGATGCGATAATCGCCGCAACAGCAAAGCTTCACAAGCTCGCTTGCTTCACCGACGACGATCACATAAGATCGATACCTACGCTCAAGACACGCTGGTTCTAGCGCCAATCGAATCTCGAACGCGGCCCCAGACGGATTTGAGCCATCAAGGAACCATTTGGGTTCAGGCTGTTTTGTACCCCGCGCTTGGGCTTTGTGCCATGCCCAAAGCGGCGCTTGCTGCAAACACGGGAATCATTTCGTCCGGACATCATCCCTCAAAGAATCCCTCAAAGAAGAGCGGGGAATTCGGAACCAGAGCAAGGGGACGTTAGGTTCTACTGTGTCACGATCAGTTGACCTATCATCTGCGCATGGTCATCGGCGCAGCCTGGAACTGAACAGCGCATCGTGAATGTTCCCGCGGTGTCCGCGTTGAATTCAAGTTTCGCGGTCTGGCCGGGTCCCAATGCACCCGTATTCAAGTCCAAGTCCGGGATTATGATCCCATGTGTGTGGCTATCGTCCTTGTTGGTTACGGTCAAGACGATATGGTCGCCCTTGTGAACCGTTATCGTCGCTGGGTCGAAAACGTGGTGTTCGACCCCGTTCTGCGTCACCGTCTTGATGTCCACGCTAAGGGTCTCAGTCTTGCCCTGAGTCTGAGCGCCGGGTTGGTAATAGTACGCGTACACTCCCGCGACAATCAGCACAAGAATAATCACACCAACCAGTATGCCCCTACTGGATCCCTTCTTACTCGATGTAGTTTGCAAGTTCTCACTCACCTCCATCCTTCCGTTCTGGCGGCAC
>Ga0315277_10013734_pt1 | contig 10086 bp, 7 predicted proteins | sample YL17G05_15_MG_FD_203695 | JGI IMG/M metagenome (GOLD analysis project Ga0315277, IMG submission 203695) | Sediment microbial communities from Yellowstone Lake, YNP, Wyoming, USA - YL17G05_15 | ecosystem: Environmental > Aquatic > Freshwater > Lake > Sediment | place: USA: Wyoming | collected...
CTACTCAAGCATAACACGATGAAGAGGATGGAAAATAATATATTCAAGAGGACAAGCATCCCGCCCACGAAGTTTACCTTGCGGTTGTCGTTGACAAACCCCCGCGTCGCGAGCCTCGCCGCGACGTCTTGAAGCTTGTTCGCGAGGCCAGGCCCCGATTTCAGCAAGACGTCTTTCGGATCTTGCGAGGTCGCCGAGAAGCTGTTTGCCACCGCCACGGTGAACGGGTCCATGCTGGGCAGGATCGCCTTGTCAGTAGTGTGGATGCCGGTGTCTCTCACCACGATGTGCCCGTTCACGTGCAGCTCCACGAGCGCCGCCTTGACGAGCCTGGCAGTGATGTCCCATTTTGATCCGCTGTGATCCTTGATCAAGGTGAGCTCTACGGGGGAAAAACTCGCGATGTCCACGCCTTCCTTCTTATGGTCGAGCTTGTATTGCTCGTGGAGTTTCGCCGTTTTCTTGTTTCTCGCCTTGGTGGCGCGCACCATGCTCGCCGTGACGATGATGACCGGTACCGGCAAGATCAGCATGTACCACACCAGGTTGTACGTTGTCTTCGGTGTATAGCTGAACTCCAGGTCGACGCTCGCCCCCCAGCCTGGCGTGAACGTGTACACGCAATGCCCGTCCACCATGCTCGTGTCGCCGGTTCCTGCCACACTCGCCACAACCGAGGCGGGCACGAAAGAATCCGGAAATACGATGCTATATTCCTCGCTATCAACGCTCACGCTGAAAGTTCGGATGTTGTACAGTGGCACGGTATTCTTCATTGCATCCTCCGTGATCCACCCGCGCCCGATGAAGTTCATGGAAATCGTGCGCACGCCGGAAAACTCGGGGCACTGGAAGTATATCTCCTTGTATTGCCGGCCGTCGTATCCCGAGAATGAGGAATACTCATGGTACAGCACATCGCCCCCTTGATCCCGCACGACGATGCTGCCCTCGTCGATGTAACCCAGCGTGCCCGGCGGGTTCATAAACCGCTTGTACCCGTCGCTTTTAAGCCCGTCCGTCACGTTATACGTGATGTTGACTTGCATGATCAGATCGTTTCCCGAAAGCGCCGCGCGCACCGCATAGCGCGCCACGTGATAAGTGAGAGCGGGATCCACCGATGATTCATCGACGGCCCAGGATCCCGAACCGCCAACACCTGAATCACCAATCAATCGCGTGCTGCCGGAACCCACCGCGCTCGCGGCGAACATGATGAATAATAAGCAAAAAAAAGTCTCCCGTTTCAAGTGTGTATGACTCATAGTTTCATCTCGTATCCTCGAATAACTATTGATTGAACAAGAATATAAGTTTTGTGTCCACGAACTTGCCACCTTAGCGACATATATAGACTATATAGGGACATGATCATTGATCCGGTTATCTGGCACCTATGCTCAAAAACTTAGATACCATTTGGGTGCCGAATCTTCAGGTTATATGTACGACCCCTATTATTTTGATTGCATCCGCTTGGTGATTATATAATTCTTGTATCCTCTTCTCTTTCCTTTTTCAAAAAAGTGTAAAAAAAAGATTCCACCACGACATCTAGTTAGTATTATTATCAAGTTGCTCTACGAGAGTAGTATATATGCCCGTTAACCGTCCAAGGTAACGTGAAAATAATGACGAGGAAGGCCGTGATGGCCGTGAGGCCGAGAACGCCACCTATTTTGCGACGAATCAAGATTGCTCGCCTTCACCCTTTCCCGGCACTATATATTAAGGTTGTGCAAAGAGTCGGTCCTGGCGCGACACCAGGGCATGAAACTATTGGAGAGAACAAGGATAATAAATGGGGAGATTATCTCGTGAAGATCAAGCATTTCTCTATTTCGTAATCAAATTTATTGTGCGCATTGGTCCTACTTGGTCACTTCGTCCTCTTTCTATTTGAATCGGGACATAAATCCAGAAAGAATGGACACGACCTCGGTCGTTCTTTGACACAAAGGTTATAAGACTGTCAACCCATACGTTAGCTACCATGTCCAGCGACGACCAAAAACCAGGCAAGGAAGATCTCCACACGAAGATCTCGCCCGAGGCCAGCGCCATCATCGAAAAATGCTTGGCCTTGACCGACAAAAGTGGCAAGAAAATTTACAAGAACAAGGCGAACGTGATCGAAAAAGGCCTGGAATTGCTTGACCAGTTCCACGAGCCCGAGAAAGGCGAGTTGAAAGGCATCTGGGACCGGGCGCGCGACGAGCTTAACATGGTCCTCGTGGGCAAGCCGACGTTCCTCTCGTACATCACCAAGGATTACACGGAAGCCATCAGGAAAAACATCGCCGCCGACATCATCACGTGGTTCAAGCGTAAGGCCATTCAGGAAATGCCGGTCGATGATATCCTCGACGCGATCCAGCACATCTGGAAGGCAGCGAACTACTTCACGCGCATCGAGATCACGCGCTCCGACGAGGGCACCCAAGGCATGTACCTCTACCACGACTTCCACAGCAAGGCATATTCCGAGTACTGGGGCATGTACTTCAAGAAGCTGCTGCAGGAGCTTAAATCGTGCAGCGTCGAGGTCTACGCGGAGACCGAGTCGCTCATGCTCACGATCAAGCAGTGCAAGGATGCCAAGCCCAGGAAATAACACGAAAACGAAAAACAGCGAAAGAACCATGCTAGATAAAAACTTGTTAATGGGCAAACGGGCAGTCATCACCGGCGCCAGCAGGGGTATTGGAAAGGCACTATCCCTCGGATTCGCGAACCTCGGCGCCGCGGTCGGCCTCATCAGCCGATCCGAAAGCGATATCTCGAAAAACGCGGCCACCATCAACGACCGGGGAGGAAAAGCAGCATATGCTGTTGCAGATATGACCAAATCCGCGCAAGTGCAAGATGCGATGGAAAAGATAGCGGGAGAACTGGGCGGCATCGACATCCTCGTCAACAACGCGGGCGTGACTTCCTATTCGAATCTTCCGGAGAATTTCGAAGAAATCGACAAGATCATAGACACGAACTTGAAAGGCGTGATGTACGGAACGCTCGCCGCCTTGCCGTTCCTTGCCAAGCAAGGTGGAGCCATCGTCAGCACGAGTTCCGGGACCGCGCAAGAAGCCGTCGCGGCCGGTGCACCGTTCAACGGCGCCTACACGGCATCCAAGGCAGGCGTTAATTTGTTCACGATCTCCTCCGCGGCAGCTTTGACGCCCAAGAAAATCACGATAAACGCGCTCATGTGCCCGTTCGTGGCAACTGACATGATAAAAGATATACCGAAAACAATCATTGACATGTTCGGCGGGGCGATGCAACCCGAGGAGCTTGTCCCGTTCTATGCGTTTTTTGCGTCGAAGGAAGCGAAGCGCGTCACGGGTACCTTGGTAAACGTGAAGCTGCTCTACGACGCGTCGAAGTTCGCGGAAGGCTTGCCCAAGGAAAAACGAAAATCGTGGCCGGATCTAGAACCGGGCTTGCAAGACTTTTACAAGGCTGAGCCCAAATATTTCACCCACGTGAAAAAAAACGTGAAGCTCTTCATGTTTCTCGTCGGGTGAGGGTTAAAAAAAAGATAGAACCGGCTCAAAATCCGATGCCCAGGTCGTTCGGGGTGAACGCCCAGAACACACCGATGACGGCGATCAGCACGCAAATTCCGATGATGGATACGGTTCTTGCCATCGTGTTATACCTATTTTTCCCTTCCATTATTTCTGCGGTGCGGGAAAGTTGTAATGTGACGAAGCAAAAAGGGGTGAACAGCAAGGATACGAGGCCTATCAACGCCAGCTTGCACGCCAGCTTGGATTCTCGCATGTTCTTGGTCGCTATCTCGGATTTCTCCACCACGTCGAGCCACTCGGCATGGTAAAACGATCCGTCCACGTCGAGCTGCGCTGCTTGCCACCATCGCTTCGCCCCTTCCTTCCGCCCGCGCTTGGCTGGGATGAGCAAATTGCCGAGGGCACTGACGCACCACTCGATGCTGCCGGTGTACCGCACCCGTTCCCACAGCAACATCATGCCTTCATAAAAGCCGAGCGTCAGCACCCACGTGATAACGGTGCCACCCCAATCGATGAGCTTGTACGGGTTGGCATAGAATAAGAGCGTGACCAGGAACCACGCGATGTAATAAAGCCATTGAAACGCGTAATTCGTGAACGCGATGAAACCGAACCGCCGGATAAACGCCGTCTTCTTCGCGAACTGTGCCCCGTTTCCCCGGAACTCCACGAGCTTGATGACGAGCATCGTCGCCATGATAGCAAAACCGTTCAAGCTCACGAACTGGAACACCCAAGCAAGCGGCCAGAAGCCATGCTCCGGCGTCCAGTAGTGGTGGTCCCAGATGTTCCTGTACATATCCGCGAGTGTCCCGAATGAAACGCCCCCGGCAAGCTGCACGACGAAGAATAGGATGATATACACTGTCCCGACGAGGAACATGGTCAATCCGACCCACAACATCTTGCGCGGGAAATCACGGGGAATCGATTCCCGGGGCTGGCTGAGCACGATGCCGATGATGCTGCCGATGAATGATGCTGCGAGATAGGGGAAGATCGGTTCAGGAGCCCCGGCGATCGGGTTCAAGAAGAAATAGAGAACATGATCATACCATGGCGAAAGGCCGAGCACGGGTTCCCCGTTACCGAGCAATGGATCACTGCCGTGTGGATATCCGGGGTTACCAAGGGCGGTCGTGATGGCGCTGGCCATGTCCCACAAGAACTGGGTCGAGGCAAGGACTGCGACGGCGAGAACCGCGTATATCTTGATCAAGAGTGCCGGTTTTTTCCAGCGCTCGTGCCGGGACAGGACGCCTTGCACGAGGCCGTTTACGATGATGCACCACGCTATCGTGTGAATGGTCTCGAACTTGTAACCCCTGTAGAGGGCTGGCAACCACCAGTATAGATCGACCTTGTCCAAGCTCAGGAAGACCTCGCCCACGGCGCCCCAGTACCCGATGACCCCCTCCGTTAGCATCGCAAACGCGAGGAGGATACAACCGCCAACGACTTGCTTGACGATCAGGGAATTCACGGAATTACCTCGCTGCAAATGCCGGTACATACTGATCATGTTCCCGATCGCCGACACGATCAAGAAAAATCCGGCCAATCCGCCAAGATATGGCAAGATGGCGAAAACCATGGTGTTGATCAATGGTACATCATTCAAATTCACGAGGATATCGCCGACATCGAGCACGTGATTCACGACGTGCAAGAAAAGCATGAGGAAAATGGCCAAGCCCCTGAGAAAATCGATGGATGCGTACCGTCTCATGTTATTATACCCCCGACTTGAAGTGTTGAAAAATTAATATAAGGTGATCGACGGATCTCATTATGATTTGATCGACGGATAATGCGGGGCTTTCTTTCCTCCCCTATTTCCCAGGCGTGGCGGGAGCCTCACTTCCGGGAGCATTACCACCGTCCGGTGATGCGGGAGCTGGTTGCTTTGGTGGCGCGCCGCCCTTGGCTTGCTTCATAGCGTAAATGAACATCTTGTTGAGTTTCAGCAGTTTCAAGGGGCCCTTGAGTTTGATCTGCCCCTTGAGAGCGGCGGTTATCGGATTGATTTTGTTTGAAGCAACCTTCATTATTACGTCCATTGTACCTTGAAGCAGGGCGTTTTTCTTTACTTTCTTCACGTCTTCAAGAGCGACGTCCTCGATCTCGATCGTGCCCTTGTTGACCTTGATTACCGCGGCCGGTGGGAGATCCGTTGCCACGATCACGAAGGTCATGACCTCCTGGGCAAATCGTTCCTTGAACCGGTCGCTCTCGTTCAGCGGTTTCAAGAGATTGCCGATCATCCCGGCGAACCCCTTCAGCCGCTTCTTTTTTTCCTTTTTCTCGGCCGGCTTCGCTTCCGCCGCCGGCGTTTCACGTTCCGACATTCATTATCACGATCCTTACTTTGACCGCACGCTATTTATCGGTGAATCGCCCCTCGTCCGTTCATGGATCGAACAATCTATCAGAAGCGCTTGCTCGTGATCGCCGCGCTGTGGAACTGGGCGGTGACCGGCGTGTTTTTCACGCTATCCGTCGCCATGCCGTCCGCCTTCGTGACGCTGGGGTTCGTGATACCGAATTCCATGCTCTGGTTCCACTGCTCGATCGGCATCGTGGGCGTGTTCGGCGTTGCATACATGGTCGCGAGCCGCGATCCCAAAGCAAATCGGGGTCTCCTCATGGTCTGCGTCGTGGAGAAGTTTTTTTTCTTCTTGGTCTTCACGATCTATTTCTTTATCGGCGACGTGAGCATCGTCGGGCTCCTCGTCGTCGTGGTGGATCTCGCATTCGGCATCTTGTTCCTGGAGGTCGTGCTCCGCACGCGAAAGCAGTGACCCGCGTGGATCGCGGGATGTATCTTTTTTAACCTTAGAAGACGATACTTCACTAACATTCCAGAGATGAAATTCCCATGGAAACCTTGAAAAATTACATCAATGGCAAGCTCGTGGCATCGAAATCGACCACGCTGGTCGATGCCATGAATCCCGCGATCGACGAGGTCCTGGCCAAGGTCCCGATGTCCACGAAGGAAGAAGTGGCCGCCGCGGTCGCGGCTGCCAAGAACGCGTTTCCCGCGTGGCGAAACACGCCCGGGATCCAGCGTATCCAGCCGATCTTGAAGCTGCAAGCATTGCTCAAGGAAAACATCAATACATTAACCGAAATCACGGTGAAAAATCACGGCAAGGAGTGGGACGCTGCCGAGGGCGAGGTCGTGCGGGCCTACCAGATGTGCGAGACCGCGCTATCCGTCCCAGAGATGCAGAAGGGCGAGTTCATGGAAGACATCGCCCTGGGCATCGACGAGTACACGACGAGGGAACCTCTCGGCGTGTTCGTCATGATCCCGCCGTTCAACTTCCCCGTCATGATCCCCTTCTGGTTCATGCCCTTCGCCGTAGCTGCGGGCAACACTTACATCATCAAGTCCAACGAGCAAACACCCGTTCCCATCCAGCGGATATTCGAAACGTGCATCGACAAGGCGGGCTTCCCCGGCGGCGTCATCAACTTGATCCATGGCGGCCCTGACCAAGCAACCTGGCTCATCGAGCATCCCGACGTGAAAGGCGTGTCCAGCGTCGGTTCGACCCCGGTCGCCAAGGCCATCTACACGAAGGCCACGGGTCTCGGGAAGCGGGCGCAATGCCACGGCGGTGCCAACAACTTCCTCGTCGTCGACATGACCGCCAACATCGACAAGATCATGCCTAACATGATGAACTCGATTTACGGCAATTCTGGACAGCGATGCTTAGCTGGCAAGCATGTCGTGGTCGTCGGGACGACCGAATTTTATGACAAGTTCAAGAAAAAGTTCATCGAAACAACGAAGGCATTGAAGGTTGGTTACGGCGTGGACAAGAGCAGTTTCATGGGCCCCGTCGCGGCGAAGAAGAATCTCGACAAGCTGAAGCTGCAGATCCAGAAGGGCATCGACGGCGGCGCGACCCTCATCCTCGACGGGCGCGGCATCAAAGTCGCGGGCTATGAAAAAGGATACTTCCTCGGGCCATGCATCTTCGAGAACGCGAAGTCTGGCAATTCCTTGCTCATCGAGGAGACCTTTGGCCCCGTCGCATGCTTGCATCGCAAGGACACCCTCGATGAGGCTATCACCATGCTCAACGCGGACCCGCGGGGCAATGCCACGACCATCTACACGGAAAGCGGCGAAAATGCCCGCCATTTCCGCCACGAGGTTCAATGCGGTAACGTGGGCATCAACATTGGTGTTGTTGCGCCGCTCTCGTGGTTCCCATTTGCTGGCGCAAAGGAATCATTTTTCGGAACCCTCAGAGCGCAAGGACGAGAAGCTGTCGAGTTTTTCACGCAAGCCCACGTCATCATCGAGCGCTTCCACGGCTCGACCAAGATCGAGTGGGATTAAACTCTTATCCCTTTATTTTCGTCGCGAATCTGGCGAACATCAATGGATGAGCAAGACGAGTTAAAAAGGCTGGCAGAGGATAGCCAAGCCTATCATCTATTAGACCGGATCGCGTTTCACGTGGAGAAAGGGGAGAAAGTTCGTTATGTTGATTTCACTGTCGAATATATAAACAAAATAGCGATCCTTTTATTGATATTGACGGCTCCTTTGACCGTGCTTGTCATAGATCTTGTCAATATGAATGGGGAATGGCACGTGGCCATGTTTGGAGGAATCCAAGTGGACATTGGCGTTATTGCCGCGTGCTTCGTTGGGGCTTTCCTTATATGGCGGCATGCAAATGCATTCTGCATCGTGAACGCAATCGTGTTCACCGACAAGGCTATTTACAGTTCTACTGCCAATGATAGAAAAAAGATCACCCAGTCCGATACCGAACGTGTTCCATATGATAGCATCAAGGCATTTTCTTACCACGCCAAGAAATATCCGTTCCAGCGCCAAAAACTGACGGTTAAAATCTACGAGAGATATGATATCAGATACTCCGATGCATTCACGTTCAGGAACGAGTTTTATCAAGCAAAGCGGATCATCGAATCGCTATTGTATTTCTACAACTCTCCCGAGACGTGCAAGGCGCGTCATTTGGAAAAAATGGGAGTCGAGGCATCTCAACGTGCTGGCACTCACGCTGTTTCTGCATCGCGCTTGAACAAGATCAGGATGACCTTGATGCGATATCTCCTTATATCCCCGCCGATCGACCTCGGTGTCTTATATTTAGGCACCTGGATTATCCACGCAATTGCCTATAGTTCGTCGGCGTCCCAACCAGAATATTTTTTTTGGTTCATCGAAAGCTTTTTTCTCTTCGTGCTGCTTGCCGTCGTCGCGGGTCAAGTATATACGGTAAAGCAATTGTCGGAATTCCATGCGCCGGCCAACTCCGTTATCATGCCACTGGATGATGGCATCGAGCACGAGCGCCGGGGTTCTCGCGACGTTATCAAGTTTTCCATGCGCTCCCAGTTCGTCCCGGGCTTCGCCATCAAGGAACCTGATCATATCCTGGTATCCACATTGGGTGATCGAAAGCGACCGATCAAGCTGGGCCCGGTCGATGACATGTTTTACTTGTATTACGACCTCATGGCGAAATACGATGCCTGGCTTGAAAAAACGGAATATTTCGTTTCGCCCGAGGTAATTGCTGCCTCTTGCATTGCTGATCAGCCCTACATATCGAGGATCGCGAAGCGGTTGCAAGCAGAAAACGTGGAGGAAGTAACCGCGCCTGCCACGACGATCGGTGCTTTGACCAGGCTGAAGGAAATAATCACTGCGATGGATGATTTCGTTCCGAGAATGGCCACTCTCGATGAGATAAAGCAAAATTTGCACTATTCCCTTGAGAAATATCTCGATCACATTGATGCTGGTGAAAAGATTTGCTTCATCCACCAACCATCGCATCAACGCGGTAACGTGAATGAAATCATCCTCACGACGAAGGGAGTGATAATCTCCACCAAGGGCATGATGGGCCATCTCACGAAGGTCTTGTATACCGATATTCGTTCCGCGAGTCCCGGGGAATTGGCGGCGGACAGGATAAGTTTCAAAAACGTGGCTTTAAACCTTCAAAAGAATAATCACGTCGAGGATTCCATCAAGGTGCATATTCGCGATGTTAATGGGAACGTGATCCCGAATGTGGAGCAAGCATCCCGCGTCGATATGGGTTCCATTCCCATGGACTCCCCGATTTTCGTCATCTTGAAAAAGATTGGCAAAGTCTTCATCGATCTTTGATGGCTTCGTGCTAGCGATCCCTGTGCGTGATCATCACTATCATTTTCGCAATTTCGCTTAACGTTCGATAGTTTTTTATCACGAAATCCCACAAAGACCACGGCCTTCGAGCCGTGGGTACGACGGGAAGACATGTCGCGCCAAGGTAATCTCCAGAAATTCAGCACACCCCGTCATCTATAAATCCATGCACGATGGAAGCAAGCCATGGAGATCGACCGGGCGTTCAAGATCCGCCTCTACCCGACCGCGGATCAAAATGCATTGCTCGCCAAGACGTTTGGTTGCAAGCGGTTCATCTGGAACGCGATGCTGGCCGAACGAATGGCATGTTACCGGGATCACGGCAAGAGCATCGGGAACCAGCGA
>Ga0315277_10013735_pt1 | contig 10085 bp, 8 predicted proteins | sample YL17G05_15_MG_FD_203695 | JGI IMG/M metagenome (GOLD analysis project Ga0315277, IMG submission 203695) | Sediment microbial communities from Yellowstone Lake, YNP, Wyoming, USA - YL17G05_15 | ecosystem: Environmental > Aquatic > Freshwater > Lake > Sediment | place: USA: Wyoming | collected...
AGCGGCACACGTGGTTATAGATCTCGACCCCATCGAAATGCCATCGCAGGGCGTCGGAAGTCGTGTTTCCGCACCACTGCGGATGGGCCAGGATCAGGAGCGCATGCTGCTCACGGGCGGACTCGACGGCGTGCATGAATCCCATCTTGGGAGTGATCCCCTGGGTTCGGCCGAGACATACCACGTGCAGGTTCTGGTTCTCGTCGTCATACCCGTCCAGTTCCACCCCGTCGAGCCAGAGCAAGGGGGACGACCCCCTGCCTGCAAGGTCCGAAGGAACTCGGTGGTCGGTCGCAAAGAGGAAGTCGTAGCCGGCCGCGGCGTACAGTTCAGCGAGTTCGTGGTGGTTCTTGCCCCCATCGGATGCGGTGGAGTGGACGTGGGTGTTGCCCTTGTGCCACTGCCCCGACGTATCGTAGCGAAACGATGGTGACTTCACGCTCATGATTTGGCTCTCTGTTCCTCCCACCGGTAACCGCTCAGGGCAAAGAGGGCAATCGCCGGTGTGTAGAATATCCAGGTTGCGAACAGGGTCGTCGCTCGCGCCAGGGATGGTTCGAGAGTCAGGTTGAACCCAACCAGGTAGTCACCCACGAAGAAGCAGAGCGCTCCTGAAGCGATCAGCAGGGCATTCCGTCTGGGGAAATAGCCGGCCCGCGTGCTGGCCCAGCCGGTCCACAACGAGAGGTCCAGGACGGCGGCGTAGACGACGAGGATAACCAACAGGGGCGAACCCCGGAGACGCTCCAGCAGGGTCAGCACAAACAGGATGGCCGTCACGAGCACGACGCCGAGCGCCGTGACGAGGTCTATTGTGCGGTGCCTGGCCGCCGATTTGGCACGCAGGTAGGCCCATACGCCCTGCCCGTTGCGCAGGATGACCAGTATGTGGCCGATCATGAAGACGAGCACGGCCAGGTAGTCGAACGCGGAATGGAGTTCGTCCAGCAGGAATAGCAGGTCTCCCGCAAAGATGGCCATGAAGGCCCGGCGGAGTTTCCTGGTATCCGTTGCGCTGACCCCGTCATCCCCGATGCTCAGCACCAGGAGGAATACCAGGAACGAGGTGAGGGTCTTGGCGATGCGGGTGTACGCGAGTTCTGGGTCGGAGATGCGGACGACGCCGAGGTAGTACTGGGTCCAGTCGAAGGTCAGGAAACTGGAGGTGAGGCAAAGGATCAGCCCCAACAGAATGCACACTCTCGTTTGCTTGCCCCTCGTCCAACCTGGCATGGCCTGCTCCTTGCTACTGTTCAGCATTCAGGGACCCCAATACTGGATCAGGGATTCGAAGCGTGGCACACTGGACGTACAGGATGTGAGCCAGGCTCTCGCGCGGGGTGTCTGACTTTTTCTCAGGCGTGTCCACCATGCGGTAGTCGAACTGCTCCTCCGCCAGGCGGGTGAAGAAGTCCAAGGCGATCTGATGCTGCGACCAATACAACGAGTAGAAAGCCCGGACTCGCGGATCCTCGATGGAACTGACGTCAAACCTCATGCTAACCTCCGACTCTGTATTGCAGTCCCTCCCGCTCAATAGTGTACGGCAATCTCGTGCGAAAGTCAACAGCCGATTCGCACGTCTGGCGCGCGGTCAGAAGACGAAACGGGGGAACCCCACCCCAACCGCTACGAACTCTCCCTGTGGGAGCGGTTCGAGATGGCCGAGGAACTGCCCCAGTATTACCTGAGCATCCTGGCTACCACGACGAGAGTGAGCAGCAGGAGACGGAAGTCGAGGAAGTAGCGGGGGCCAGTCAGCGTAGGCGTGCCCACCGGGATCACAGGGGCCGAGTCTTGCGGCAGAACTCCGGGAGAGTCCGATAGGGTGGACAAGGACGTCGAAATCCTGCGCCGAATGCTGTCACACCGGATTCGACGGGTCTACATACCCAAGCCGGGCAAGACGGAAAAGCGCCCCTTGGGTATCCCCACGATGCGCGACCGTGCCTGCCAAGCCCTGGTCAAACAGGCGCTAGAGCCGGAATGGGAGGTGCAGTTTGAACCCAACTTGTCGGGCACGCGAAAGGTAATCTGCTGGGGGCGGCGCGATTGGGGTCGCAATACCCGGCAGTCACCATGGGCCTGCTTCACTTGGCGTACCCAGTTGCGGATCGTGCTGGCACTCAAACGCAGGTCACCTTTCTTGCGTGGGCGATATTTGTCCAACACGAACTCGATCGCGCGTCTCTCAGGTACACCTTGCTGACGGAACTCATGAAAGTAGCGCACAACCTCAACCCGGAACCCGAACTCATGCTGCCGACGCTGCGGGTGCTCACGACAAGCCCAACAGGCGACAGATGTCGTCCCCATGATCCAACTGCCGTTTCTCACTCGCACAGCCGGTTTTGAGACATTGATGGTAGTCCTCCGCCAGCCAACGGCAGGTATACCACCGCACGCGCTCCTCCGCATCAGCTACCGTTTTCGTCGGCACGGAGGTAAGCAGAACCCACACGATGGCTTCCACATCAGATGGAGCATCCACTTCCCAAGCCCGAATCACCCGGCGGTAATGGGAGGTTGGTGGCGCAGTTCGGGTGGCCCTTGCGCTGGGGCCGGGATGGTGACTTCAGCCCATGCCAGGCACATCTGCGCGGTACGTGCCCGGCGTTTGTGCTGAACCGGTACATGCAGGGTATGCCGGTGCTGGGACGGCAACGTGCGGGCCAAATCGACCAGCTTGCGCATCTCGGGCCCCATCTCTTCGTGCTCCCACTCCAAGAGCCGGTTGCGCGCCACCCGCATCAGAAAGTGCTTCGCGCGGCAGGTGTGCATAAGACGAAAATCATCGCTGCCGCGGTCTCCCACGTGGACCCACAACACCCCCTCAGGCGGGGCTTCCACCGCCTCGGCTGCCTGCGCCCACACCTGTCCCTCCGCCGAGCCGGTCTACTTGGGCCGCGGCTGGTCGACCGGTCGCCGCAGCACCACTTGCTGGTGCGCCACACCCAGTATCTGGGGAGTCGCTCCAGATACCACCCCCAGCGTGCTGTGCAGCAGCAGCCCTTGCCCTTTGTTGTTGCCGATTGGCCCCACCCCCTTCTTGGTCGGGTGATGCGTGTAGTCCAATTCGGTGGTATCTTGCACGAACAGCACCACCTCGTGCTGACCCACCGCCTGCCGCGTGTTCTCCCAGTGCGGCTTGGACAACTGCTCCAGCGTCACCCCAGGATGGTTCAGCATGCCGTAGGCCGCTCGCAACGTTGCCCGATCCCCCATCTGCTGAGGCAAGGAGCGGGACGGATGCGCCGCCATCGACGCTCCCATCTGGACGGCTCGGCGATTGAGACGGGCATCGCCCACATCGACGTCGCTCCACTGCTCCGCTGCCCACTCCGCAGCCGACTGCGTGGCCTCGAACGGCACTACGCCTTCAGCCACAATCCAGCTCTGCTCGGGCGTCTCGCCCTCCACCACAAGTCGGTTGATGATGGGCAATGGAATACTTGGCAGAGGCATCACAGTCCCACTGCCAGTGTGCATCGTGGTGATGGTCATAGTCAGCCTCCTGTTCAACGAGATGAGGCTATTGTACTACAGATATCAGCAAGAGACTGTGTGCACATCAAATAGCCAATTGCCAGAAATAAACAAGGAAATTATCGGTAAAAGTCAGGGCTTCAGACTCCGTGTCTTACCTGAAGCCTCGCCAACCGCTCCATCACGTCTTGCACGAACCGGTCGGTGAATTCCCGGACGTACTCCTGGATGCTCTTGTGTGGGTCCTCGATCAGGGGGGTCAGGTCCATGGCATAGATCATCCCCGTCGCGACGTCCGTGCTGTGTGACGCATAGTACGTCGCGTTGGCGCGCCGCCGGCCCATCGTCGCCAGGTCATACCGCTTCCCGCCGCAGATTTGCGAGTCGTACACTCCCACCAAGGCCGTCTGCAGGTTCTCGTGGGCCGAGACGTCGAACGCCACCTTGTCGGCGTCTGCCATCCAGTCCAGGTCCCGCCAGACCTCGCACCCATACAGCCGCCGAGGACGTTCTTCTGCCGGCAGGCTGCGGAGCGCCTCGATCACCTTTAACACCGTGGCCACGTGCGTCTCGTGCTTGTCGGCCAGGTTATGCGTGTACACCACCTCAGGCCGGGCGATCTTGAAGAGATCGGTGAGGTCTGCCACAATATCGCGGGTGAGGTCGGTGGGTTCACCGGCACCCGAGTTGGCCGGGTCCTTGACCGCTGCGCTGGGATAATCGAGCAGGGCCAGCGCCCCGTACTCCCCCACCACCGCTGCTTTCTTCTGCTCCTTGCGCCGGACGGTGCGCATCTCCTCGTCGGTATAGTCTCTGTACAGGTCATCCCGCGGCGACCCGCTGCCGTCCGTCATCACGACCCCGCAGAGCCAGCGATCGTTCCGCTGGAAGCACTGGAGGATCCCATCGAACGCCATGATCTCCACGTCGTCCTGGTGTGCGCCGACCGCCATGTGCGTGGTGCGCGCCAGCGCTTGCTCGACCGGCAGCCCGTCGGGCACGAAAATCTCCGCTGTCTCGAGTCTGAGCCTCATCATTGCCCCTCCTATCGGATCGCCGGAAGGCTCGCCGCGGCGACAGATTGTCCCACGCGCCGGCTCTTTTCGTCCGGCAACTGGATGTGGATGTGGGCCGCCAGGTCTGGAAACTCTGCTCTCAATACTTCGTTGGCCCCATCCAGGATCAACTGGCCCCCTTGCCCAGAGGTACACCGCCCCAATATCAGCACGTGCTTCAGCGGGTAGAAGTCGGCGTAGTGGGGGATCGTATAGCCCATGTAGTAGCCGATGCTCTGCCAGATCTTGGCCGCGCCTGCGTGCCCCGCCTCCAGTTTCTCCTGGACGAACTTTAACTTCTCGGCCGGCGTGACGTCGGGGGGAATGTGGATCCCCACCTTGGGTGCCAGGCGAAACACGCACTGCTGTGAAAAGTACAGAGCACCACACCCCCGATCCCCCGACCACCCCTCCACCGGGGCCTGAGGGCTGTAGTCCACCGGGGCGAAGGCCAACTCGTTCAGCCAACTGGTGATGTTCCCCTCCAGGTTCACGTAGCCACTGGCCAGGCTCGAGCCGAGGGCGATGCCCAGCACCCCGTTGTCTTCCAGCGACATCGCCCCTGCCAGTGCCGTCACCTCCCCGTCGTTGATCACCTCCAGCGGCACTCCCAGCTCGTCCCGGATGCGCAGGAACAGGTTCCGCACCTCTTCGTACCGCTCCTTGGGGACACCGCGGAACAACGACGCGATTCTGACCCGATTGTTGACGTAAATCCCGGCCGCACTGCCCCCGATGGCGTCCACGCGAACCATCTGCGAGGCCGCTTTCCTCAGGGCCGCCACGATCTGGTCATAGTGGTACTGAGGGTCACTCTGCTTGCCTGGCTCCCACACGACCTCCTCGCTGAAGACGACCTGGCCATTGATGACCGCCGAGACCTTGCGGTCGGAAGCGCCCAGGTCGAACCCGATGCGGTACCCATCCAGGTGGCGGCCCAACGGCCGTCCGCTTTCCCGCTCGGGGGGCACGTCGCCAGGGGCGCGGGGAACCACGGTGAACGGCTTCTCGTACACGTCCTCCCCCAAGAAGCGGCAGTCGAACTCGCGCGTGCCTTCGGGGGAGTAGCACTTGCGGATATAGTCCCCGATGCTCCTGGGGCCGCCCACGTAGGCTTTCCAGCCCCCCCGCTGCCAAAGCAGGAATTTGAAGATACGTTCGGCGTAGAACAGGTTCGCTTCGGCCCGCGGATGACCTTCAGGGAAGACGAGCGTCTCGAAGCGCGACATGGACCCATCCGGGCGCTCCAGGCCTAGCACGAGTGGCACACCGGCGCCCGAATCGGCCACCTCTTGCTGAAAGGCGCGCTTGGCCAGCACCGCCGGACGAAAATCCTCGTCTAGCGGGGGCGCGAATTTGGGTTTTACCAACCTGAAAACCTCAGCCATCTCGACGCTCCTTGTATGCAAGCCGCAATACCCCGAGTTCATGGGACAGAAGCAAAGCCGACGCTCCTAGCAGGACGATGTCGGGTCCCAGGCTCACGAATCCGACCTGGGTGTCCCTCGTCAGCGCTGGCAGCGAGCGCCGGGTCATCTCATCCTGGATCACATCGAGCAGGAACTGGCCAAAGCAGCTTACCCGTCCGGCGATCAAGATGTGGCAGCCGCCGAGCACGCCGACCAGGTTGGCGGCAGCCACCCCCAGGCTTTGTCCCACCTCCCGGACCACCTGCCGCGCTACTTCATCGCCGGCCTCGAACATCTGGCAGACCGTGTCGAACGTAATCGCCTCGGGGTGGGCCGCAAACGGGTAGAGCGTCGAGGGCGGGCTGTTCCGGGCCAGCGCTCGAACACGCCGCACGATGGCCCGGCTGCTGGCCAGCGTCTCCAGGCATCCATAGTTCCCGCACCGGCAGCGCTCGCCGTTCTCGACCACCGTCACGTGGCCGATCTCGCCGGCACCCACCGGGTTGCCGTACAAGAGTTGGCCGTTGAGGACGATGCCGGCGCCGACCCCCCAACCTACGTTGATCACCACCAGGTCCCTGGTGCTGCTGGCGTTGCCGAAGGTATATTCTGCCAGCGCCGCTACCTGGCAGTCGTTCGCCATGTACACCGGCAGATGGTAGCGCTCCTCCAACAGGCCGCGCAGTGGGACGTCACGCCAATCCAGGTTGACTGCCTGGTGCATTACCCCATTGGCCGCGTCCACCAACCCCGGCGCGCCGATGCCGATGCCCAACAGAGGGCTTGCGGCTGCCGCCATCAGACCGTTCACCAGGTCATACACGAGGGCCAGCGCGGCCTCGCCATCCCGTCCCCCCAACGGCAGGTCCACCCGCTGGCTGATCTGGCCGCGCAGGTTGAGCACCGCGCCGTGAAAGTCCTCTCTCGCCAGGTCCAGGCCGATCAACTGGCGGGAATCGTCCACCACGCTTAACAGGACCGCCCGTTTTCCGCCCGTAGACGGGGCGTGCCCCACTTCCTCGACCAGCCCCTGGGCGATCAAGTTCGCGACGACGTCTGAGACGGTGGGGCGTGTGAGGCCGGTCGCGCGCGCGGTCTCCGCGCGGCTGATCTGGCCGCGGTTGTAGATGGTTCGCAGCACCAACTGGCTGTTATGGGCCCTGGCCTGTTCAGGGGTTGCCTTCTGCGTCTGTCGTTTCACGTCGCTGGGTTGGGAAGAAGTTATGGTGAGACACTTTGTAAGTTAACTTTACTTACAAAGTATATTATACACCATGTGGATGCGCTTTGTCAAGTCTATCATCGTTGGCGCTACGGCAGATGCACGTGCGGATCCACCGGCCGGCCCTGGTAGCGTAACTCAAAGTGCAGGTGCGGCCCCGTCGAATAGCCGGTGGTGCCCGCCCCGCCCACGAGTTCCCCCTGCCGCACCTTCTGCCCCGCCTCGACCACAATCTCTGCCAGGTGTGCGTAGTACGAGCGCCAGCCGTCCCCGTGTTCGACGATGACCAGGTTGCCGTAGCCGCCTCCCCACTCGGCAAACACCACCACCCCGTCCGCCACCGCGACGATGGGGTCCCACATTTCAGCGGCGATGTCCAGCCCGATGTGGCCCGGGTTCCCCTCATCGTGGAAGGTCCACCCCGAGATCTCGCGCCGCGTCGTGGGCCATTGGAACGTCCCTTGGGTCACGACTGGAACGTCGAAACCCTCCACTGTTGGCTGTATGGGGAGCGCACCCGGCGTGGTCGGTGCGGAGCCATCGGAGAGGGTAAGCACGAAGGAATAGCGGCCGGGCGCACCGGAGACCGGCACGATCTGCACCCGGTACAGGCCGCTGGTTGGCAGGCTGGGTTGGAACAGGTAGGGGGGCAGGAATATGGAGCCAGTCTCCTGTACCAGCACGCTCCCGTCGGGGCCCACCAGGTGCACGGCCAGTTCGCCCTCCACGCTGGAGCCGGAGCCGGGATGGAACCACATTTCGACGGTGGCGGACTGGCCGGCGCGGCCCTGGAACTGCCATTCGTCGCGGGCCGCCGCCTCCAGTTTCCCCTCCACAGGCTCACCTGGTACAAGCCACGCCGCGGCCCGCGCCTTTTGCTGCGCCGGGGTCTGCGTCGGTCCGGGCAGCGCCAGCGAGGGTGCTATCCAGCGTTGTGCCAACGCCGCACCCGCCAGATACGCCGCGCCTGCCAGCACGACCGTCAGCGCTACCCACCCCAGCAACGAAAGGGGGGTTTTGCGGCGATTACCGTCGTACAACCTTCCCCTGCATATCCGGTGGCACCGGCACTCCCATCAGGTCGAGCACGGTGGGGGCCACGTCCATCAACTGCAGCCCCTCCACGGTCCGCCCGCCGTGGTTCCGGCGCGGGTCCCACAGGATGAAGACACCGTGCTGGTCGTGGTTGGCGTCGTCCGGGCCGGTGTCGTTTTCGAACGTGTACAAGTCCGGAAGGCCGAACGAGCCGACCGCCCGCCAGCGCAGGTCACCAAAGTAGACCATCAGGTCAGGCGGCACGTTGCGTACCTCCCGGTACAGTTCCTCTGGCTTGAAGACGGCTGACCCCATCGGCTTGCCCTGGTCGTCGGGGATGGCCTCGATCATCTCTTTGACCTGGTCGCGTACCTTCTCATAGTCCTGGGCGGGGATCTTGCCCTGCGGCTCGCGCCCCTCGACGTTCAGGAAGACGCGGGCATAGTACCCACCGGCACCCCAGGCGGTGGTCTTTTCCCAGTCCACATCAACTTTCTCGAAGGGCACCAGGCCCTCGTACTGCGGCCCCTCCTTCAGGACCAGCAGCCCTTCCCGCCGGAACCATTCGTTGATGGCAAACCCACCCTGCATCGCCTTGGCTCCGTGGTCCGAGACGACCAGCACGACCGTGTCGTCGTCGAGCATCCCCAGCAGTTCCCCCACTTCCCGGTCCAGGTAGCGGTAATACTCGGGAATGGAGTCCTGGTAGGGGTTGCCCGGCTCGTGCCTGGGATGTTCGACGTCCCAGAGCTTCCACATCCCGTGGTGGATGCGGTCCAGGCCGATCTCGACGAACATGAAGAAATCCCATGGCTTCTCCCGGAGGAGGTACTTGATCACCGCGAACCGCTTCTCGGTCATCTCCTGGATCTGCCGCAGGAGGAAAGACTTGTCCTCGGTGCGGAACTGGGGCACGTCCACGTCGTACGGGCGGCCCTCCAGCACCCGTTCGATCTCGTAGCGCAGCTCGTTGGGATACGTGTACTGCCTGTCGGTGCTGGGGGTGAGGAAGCAACTGATCATGTGGCCCTTGAGGGGTTGGACCGGGTAAGTCTGCGGTACGCCGACGGCGATGGAGGTCTTGTCCGCCTCGCTCAACACGTCCCACACCCGCTTCTCGTGGATGGCGTTGGCGGTAGCGATGGTCATGCGGTCGTACGAATAGTCGGCCCGGTTGCGGAAGCCGTAGAAGCCCAGCACGCCGGGGTCCTTGCTCGAGACCATCGAGGTCCAGGCCGGGACAGTGATGCACGGAACGCTGCTCGAGAGTGGACCATAGATCCCCTCGCCCATCAACCGGCTGAGGGTGGGGAGTTGCTCCTTCAGGCCCAGGCGATTCTCGGCGCTGGTTTGAAATAACACCGCGGGCGGCGCACAGTCCAGGCCCACGACGAAGACTTTGCGAGGTTGGTGGCGTCTAAACAGTTTCAGCATTGTCCCGCTTTTTCACTCCATCCAATAGCACCCGCGCGACCTCAGGCCGGGTGAACTCGGCGGGGAGCATCTCCCCCCGCTCCAGCATCTGGCGCACCTGGGTGCCGCTGAGAAAGACCCAGTCCTCTTTCCCGTGGGGGCAGGTCTTGGCGGAGACGACACCGCCGCACTTTTTGCAGTAGAAGGCGTGCTCGAACTTGAGCGGGACGATGCCGATGTCGTCCGGTGCAAATTCGTCAAAGATGTTCTGGGCGTCGTACGTGCCATAGTATTTGCCCACACCGGCGTGGTCGCGCCCGACGATAAAGTGGGTGCAGCCATAGTTCTTGCGGGCGATGGCGTGGAAGATGGCCTCCCTGGGGCCGGCGTAGCGCATGGCGGCGGGGAACACCCCCAGGATCACCCGCTCGGCCGGATAGTAGTCGCGCAGGATGGCCTGGTAGG
>Ga0315277_10013736_pt1 | contig 10085 bp, 11 predicted proteins | sample YL17G05_15_MG_FD_203695 | JGI IMG/M metagenome (GOLD analysis project Ga0315277, IMG submission 203695) | Sediment microbial communities from Yellowstone Lake, YNP, Wyoming, USA - YL17G05_15 | ecosystem: Environmental > Aquatic > Freshwater > Lake > Sediment | place: USA: Wyoming | collected...
CCCGCCCGCTGTCTGCTGTGTACTTCCGGAGTGCCAGCGCCCGTGTCAGCTCCGCATTGAGCTCTTCAAGAGCTGTCCCGACAAGACTCCGCCCCACCTCAATGCCGTTACGGTGAAACGGCAGGTGGCCGACCCTCCGGTCGACCTCATCACAGGCACGGATCAGAAGTGCCGTGGGAACCGGGAGGGTGTGTGGTGACGGCATGGGGCTGGCCTTGTACAACAAGATACGTCCCGGCAGGCGATAAACCGTCATGATGGGACATTCTGGTGAAGCGTGAACCGCCCTGTTCATTGTGGAAAAAACCCGACGGCACCAACAATGAATGGCGGCAGCTGCCCCGGCTCCTGCGGCACGGTGCACCGTGTGATCGCAGGGATGAGACTCCAAAAACCGGAGGAGCGTAAAAAAGAGAGAATCAGTACAAAAAAGAGAGATACGATCTCAGCAGCCGCAGAACAGCTGCCGGACCAGTTCGGGAATTTCTGAGGGGCGGGACGCCACCGGCACGCCCAGTTTCGTGAGCCGTGCGATCTTGGAGCATGCATCCCCCTCGCCGCCTTCTACGATAGCTCCAGCGTGCCCCATCCGCTTGTCCGGCGGTGCGGACCTGCCCGCGATGTAGGCAACGAGGGGGAGGTCTGTTGACGTTGCCCCTTCCTCTTCGAGATTCCCGCCGACCTCCCCGATCAGCACCACGGCTTTTGTCTGAGGATCCTGCGCAAACCGTTCGAGCACATCGGTGAATGTCTGCCCGATCACCGGGTCACCGCCGATCCCGACAACCGTGCTCTGCCCGATGCCGGCCCGGGTGAGTTCGTCGACCACCTCATAGGTCAGGGTACCGCTGCGGGAGATGACCCCGACCTTGCCCCGGCTGAAGAGCTGTGCAGGCATGATCCCCATCTTCACTTCACCGGGCGAGAGGAGCCCGGGGCAGTTCGGCCCGATCACGCTGCAGCCTTCGACCCTGGCATATGCGACCGCCTTCATCGTGTCATGCACCGGGATATGCTCGGTGATGCAGACGATCGTTCCAATACCGGCGTCTGCCTCTTCCATGATTGAATCAGCTGCCGCTCCGGCGGGGACGAAGATCACGGCTGCCCCGATGTCGTGGTCGCGCATCGCCTCTTTCACCGTGTTGTAGACCGGGACGCCGTGCACCTGCTGGCCGCCTTTTCCCGGCGTCACACCGGCCACGACACCCCTGCCGCCGACCTGCTGTGCGTACGCGTTCATCAGCCCGATGTGGAACTCGCCCTGCTTTCCCGTGGCGCCCTGCACAAGAATTCCGGTTTTTTTGTCCCCGTAGATCATCTCGCTACCCCGATTGCCTTTTTCACCACGAGGTCCATCGTGTCCAGCATCTCGTAACCTTTCTCGGAGAGCAGCCTTCTCCCCTCCGCCTCATTGGTGCCGGCGAGCCGGACGATCACTTTCTGGGGGATGCCTGCCGCGATAATGCCCCGGGCAACCTCATCGCACTTCGTGATCCCGCCAAGAAGGTTCACGACTATCACGTTCACTGATGGCAGGCTTGCAACGAGCCGGACCGCATGCATGACACGCTCGCTCTCCGCGCCACCCCCCACGTCGAGGAAGTTTGCCGCGTTGCCGCCATAGTACCCGATCAGGTCAAGCGTTGCCATCGTGAGCCCGGCACCATTCCCGATCACGCCGATATTCCCGCCAAGTTCAACATAGGAGAAACCATGCTTCTCTGCCTCGCGCTCGCGCTCGGAGAGGTCCCGGTTGACAAAAATCCCCTGCCGGGCGAGCGCGTTGTCGTCGACAATGATCTTGGCATCGGCAGCAAACACGCCCTGCGATGTGACGACCAGCGGGTTGATCTCGGCGAGCAGCGCGTCCTTTTCGCAAAAGACACGGTAGAGTTTGTTGATGATGGGGCCGACTTCTTTTACGGCCTTTCCTGCCAGCTCCCGGATCATGAATGGCGGGAGATCCCGCATGAGCGGCATGGCAACCGCTTTTCGGATCGCGTCGGGGTGCTCCTTTGCCATTGTCTCGATCTCCACGCCGCCCACATCGGAGAAGAGGATGAGCGGGGCTTTGGCGGCCCGGTCAATGGTGATCGAGAGATAGTATTCGTGAACGATCGCGAGCTTCTGTTCCACGAGGATCTCGCGTACAGGCAACCCCTTGATCTGTTTTTCAAACAGTTCACGTGCCATCGCTACCGCGGTATGCTTTTCTGCCGCAAGGATGCCCCCGGCTTTCCCCCTGCCGCCGACATCCACCTGCGCTTTGAGCACGATCGCATCGCCAATCTCGTTCAGGCGGGATGCAAGCTCATCGGCTGACCGCACAAGCACGCCTGCCGGCACCGGTATGCCGGATTCCTTAAGGACCTTCTTTGCCTCATACTCGCGCAGTTTCATGGCTTCCTGCTCCCTGCTGCGACCAGTTCAATCCCTCTCTTCATCGCCTTTACGTTGAGCGCCTCGGTCCCCTTTGGCACGGAGTCAAGGATCGCCTTCTCAAGCGCCGTTTCGGAAACGATTCCCGTTGCCGCAACGAGCGCCCCGAGCATCACGATGTTTGCCACGATGTCCCTGCCCAGTGTCTGTTTTGCCTCACGGGTTGCCGGGATCTCGTAGCACGTGCAGTCCGGGCGCGAGTGGACGAGGCTGCTGTCCAGCACCATCACCGCATTCTTTGGAGCTCCTGCGCCGTATCGCTCGAATCCCTCCTGCGACATGATGACATAGATGTCCGGCATGGTGACCTTCGGGTACAGGATCGGGTCGTCATCGATGATCACCGCACTCATGGACGCCCCGCCGCGGGCTTCCGGGCCGTACACCTGTGTCTGCACCGCATGCTTGTTGTCGTACATCACCGCTGCCCTGCCGAGGATAACCGCGGAGAGGACGATCCCCTGCCCGCCGAAACCTGAGAACCGAATCTCATGCCTCATACATGCACCCCCATCGCAGGGCGGTTGCGCCGCATGAGCTCGCCGACGACAAAGAGATCATCGGGAATCGTTTCGCCCTGCCCGATCATCCGCTCGCGCTTTGCCCGCAGGATCGCATGGGTCTTTAAGTACTCCACCTGGTCGGCGACCTGTTTGAACTTGTTCCGGCGCCCGAAGTTGGTCGGGCACTGGGTCATCGCCTCGATAAACGAGAAACCCGGCGTCTCCAGCCCGGCTTTCACCGCCTTTTCGAGTTCCTTCACATGGTATGAGGTCCAGCGTGCGACATAGTTGGCTCCCGCTGCAATCGCGAGCTCGCAGAGGTCGAACGGGGGTTCCGCAGACCCGTATGGCGTCGTGGTTGAGAGACATCCCATCGGTGTCGTCGGGCTCCCCTGCCCGCCGGTCATGCCGTAGATCTGGTTGTTCATGCAGACCACGGTGAGGTCGATATTGCGGCGGCAGGCATGGATGAAGTGGTTCCCCCCGATCGCTGCAAGGTCGCCGTCACCGGTGAAGACGACCACGTTAAGTGCGGGGTCTGCCAGCTTGACCCCGGTGGCAAATGCGAGAGCCCGCCCGTGAGTGGTATGGAGCGAGTCGGTGACAATGTAACCCGGCGCACGCGACGAGCAGCCGATGCCCGAGACAAACACGGTCTTTTCCTTCTCCCAGCCCATCAGGTCGACTGCTGACAGCGTGCAGTTGATGATCGTCCCGTTCCCGCAGCCGGCACAGTAGATGTGCGGGAGCCGGTCTGTGCGGAACCAGTCCTCAAACGTCATCGGTGAGCCCTCAGTGCGGCCACAAGTTCAAAAGGCGTGTGGAGATCGCCGCCCAGTTTTGGCAGGCTGATGACCGGCACCTTCACATGCCGCTCGATCTCGCGGGCGATCTGGCCCAGGTTCATCTCAGGGACCAAAAAGACCTTTGCATTCCTGAACTCTTTGAGCGGGTGCTCAGGGAACGGCCAGACCGTGCGCATCCGTAAAAAGCCGATATTGTCACCAGGGGCGTCATGGAGCACCTGCTGCACCGTACGCACCGGTGCACCGTACGCAACAAAGACCTGCTCTGCATCAGGGTTGACGATGTCGTAATCCGCGATCGCGGTGCGGGCATTCTCGATCTTGTCCACAAGCCGCCTGACCAGCGCCGCATGCACGTTCGGGTTCGTTGCGCAGGGATACCCCCGCTCATCATGGGTCAGCCCGGTGACATGCACCCCGTAGCCCTTCCCGAACGTGGCAAAACCGGGAACCAGATCTGCATCTGCCCGGAACGGCAGGACTCCTTTTTCCAGCTCGCGCCGGGGGGTCTGCCCGACCTTGTCCGGGACCGTGATCCGCTCCCGCATGTGCCCGACGATCTCATCTGCCATCAAAAAAACGGGAACCCGGTACCGGTCGGCAAGGTCGAACGCCCGTGCCGTGAGTTCGTACATTTCCTGCACCGTTGCCGGGCACAGTGCGATCACGGAGTAATCCCCGTGCGACCCGAACCGGCACTGCAGCATATCGCCCTGTGCTCCCATCGTCGGCTGTCCGGTTGACGGACCGCCCCGCTGGATGTTCACGATCACGCAGGGTGTCTCTGTCATCGCGGCATACCCGATGTTCTCCATCATGAGCGAGAAGCCCGGACCGCTTGTCGCGGTCATTGCCCGTGCACCGGTCCACGAGGCACCGATGATCGCCGCCATGCTCGCGATCTCGTCTTCCATCTGGACAAAGATCCCGTTCTTTTTCGGCAATTTTAGTGCCATATGTTCGGCGACTTCGGTCGAGGGCGTGATCGGGTAGCCACCGAAAAACCGGCACCCTGCGGCAAGCGCCCCCTCGGCACAGGCAGTGTTCCCCTGCCAGAACTCAAGTCTTTTCAATATTCGATCGCCACCTTCTTTGGTTCATACGGCTGCTCCTCGACCCAGTGGATTGCCTGGTCAGGGCAGGTGAGCTCGCAGACACCGCACAACCTCCTCCCGTACAGGTGCTGGAGCCGGCAGTTTGCGCAGCGCTCGGGGCGGTCGAGCTCCGGCACCACAATCCCGCGACGGTTGGGTTGTTTCCCTTCCAAAAAGATCTTGTACGGGCACACCGTTGTACAGAGGTTGCAGCCCTTGCACCGGGTCTCGTCGATGGCGAGTTTCATCTGATGCGTCCTACCGTAGTATGTGCATGCCCTGATGAGAAAAAACCTGCTTATTGCATGGTACCTGGAATCAGCCCTGTACCTTTTTGTACCGCCCGAATGCTTTGTCCGCCCGGACACGTACTGATTCAAAGATATCGTTGCCCTGCGCATCGATCCCCACCACTAGGGGAAGATGGTCAAGTTCGATGACCCAGACCGCCTCCGCCATGCCGAGGTCCTCAAAAAAGACTCCCCGCAGCATCATGCGGGAAGCGGCAAGCGCAGCACACCCGCCGGTGAGCGCAAGGTATACGCCCCGGCCATTCAGCTGGTCACGCACCTCGCGCCCCATACCCCCTTTGCCGACCAGTACACGGACCCCTGCATCGAGCAGGAATGCCGAGAGGGTGTTCATCCGTGCCGATGTGGTCGGTCCGGCGGCGATGATCCGGTTGTCGTGGACAACCGGGCCGCAGTGAAAGATCACCGCCCCGTGTGGATTGAACGGGATCCCTTCCTTCTTCATCCGCAGGTGCGCCTGGTCGCGTGCGGTATAGACAATCCCGGAGAGTTCGACATGGTCGCCGGCATGCAGGGAGAGCACCTCGTCACCGAGCGGGGTTCTGAGCTGGAATGGTTTTTTATTCACCATACCACATCCCTTATCGCATGACGGTCCGCCCAGCACTGGACATTCACCGCGACCGGGAGGGATGCCGTGTGGCACGCGGCAGTCCTGACCTTCACCGCGAGCGCAGTTGTATCCCCGCCCAGTCCCATCGGGCCGATCCCGAGCCGGTTCACCGCAGTGCAGATCTCCTGCTCGAACTCTGTCATCTCATCGACAGGGAGCAGGAGCGCCTCTTTCGCGAGCGCGGCCACGCCATCGAATGTACTGCCGATCCCGACCCCGAGAACGACCGGCGGGCAGGATTTTCCCCCGGCATGCAGCATGGTCTCGACAACAAATCCTTCGATCCCGTACTGGTGCGAAGGGGGGAGCATCGCGATACGGGAGACGTTCTCAGCGCCGGCACCTTTTGGCAATACCGTCACAGTAAATTTTTTCCCAGGCCTGACATGAACCACCGGCATGTCTGGTCCTGTGTTGTCGCCGGTATTGTGCCGGGTGAGCGGGTCAACGACATTGGGTCGCAGCGGGATAGTTTTGGTGGCTGCACGCACGCCGGTTGCCACCGCTTCATAGATCCCGGTAGTGAGCGGGACATCGGGAGGGAGTGTGAGGTACACCACCGGCACACCGGTGTCCTGGCAGAGCGGTACTTCAAGCTTTTCAGCAAGGGCGATGTTTTTTACGATGTTGGCAAACTCGCCCTGTGCCACCGGGTTTGTCTCTTTATCTGCTGCACGCTCAATCGCACGCTTCACATCGGGAGGCAGGTAAATTACCGCCTCACGAAGTGCATCGGAAGTTGCCTGACTCAGTGCTTTGAGGATTGCAGATCTGCCGGAGGCGCCCATCAACAGTAGTGAGAAAAGAGCAGACATAATCATTTGGATGGCCGGTTGTTCCCGACAAAAAAAATACTTCGTCCCGTGCATGACGGGGGATTGAAAAAATCCTTCAGCGGAGTCAGATAAAACAGATAAAAAGAGCAAAAAAAGTCCGGAAGAAAGATTATTTCTTCTCTTTCCCGCCTTTTGCCGGCCTGCCGCCCTTTGCCGGCTCTTCAGCAGCTTTCGCCGCGGGAGCTGCCGGTGCCTTCTTCTCCTCGGCACCCTTTGCAGGTTCCCTGCCCTTTGCCGGCCTGCCGCCCTTGTGCTCTTCAGCACCCTTTGCGGCTTCCTTCTCCTTGGGTTCCTCGACGACTGCGGCAACCGGTGCCGCGACAACCTTCTCTTCTGCAAACTTTGGCGCGACAATTCTCCCGCTCACCTTGATCGTCGAGATCTTCAGGTGAGAAGGGGAGGGGAGCTTGTGCCCGCCGTGGCGGAGTGCGTCCTTCACCTTTTCGAGGTACGTAGGGGTCGAAAAGACGGTAAAGATGCGCTGGCCTGAGGCGACCCGTGCGGCAGTCCCGACCGCCTTCCCGAATGCAAGGCGCATCCCTTCCGATACACGGTCTGCACCGGCACCCGTCGCCTGCTTGTTCTCGCGCAGGACGTGGTGGGGGTAGACACGGACCTTGAAGTGGAAATTCGCCCTGCCCACATCCTTCATCAGCCTGCGGTTGACGCTGATGCGTCCGGACTCAAGCGCGGAATGGCGGATCTGGCACGCCTCTTCGATGACCAGATCAACCTGCGTCGGAAACTCCTGCGTGAGGTTTCCCATCTCGAACTGTACGATCTTGCTTCCCGGAACCCCGCCCATGTATTCTCGGCGCGTATACGCCTTCTTTGAGATGTTCCTGTACATCTTTCCCGGTTTTCTTACCATTGCATCCCACTCCGTTTTAAACAGCGTCAAAGGGCATAAAAATCCAGAAAGGAATCAGAGATTCATGCCATACCATATCGTAAACTGCTTTAATAAAATGGGGATGTGGCGTATTAAACCTTACGAGAGTGAACATTTCGGCTGGTTGATCAGGTCAAGCACATGGCGCCTGAACTTTGCAAACTCAATGCTTGTCCGGTCTCTCGGGCGGGGCAGGTCGATGAGGATGGTCTCGCATATCATGCCGGGCCGGGGTGTTAATACAATGATGCGATCGGCAAGAAAGACCGCTTCGTCCACGCTGTGAGTGACAAACAGGACCGTCTTTTTTGTCTTGCCCCAGATGTCGAGGAGGTCGTACTGGAGCTTGTTTCTGGTCTGGGCGTCAAGAGCCCCGAAGGGCTCGTCCATCAGAAGCACTTTCGGATCAATGGCAAGCGCCCGCACCACGGCGACACGCTGGCGCATGCCGCCCGAGAGCTCGTACGGGTAGCTGGTCCCGAATTCCGCAAGCCCGGTCAGCTCCAGATATTTCTGGACAATTGCAGCCCGCTGTTCCTTTGGGACGCCCTGCAGCTCGAGACCGAATGCGATGTTCTCGTTGACCGTGCGCCAGGGATAGAGCGAATAGTCCTGGAAGATCATGCCGAGCTTCCTGTTGGGACTGTCAATTACTGTCCCGTCGATGACCACCCTGCCGGATGTCGGGTGATCGAGCCCGGCGATGATGCGCAGGAGCGTTGTCTTCCCGCACCCGCTCGGACCGAGAATGCAGATGAACTCCTCATCCCTGACATCAATACTGATATTGAGAAGGGCTTCCACGTTCTCCTTGCCGTTCTTGACAAACTGTTTCGACAGGTGTTCGATGGTCAGTGTCATCGCTCAAGCTCCCTCCACGAAAACGAGCGCCGGTCAACGGCTTTGAAAAGGTAGTCAAACCCGATACCGATAAGCCCGATCACGATCATCCCTGCAATGATCACCTGCACCTGCCCCCAGTTGTAGGAGGACATGATCAGGTACCCGAGCCCGGAGTTGGTGCCCGGCATCATCTCCGCCGCAACCACGCACATCCAGGCAATACCGAACCCGACCCGCAGCCCGGTCCAGATCGTAGGTGCTGCCCCGGGAACGATCACCTTGAGCATTACCTCGCGGCGGGTTGCGCCAAGGAGCTCCGCCGACTCGATCCAGTTGCGCTTTACGCTTTTTACGCCGTCAAGGGTATTGAGAAGGATCGGGAAGAACGCACCGATTGCGATGATGAAGATCATCGATGCCAGCCCGATCTTGAACCATGCGAGGGCAAGCGGCACCCATGCAAGGGGCGGGATGGGGCGGAGGAGCTGCATCGTGGAATCAAAAAAATCATTCATAGAATCGGACCGTGCCATGCCGATCCCCAGCGGTATTGCGAGCCCCGCAGCGATCAAAAAGCCGAGAATGACCCGTTCAAGGCTGGTAAAAGCATTCGTGATCAGGTTGCCATACCCGAGGATGTCAGCAGTCGGTGAGAGAAGGACTGCAAAAACCGATTCAAGCTTCGGGAGAATGAACTCGTTATTGAGGAGGATCGCAATCATCTCCCACCCGATGATAATTAAGAGCGGCAGGATCACTTTCAGTAGCGTGTGGGGGTGCAGGAGCCCCTCGTCACTTCCGCCCCGTTTCGTAAAACCCATTTGTGTACCGGTTGCGCTGAAAAAGGATTAACTTTTTTTCATTTCTGCAGACTGTAGGGATAAATCACTCCTTGGGCAGAAATTGCCTCTTATGAGGCTTCTTTGATCGTAATGCCGCTGTCCTTGAGTGCAAACTTGAGCATTACATCCTGGATGGAGCCTTTGCCCGGGTTTGCCATCACGAGGGGTTTGCCTTCGGCAGATCTCTGTTGCGCCCACGCGATAAAGGACTTCCAGTCGGTGACCGGGGCACCTAGACCAATGACAACCCCGGAGCCCTCCGTGTTGAGCGGGTGAAGGATCCTGATGGGAATACCCTTGTCAATCGCAGCAAGTTCCGGTGGTGTCCCGATATATCCCATCTGGACGGTATCTGTTGCCGCCATCTGGGTGACCTGCGGGCCCGCATCGCCTCCGATCAGCCTGACCTCGGCAACATTCTGCCCGTTGACCACAAGGTCGCAGATCTCGGGTTTGGACTGGGTCTTGTCTCTGGGCACAAGTGCCACGCCATAGGTATCACTGAAGTACTGGTACTTCTTAACTGCAACGATAAGGGATGCCGAGTGCATATCCCCGTTGAGGTACCCGATCGCAAACGGTTTATCCAGCTTGGCAGGTGTTACGATTTTTTTGTCGTCAACCATCTTCCGTGCTGTATGGTACGGTCCGAAGTTGAAGATCATCGCAGTCCGTTGTTCGGGTGTCGCATTCCTGATATTTGCGGTGATATACCCGAGATCGATCTGGGCGCTCACGAATTTGGTGGTACCGTTGATCCACGAGGGAGAGGGGTCGGTGGTGTATTTGACGGTGGGCAGGGCTGAGTGAACGACTGCGATTGAAGATACCGTTACATTTCCATAGGTCAGGTTCCCTTTCCCCGCGATCCAGTCAGCAACAAGATCGCCCGATTCATCCTGG
>Ga0315277_10013737_pt1 | contig 10085 bp, 9 predicted proteins | sample YL17G05_15_MG_FD_203695 | JGI IMG/M metagenome (GOLD analysis project Ga0315277, IMG submission 203695) | Sediment microbial communities from Yellowstone Lake, YNP, Wyoming, USA - YL17G05_15 | ecosystem: Environmental > Aquatic > Freshwater > Lake > Sediment | place: USA: Wyoming | collected...
ACGGGGCGCAGAACCTTTCGGCTCCGGGTCCGCAGGCCAGCTTGGCGAGACGGTCGTAGGGGCCCCGATGGAGTGCATCGGGACCCCTACTCCACTCCGGCGCTTGGTGTGACGCGATTGCGTGCCAATGGCACGTCGAGCAGACTCTGTCTCGGCCCCGCTCTGAGCGGGGCTCGGTGCCGCAATTAGCGGTGAGGCTGACTGTTCTCCAAATGAAGGAGCTTTTCCTCACGGGGTTCCAGGCTCCAGTAGGTATCCAGGAACTTCCTGATGACAACACCCATCAGCAGGAGTGATCCCACCGGCACGCTGTAATCCATTCCCATGGCCCCCGTAGACAGAAAGATCAAACAGGCAAGCCCCACAATTCCTTGGAACACCACAAGCCTTCCACTCCCTCTCGAACGTGACCCATTCTCCCTTAGCTCGCGGGAGGTGGCAATAGTACGGAGGTACTGGATCGTATGATGCTCCGACCCTGTCTAAATGCATTGAATTGAGGGTGGGTAAGCCGCGCTCGGAAATGCGTGCACTTGATAACCTCTCGGCTGGACGGGCCAAAAGGGAATCGCTTGGCCCAGTGAGTGTCAGCTGCCGACTCGACCCGTGGCATAATCGCGCCTTTGTCATAGAGGAGGTCGATGCGATGGCTGAGTCGAGACCGTTGGCAGCGGTGACAGGTGCGTCGGCTGGGATAGGGGCCGTGTACGCCCGCCGCTTGGCCGCGGACGGCTATGACCTCGTGCTGGTGGCGCGACGGCGGGAACGTCTGGAGGAACTGGCGGCGGAGTTGAGGGGTAAACACGGCGTCGCTGTCGAAGCACTGCCGGCCGACCTCATTCGGGAGGATGGTCTCAAGGTCGTGGAAGATCGCATCGTGCGCGCGGAGAATCTTGAGTTCTTGATCAACAACGCCGGCTTCGGAACGAAAGGGCGATTCTCGGAAGGTCCGGTGGAAAGCCAGGACGCGATGCATCGCCTGCACGTCATGGCCACGATGCGGCTGAGCCACGCGGCATTGCGCAAGATGACGGCGCGGGGGAAGAGGGCGCGCTGGTGAATGTCTCCTCCGTGGCTGCCTTCATCTGCCGGCCGGGAAACACCAGCTACTACGCCACCAAGGCCTGGATGAACTGCTTTACCGAAGGCCTGTGCCTGGAATTGAAAGCCGCGCGCTCGCCGGTGCGCGTGCAGGCGCTTTGCCCGGGGTTTACCGTGACGGAGTTTCACGATGTGATGGGCTTCGATCGCAAGCAGGTTCCGGCAAGCTGGTGGATGTCGGCGGAGGAAGTCGTCGAAGCGTCGCTGCGAGGACTCAGGCGCGGGGACCTGATCGTCGTGCCGGGGTGGCGCTACAAACTGATCGTTTGGCTGCTTCGCCTGACGCCGCACTCATTAATGCACGCCGCATCTCTGCTGCGCCCGTCGAAAATGGAACGAGGGTAGAGACGACCCGAAGGGTAGGAGCCAGAAGTCAGAGGAGCAAAAATCGGATAACCGAAAGCGAAAAACGAAAAACTGATGGCTAACAGCCAGCAGCTTTCGATTGCATTTCGCTGTCGGCCGCGCTATTGTTCCGCCTCGCGCAAGAGCGCAAATCTACACAAAACAACTGAGGGGGGAAACTATGCCGAAGTATCTCATTCAGGCGTCGTATACGGCCGAAGGCACGAAGGGGTTGCTGGCGGAGGGCGGCTCCAAACGTCGCGATGCTGCTGCGAAGGCGATCAAAGCTGCGGGTGGGAAAGTGGAGGCGTTCTACTTTGCCTTTGGGAAGTACGATGCCTGCGTCATCGTCGACCTGCCGGACAACGTGAGCGCGGCCGCGGCGTCACTGGCCATCAACGCCAGCGGAGTGGTCAGCACGAGTACTACGGTGCTGCTCACACCCGACGAATTGGACAGCGCCGTGAAGAAGAGCGTCCCGTATCGCGCCCCGGGCCAGTAAGTGGCCTGAGAGTGGTGCCAGGGAATGCGACGCTTCTACCAGAAGACTCCGGCGTGTCGGCGAACGCGCCGGCCGTGGCTGGCGAGCGCGGCGAATTCTTCCGGGCGGGGAGCGCGCCAGTCGTCAAGCAGTTGCAGGTTCTCTTCCAACTGCTCGCGATTGGCGGGTGCCATCAGGACAACGCTCACCGCAGGGTGCGCCAGCGCGAAGCGGTGCCACTCGCGCGCGTGGGGAGGCATGAACCCTTTGGGGTCACCCGGCGTGCGTTTCTTCAAGGCGCCCCAGCGCTGCGCGGTGTATGTAACGACCGGAATGCGCAGCCGCTCCGCCACCGGAAACACGTCCTGTTCAGCGCCGCGGTGCGCGGCGTTGTAACGGATCATCAGCAGATCGAGCTTGCCGCTTTCGGCCCAGCGCGCGGCAAGCTTCCTCTGGTGTGAGGTCAAACCGATCAAGCGGACCCGGCCATTGCCGCGCGCCTCTTCTAGAGCTTCCATCGCGCCGCCAGGCTGGACGATCTCCTTCCACTCGCTCTCTTCTTCCACGTAATAAAGCGTCACGACGTCCAGGGTGTCGGTCCCGAGCAGGCCGAGTGATTTTTCGATTTGCTGCCGCATGCCACGCGCCGAGCACGCGCCGAGTTGCACGGCGAGCATGACTTGTCGCCGGTCGATCAGCCGGTCGCGTACCGCGCCCGCGATGCCGTTGTCGTAGCCGCACCAGTTCAGGAAGTTCACGCCGCGCCGAACGGCGCAGGCGACGTCTTCAGCGCGCAAGTGCGTGTTGCCCCTTGTCGCCAGCCCCAGACGTAGTGCGGGCCGGCACCCATGACCTAAATCCACCCAGCGCGGGAACTCTCCAGCGATTGCGGTCGCCGCTTCCTCAGGCTGTGATTTCATCAGATGCCCCGCTGAACCATTCTATGCGAAGCCTGATCCAGTGTGTGTATTGGAGAATCACTCAGGTGGCTTCACGGAGCGCCACGCCGGAATGCGAATCTGACACGCTTGCGATTTGCGAGGGATTGTTGTTCAATCGCGGGCAGTCCGGACGTGGGAGTTCATTCATCTCGCCGACAGGAGGCCCCATGGCCCAGTGGTTTTTCGAGCCCGGACATACGGCCGCCGAGTTCTGTGCGCGGCACATGATGGTCACCTATGTTCGCGGGCACTTCAAGAACGTGCAAGGGAGACTCACGTTCGACCCCAAGAATCCGCGCGCCTCGAGCGTCGAAGTCCGGATTGACGCCAAATCCCTCTGGACCGGCGAGCCCGATCGCGACGCGCACCTGCGCAGCCCGGACTTCCTCGACGCCGAAGATCATCCGGAGATCACGTTCCGGGGCGACAAGGTGGAAATTGTCGGCGACCACGATTACATCCTCACCGGAGAATTGACCATTCGCGGCGTGACGCGCACCGTCCCGCTCAAGGTTCGCTACCTCGGGCAGTGGCAGACACCTTGGTGGGAGGGAAACGTGGACAAAGGGCCGAAAACCCGCGCGGGATTTTTCGCCGCAGCCGCCATCAATCGCCACGACTTCGGTGTGAGTTGGAACAGCACGCTCGACAAAGGCGGCGTGGTGGTTGGGAACACGGTGGAGATCACCATCGACGCCGAAGCCGTTCTGGAAAAGCCGTAGCAGGCAGGGCAGAGGTGTCTTGTAACTCTGCGGCTTTTCTTCCTAAAACCCGGCTCTTTCGGCCGCCGGAATCCTCACCCGCGTATTCCTCACCCCTAACGGCCAAAGCGGCCGACGAGCTGGGTCTCGGCGAGGATATGCCCCTTCATGGCCTTTTCAACTTCAGCTTTGGTCGCGCCCGACTTCAGACCGAGTTTGCCATCCAGCGCATAGAGCTTGAAGTGGTAGTTGTGCACTGGCCCCGGCGGTGGGCACGGACCTTCGTAGCCGATCTTGGGTTCGCCGTTAACGCCCTGGCGTGCGCCGTTCGCGAGTTCATTCGTCTTGGGCAGATTCTCGGGGAGGCTCCGCGCGTCGGCCGGCACGTCGAAGAGCACCCAGTGTACCCAAGTGGTGGGCCGTGCATCGGGATCGTCCATGATAAGAGAAAAGCTTTTCGTTCCAGCCGGAGGATCGCTCCAGGCGAGCGGCGGTGTGACCTCCGCGCCGTCGCAGGAGTACTTCTTGGGGATCACGCCATCCGGCTGAAACGCGCTCGAAGTCACTTTCAACGTTGCCGGGGGCTCTCCGGCCACAGCAGGGATTACATTCTGTGACAACGCAGCTGCGGTAAGCGCGAGCAGCGCCAAGGCGGCTTTGTGAAGGGCATACGACATGGCTCAAATCCTCCCAGGTCGTATACTACTCGTGAACTGAAGAGCTTCGCAAGTTGCTGCCGCCTGCTATTGGTCCCCTGGTTTGTGGCCTGAGGACCATCCAGCTGATTGGGATTAGAGCATTAAGCCCCTTGCGAGGTTATAGTCGAGCGCAACGGCTGGACTCGATGTCGTAAGAACCTAACCCCGGATCGGTAAAGGAATTGCTCTGGTACAAGCACCTGAGGACGCCTACCATAGAAGGGTGAGCGGAGCCCCAGTCATTTTGTCTTTTTGGCATTCATCCTATCATCCAGGAGCATCTTTTCATGAAGCCATCCAAACCTCTCAAGGTCGAGGCAGCACACGACATTTTGCGCGGCCGCCAGCATCCACTCGACGTCTTCTTCGCGCCCGAGCGCGTTGCGGTGATTGGCGCCACTGAGAATCCCGGCAGCGTCGGACGCACGCTTTTCTGGAACTTGATCAGTAACCCGTTTGGCGGCGTGGTCTTCCCGGTCAATCCCAAGCGGAGCCACGTGCTGGGCGTAAAGGCCTATCCCAATATTCGCGCCATCCCGGAGCAGATCGACCTCGCCGTGATTGTTACCCCTGCGGTTTCGGTACCCAAAGTGGTTCGCGACTGCGTCGACGTGAAAGTCAAGGCAGCCATCGTCATCTCGGCCGGCTTCAAGGAGCTGGGGCCGGAAGGTGCCAGACTGGAGCAGGAAACCCTGGCCGAAGCGCGGCGCGGGAAAATCCGCATCATAGGGCCGAATTGTCTGGGCGTAATGAGTCCGACCACCGGACTCAATGCCACTTTCGCGGCGGGCATGGCGCGGCCCGGGAACATCGGATTCATCAGTCAAAGTGGCGCGCTCTGCACGGCGGTGCTCGACTGGAGCTTGCGCGAAATGGTGGGCTTCAGCGCGTTCATCTCGATCGGCGCGATGGCCGATGTGGGCTGGGGCGACCTGATTGACTACCTCGGTGATGACCCACGCACGCGCAGCATCATCCTCTACATGGAATCCATTGGCGACGCGCGCGGGTTCCTTTCCGCCGCTCGTGACGTGGCGCTCTCGAAACCGATTATCGTCATCAAAGCGGGTCGCAGCGAAGCGGCGGCGAAAGCGGCTGCTTCCCACACCGGCACGCTCGCGGGCAGCGATGAAGTTCTGGCCGCGGCCTTCCGCCGTTGCGGCGTGCTGCGCGTCCAGACGATGGGCCAACTCTTCTACGTGGCGGAGGTGCTGGGCAAGCAGCCTCGTCCCAAGGGGCCGCGCCTGGCTATTCTGACCAACGCCGGCGGGCCGGGCGTGCTCGCGACGGATACTCTAATCGGCGTGGGAGGGGAACTCGCGGAACTGGCGCCCGAGACCATGGAGGCGCTGAACGGAATTCTTCCCCGCGAGTGGAGCCACAACAATCCTATCGATATCCTCGGAGATGCCACACCGGAGCGTTATGCCAAGGCGGTAGGAATCGTCTCGAAGGACCCTAACACTGACGGCCTGCTTACCATCCTCACGCCGCAGGCGATGACCGATCCTACTCAGATTGCCGAGCAACTGAAGCCTTTCGCCAAGTTGGACGGCAAGCCGATCCTCGCGAGCTGGATGGGCGGCACAGGGGTGGCCGCGGGCGAGCAGATCCTGAACCGCGCCGGGATCCCCACTTTCGCCTACCCCGACACTGCGGCGCGGATTTTCCATTACATGTGGCGGTACACCTACAACCTGCGCGGGCTCTACGAGACTCCGGCGATGCCGACCGACTTCGAACAGACAGCCGCCAGCCGTATCGAGGCGGCCAGGACCATCGAAGAGGCCCGCAAAGCCGGACGAACGATCCTCACGGAAGTGGAGTCCAAACAACTCCTCGCCGCTTATGGAATTCCGACCGTCGACACGCAAATCGCCAAGAGCGCCGATGAGGCCGCGACGCTCGCCAAGAAGATCGGTTACCCCGTGGTGCTCAAACTGTATTCCGAGACCATCACGCACAAGACCGACGTGGGCGGCGTGAAGCTCAACCTGGCGGACGCCGAGGCCGTGCGCAAGGCTTACCGCGGCATCGAGGCTTCCGTCACGGAGAAGGCGGGCGCGCAGCACTTCCAGGGCGTGACCGTGCAACCGATGATCAAACTCGACGGCTACGAGATCATCCTCGGCAGCAGCCTCGACGTGCAGTTTGGCCCCGTGCTGCTGTTTGGCACGGGCGGGCAGCTCGTGGAAGTCTTCAAGGATCGCGCGCTCGCTCTGCCGCCGCTCAACACGACGCTGGCGCGGCGCATGATGGAGCAAACCAAAATCTACACGGCACTCAAGGGCGTGCGCGGGCGCAAGGCCGTGGACCTCGCCGCACTCGAGCAGATCCTGGTGCGCTTCAGCCACCTCGTGGTCGAGCAGCGCTGGGTCAAGGAAATCGATATCAATCCCCTGCTCGCTTCTGAAGACCGCCTGATCGCGCTCGACGCGCGCGTCGTCCTCCACGGCCCGGAGGTCACTGAGGCGATGCTGCCCAAGCTGGCGGTGCGACCTTATCCTACGCAATACGTCGCGCCCTGGACGATGAAGGACGGCGCCGAAGTCATGATCCGGCCCATCATGCCGGAGGACGAGCCGATGCTGGTCAAGTTCCACGAGACACTCTCCGAGCAGAGCGTCTACATGCGCTACTTCCACATGATCGCGCTCAGCCAGCGCATCGCGCACGAGCGGCTGACGCGCATCTGCTACGTGGACTACGACCGGGAAATCGCTCTGGTGGCCGAGCAGAAGAATCCGGCGAGCGGCGAGCATGAGCTGCTGGGCGTTGGCCGCCTGACCAAACAACCCGGTACCGAGGAGGCGCAGTTCGCGATCCTGGTCTCGGACCCTGTTCAGAGCCGCGGGCTCGGCAGTGAATTGCTCCGCCGCCTGATCGATATCGGACGCAAGGAGAAGGTGCGGCGCATCACCGCCGAAATCCTCACCGATAACTACCCCATGCAGAAGGTCTGCGAGCGGCTGGGCTTCCGCCTGGAGCGCGACGCGGAAGAAGGCGTCGTCAAAGCGCAAATCGAGCTGTAGCGGCGGCCCGGTGGGCCGTCTGGGAAAAGCGAAACCAAAAGGCAAAGAGCAAAAGGCAAAAGGCAGAAGAGGAGCGCGGCCACGCGCTTTGAGCTTGCTGACGGCTGACGGCTGAAAGCTGACAGCTGACGTCTGACAACTGACGCGCCACCTTAGCTGCTATAATCATCCGCTCAGGTATCCCAACGAGTCGGAAGAAGACATTCATGTTCAAAACCATCGAGTGGACGGACGACGGCGTGCGGATGATTGACCAGCTCAAGCTGCCCACCGAGGAGCGCTACGTCACCTGCCGCACGTATCAGGAAGTGGCGGAGGCGATTCGCTCGATGGTAATTCGCGGCGCGCCGGCCATCGGCGTGGCGGCGGCAATGGGCGTGGCGCTGGGTATCAAGAATTCCGGAGGAAGAACGATTCCCGAACTCCGCGCGGATTTCGAAAAAATCGCGGAAACAATCGGCAAGACGCGCCCCACGGCGATAAACCTTTTCTGGGCAATTGAGAGAATGCGCTCCGCCTTCAAGAATTCCCTCTCGTGCCACACGACCGACGAGCAGAGCATCGCCTTCACGAAGGCTTGCCTGGAGGACGAAGCCAAACGGATCCTGGCTGAAGACATCGCCATCAACGAAGCGATGGGCAAACATGGCGCGGCGCTCATGCCGGATTCAGGGACCGTGCTCACGCACTGCAATGCGGGAGCGCTGGCGACAGGCGGCTACGGGACGGCGCTGGGGGTGATTCGCGCCGCGGTCGCGGCAGGGAAGAAGATCAACGTGTTCGCCGACGAGACGCGACCGTTTCTCCAAGGGGCGCGGCTCACGGCTTGGGAACTCGCGAAGGATGGAATCCCCGTCACACTCATCACCGATAACATGGCCGGACACTTCATGAAGGCCGGCGAGATCAAAGCCGCCATAGTCGGCGCGGACCGCATCGCGGCAAACGGCGACGTGGCGAACAAGATCGGCACGTATTCCGTGGCCGTGCTGGCGAAAGAGAATCAGATTCCGTTTTACGTCGCTGCGCCACTTTCGACGATCGACATGAGCCTCGCCGCCGGCGATCAGATTCCGATAGAGGAGCGGTCTCCCTCCGAAGTCACCCACTGGGCGGGAGTGGCCACCGCTCCGGAGAAAGTCTCCGCGCGCCATCCGGCTTTTGACGTCACGCCCCACCGCTACGTCACCGCCATCATCACCGAGCGCGGCATCGCGCGCGCGCCATACACCGAAAGCCTCAAGGCACTGTTCGCGTAGCATCGGCATTCAGATCCGCAGGCTCGCCCGCCGGGGATACTGTGGGATTTCGGGCGCCGCACCTTGGATGGCTTCGATGGGCAGTCCCGAATTGGCGCTTGTGTCGGGCCTGCGCTGTGCCAAAATCCTTCTTCGTTGTCTGCTCAGAATCAAGCGAGCCACGCGAGCCACCGAACATGCAGAACACAGGATTGCGTTCACAAGTCTGGAATCCCACGGTCGTGAAGCGCCTCGCGCAAGAACTCGCCCGTCTGGCAGCGAAGGAACTGATGCGCACGGGCGGGCCGGTGCGCGCTCCTGATTGCCTGGCGAAGATCAAGTCGCTGCTCGGTCGCCGGGCCACTCCAGAGAAGATTCCCTCCCTCGTCGAGGAGGTTGTCCAAGCGAGCCTGCACCTCTGCCATCCGCGCTTTGCGGCGCAGCAGGTCGCGGCGCCGGTGCCCGTGGCGGCGCTGGTGGAATCGGTGGTGGCTGCGCTCAACAACAGCCTGGCGGTCTGGGAGATGTCGCCGGCGGCGACGGCAATCGACCGGGACCTCATCGACCGCTTCAAGCGCTTATTTGGTTACCCTCACCAGGCTGAGGGGTCGATGGTTTACGGCGGCGGTTTCGCCAATCTCACGGCGCTCCTGGCCGCGCGTGCCAAGCTGGCGCCGCAGGCGTGGAACCGGGGCGGGGCGCGGATTGCCGTTTTGGCGGGGGCGCAAACCCACTACTCGGTGACCCGGGCCGCGGGCATCATGGGCCTGGGAAGCGATTCGGTCTTTTCGATTCCTTTGGACCGGCTCTACCGCACGGACGCGCGCGAAGCGCCCGCGGTGTTTCGCGCCGCCCGCCGCGCCGGTTTTCGCAAGTTCGTTCTGGTGGCGACCTGCGGCTCGACGCCAACGGGAAGCTGCGACGACCTGGTCGCCTTGAGCAGAGTCGCGCGCCGTGAGGGCGCTTGGCTGCACGTCGATGGCGCGCACGGAGGAGCCTTCGCTTTCAGCCGGCGCTACCGCAGCTTGCTGCGCGGCATCGAGCGCGCCGACTCGATTGCGTTCGATCCTCACAAGATGTTGTTTATGCCGCTCACGGCGGGAGCGGTGCTCGTCCGCGACGGCAGGAATCTGCGCCGTGCGTTCGAGCAGCACGCGCCGTATCTGTTCAGCGGCGGGACACGGGAGTTCCCGGATATTGGGCAATTCACCATCGCGTGCTCGCAACGCTTCGACGCCCTCAAAACTTGGCTGACGTGGAAAGCCTACTCGAACGCCCTGTGGGATGAGTTGATCGCCGGCGTTTGCGAAGTGGCGCGCGCCGCGTATGAATACTGCGCGCGGTCGAGGGTTCTTGAGCCGGTGCATGAACCGCAACTGAACATCCTCTGTTTCCGGTTGCGGCAAAGGCCGCGTTCGGGCGCCGCTTCGGACCGGCTCCATTGGCAAATCAAGGAGGCCGTCAACGCCAGCGGGCGCGCCTATATCAGCTCGACCGTGCTCGACGGCCGCCGGGTTTTCCGAATCGTGGTGATGAATCCGCGGACGA
>Ga0315277_10013738_pt1 | contig 10085 bp, 9 predicted proteins | sample YL17G05_15_MG_FD_203695 | JGI IMG/M metagenome (GOLD analysis project Ga0315277, IMG submission 203695) | Sediment microbial communities from Yellowstone Lake, YNP, Wyoming, USA - YL17G05_15 | ecosystem: Environmental > Aquatic > Freshwater > Lake > Sediment | place: USA: Wyoming | collected...
TTCGCTGCCGTCGGCAGGCTCCACGGTAATGGCCATGCCGCCGAGAGCCCCACCCAGGGCCCCCCGCACCAGCAGCCGCGCCGAGCCGTCGGCCTGGGGCCTGAAGATGCCAGCACTCACCGGGGTACCCTCCGCTCCCAGCACCCAGAGCTGGTAGGCGCGATCCTCGGAGAGCTGGGGCAGGTTGACCAGGAACAAAACGCCCAGGTTCTCCTCCGCGCTCCAGAGGTAGCTACCCCTGGCCGGGCTGGCCGGCACGGTACCGACTAGGTCCTCACGACCCTGGCCGCCCAGGGCCACCACCCTCATGGCCTGGTCCTGCTCCTGGATCAGACTCTGGAGGTTCTCCTGGCGGAAGGCGGCGTCAGTGAGCGCCTTCTGGAGGACATCCACGGTCTCGCCGCGCCGCTCCAGTTCGTCATAGAGGACGGCGAAGCGGTCGCTGTCCGTCTTCAAGCCGTTGACCTGCGTCTGGAGGAACCCTCCCCACGTGAGCGCGCCCAGCGAGATGACAGCGAGCATGGCGGCGGCGGTGGCCCAGCTTGGGCGCGGTGCCAGGAACCAACGCAGCGCCGACCGCGGCACCACATGCTGCCGCAGCCGGAGTCGGAGGGCCGGACTGGCCCGGCGCAGGGGTGCCGCCAGGGCCAGAAGAGCAGTTGTCTCCACCGCCTGCTGGTGCAGGAGCCGGCAGTTGGGGCAGCTTGACAGGTGCTTCTCCACCCGCCGGGCTTCGGGCTTCTCCAGGGCGCCCAAGCTATGGGCGTCCAGCAGTTCCTGAGCTTCCTCGCAGTTCATCTTCACCTTCACGTCTGGGCCGCATGTCGGCCAGAGCTCCCCGCATCTTCTGCATGCCCAGCCGAATGCGGGTCTTTACCGTGCCCAACGGCTCGCCCAGGGTTCGCGCTATCTCCTGCTGCGTGAGGCCCCTGTAGTAAGCCAGCTCGATGGCCGAGCGCTGCTCCGGAGGCAGGCCAACCAGAGCGCGACGAACGGTGGAGCGCTCATCGGCCAGGAGAGCAGCCAGGGCGGGATCATCGGCCTCGTCGCCCTGGGGGCCATCGCCGTCCAGGGGTGAGGACCCCACCTCGAAGCGCTGGCGGCGGCCGCGGCTGCGTCGCTCGTCGATGGCGCGATTACGGGCCACGCTCAGCAGCCAGGTCAGGAAACGACCGCGGGCGGTGTCGTAATGGTCTGGCTTCCGCCATACCCGCAGGAAAACGTCCTGAACCACGTCCTCTGCTGCCTGCACGTCCCCCAGAATCCTCAGTGATAGGGAATAGACTAGATTCCCGTAGCGGCCGTAGAGCGCCTCAAAGGCATCCGTGTCTTGACGAGAGAGCTGCGCCACGAGCTCTTCATCAGGACAGTCCGTATAGTTCACCGCCGTCTCGCCCCGGGACCGGCACCCGAGAGCACCCGTCCTACTAACAAATACGATGTCCCGCCCCATCCAGATTGGTGGGGAGGGCCCGAACTCTTTCCGACCCTCTGGCAGGCCCATTGTACCAGCGCCATCCCTCGCCCGTACAGGCGCGTACAGATAGGTGGAGGCCCTAGCCTCTGAGCCCGGCAGGCCCTATCATATAGAACCGCACTCATGCGTCATCCCGGCCCTGACGGGCGGCGGCCGGGGAGAAGGAGATTGAGATGCAGCGCGCCCGACGCCTAGCTGCTTTCCTGCTCTGGCCCGCTCTCCTCGCCCTAGTTCTAACCCTGTCCGCCTGTAAGGGCGGGGGCGAGCAGGGCCCGACGCCCGAAACCACCGGCACCATCTCAGCAGCGACGGCCTCTCCCACCGCGGTCCCGACCCGCACCGGCGAGCCCCTCAGCATCCCGGACATCGTGCGGCTGCTGCGCCCCTCAGTGGTACGCATCCAGACCGAAGGCGCCAGCTTGGACATCCTGGGCCGGCCGGTCCCTACCCAGGGAGTCGGCACCGGCGTCATTATCGACCAGGAAGGACACATCGTTACCAACAATCACGTTGTCCGCCTGGATAGCGGTCTGGCCAGCCGCGTCGTCGTCACGCTCAGCGACGACCGCACCGTCACCGCCGAGATCGTGGGCACCGATGCGCCCACCGACCTCGCCGTGCTCAAGATCGATGCCACGAACCTGACCCCAGCCAAGCTGGGGGACGTAAGCGACCTCCAGGTGGGCGAAGAGGTGGTGGCCATCGGCTACGCCCTAGACCTGCCGGGCGGGCCCACGGTGACCCGAGGTGTGGTGAGCGCCAAGGGACGCGTTATTCAAGAAGCGCCCTACTCTATCTCCGACGCCATCCAGACCGACGCCAGCATCAACCCCGGCAACAGTGGCGGCCCCCTGGTCGACGATCGTGGTGAGGTGGTAGGCATCGACACAGCCATCATCGCTCAGGCCCAGAACATAGGTTTCGCCATCTCTATCGACCTGGCGAAGCCCCTGGTGCAGGAGATCATTGAGAAAGGGTTTGTGTCCCGGGGCTTCCTCGGCGTCAACGTCGTGGACGTGACGCCTTCGGTGGCGGCCAGCTTCGACCTGCCTGTGGACAAGGGTGTGGGCGTAGCCGAGGTTACCCCGGGCTCGCCCGCCGACAAGGCCGGCCTGCGCGTCAGCGACATCATTGTGCGCCTAGGCGACCAAACCATTGCCAGCAGCGGAGATCTGCTCCAGGCCCTCACCAAGTATCGGGCCGGCGACAAGGTCACCGTGGTCTTCTACCGCGACAGCCAACAGCAGGAGGCAGAGGTCACTCTGGCCACACGCCCTCAGTAACGGCCTAAGGCGGGGTGACATACATCATCGAAACGAAGCCCGGTCAGGTGGTGCGCTAGCCAAGCTGATGGAAAGCACGCGAATAGGAGCAGAGTGAAGTGAGCAGTAGGCGCGTAGCCGCTCTCGCCCTTTTGGGCGCCGTAATCGGCGGGCTCTGGACCTACTCCCGGCGCGAGATCCGTCGCTACGAGAGCCTGGACCTCTCGGAGGTGGAGAAACCGGGGCGTACTCTCTCCATAGACGGAGTTGGCATCCACTATCTCGAGGCGGGCACCGGGCCGGCGCTGCTCCTCATCCACGGCCTGGGCGCCTCCACCTTCACCTTCCGGCGCATCCTCCCTGACCTGGCCCGCCGTTTCCGAGTAGTGGCCCTTGACCTCAAGGGCTTCGGGTTCAGCGAACGCGCCGATGGCGACTACAGCCTTGGCGCCCAGGCCGCGCTGGTGCGCCAGGTCATGGATCGGCTGGACATAGAGAAGGCCTCGCTGCTCGGCCACTCCATGGGAGGGGCGGTAGCCATGCGCCTCGCCCTGGCCTATCCCGAGCGAGTCGAGCGCCTTATCCTGGCCTCCAGCGCCAGCGACCTAGAGCTGGGGCGTCGCATCTGGGGCGCCACCGTCATCGCACGGCTGCTGCCACTGGCAGCGCCATTTACCTTCCACAACCGGCGTTTCCGGGAGCTTTCGCTGAAGAGCGGCTACTGTGATCCCGACCGCTGCACCGAGGACGTCATCGACGGGTACATGCTGCCGGCGAGGGTGCGTGGCTACCTGCGTGTCCTGGGCAATACCATGGCCCACTGGCGCCGGGACCCGCCTCTACGTCCCGCCGACATCACCCAACCAACGCTCATCCTCTGGGGAGAGGGGGACCGCTGGCTGCCGCCATCGCGGGGGGAACGCCTGCACCGGCTCATACCGGTCTCCCGCCTCGAGCTGGTAGCGGGCGGCGGTCACCTGTTTTTGGAGGAGCAACCGGAGGCCGCCCTGCATCTCATCGAGGACTTTCTTCTGGAGAGGGAGCCTGCCCACCGGTAGGCAAGGCTGCCGGTCAGGGCCAAGCAAGAGTGAGACTGACGGACTCCAGCGGCTACCATCCTGGCGGGGGTCGTGGTTGCTGACTGTATAATGAGCGGAAAGGTAGAAGGCCAGGAATCCACATCTGGCGGGTCGAGTCATGCCGTTCCAGCGAAAGCGATGACGAGGGAAGGCCTAGATGGCAGGAAGAAGTAGCAAGGGCAGAAAAAAACAGCCCCAGCGGCGGCCGCGCCGCTCGCGTCTTCAGCGCATGGGGGCCTGGGCCCCGGTGGCCGTAGTCGGCGTCGGCGCCATCATCATAGTCTTTGGGGTGATCGTGGGTGGCTCTATCCTCCGCGGAGACTCCGAGACCAATATCGACATACCGGGGCGTACGGTCGCCACCCAGGGCCGGACCCTCGGCTCTGAGAGTGCCCGCGTCACCGTCGAGGAGTACTCGGACTTCCAGTGCCCCTACTGCGCCCGGGCGGCCCAGTCCATACTGCCGAAGATTGAGCAAGACTACATCGCCGATGGACGGGTCAAGCTCGTGTTCCGTCCCATGGCCATCCTCAACCGACCGGGGTCGCCGCCCGAGTCCACCTGGGCCGCCGAGGCCGCCGAGTGCGCCAATGAGCAGGGCAAGTTCTGGGACTACCACGACAAGCTGTTTGAGAACCAGCAGGGCGAGAACCAGGGCGGCTTCTCTATCAACAACCTGAAGCGCTTCGCCGAGGAGCTGGGGCTCGATACCCAGGCATTCAATCAGTGCCTCGACTCGCACAAGTATGAAGACCTCGTGAAGGCGGAGACGCAGGACGCCCTGAAGAAGGGTGTCCAGAGCACCCCCACCTTCGTCATCGGGGAGCAAACTGTCGAGGGCCCGAGGTCCTATGACGACGTGAAGAAAGCCATCGAGGGCGAGCTGAGGAAGAACCCTTGAGAGCGGCACGCCTGGCGACCGGCACCACTGAAACCCCCACCACCACTGGCCTCGCCCTGGCCGTGCCAGCACTGCTGCTGGTGCTGGCGGTAGCCGGCCTGGGCATCAGCAGCTACCTGGCCTACACACACTGGGCCGACGCTTCTGTCGCCTGCGGCGGCTTCGGGAGCTGCGACGCGGTGAACAACAGCGAGTACGCAGACGTGGCGGGCATCCCAGTGGCCTTCCTGGGGGCCCTCTGCTATCTGGCGCTCATCGCCTCGGCGCTGGCCTGGCTCTGGTGGCGGCCTTCGGGCCCGGCCTGGCCTGTGATGTTCTTCTGGGGACTGAGCCTTGTCGGCACCCTCTACTCCGCTTACCTTACCTACGTCGAGCTCTTCGTGCTGGAGGCCATCTGCGTCTACTGCGTGGCTTCCGCTGCCGTCATCCTGGCCAGCCTGCTGATCTCCACCGGCTGGATCGTCAGAGCAGTCCAGGCCGAGGAAACCTAGCCCCACCCTCACCGGCCCCTAGGCGGTGCCTCGTAGGCCCAGCTCGTCGGCCACCGACTGCATGGCCTCGATGACCTCCCCGATGTGGGCGTTGAGGTCCACGCCCAGCTCCTCGGCCCCCTTGACGATGTCGTCGCGGTTGACAGAGCGGGCAAAGGCCTTGTCCTTCATCTTCTTACGCACTGAAGACGGCTCCACTTCGAAGATGCTCTTGCTGGGACGGACCAGGGCGACCGCCGTAATGAGGCCGGTGAGCTCATCCACGGAGAAGAGAGCCTTCTCCATGAGGCTTTCACGGCTGACGCCGGTGTGGTCGCCGTGGGAGAGGACGGCGTGGGCGACCTCCTCTGGCCAGCCGCGCTCGCGCAAGATAGCGGCCCCCACGAAGGGATGCTCGTCCAGCGTGGGGTGCTGCTCGTAGTCGAAGTCGTGCAGCAGGCCGACGATGCCCCACTTCTCCTCGTCCTCGCCGTGCTGGCGGGCGAGATGACGCATGGCAGCCTCGACGGCGAGGGCGTGCTTGCGGAGGCTGTCGCTCTTGGTGAACTCGCAGAGCAGATCCCAGGCCTCGGCGCGGTTCATAGCCCCCTCCTTGCTCACAGGTCAAAGCGACAAGCCACTAAACCGGGACGGTGCTGCCGAAGAGGAGCCCTCGGGCCAGCGCCTCGCTCGCCAGCACCACCCCCAGGGCGATGAGAGCAGCCCGGTAGCCGACATGATAGCGCGGCAGATGCTGGACTGCCAGGCCATGTGAGTGACGAGGCGCGTCAACACAGTGCAACGCCTTGCTTTCCACAAGCGCCGCGGCTTCCGACGGTTCTTTCAGGGCCTGCGCCGGGCTGATTAAGGGAACGGTCGCGCCCCTGTACGGGGTTCGGACAGTGGGATCAGGGGAACGGCTGCCCTACGCTGAGGGTGGCAGCAGGCCTCGGTGATCCTGCCTGTTCAGGGGTTGGCCCGCCGCTACCAAAGGCAGGCAGGCTCCGTGGAACCGACTGCGGCCGGGAGGTGGTCGGCCACGCCCTTGTGCCAGGGTGACCATCGGCTCACGGCAGCCTTCGCGGGCCTAACGACACGGCGCGAGGCGCGGGAGATCCTGCGCCGCTCGCGACGCATCGCCAGCGCCCTCAACGGCCAGTCCCACGATGAGGAGGCCGTTCGGGCCATCTATCAGCTCCTGGCCCAGGAGGGCGACTTGACAGGCGAGTTCGTGGAGGAGATCGTGGCCCGGTCCTTTCAGCGCTGCCCTCCCTCGTCAGACGGTGAGAGCCAGCCGCTGTCCCCTCAGTCTGCCTCCTAGCACCCCTTCAATCTCTCCTCATGTTGAGCGGCGACCCGCTCGTACCCGCCGCGCCGTCCACACAAGACCGGCCAAGCGATGAGTCAGACTGCGGCTAACGAATTGACTCGCGAGGCGCTCTGTTGAGAATCTCCGGCTGGAGCGTACAATGAGGCCACTTGCCATTGCAGTGGCCGGCGTCACCGTTGCGTTGCCGTATCGGCGCGGCCTATGATGGGGGCCGTGGCCGAACGAACGGCGCTGAGGGAGGCGGGTAAGCTCCTCCGCTTCACACGCCCGAAAGCATCGATGCCCTGCGCAGTCTGCAAGCGGCCCATAGTCGGGACGGCCAAGCGCTGCTATTGCTCAGCCGGGGGAGGTAGAGTGCCGTGAAACGATTCCTGTTCTTTGTAGCCATTCTTTCGCTGCTCCTCGCAGCCTGCGGCGGGGGTGGTGAGCCCGCCGGCAAGGGGACCACATCCGGCCCGGTGAACATCACGTTCTGGCACTCGGAGACAGCGTCGGCTAATGACAACCTGGTGAAGCTGGTGGACCGCTTCAACGCCTCCCAGAACGAGGTGAAGGTGGAGCCCGTCTACCAGGGCAGCGACCAGGACCTGGCGCTGAAGCTCATCGCCGGCATGTCCAGCGGCAACGTCCCCACCGTCGCCTACGTGTCGGAGCCCTACACGCAGCCCATGATCGACAGCCGCCAGATCGTTCCCATCCAGGAGTACGTCGACCGCGACAAGTATGATTTGTCGGACTTCGCGCCCGCGGCGATTGCCTACTTCACCGTTGATAGCACCCTCTATGCCATGCCCCACGGCCTGGCCGTGCCCCTCATGTACTACAACAAGCTCCCCTTCCAAGAGGTGGGGCTCGACCCAGAGCGGCCACCCAGAGACCTGGACGAGGCTCGGGCGGCCTCAGAGAAGCTTGTTCAGCGTGACTCGGCGGGCAACGTTACCCGCTTCGGCTTCGCCCTGGAAATCCACCCCTGGTACGTGGAGCTGACGCTGGCGGGCGCCGGTGAGCTTTATGTCAACAACGACAACGGCCGTGATGGCGTCGCTACCGAGGTCGCCTTTGACAACGCAGCCGGCCGGAAGCTGTTCCAGTGGTGGCATGACATGGTGGACGACGGCCTGGCCCTCAACGTGGGGTGGGACCCCACTGGTGCCAACGGCCTGCTCGCCGTCGGCGCCAGGAAGGCCGTAATGGTCCTCAGCACCTCGGCCGCCATGCGCTCCATCGTCGACGTCCTCGCGAGGGGAATAGAGGGCGTCGACCTGGGCGTGGCGCCCGTCCCCGGCATCCCCGGCAGCGTCCCGGAGGGCTCACCCGGCGTGTACTCGCGGTCGCTGTGGATCATGAGTGCACGGCCGGAGGCAGAGCGCGATGCGGGCTGGAAGTTCATCAAGTGGCTGATGGAGCCCGAGCAGCAGGCGGAATGGTTCGGCGGCAGCGGCTACCTTCCCGTCCGCAACTCCGCCTACGGGCTGCCGGCCGCGAAGGACATCATCGCCCGCTACCCGCAGTTCCAGATCCCGGCCGACCTGTTTGCGAAGACGGCGACAACAACCGCCGCCCTGGGACCGCTCCTTGGCCCCTTCCAGCAGGTACGGAACGCCGTCAGGAGTGCGATCGAGAGCATGCTGTCCGGAAACGCCGGCCCGGACCAAGCGCTGGAGGCTGCGGTCAAGGAGAGCAACGCGGCCATCAGCGATTACAACCGCCGCATGGGCCACTAAGAGGGCGCTGAGGTAGGCGTGCCAGGTCCAGAACCGCTCGGGACTGTAGCTGCCCTGTCCCGAGAGGGAAAGGTGCCGTGAAACGATTCCTGTTCTTCACAGCCATCCTCTCGCTGGTCCTCACGGCCTGCGGCGGGGGCGGTGAGCCCGCCGGCAACGGGGCCACATCCGGTCCGGTGAACATCACCTTCTGGCACTCGGAGACGGCCTCGGGTAAGGACAACCTGGTGAAGCTGGTGGACCGCTTCAACACCTCCCAGGATGAGGTGAAGGTGGAGCCCATCTACCAGGGCACCGACCAGGACCTGGCGCTGAAGCTCATCGCCAGCATGCCCAGCGGCAACGTCCCCACCATCGCCTACATGTCTGAGCCCTACACCCAGCCCATGATCGACAGCGGGGAGATCATTCCCATCCAGGAGTACCTTGACCAGGAAGACTACGACCTGTCAGACTTCGCGCCCGCGGCGATTGCCTACTACACCGTCGATGACACCCTCTACGCCATGCCCCACGGCCTGGCCGTGCCCCTCATGTACTACAACAAGCTCCCCTTCCGAGAGGTGGGGCTCGACCCCGACCGGCCACCCAGAGACCTGGATGAGGCTCAGGCGGCGTCAGAGAAGCTTCTCCAGCGCGACTCGGCGGGCAACGTCACCCGCTCCGGCTTCGCCCTGGAGATCTCCCCCTGGTTCTTAGAGGTCATGCTGGCAGGGGCCGGCGAGCTCTACGTGAACAACGACAACGGCCGCACTGGCTTCGCAACCGAGGTCGCCTTTGACAACGAGGCCGGCCGGAAGCTGTTCCAGTGGTGGCATGACATGGCGGAGAAGGGCCTGCTCCTGAACGTAGGGCGGAGCCCCAGCGCCGGTGTCGACGCCCTGCTGGCCATCGGTTCCAAGAGGGCCGTAGTGGACCTCAGCATCTCGGGCGCGTTGCGCTCCATCGTCGATGTGCTGGCGACGGGAGGAGTGCAAGGCATCGAGCCAGGAGTGGCGCCCGTTCCCGGCATTCCGGGCGCCGTCCCGGAGGGCTCACCCGGCGTCTACACACGGTCGCTGTGGATCATGAGTGCGCGGCCGGAGGCAGAGCGCGACGCGGCCTGGGAGTTCATCAAGTGGCTGGTGGAGCCCGAGCAGCAGGCCGAATGGTTCGCCGGCAGCGGATACCTCCCCGTCCGCAACTCCGCCTACGACCTCCCCGCCGCCAAGGACATCATCGCCAGCTACCCGGAGTTCCAGACCCCGGTCAACCTGTTTGCCAAGACGGCGACAACAACCGCTGCCCTGGGACCACTCCTCGGCCCCTTCCAGCAGGTACGGGACGCCGTCGCTGAGGGCATCGAGAGCATGCTATCGGGAGCCGCCAGCCCGGACGAGGCGATGGAGATTGCGGTGAAGAAGGGCAACGCCGCCATCGAGGACTACAACCGCCGCATGGGCCGCTAGGGGGCGCTGGTGGCGATGTTCGGGTCGCGGGTAGCCATGATGAACAGAAGAAGGTAAGTATACGGGATGTACCGAAGGAGTAGATTGACTACTCTCGAGGCCCGGCATAGAATATGAGTTGAAAACACCTCATAGGGACAGCGGGAGCTGGGGGAGCCCGGCTGAGAGGGCGGCCCGTCCGCCGCCGACCGCGGAACCTGACCTGGGTAATGCCAGCGAAGGAATGTGATGAACACCTAGCGCCGCCGGCAGCCCGGCGGCGTTCCTTGTTGAGGAGGTCTCTGTGAAGACGGCCATGACCATCGCCGGGTCGGACTCGGGAGGCGGCGCCGGCATCCAGGCCGACCTGAAGACCTTCTCTGCCCTCGGCGTCTACGGCACCTCCGCCATCACC
>Ga0315277_10013739_pt1 | contig 10085 bp, 13 predicted proteins | sample YL17G05_15_MG_FD_203695 | JGI IMG/M metagenome (GOLD analysis project Ga0315277, IMG submission 203695) | Sediment microbial communities from Yellowstone Lake, YNP, Wyoming, USA - YL17G05_15 | ecosystem: Environmental > Aquatic > Freshwater > Lake > Sediment | place: USA: Wyoming | collected...
CCTAATAACTCCACCAGCGTCCTGTATCTCATTGAAGGATTTTCTGGTTCAAGCAACCACTTTATCACTTCTTCTGAAACCAATATGCCCACTTCACCCTTGTCTGTGTTGACATCTGATTCGGCTATAACTTTTCCGCAAGACCATAGGCACACGCTTTTCTCTGTGGTTACAGTCACATACTTATAAACATGCAAATGAAGAGTCTGGAAGGAATGAGGAAACTGGAAGTGGAATAATGGAAAACAAGGTCATAATGGAAAACGACCGTGTGCGTGTTCTTGGCACTATGTTCAAGCCAAACGACAAAGCAGCAATGCATAGCCATCCAGACCATGTGGTATATGTTCTCAAAGGTGGCAAATTGAAACTGACATCTTCAGGAAAAACAGACGTGCTAGACTTGAAGGCTGGTCAGGCAATGTTCCTTAAAGCTCAATCTCACGAAGCCGAGAACATAGGGAAAACTGACGTAGACCTCTTAGTTGTAGAACTCAAAAAATAGTTCCTTTCTTTTTCTTTTCTGCCAAAATTCATACCTTCATCTTCCTAGGCAAACGAATATCACGTTGTGAGCCTGGATTCAGCTATAGCTTTTCCGCAAAATCCCCCTTTCTTCTTACTGCTTTTGAGCAGTTGAGTCTTATCCTTTACCAACCAACATAAGCACGCACTGTCCTGAGCTTGTGGCAAAACAGCATTGTGGTGCCGAGGGCCGGGTTTGAACCGGCGACAACTCGGTCTTCAGCTTCGCCCTCAGAAGCCAACGCAACTGAGTCGAGCGCTCTCCCAGGCTGAGCTACCTCGGCGACTTTTTGGATGACTTCGGATACTGTTTATTGTCCTGAGGTTTATTTGCGTTTTCTCAAGAATAATAAGCTGTCCTTTGGGCGGGCGTGTTCGAAGCTTGTTTCAGGGTGGAGTGTGCTATTGCATGCCCCATTTCTTTGTGATCTTCACAATTAGAAAGACCATGAAGGCTACGATGGCGAAAGTAATCAAAACTACTAGAAAGTCTCCAACGCCAAACACTTGACTAAGCAGTTCGATAGTGTACGTCGCCAGATTGCCGAGGCCAGGTATCGCAAGTCCGATGGCTGGCATAATCAAGTCTTTGACAAGCGCTTGGACCAAATTGCCAAGGTAGAGGCCCATGATGAAGCCGACGGCGAGACCCAAGGCCTTGTACTTTGAAATGAAATCCATGAACTCACCCCACAAACCTTTCGGCGCAGGGGCTGCCGGCCTAGGCTTGGGCTCCAGAGCAGTTCGAATTCGGCGAAGCTCTTCCAACATTTCATCGTCTTTTGACAAAAGGACCCCTCGTGGTTATGGTTCTACTTGCCCGTCAGAGTTGTTAAGACTGATGCAGGGAACGTTGCCTCTGTCGCGTCTGAAACTGTCTGTCACTTTCTCACATATCTGTCAAGAATAGTTATCTCTGACTCCAGCACGTCAACAGGAAAGACTAGTGAATTTTGGCTTTCCGAATTAGTAGAAGATGAATAGGAGGTGCAAGCTTGTTATTCCCTCTTGCCGAAGAACTGAAAGGAGAAGGGAATGAACTTATAAGCTTGCTCACTTGCACCTCGAACAGGTTTGAGCATGTTTGCATTTAAAAGGTTTGTGACACATTGTTACACAATTATGATTCAGAATATGGAGTCAGAATGCAGTTTAACCCCAACGGCTCCTTCAGAAGCATGAACAATGATGTCCTTCCCCGCGTGCACTAAGACTATCATGCTTGTTCATGGACACTTGAGGTCATGTGTGTTCAAACCCGTGAATCATTGAATACTCAGAAGCGGAGAAGACGCGTCAAGGAATAGCCGACGAGAACGAACGCTAGGAAGAACAGGAACATCAAGAACTTGTCAATTTTCTCATCCTTAAAACTTTCTCCGCGTGTAGTGTTATCCATGTGTGGATCGCCACACTCCCTGTCTTCGCTGGCTGGGGAAAGGTTTTATGAAGCTGAAATGTGTATTTCAAATCCGTTACGAAGACAGCAGGCACTTGGGGGGCTCGCAGTCTAGCTAGTAGGACATCGCAACGTGAAAGAATCGAATAGGCACACGTGTCAGGTTTGCGACAAATTTTCTCGAAAACGAGCTGATTCCTGAGGAGGATGGAGTAGATTGCTACAAAAAATATAAACGAATCCGTTCACCGTTTAAGGTTAGGAGGGCCCGTGGTCCAGTTGGTTAACTCATAATTGAGGCCAAGAGACGCTTCCCTCACGCGGAAGAAATCCCCGGTTCGAATCCGGGCGGGCCCACCAGTTTCTTGTTCTAACAGGGTGATGGTGAAGTGTGTTTGTGTTGCGCGTGAGAACAAGAAGGTTTATTAAATCTTAACAGTCGCTATATTCTACGAGAACAGTGAAGAAAATGCAAACCGAAGCAGACAAGCCAACGTTCAACGATGGAGACCACACCACAGAAAACAAGGACTTCACGTGTGACGGATGCGGAAGGGCCTACGAAAAAGCAATCCTGGCAAGCATCATCTCTGAAGGACAAACCCAAGAATACTATGCATGTCCAAGATGCATGACAAAGACCACGCCAACGCAAAAACGGAAAACCATCCAAGAACCAGAACCTCCGACGACGACTGCCCAAGCAAAAAAGACAACAACCGTTGAGAAGGAAACCGTTCCAGGATGCGCACACCATTTTGGATACTTGAAGAAACGAGAAAAAGACACACTGTTCCCCGACGAATGCCTGACATGCCGCAAAATGGTCGACTGTCTGATGAATTGAAAAACTGCAACCCGCACGGTGGACTTGTCAAGAAATAAATAGCCTGCAAGCACAATCAACTATCGGTCGCTGATACTTGCTCCCCCTCAAAGACTTGAACAAAACCTTCTCCACACCACACATCAACCGTTTACTGCTTATCACGAACATTGTCATATTCACAGTCTATTTTCTGTCAACAGAAAACATGATCTTCGACAGCAAGTTCACAGGTTTTTTCGACACCAACTTTGTCATGACCCCGGCCGAAATGCTCAACGGCCAAAAACTGTTCACACTTGTCACGTCAATGTTCATGCATGCAACGTGGGTCCACCTCCTCGGAAACATGCTGTACCTCTTCGTCTTCGGAGACAACGTTGAAGATGTCTTCGGACACACTGGCTACCTGGCATTCTACCTCGTATGCGGCCTAGCAGCAACATTCACTCATATACTGAGCATACTCTACGCGCCAACGATATACAGCTGGACAGGACTATCGCTTTCGTCAAACTTGACGGAAGGGCTCATAGGCGCTTCAGGAGCGATCTCCGGAGTGTTAGGCGCCTACCTCGTGCTTTACCCGAAAGCATACATCCTCACGATAGTCTTGGTCGTTATACTGCCCATACCTGCAATCCTGTTCCTAGGCTTCTGGTTCGTCCTACAGTGGCTTTACATATTCCTAAACATGGCAAGCGGAGTGGCCTACTTCGCACACATAGGCGGATTCATAACGGGAACGGCCCTGGCCCTTGCCGTCGGCCTGAAAAGGAAGAAAGCTCTGCGAGAACGCCGCCGCTTATGAGAATGAAAGGGGTCTGTCCGTCATAAGCTCTTCATCTTCATGATCCGACTGGGACGGCGACATCATCCCCCACATTGTAGCAGCTTCCCGCTCAAATAAAGTGTTTGCAGCTTTGGGGTACATAAAGAAGGAAGCGTACGCAGATACGACGACAAGCGCGCGTAGACCGACTTGTCATAATGGTCTTAGAGAATTGGGTTGGTGAGGCGCACGCAACAAATGATTCGACAGAAAATTGTCCCTATGAGCAACTTTCTTCTGAGAAAATGCTCTGTGTTCGCTCACTTGCACTCTCTTGAGGCGCAAATGGAGTGGTGTTTCCCTCGGGTCTGCCTGTGAACTAGCACTGCGAACAGCACTGCTACCAAGTAAGCAACCAGAAAAACCCAGACCGTGTACTCGGGAACCATTTGAAGACGTGCTGTCACAAGCGTCACGTCTTGTATCGGTTTGCCATCATTCTGTTTTTGGGGATTTGTGGGGTTTATGGGCACTCGGCCAATCGCGTCCACAACGTCCAATCCAGTTGTTACTTCGCCAAAAACCGAGTAGTTGCTGTCCAAAAACGTATTCGTGTTGTTCAAGTTTATGAAGAATTGGCTCGTGGCAGAATTCGGTAGACTCGACTTTGCCATCGCAACCGAACCTCTCACGTTACTGTGTTTGTTCGGAAGCTCATCGAGGATCTTCGGGACGACAATACTCTTTCCGCTAAGGTCTCCGCCCTGAATCACAAAATCATAAGCCACCCTGTGAAAAATCGTGTCATCATAGTATCCAAGTTGAGTCAGATTCCTGAAGTTGCCTGCCGTGATCGGCATGTCATCAAACAACCCTATCACAATCGTCCCCTTGCTCGTGGTAAGAGTCACGGTGTAATTGAAACTCGAAGACAATGCACTAGTGTTCTTGACGGACAGAGAAGACGCCGAAACACTTGAAATGATACTTCCCACGACGCCTGAACGGACCACGAAACACGACAAGCCTGTCAACAACAAAAGCAAACCAACGACAACTGACTTTTTCATTCTGACCATTAAACCATTTCGAGAATCAGCTCTTAAGGCTTCTGCCAATTGCCATCAGGCGCACGCCAAAGAGATGCTGCAGGTCATCGAGTACGCTACGAAAAACTCGCTCATTTAAGACAGGGTAGAAGAGGGCATTAGTCAGTGAAGACTGCATAACCACTTTGGATTGTTAGAGGTCTGTCTTCTTTTTAAGCGCTTTTATTGTGCCCGACACGCGCAAGACGTGGACTGTTGCCGGTCTGCTCTCGATACTTGTTATCGACGCTAAGGAGGCACGTACCATGTCTACATTCCTGTGACCCACGCGCACGATTCCGAATCTTTCCTGAGGCTCGTAGCTTATGAGCCGCAACCCAGCTTGGCTTGCGCCATATTCGCCGTAGAGTTTCATCACAGCATTCCAGACAGCGCTCATAAGTTCACCGGAACTGAACGACTCGACGGAATCAACGTGCAAAGCCAGGTACCGGCGTCTCACGTCCTTCAACAGTCTCTTCACTCCCGGACGAGTTTGATTCCTGGCGCCACGAACTTGGGGCTGAGTTTTTCACGGTTGCGCGTGACAATGGATGCAGGATTCGTGGAAACCGCGTCCAAGGCAAGTTTGCCAGTTGGGCCGAACAGTGAAGACAACGCGGCAAGTTCCATAGGCTTCCGAACCAGCAGGGGGTCAGAAACTCCGCTGGAAACGATTACGGGGACATGAAAATCCACGGCTGTGGCAACTTCTCTTCGCAGGCTTGAAAGCAGGCGTATTCTGTCTGCTCCCTCAAGCGTCAGCAGACGTCCCGCGTCTATTTCTAGGCAAGCCAGACTCTGCGATGCTAACTCGGCTTCGGCCAAGTCGAAAAATCTCCGCCTGAAGTCTATCTGCGGAAAATCTAGAAGATCAACGCGACGGTCCTTGGCAGCTTGCCGCGCAACAGGTTTGGAGTCGCATAGCACGGCAATTATCTCGAACCGGCGTCGGCACTTTCGCAGGTCTCTAAGCAGTTCGTCAGGGTTTCGCGGTCTAAGGTCCACGCGGGTAACAAAGTCAACAGCCAAGTCTCTGCAGACCGTACGAAGGCTTTGCATGTAAACGTCAACGTTCTTGGGCATTGGAACGGCCACGGTGCTGTAGCCGAGCTGTGAAGCCTTGTCAATCAGCCTTGAAGCCTGTTCCAAATTGTTCAGGTTTGCACACAGATGCAGGTCAGTGTAGGTTCTTTTCATGGAAGCAACCCGAGTTTTCTGCATGTTTCTATGGCTTCTTCAGAGGTGTGCGTCTTGAAGTGCACCTGGAGATGAATAGGGTCTGAAGAGCTAAACCTGAAGACACCCTGAAAAGCCAGCTGCTTGCTAAGCCGAAGGAAAAGGTTCCCCTTTTCCAAGTGCCGCATAATCTCGCTGCCTAGAGACTCCTTGTCCATCATGTTCAGGCCTGAAGCTAGTTTTTCAAGGACTGCCTGTGCCAAACGTCGGTCTTTGATTCTTGTTTCGATGAGAACTATGGGGTTTCCATGATGCCCCGTCAAACCGGACGTGCTGAACACTACAGTGCCAACTTGTTCAGGAGGCAGAATGCTGCGGGCCGCCGTCAACACTTTGTCAAGGTCCTCGGTTGCATGAGCAAAAACACGCACGTCTATGTAGGCAACCGGAATCTTGGAAGACAAAATTGCATCACTGCTCTTCATTAGCGTGACGCTTACTTTTTAGACTTTTTCTCAGGCTTCTTCGGCTTCTGTTTTGGCTTCTGTTCGGCTTTCTTCTGCGCCACAAAAGTCTTGACAGTCTCAATGTTCTCTTCGTGTGCTGTTTTTCTTCGCGGGTCCAGTGGGATCCTAAGCTTCAAAGCTTCCGCCATGTTGGTTCCGGCCTTTTTCAGCTCTTCTCGACTGAAGCCTTTTCCATCTCGCTGCTTCTCGCGGGCTTTGAACACTCTCGGTTTTGCTATTGTCATGACTTACTTCCCACCTCTTCTTGCGTTCAAGCTGGGTCTAAAGCTTTCGGCACCACGTCCTCTTCTTCTAAGACCTCTGATTTTCTTTCCTGCGCTCGTGAGGCTTCTGAAGACTCTTCTCTTATGCTGTTTCTGAGCTATCCAGTTTATGCGTTTGTCTGCCAGTATGACAGGGTGATGAGGGTCAACCAAGACCACTTCGAACCATTTTGACTTGCCGTCTTCGCCAACCCAGTAAGAATTCAGTACTTCAAGGTTCGGGAATTTCCTTCCAACGCGCTCTTCACCGATCAGCCGCATGCTCTTGGAATACTTGAATTTCGTCACACCCATACGTTTGGGTCTTCTTCCAGCCTTGGGCCTCAGCTTCCTCATGCCGCTTCTTCTCACGCGGACACGCACAATAACGTAGCCCTGTTTGGCTTTGTAGCCAAGCTTTCGAGCTTTGTCCAGACGCGTCGGCTTGTCTATCCGAGTTATTACGGATTGTCTTCGCCATTCTACTCGCCTGTGACGCATAAGTTCGTGCACGAAGGATTTTTCAGGCTTAGCCCATGCTTCAGCAATATACTTGTATGCCATCTTTGTTCACTTGTGCCACTTGTTTATGGTTCAGCCTTGCGGCCACATCCCTGCGGACTTTGATCCGCCAGTAGCTTGGTTCATAGCACTTCGCATCAAGATAAACCTTTCCAGATTGTCACTTGGTTTCAAGCACGGCTTTCTTGACTAGGAAGGAGCCGCTTTGGCTTTTCCACGCTGTTTCAGCGTCAACGATTCGGATTCGCTTTGTGAAGATAGGGCCGTCAAGAACAAGCGTCTCATATTCTCCTCCTTCACCGACAAGCGAAACGCCATACTGCCTGTTAAGCTTCTCCAAGGCTTCGATGGCGTCGGCAGTGATTCTTTTTCCAAGCCATTCGCGGGTGAAACCGTAAGCGTAGACGCCTGTTATTATAGCGTTGAAGTTCAGGTCCACAACCTCCTGTAGAATGCTCATGGGGTCCCTGTGCCACAATGGCGCGAGGGGTTTCAGCCCCAACTGTTCGCAGACCGCGTCTATTCTGGTTTTCTGGTACGTCGAGGCTATGGCGCCTGTTACGATGCCGTCGACGTTCAGCCGTTGGATCAAGTTTTTGAGGTCCTGAACTTCCTCCTCTTTAATGCCAGAAGATTCCGTCTTGGCTAATGGAATGCCGACAGCTTCAGAGAACAAGTCCACCAGACGTATGTTCGGGTAATGAAACATCCAGCTGTCTTCTCTCAACGGAATGACACTTGCGAGGCAGACCACTTCGTGCTTATCCTTCAAAGCATGATGCAAAGCCAGAGCCGAATCTTTTCCGCCTGATACCAGAACTGCAACGCGCATACTAAACACTCTGCTGTTTGCCGTTATTGAATTTTGAGGCAGCGGGCAATTGAGGTTTAGTCCACTATCTTTGATTTCGCATTTTTGAAAATGGACACTGTTCGCCTGCGCCATTCTTCAAAATCTTCAGGAGTTTCCGGGTACGTTTTGTAGTGAACTCTGACTTGCTTCATCATCTTAACCGTCAGCCTGAGCTTGTTCAAAAATCTCAGGTTCCTAAGCCCCTTGAACACTCGCTTTGCGGTTTCGCTGATGTTGAGGTGAAACTCGTCGCCCAAGCCGGCTTTGAGGACATCTTCCTCCTTCAACAGTTCATAGTTCATTCCGAAGTTCAAGTCCTGGTCGCTGCTCGTCAATAGGAACATTCGGAAAATGTCCAAGCTTGCCTGCTTTGCCCCGTACAGTTCGTTGTATCGAACGTTCAATGGCCAAAGATGCTCTTTGCTGGCATCGTTCTTCTCTAAGGCTTCAACGATCGTTTTGCCAATCAAGTGGCCACTGAGCATGGAGGGACCTATGCCGCCGCCGTGGATGGGGTTGACGAGGCAGGCTGCGTCGCCGATGACTGCGACGCCGTTGCTGACCATGTTGTCCAGAGGTCGACGTGTAGGGTCGTACCATGCGCCGCCGGTCAGGAGCAGAGAGCCTTCGAAAAGCGGTCTGGTCAGGACATGGTCGTACAGTTGTTTCTTGGGGTTTGGAAACTTGGCGTGCATGCATATGCCAAGTCCAACGTTGACTTTTGCTCCGCTCTTGGGGAAGATCCAAGTGTAGCCGCCCGGCGTGACTTTCTGGTTCAGGTAGATTTCGCAGTATTCCGTGTCTTTGGCTTCCTGTTTGAGCTGACGAATCTCGCGGTAGCAAGCTTCAACGTCTTCATTTGCAACTTCGTTGTCTACGCCGAACTCTTTGGGAAGCCTGCGTCTCACCACGCCCATGAAACCGCTTGCGTCAACAACCACTTTGCAGTGCAGGCGCATGTCCCTGCCCGTTTTGAGGTCTCTGGCAACGATGCCTGTGACAGAATGTTTCTCTACGACCGGCTCCATGAACTGGGTGGAATCCATGAGAACCGCGCCCGCAACAGCGGCTTTTCTGAGCAGCCATTGCCCGAAAAGACGGCGGTTCAACAAGTATCCGGTGAAGTCCTCATGTGCGATTGTGAACACGGTTTCCAGGTTAGGCGAGTAGATCTTGATGCCTTCGATGCGTTTCTCAAGCTCGCCGCCTTGCGGTTTCTCCAAGCCGAGGGTCTTGAAATGGTGTTCTCCCAAAGCGTCGCCGCAGATTTTTTCGCCGACCTCTTCTCTGTTCTTGTGCTCGACAATGCAGACTTTCAAACCAGCTTCCGCCGTTGTTTTTGCGGCCAAGCAGCCGGCTGTGCCTGCGCCGACGACTACTACGTCGAATTTGTCCAAGTATGACATCCTCAGCTTTTTCGGATAACTAGTTCGCTTGCATTGGTTCATAACCTTTGCTGAAGAGCATATGGCGAAGAGCTAGCCTGCTAAGCAGGGCCTGGGGTTGTTGCTCACTTATTAGTAATCTGTATTAGTGATTCATAATCGTTATTTGTATTCTGAGCTAACCATGGAAAACAATCGTTGAAAGCAACAATGGTGTGTTGAAAATGATGAACAAAGAAGCAGTTGAGAAAAGCATGTGCACGATTGACCTGACGAAGATCGATGGTGATGGGTCTTTTTCATGTCCCAAATGCGGGACACTGATTAGCCCTGATGACGAATCAGAGGAGACTTACCGCATCGTTAAGACCGAAGTCAAGGGCGATGAGCTTTCAGAACTGGTTCTAGCGTGCAAAAAGTGCAAGACAGTGATGAAGCTCACGGGCTTCATGTCTCAGCCGGAGACTTGAACGAAAGCTAAGCCTTCTTGACTTACTTTTCGCTTTCAAGTCTTCTGCTTATCGCCAAGAAGGTTGCCCACAGTATGACGCCGTAGAAGACTCCGTTGAACATGGCGCTCAGCCAGCCTCTGTATTGGCTAATTTTTTCGCCGATGAACGCGCACAGGACGTTTCCTGGAAACATTGGTGAGGGAATAAGCAGGGAAGCAAAAGCGAATACTGAAAAGAAAACAGCCAAGATTAAGGTTCCCCTCATTGTGGTTCACCCAAAGTGTTACACTCAAGATATCATGAATCGCGATATTT
>Ga0315277_10013741_pt1 | contig 10084 bp, 9 predicted proteins | sample YL17G05_15_MG_FD_203695 | JGI IMG/M metagenome (GOLD analysis project Ga0315277, IMG submission 203695) | Sediment microbial communities from Yellowstone Lake, YNP, Wyoming, USA - YL17G05_15 | ecosystem: Environmental > Aquatic > Freshwater > Lake > Sediment | place: USA: Wyoming | collected...
ACGCCAACACCCACGCCTGAGCCCACCGCTTCACCCACACCCAGTTGCCCGCGGTGGGACGTAAACTGCGATGGTTGCGTCAACGTCCTCGACGTCATTCTGGTGGGCCAGCGGTGGGGTGAAAACGGGGAACCGTGCTGGATTCCGGAAGACGTGAACTGCGATGGGACGATCAACGTCCTCGACGTCATCATCTGCGGCCAGCACTGGGGCGAGGGCTGCCCCAGCTAGGTTCGGGTCTGTAACATAGACAATCAGGTAGGGGCACAGTGCACTGTGCCCCTACGCTTTCTCGACCGCCTTTCCCCGTGGGCAGGTACCAGAAGGGGCACGGCATGCCGTGCCCCTACCTTTGCTCGGCGGTCCACTGATCGGGAGGCTCACACCTCCGTCGTCCCGCCCGGCTCCGGAAGCCTGACCTCCAACTTGCTGCCCCGCAGGTGCTCAACATAGAACCCCGCGTTCTCGCTGTGCACAGGAATGAGGACTTCCGGGCCAATCCCGCGGGCGATCCGCAGAAGGTCGGGGCCGCAGGCGTGGCCTGACGCGTGCAGACCCTTCTCCTCGTCAGGTATTTCCCATTCGCTGTTCCCATTTCCCTTCTTCAATTCCCGAGGCAGCCCGAAGCCCTTGAGCCCGAAGTGGTCGAGCCAGTTGTGCAGGCGGCGGAAGTCGATCTCCTGCTCCTCGTCGTGGGGCTCGCTGGAACTGAACACGTAGAGGCTGCCCGGCCCGGGACGAATGCTCGGCAGCTCATTTATGTCAAAGAAGCTGAAACAGAGGATGAACCGGTCCTGCGCCGACCTCACGTCCTCAGCCAGCACCACCTTGTCCTCGTAGTCCTTGAAGATGTTCCGCATCCATATTGCGGGCGACTTGCTCGCAATCGTGTCCTGGTAGATGACGAGACTGCCGTCTTCCCCGATGTCCGGGGTCTCGGGCTCCAGGAGACGCATCGTCTTCAGAAGGTAGGCGTCCTTGGGCGCTATCGCGAGCTTCCGGCCTGTGTCCCTGGCGATCTGGAGGAAGGTCAGCAGACGGTCCACGTCTCTCGGGGAGAAGTCAGCGATGACGAGCCCCTTCGAGTACGCTATGGCTTTCAGCCCGTTCTTGTAGACCTCCTGCTCTGCTACGTTCGTGTCGCGCGTAACGTTGGTTCCCTCCAGAATGAGCGCCCCTGGGCGCAGCTTCGCCGCTTCCTCGATGAATTTCTCAGTAAGCCTGCGGCGTTTGCCGTGAATCCTCAGGTCGCCGCTGTAGATGATCCACCCGGAACTGGTCTCGATGCCCCAGGCGCAGGCGCCCGGGACCGAATGGTCGAGAGGGAAGCAGCGCAAACTGAAGCTGCTGCGGCTGTGGGACTCAAGCGGACAAGAGGCGAACTCCTTCTGCTTCGCCATCTTCCCCCAGAAACCGTGGCTCCAGAACTGGGCAGCCTCGGCGCTGAGGCTCCCCGGAGCGATGTCGCCGACGCAGAACTGCCGCTGCTGCTTCGGCACCCCGGCGCTCCCCAACAGGGCGCGCTGTTTCCAGCCAGCGGGGCTGTCCAGGCTCGTCGGGTTGAAGTAGCACACCTGCTGGTCGAAGTCGGCCTTGCCTGAGTCCTGCATCGCCTTGGCGATGAACGCTGTTACCGCGGTGGCATATACGGGAATGCTGGCTTTGAGAAAGGATATGTACCCCGAATGGTCGAGATGGGCATGAGACAGCAGGACACCGTCCACGGGCTCAAGCTGGCGGTAGAGGGGGTGGCCGCGAAACTGCTCCCACAGCCCCGGCGTCTCCAGGTCCTCGCGATACAGGCCAGCCAGCGGCGGCAGCAGGCCCATTGTTAGCGGGTCGAGGAGCCCGGCGCCGCTCCTGGGCTTCAGATACTCCTCGTAGAACAGCTTGTGCCTCTTGTAGGGGAAGCCGAAGTCGAGGAACAGCCTTCGCCCGCCGTCCTCCAGAAGTACCTTGTTCCCGCCAATCTCGTTGATGCCGCCGTAGAAGGTCAGTCTGACCATTGGTCTGTCTCCCGTATCGTTGTCTGGCGCCAGCGGGCCCAGGGCTAGCCGACGCGCATGGGTCTGCGTAGGGGCGCAAGGCCTTGCGCCCCTACCTGACGTCGCCGCCCACACCCGCGACTCGCGCGTCACGCCAGGCAATCGCCCGGTACTCGTCGCCCACCGCAATCAGGGCGATTGCCACGTCGTCCGCCGGAGGCGGACTCCTCGCAAACACATCGGACTCTCGCGGCGCGCCGACCCTTAGCCGTAGGGTGGGTGGAGCGGAGCGGAACCCGCCACCCCACCCACCGAAACACAGTCTACTTGAGGAGCCCGCATGTGACAAGAGCGGAGGGCAACCCGGCGGGGCCCCTCCCACAACCCAGGTAGGTCCGGGCACCCGCTCCAGGCAACCCGCAATTTGCGGTTACGTAGGAGCGCAAGGCCTTGCGCCCCTACCCGACGTGGCGGTGCGACCCGCACCCCCGCGTCATTCTGAGCCCACGGGGCGAAGAATCTGGGCGTCGCGGGGCGGTCAGAGGAATGCTCGCGAACACCCGAGGCGCTGGGCGAGGGCGACCCGGTGGGTCGCCCCTACCTCGACAGGACTCTCTGGCGGGTAGCTTGGAGCATCTGCTCCAAGCCAGGTCGGAGCGGATGCTCCGACCTACCCGGCGCTTCGATGCCACCTGAGCGGGTCGCCCCTACCTCAACACCATCGACAAGCCTTATACTGGGAGCCATGGCGACCAGGCCGCTGCTCAAGGCGCTGGCGGATGCCGGGCTCGGCCCCAGAAGAGCCCTCGCCGATGCCATAAGACAGAAGAGAGTCCGGGTCAACGGCGCGGTTGCAGAGGACTTCCGTCTTCCCGTCAACCTGGAATCTGACCGCGTGTCCCTGGACGGGCGGCCAGCAGACCTCACCCCCGGTTCGCCCGTGTATCTCCTGCTAAACAAGCCGAGGGGTGTTATGTCAACTACGAGCGATGAGAGAGGACGCACCACTGTCCTGGACCTCCTGCCCCCGGGGTACCGCGGCGGCAGGTTGTTTCCCGTAGGCCGCCTGGACAGGGACAGCACCGGCCTCATGCTGCTGACAAACGACGGCGAACTTACGCACCGCCTGACCCATCCCAGCTTCGAGCACGAGAAGGAATACGTCGTCGAGCTGGAGAGCGGACTTACGGGGCGCGAGAAAGCCAGGCTGGAGCAGGGCATCGAACTCGACGAAGGAATGACCAGGCCGGCAGCAGTCAGGGATTTGGACGCCAGCCGGTTCCGTTACAGCATTACCATTCATGAGGGCAGGAAACGACAGGTGAGGCGCATGTTCGAGCATGTGGGCCATCGCGCCCTCGCCCTCCAGCGGGTACGCATGGGCAGCCTCAGACTGGGCCACCTGAAGGAAGGAGAGGTCCGCCTCCTGAGCACGGAGGAGGTAACGGCCCTCCTCAGCCAAACCGTTCGCAGGGCGCAAGGGCCCGGCCACGGTGAACCTTGAGCAAGGTCACACAGCCGCGAAGCCCTTGAGCCCTTGCCTGACCGGAATTACAGCGCCAATTGATTGGCACGACGCCCCGATGATAGAATGTACTTCATGAGACAGCGCTTCCCTGTGTTGATTCTCGCGGTCCTCCTGGCCGTCCTGGCGCTGGGGCTTTTCGCGGCGCCCTCGTGCGTTCAGCAAGCTGCCTCGCCTTCACCCACACCTTCCGCCAGCGCCACATCCCCACCACCCTCCATACCCACGCCCCTGCCCACTCCGGTGCCCACGCCCGCAGCCAACAGTACGCCGATTGTCACCCCCACAGGCGGTACGTCCTCGTGCAAGGCTGATTTTTCCGCTCAGCCGACCGTCTTGGAGGGTCCTACCTGGGTCCAGTTCACCGACCAGTCAACGGGCAACATAACCAGTTGGGCCTGGGACTTCGGTGACGGCACGCCGATGAGCACCGAGCAGAACCCACGGCACTACTACAACAAGAACGGATCCCACTCCGTGACGCTGACCATCCACGGACCGGGTTGTCAGGACAAGCTGACCAAAGAAAGCTACATCGAGGTCAGCAAGTGCAAGACCTGAGGGGACGGCTAGTCAGGCGCCGGTGCGGCGCCAAGCGCGAAGGGGTCTGCTGACTGGAGCCGACGCGAAGTCGCGTTCGGGGTAGTCCCCGCTTCCGCAGTCGAGCTTTGCGACGAGAGCTACATGGTCGTGGCGTATCCCATAAGCTTGTATGCCAGCTTAGCGGCGAGGAAGGCGCAGGAGTTGGGCCCCTCCCTGGGGCAGAGTTCCACCAGATCAAAACCAACGATCCGCTTGGTGCCCGTCACGGCTCGCAGCAGACCCAGGCATTGATGCCAGCTCAAACCGCCGGGCTCTGGTGTGCCCACCGCCGGCATGATGGAGGGATCGAGCACATCCAGGTCAACCGAGACGTACACATGGTCCGACAGGCCGGAGACAAGGCGGTCCAGGCTATCGGAGCCGGCAAGGTCTTCGGCGTAGAAGGGATAGATACTCCGCTCTGACATGAATGCGTGCTCCTCGCGGCTCAGGCTGCGCACGCCCGCGTGCACGACAGGGCACAACTCCCACACCCGGCGCATGGTGCAGGCATGGCTGAACCGGGTCCCCTGATACTCATCCCGCAGGTCGGTGTGGGCGTCGAGGCTGAGGACTGAGAGCCCCGAGTACCTCTCGCGGTAGGCCCTCACCATCCCAACAGTCAATGAATGCTCGCCGCCCAGCATAGCCACGAGCTTGTCCTTCCGCACCAGGCCCGCCGCAATCTGGTGCATACGCTGCACCATCGCCTCGGGGCCGCTCATGAGGGGTTGCACTTCGGGAAGCGTGTGGATGCCGACGTCGCTGATTTCCCGGCCCAGCTCGACGTCGTACAGCTCGAGGTAGTATGAAGCGTCGATGATTGCCTGTGGGCCCTCCCTCGCACCACCACGGTATTCCATGGTGCCGTCGTAGGGCACGGGGAGAACCACCACCTTCGCTTCCTCCAGGGTGGCGGTCTTCGGGCCTTCACCGGCGAAGACCCTCGGCGGGCGAAAGAGGTCGCTGCTCACTTCCTCCATCCTGGCAGGGGAGACGAATCACCTGCTGGCCGCAGAATCGCCGACCAGGGATGGCTGCTGGTTGTTGGAGTACTCCAGGCCACGGTTGAGGATGTAGCTCCGCACCTCAGCGAGCCCAAACCTCTGCTGGAAATCCCTGATGGCCCGCTCAGCATCGAACTCCTTGCACGAGAAGATATCGATGTTGACATAGGCCCGCTCAGGGAAGGTGTGGATGCTGATGTGGCTCTCGGCGATCAGCACGAAGCCGGAGACACCCCAGTCCTCGGGCTTGGAGCCAACGTACTTGGAGACCTTCGGGGGAGAGATCTTCGTCATCCCAATCCGCGAGGGATATGTGTCCAGGACCTCGTAGACCAGGTCCACGTCCTGCATCTTCAGGGGATCACCTCTGTAGCCATCGATGATCAGGTGCATTGTTCCCACCCCCTTCTAGCTTGTTGAAGCACAAAAAAATTGACCACCCTCGCTCGAATGGTGGTCAAAGTCTCAACAAAGCCGCCACAGGCCCGATGTGCCCGCTAGCCAGCTATTGTGCGATCGAGAAGCTTGCCCTCCCGCCACTTGCCCTGGTCACCTCTTCTGGCGCAGGATGCACATCTAAGACGCGCCGCAGGTAAGCCCCGATCGCCCTGCCACCCCAGCGTGGTGATGCTGCTGATGTTCGGTATCCCAGTTGTGTCGTCTATCGACGGTAGATCGGCTTCCATAGTGTGGAGCCCACACCACCCCCTTTGCCGTCCCAGCAAAGACAGCAAACGCAAGAATAGCAGATTACTGGTGACAATGCAATACCCCCGCGCCGGCTTCTGCGTCCGTCAAGCGGGATGCTGGCTATTGCGGCTGTCCGCCGTGAGGCTCGATGTCAGATAGAGAGAACTCAGCCGTCGCGTCGCTCTCCAGTTGGACAACCACCGTCTCCTTCAGCGGGTTCGAGGCGATCACCCGCCCCTCGCCCAGCCTTGTGCGGATGGTCTTCCCCGGCGCCGGCAGCTTCTGCTTCATGGCGCGGTATTGCTCATTCTCGAAGGCCAGACAGCAAAGCAGACGCCCGCACACACCCGAGATGTTTGTGGGATTCAGCGGCAGGTCCTGCTCTCTGGCCATCTTCATGGAAATGGGTTCGAATTTGCAGAGGTGGGTGATGCAGCAAAGGGGGCGGCCGCAGCGGCCGACGCCGCCGACCAGCTTGGCAGCGTCGCGAGCGCCCACCTGGCGCAGCTCGACGCGCGTTCTGAAGGCGACGGATAGCTCTCGAAGCAGATTCCGGAAGTCAACGCGCTTCTCCGCCTTGAAGTAGACCGTAAGGTGGCTTCCGTCCAAACTGTAGTCGGCCGCCAGCGGCTTCATCTCAAGCTGGGACCTCACCACCAGTTCTTCGCACTTGACCAGTGCTTCACTTTCCCTGGCCCTCATCTCCTCGATTCGTTTGAGGTCGTCTTCCTGGACACGGCGCAGGACGGGCTTCAGAGCCTCGTCGGCTTCCGCCGCAGTCATTTCATTCGGGGGAAGGACGACCTCGCCCACGGCCAGGCCGCGCACGGTCTCGACCACTACTCTCGCGCCCGCCTCCAACTCCATGTTGGCGGCATCGAAGTAGTATATCTGCCCGGCCTGCTTGAACCTGACACCGACAATCTTGCTCATGTCAACAGGCATCAGCGCGCGTGCGCCGCCCTCTCCTCTCCCGCCCTGCTCGGAATGCTCAACATGAGCACCTCCAGCGCCAGACGTGCATTTGCGTTCTGTTCCATTTGTCTCAGGGCGACTCGAATGGCTTCGATCGAGGCACGGATCTCAGAAAGAGCATAGTCCCCGGATTGCTGGAGGAGCGTCGCCTGCTGATCCAGGTTGGTCGCCAACTGGACGCATCCGGCACTGGCCAGCAGTAGGTCACGCCACCACTCCACCCACAGACCGAGCACTTCCCTCACGGAGTCACGGTCCCTGCTGAACTGCGCCGCGAGCTTGGCGGCAAAGTCAAAACGTTGCTCAAGCCCCGCGGCCGTGATTCCCTGCAACTCAGCCAGCCTCACAGAGCGTTCTTCGACTATGCTCTCGTCCAGCAGGGCCGAGATTGCCCACCCGATACCCCCCCGGCACAGCCTGCCGAGGACCCTCGCCTTCTCAGGTGCGACCTGCCACTGCGCGACCAGAGCCTGTTCCACGACATGAGGGGCTGTCGGGAGCAACTCGATCCGCTGACACCTGGAGACAATCGTGGGCAGCAGCGCAGCGTCGTTGACTGTAAGCAGGACCATGAAGACGCCTTGAGGCGGTTCCTCGAGCGTCTTCAGCAGGCAGTTGGCCGATTCGTCATTAAGGTATTCGGCGCCGTCGACGATGAAGACCCTGTGCGTCCCTTCGTAAGGCTGCAGTGCCGCGGCCTTCTGCAACTCCCTTATCTGCGAGATGCCGATCTCTTTCTTGGGTGGACCCTGGCCGGAGCTGCTGTCCGCGAGCCGCCCGATCACTTGAACGTCGGCGTGTTTGCCCGTGGCAATGCGAACGCACGAACTGCAGCGCCCGCAGGGCCGTTCCTCCTGTTCGCAGTTGAGTGCCTGCGCCAGACTCAAGGCCAGAGTGGTCTTGCCCGCGTGAGGCTGCCCAACGAGAAGATAAGCATGGGCCAGACGGCCAGCATCGAGGCTGCGGCTCAACAGGGCCACAGCCCCGGGGTGGCCGATCACGTTCCACATAACACATCGCCTTCGATGATCCGAAAGGTACTGGCTGACGAGAACTCCGTTTACGGATGGCGTCTCTGCCACCTGGTCTTCTTCATCAGCTTGCGGTACTTATGCTTTCGCATCTTCTTGCGTCGCTTTTTGACGACTGAGCTCATTGACTTACCTCTGTCATTCCAGGTATCCCCTCCTGCTTACACTCGACTTCTGCCGTATCTATCGTGAAAAACGATCTCAGCAATCCCTTTTCTCAGCGGCGTCGCAGGCTTCTCATCCGCATAGCCCAGCGGCGTCATTTCCACAACCACAACCCCCTCCGGCACACCAAGTATCCCGGCTGCCTCTTTGGCATTGAACAGGCCGACGTGCACCGTCCCCAGGCCGGCAGCGTGCGCGGCGAGCGTCAGGTTCTGCATTGCCAGTGCCACGTCGAACATGAACCAGTCGCCTTTGTCGGTCGCCTTCTCGCCTTTGTAGTAGCCGGACTTCCCCATTTCCGCGCAGGCCACTATGACCAGCGGCGCGCTTCTGATGGCAATCCCCGCCCGGTTCTCTCTGCCCGGGGCCAGCGATATCACCGTGCCCGCAAGCTTCTCTTTCGTCTCGCCATCACGCACGACGACGAACCGCCAGCACTGGGTATTGGCCCATGATGGAGCCCACCTCGCCGCCTCCAGGATGCCGTTCACGACCTGGTCGCTCACAGGGTCCGGCTTGTACCGGCGCACGCTCCTGCGGTCTCTTATGGCCTGCATCACATCCAAGTCTGTCTCTCCGCCCGGCCTTCTCCCGCGAACTACGGCACCCGCGTCGTGCGGCGGAAAACCAGCCGCCATCCGCAAAGCATTATTGTGCCTGAAAGCTGGAATAGTGTCAAGGCGGGGTATTGACATCCGTCAGTTTAGTTGGTATTCTATAAATAGTTAGTGTAATGCAAACTGATTGGCTAGTGCTTACATTACGGTTGAGGCAAAACTCATATGGTGGAGCGTGAGGTGAAGAGCCACATGAAGAAGACTGAACAGGTTGAGAACATCCTCCAGCTCGGAGAGAAGGCATTTCGCGAGCTCTTCCCGATTCTGCCTACCGAGTGGCTCCAGCTCGACCTGACCATGCCACAGCTCAAGACCGCGCTGCTTCTCTTTATGAACGGGCCTACGCGCATGAGCGCTATCGCCTCAGCACTGGACGTAAGCCTGGCCACCGCCACCGGAGTCGTAGACCGCCTGGTGGAACGGGATATCGTGGTGCGACAGGATGACCCCGAGGACAGGCGCGTAGTGCTCTGCCGTCTGTCCGACAGAGGGCAGAAGCTTATAGGCGGGCTCTGGGGCCTGGCGCGCGGCCGCGCCAGGGAGCTGCTTGAGGCGCTGGAGCGCCCGCAACTGTCGCTGATTACTGAGGCGCTGGAGGCGCTGCTGCGGGCCGGGGAGGTGAGTAGAGATGAGGTGCACCATGACTAGGAACGCATCGCTGCTTCAGCGAGAACCCGGCCTGAGTACCCAGGACAAAGCAATGTCGGAGCCCATGGGGACAGAGCCGTCCAGCCATGTGCAGGGACAGGCATCCGTATCGACAGCCCGGATTCTCGGGACCGTACACAAGGATGAGGACGGAAATGGTACTTTCGATCCGGGAGTGGACATCCCGATACCTGGGGCGGAAGTCACTGCCTGGCTGGGCGGTCACCTCGTAGCCACTACTCGCGCAGACGATGGCGGCAGATACTCCGTGTCAGTTCCGGCAGGCCTATCCTGCATCCTGAGAGTCTCTTTGCCTCTGGGGCCGGAATGCTACGACCCGAGGCACAAGCGGTGGGGCACCTGGAGCTCCGTGGAAGGAAAAGGTGATGCAGTGCTCTGTCCCGCTGAGCATCAGGACATCAGCGTGAGGTACAGGATGCTCAACTACGGGCCCAGAGACTTCTCGTGGGAGCTGTGGCATGAGGGTCCGCTATTTGCCTGGGAAGACGTGGTGCTGGTACACGGTTTCAGGTTCCCCGGGTCGTCAAGAACCGGCGTTTGCGACAGGCAGTTCAAAGACCTGGATGCTTTGCTCCAAAGAAGAGAGCACAAGTTCAACGTGTGGCAGTTCGAGTACACGAACGGCCTCCGGGGCACTCCGGACACTGCCGCCACCTACGCCGCCCGACTGGGCGAGGCCGTTGAGAGAATCGGTGGAATCACCGGCAACCAGAAGTGCTCCATTGTTGCCTACTCCATGGGAGGCATCGTGGCCCGGCAGTACATCGCGTCGGGGGGAAAGAGCAGAGTGAACAAGCTGCTTACACTGGCGACCCCGCACATGGGTACAATGCAGTTC
>Ga0315277_10013743_pt1 | contig 10083 bp, 6 predicted proteins | sample YL17G05_15_MG_FD_203695 | JGI IMG/M metagenome (GOLD analysis project Ga0315277, IMG submission 203695) | Sediment microbial communities from Yellowstone Lake, YNP, Wyoming, USA - YL17G05_15 | ecosystem: Environmental > Aquatic > Freshwater > Lake > Sediment | place: USA: Wyoming | collected...
GCTGACTGAAGAGGCAATAGGTAAGCTCACCGTGCTCTTCCCCAAGTGGCAGATCATGACCCACGGGGTGAAGGAAGCGCGGATCAAGCGCGACCAGGAGATCGCCGAGCTGCAGAAGCCTATCCCCGAGGTGCAGGCCAAGATCGGGCCTGACCTGAAGCTCATGAGCTTCCAGAACGAGTGCGTACGTTTTCTGGATAAGGCCAACGGCAATGCGCTCATCGGCGACGAAATGGGCCTAGGGAAAACGATCCAGACACTTGCCTGGGCGGCTAAGAACAATAAGCGGGTGCTCGTTGTTTGCCCAAAAGTCGTGCGGCGGAACTGGCTGGAGGAGGCCGAGAAGTTCTTCCCTGGCTACTTCCACGGGGTGGAACTGGTCGCCGCCGACCTGAAGAAGGGCAAGGTCCCCGACCTTTCTGGGATCAACATCGCGGCGGTCAACTACGAGTCTGTGGCCAAGTTCGAGGAGACCATCGCCAAGGCCGGGTTCGACACCATCGTGATCGATGAGTCGCACCGCATGAAGAACCCCAAGGCCCAGGCCACCCAGAATATCCAGAAAATCGGCGCGGGGATGAAGCACCATATCCTGCTTTCTGGAACGGCGGTGAAGAACAAGAAGGAGGAGTTGTACACGCAGTTGGAAATGGTAGCGCCGGGCAAGTTCACCAAGAACGCGATCAAGACCGCACCCATCGGTGGACTTTGGATGGACATGCACGATGTCTACATCGCCCGGCAGAAGACCGCGGTGCTCAAAGACCTTCCAGAAAAGACCACTTCGATCGTCAAGCACCCGGTTCCTGGGCTGCCCGATATGGGGGCGCAGAATACGGTAGGGGCGATCAGTAAGCTCAAGGCGGAAATCGCCAAGGGCAAGACCCCGGTCACGATCTCCATGGTGCAAGAGATCCTGGACACGTCTGACTCCAAGGTGATCGTGTTCACTGATTCGGTGGAAGCGGCCAAGACACTGCACGAGAAGTTCGGCGCGCTGGCGATACTCAACCACGGACAACTATCGGACGATGAGCGCGAGGCGAACAAAAAAGAGTTCCAGAAAAAAGACGCGGCTGGCAACTTCATAAGCGAGAAGCGCGTCTTTGTCACTACCCGGCAATCCATGGCAGTTGGGGCGACGTTGACCGCGGCCGACAAGGTGGTGTTCAACGATCTGCCCTGGACGGCGGCCGATGTCAGGCAGGCGGAAGATCGCGCGCATCGCATCGGGCAGAAGAATGCGGTCAACGTCTACTGGATGACCGCCGAAGGCAACGTCTTCGATGAGAACGTGAACGATATCCTACGGCGCAAGTACGAGCTGGGCCAGAAGCTGAACCAGGGTAAGCAGCTCACTGCCGCGGAGATGACCTGGTTGAGCAGTTCGATCTCCATCGAGGAGCTGATCGCTCAGATCCATGGGAAGGTCGCCGGGCCCAAGGGGAGCGACGGGGCGGAGGAGGAAGTTGCCCCCCAGGTCCCGGCCTTGGCTGACATGGCTCACCCTGAGCTGGCCCCTCCGCTGCCCGAGCCGCAAACGGCTGGCACCGAGGTGTTGCCCGGTTCGGCGACGGTGGTGGAGGTTCCCTGGCAGGAGGTGCCTTCGGCCAGTTCTGGAGTGGACAAGCCGCTGACCGTGGAGATGCTGGACAAGCCCCATGCGCAGGTTACCAAGGAGTCCGAGCCCGCGCCCAAGCCGGTGAGCCCCCCTAGCAAGTTTGTGGTAGACCCCGCTGGGATTGTTGAGTCGTTCAATGAAGCGCAAAAGCAAACCGACGCGCATGTGAAAGGGTACTCAGATAAACTCGATGCGCTGCCGGAGGGCACGGCAATCCATCTGGGGTACGGGCAATCGTTTACCAAAACGAATATCGCTGGCGATCCCTTTTGGATTTGGGAGGGGAAGGGCGGCAAGAAGAAGGGGTATCTAGCTTCGTCGGAAGCATTCGATCAGATGGGCCATAAAGCCGCCGACAAGGCGATAGCCGCAATGCAGGAGCCCGCGCCCGAGAAGGCCCCAGAAGCAGTGAAGCCGCCAGCAGTTCAGGCTCCGATCGTTGTCCCTGGGTCGGTATCGGTCCCAACGCTTGCGCCTGAGCATGGTGCTGCGCCGGCCCAGGGTTTTTCTGGATTTATTCAGAAGCACGGGGTGAAGATTCGAGAGCACAAGGCTGACCCTACCAAGGTCATGATCAAGGTCCCGAAGCACGAGAGCGAGGCGCTGGCCAAACTCAAAGCCTACGGCATCACCGAGGCGAGCTTCGAGGGCGGGCAGTACCACCTCATCATGGTGGCCAAGCAGAAGGTGAAGGATCTCTTGTTCGGGAAGTCACTGGACGATTTTCTGGAATTGGATGATCCTGGGCAACTCAATCTGTTCAAGGGCGGGATGTTTATCGGCCCCCGGGGCGGGAAGTGGGCGGACCCCGAGCACACTATCCCCTGGCAGGAAGAGGGGGCAGGCACGGGAGGAGCTGCCGCACAGCCTGCTCCGACTCCCCCGGCGCAGGCCCCTCAACCCTCACCGCAGGTGAGCGCTCCAACCCCGGCGGCGGAGGTCACCCCGCCCGCTGGCGGAGACCCGCAGGCCTACCAAGTCGATCCGACGGCAGACACCGATGGTGATGGGGTTGCCGACGCGGCCCGGGTGGGCATGCCTGGAAATATCGTGGCCCCGCCGCCTCCCATCCCCCGGCTCCCTAACCTGACCGCAGACGAGCGGGCGGTGGAGGGTAGGTTCGCCGACGCCTTCGAAGCGGACGCCGACGGGATGGCCGCCGCTTTTTACGACGTGGCCAAGCAGAACAACTTCATCTTCGAGACCGACGCGGCCAAGAGCATGATGCCCGAGTGGACCCGGCCCGATCTTCCTCCCGATGAGAAGGGCAAGCCTATCCACCCTGAACGCGCCCAGGCCCGGGCGCTCTACAACACCGCCTTGCACCAGACGGCCAACGCGGTGGTCAAGCGCGCCTTCATCAAGCGGCTGGACGAGGTCGCCAAGATGCCTGAGAGCGAGCGGAAGATCCTGGTCACCAGCGGTGGGGTGGCCGGCGGGAAGGGCTCGGCGCTGGGTGCGCGCCCCGAGCTGGCCCAGAGTGTGGCTGCTACTTGGGACGCAGCTGGAGAGCAGAACGGGACCGAGAATCCCTGGTTGATGGAGGAGTGCGAAAAGCGTGGAATCAAACCGGTTTTTCTGTTCGTGTCTGCAGACCCGGGAGCCACTTGGCCCGGGGCGGTGGAGCGGGCGAAGAGCATTGGGCGGATGGTAGACGCCCGGGTGTTTGCCGACAGCTACGCCCACGGGGCGAAGAACTTCTCCGCCTTCCACGGCAAAAACAAGGACAAGGCGACGTTTGTGTTCGCCAAAGCCAAGAAGGGCGACCCGGTGCAATTCCTGGACCAGATGCCCCCGGAGGCGCTTTCGGTCGACGCCGACGCCCTCTACGGCCAGGCCATGCAGTACATCCAGAGCAAGGCGGATGAGTTGCCGCCGCATATCGTGTCCGGCGCTACGGCCGGTTCCAGAATTTGGGGTGGCGCATGAGCGACGAACTGGCCAGGCCTGGGGTGGATCTGAAGGTCGACCCTGACGATGAGAAGCGGATCCGCGAACTGTTCGGCCAGGGGTTTGACGAGGCGCAGAAGAACCCCGAGAAGTACTGGGAGGAGCGGCGGTTGCGCGAGGACAAAACCCCACCCTACGCGCCTCTGAAGCTGCAGAAGTCCGGACCCTTCGTCGGCCCGCAAGGCGGTCTCTGGGCGGACCCACAGCATACCCAGCATTGGAGCCCTACTCCAATTTCTGGAATGCTCTCGAACTGGGCGCAGCAGTTGGGCGGGAAGGTAGTGCCGCACAAGTCGAACCCGGGTCTGGTGGTGGTGAAGATCCCCCACGGGCAGGCCAAGGCCCTCGCCCAGTTCAAGGCGAGTCAGGGCATCGAGTCCCCGATCATCCCTGGTGGCAAGTACCTCTTGATGATGCTGCCAAAGACTTTTCAGCCCAAGCTGAAGGAGGCCCACGGTGAACAGCCGGCAAAGAAGGAAGGTCAGGAGGGACCAGTGGCATCCCCCCAAGCGCCAGCAGTACCGGAATTCCCCGCTGGAGTTGGTCACCCAGGTTACACGACTCTCGGCCATTTCGCCGGCGCGGCCGAGTCGTTGGCAGCTGCTCATGCTTGGGTGGCTGAGCGCGCTCCACATCTGTCTGTCAGCTATCCAGACGTGGCTACGGCGAACGCGGTAAACAAGGCGCTGAGCGAGCAACACCCCGACGTGGTCAAGCACCTGCGTTTTCTGGGCACTCCGGAGCAGCTGAAGAAGTGGGCCAAGGCGCATCCCGAGGAGAACCAGATCGCGATTTCTGGAAACCACCCGATGGACTTGCGCAACGAAAGCCCACTGAACGGGGATTCGATTGCGATTGCTCATCCCTATGATCAGAAACCCTACAAGCGCTCGGTCATGGTGGTGCGGTCGAGTTTCTATAATGAGGATTACGCGAAAGCAACCAAGCTCGATAACCACTTCACGGTTGGGCAAGGGCTCATCTCGACCATCCGGCACGAGTGCGGGCACGTCGAGGGGTTTGCGCTACGGCACCTCTACCCAAAGGGATCGAAGCTCTCCTGCTGGGAGATCTGGAAGAAGCACTGCGTCCCCCAGCTCAAAACCAACAAGAAGGCGCTCATGGCGTCTATCTCGGACTACGCCGCGACCAATCCCCACGAGTGCTGGGCGGAGGTCGCGGTAGCGCGTCGTAGTGGGCTGTCGCTTCCCGGGTGGGTGCACAAGGCCTTCGCCGAGATGCAGATCGATACCGTTTCATGGAATGAGTTGCGGCATGGCTAAGTGAACGAGGAGAGCGAGACATGCAAACCAGTCAGTGCGGAAACTGCGCCCGATACCGCGGAAGCCTGTCCTGCGACAAATACCCCGACGGTATCCCCGAAGCCATCTTGACCGGGGCAGAGACGGACATGGTGGGCTACCTGCCGATTTCTTCTTTTCTGAAAAAGGCTTTTGAGGATTTCACTCTGCCGATCGCCGAGCGAGACGGAGTGCTCTATGAGCGGGTGAAGAAACTACTCTGTCGGCGAGGATACCAGGAGAGCGATTTTCTGGAAGGCGGACAGCTTGAAGGGTTCTCGTCCAACCAGCTGCTGGAGATCTGCGACAAGGCGTGAGAGGAGAAGTGAAGCATGCTACTGACCCCCGAGCAGCTCCAGAAAATCGTGAAGATCGTGGAGAAGCACCACAACGCCTTCATCGTCTCGGCCATCGGCCCGGAGGCGGTGCCTCCCGAGATCCTCCAGGAGCTGGAGAAACAAGGGCTCATCGAGGATCATCTGAATTCCATCGAGCAGGCCTACCTCTACGGCCAGGTTCTGGGGATACTGCAGAACACCGCGGCGGCCAAGATGGGGTTCGCAGATTTCCAGAAATACGTGCGTAAGAACCCTATCCCGCTTTCGGTCCCCGAGCAGCGGGCGGTGAAGTTCGCGCAGCTCCAGGCCGCCGGCTACATCAAGGGGCTGGGCAACAAGGTGAGTCAGGCGACCGGGCAGCTGATGATCAACGCCGACCAGGCGCTGGAGGCTAAGCTCCAGAAAATAGTTCAAGACAAGACCGCCGAGAATATCGCTCAGCGGGAGACGGTCAAGCAGCTCAAGACCGATCTCGGCTGGGCGAGCAAAGACTGGACCCGCGATTGGGATCGTATCGCGGTGACCGAGAAGCAGAACTCCATGCAGATGGGCATGGCCGATCACCTGTTCAAGCGGCATGGGGACAAGGTGTTAGTCGCAAAGAGGACGATGCCTGACGCGTGCAAGCATTGCTCACGGCTCTACGACGGCCCGGACGGTAACCCGCGCATCTTTCCGCTCTCGGTGTTGCTTGCTAACGGGGCGAACGTGGGCAAGAAGACCGCCGAGTGGCAAGCGGTCATAGGGACAGTTCATCCGCACTGCCAGTGCCAGCTCATCCACGTCCCGGCCGGCTACGGCTTCAGCAAGACAGGCGAGATGGTGCCCGGGGGCAAGGGCGGGAAGGTCTACAAGAGCGAGGCCGAGCTGTGCCGCGCCATCCTGCGCGAGGATGATCTGCGCAAGGCTCTATCTGGCGGTGAGCAACTGGTGCATCTCTGGGGATTGCCCATCCACATCGAGAACCCAAAGGGCACCTCACGGACCTTCCACACCCCCGACGGGGGCACCGACAAGACCTGGATGCTGCACGCCTACGGGGAGATCTTGGGTACCACCGGCGCCGACGATGATCCTCTCGACGTGTTCATCGGCCCAGACCCCGACTCCGAGATGGTCTACGTCATCGAGCAGCAGAATCCCGAGACCGGCATCTGGGACGAGCAGAAGTGCATGCTGGGCTTCTCCAACCAGGAGGACGCCGAGCGCGCCTATGGGTTGGGCTATGACAGGCCGGAGAAGTTCTTTCTCCAGACCAACCCGATGGAGGTCGAGGCCTTCAAGCGCTGGGTGGGGTTGACCCGGGTGCAGAGCGCTGAGGAGTCGCCCAAGATTCGCTTGGTCATTCCCTTGCCAGGATTTGGCAAGAGCGGGCAGGTGTCGGCGGATATCGGCGCAGCCAACAGCCCGGCAGGAGACCGCTCTCCGAGCCCGGGTACCTCAGCCAACTACTGCGTCGAGACCCCGAAGCGGTTCATTCCAGAAAAAGGAAAAACCCCTGGGATCGATCCAACCGATTTGATCCACGATTGGACGGAGGAAGAAGAGGTCGCCGCGGGCCTGAAGCGGGACAAGAAGATCTACGATGTGTCCGAGCCCTTGCGGAACGTCTACCCGATTCACCTGCCTGACCACGCGGTGACTGGGCAGGCTTCTGCCCGGGAGGGCACTGAGGAGCGGCGCCGCTACGTCATCGGCAACACTGCCAAGGTCGCGCTTCGCCCCAAAAATAAGGCAGAGATGGATTTGGGCAAATCGTTTTCAATGCAGGGCGTTATCGCTTCTGGTCCTCGTGGTGGGAAGATCATCGGCTGGGATGGACCTGACCCCATCTACTACCGTGAGGGCAAGGAGACGTCTACTCATGGTTGGATGCACCGGCTGGTGCAGCACATGGGCGGGAAGGTCGCGGTGCACCAGATCGATTCCGTGAACAAGATCACGCTCAAGGTCCATCCGGATCACAAGGGCGCGCTGGAACAGATACGCAGCCATTTCCAGGTACCGGAGGAGATCAAGGAGGGCGGGAAGTACATCATCCTTTCGGTGCCCAAAGCGACGTTCGAAAAGATGGAGAACGCGGACCCCTACGCGGTCTTCCCCCCCAAGGTTGCCGAGCCAACGCCCGCGAAGCCCCCCGTAAAGACCAAGTACCCGGCAGACCCGACGAAGTTTGGCAAGGTGGTCCAGAAAAAGACTGAGCGCCAAGGAACGGTGGAAGTTGTTTCCAGAAATACGGTGAAGAACCCGCCGGTGACGAAGGGGTTTCTCTGCAAGGGCGCACGGGTGGTCTTGCACATCGATAAGCTCGATGGCGCGGAGGCGACGTTCACTGGGAATGATCAGTACGGTAACCCCATCTTCAAGCTCAAGAACCCTACGGGCGACGTGAAAGAAGTTTTTTTGAAGAACTTCAAGCAGGTTGAGGCGCTTGATAAGGGACCCGATAATTATAAGCCGTCTACGGCGCAGGTGCCTGATAACGGTTTCGTCAAACCCACTGAGCGCCAGCAGAAGCTCCTGGATGAGTTGATCGAGAAAACCAAGGTGGTCGGCAAGCATGTGGCCAAGGAGTACTCCGACTGGCTCTGGAAGAACGGGCGTGAGAGCTACGTGGTGGGCGGGGCGATTCGCGATCTCATCGCATTCACCGCGCCAGGTACTGACTACCAGGACGATCAGATTCTGCCTCAGCTCAAGGATGTCGACTACGTGACCACGGCCGGCGGCAGCATTGTGAAGCAGTGCCTGAAAGAGGTGGCCGCAGACATGGGGCCACTGGCCAACAACTCTGGAAGCGATGACTGGATGACCCAGTCAGCGCTTTACACCGGCCCGGGTATCGACATGACCGGCATGGTGTCCAAGACCACCTCCGACGGTGAGCCGTGGCAGCATCCATTTCACGCGAAAGGCGATAAAAAGGTCCCAGACATTCGTGTCGATCACGAGATGCTAAAAGACGCGGCCCGGCGGGACTTCACTTGCAACTGCCTCTATTATGATCCGCAGAGCAAGGTCATCATCGACTCGACTGGCCTGGGCATCGCTGACGCACAGGCGCACGTGTTACGGTTGGGGGTACCGATCGCCCAGATGCCGAAGACCAACTCCATCTCGTTGCGCTACTACAAGTTCCGGATTCGCGGCTGGGATGGGGACGCCGACACCCACGCCCAGTGCCGCGAGCACTTCGACAAGGAGTTCGGCCCGCTGACTGCCGAGCAGCGGGCCGATAACCTCTACCGCACTATTTGCAAGAAGGGCGGAACGCCCGAGAAAAATCTGGAAAAGCTCCGGGCGTTGATGCAGGCCGACGGGGATGGGGAACTGTTCGAGAAGCACATCCAGGGAGATTGGGGCGAGATCGTCAAGCGGCTCTACTCTAACGCGGACTACTTCGCGGCTAAAGAGGCCAAGGCCAAGACCACTGCCGACAAGCTCAAGAAGGAGCTAGGCAAAGAAGAGTACTGACAAAGGGGAATACCATGGAAGAGAACGACGTTGCTTTGGCGCTGATTCCGCGCCCGGATGAGACCTACGCGCCGGTGTTGACCGGGGACACGCTCAAAGACGACATCATGTGGGTCGGCGATGTCATCTACCCGCAGGACGATGAGGTCTCGGTCTACTTCGAGGGCGTAACCAAGAAGCTGCCAGTCATTCGTTCGCAGGCCCCTGAAGGCAGGCCGACCTATTACATCGCGCATAGCGTTGCTTGGAGGTTCATCCATGAAGTACGTGATGCCGCTAAAAAAGGCACAGGAAAAGCCGACTGAGGACAGCGAGGGGTTGCTCACGTCCTACGGGATGGACATCGCCCACCGTTACGCCCAGGCCTGGGCCGAGAGGGGCACGCGTGATCTCGCGATCGAACGTGAGTATCCCGAGCTGGCTGGGCTGTTCTGGGACATCCGGGTCGATCCAGCGTTGGCTCGCGCGCATGCAGCATGAATTTGCAGAGTTCGAGATGCACGGTGCGGTATGTTGTTCTGGAACGCGTGTTCCCGGGAGCGTAAAGTTTCTAGGTACGACGTGTCCAGCGACTCACGTGATCGGTTGCAGCCAGGGGTATTTTAGTCATCGGGGCAAACTGCTTGGGAGCTAACTCCATGATGTCGCTTCCTAAATTCTATTTTCTGGAACCCGAGCCGCTGATCAAGGCCATGGTCAAGACCGCGAAAGTGCACATCAATCTGGGGTCTTGGCAAGGTTTGTCGATCATCGCCATCGGTCCACGGAACGGCAAGATCGTGGGCTACGGATCCGCCGGCAAGCCCATCTACGCCGGCAGCGCCGCGGCGCAGAAGCTGGTCGATATCCTTCAGGCGAAACACACCTACACTCCCGCGCAACAAGATGTGGCCTTGGTGAAGTGGCTGATGGAGCTGGGGCTGAAGGGCGCGGTCGATGCCCAGCACGTGCACCTGAGCAAGGAAGGCGCACAGCTGCTCCAGGAATCGTTTTCTGTGGCCCCCCAGGCTCTTGGCGGGGAGAAGTGGCGGTGAGTAAGGCTCTGCTGCTCCCCCATCTGGGAGAGCCCCTGAAGCCCTCTGAAGAGGATCACACCGGGTGGGCGGCGGAGATGGCCAGCGGGCAGTATGGGGACGGGTCGTTTCCTCCGATGTCCGAGTTGACTGAGCTTCCGGCTGGGAAGTTCGCGGGGTCTCACGGCAACCTGTTATTTGTAGACAAGGGTGGGCACAAGTGGGTTTTCAAGGCCTCCAACCCTACCATCGCCCGCGCTGAAGAGGCCGCTTGTCGGTTGGGTCGCCTGCTTCTGGGAGACTTGATTCCGGCGGTCAAGTACGTGGAAGTCAAAGGGAAGGGTGGAGCGCTCATCCAGATTCTGGAAGGGAAGACCTGGCAGGAG
>Ga0315277_10013744_pt1 | contig 10082 bp, 6 predicted proteins | sample YL17G05_15_MG_FD_203695 | JGI IMG/M metagenome (GOLD analysis project Ga0315277, IMG submission 203695) | Sediment microbial communities from Yellowstone Lake, YNP, Wyoming, USA - YL17G05_15 | ecosystem: Environmental > Aquatic > Freshwater > Lake > Sediment | place: USA: Wyoming | collected...
GGCCATTCCGAAGCCCCCATCACAGCGCTTCAGAAGCCAGCTTAATCGGCGGAGGCGGGTTTGCCAGGCCCGGAGAAATAACATTGGCCCACCGCGGAGTTTTGTTTATTGACGAATTTCCGGAAATTCACCGCGATGTCTTGGAAAGTTTAAGGCAACCCTTGGAAGACGGTTTGGTCAGTGTTTCCCGGGCAAAAGGAAGCCACACTTATCCTGCCCGTTTTATTTTGGTGGCGGCAATGAACCCCTGCCCTTGCGGATATTACAATGACCCGGAAAAACAATGCACTTGCGCCCCCAATCAAGTTACCAGATATCAGAAAAAAATCTCCGGCCCGATTATGGACAGGATTGATTTGTATGTTGAGGTGCCTCATGTAAAATATGAAAAATTGACAGATGAAAAAATTAGCGGCTCAAGCAACGAAATAAGAGAAAGAGTGGAATTTGCCAGAAAAATCCAAATAGAAAGATTTAAAAACGACGGAATTATCACAAACAGCGAAATGAATATTGAATTAATAAAAAAACACTGCCAAGCTGACAGCGAAGGAGAAAAACTTTTAAGAAATGCGGTTGACAATCTCCATTTATCCGCCCGCGGATATCACCGCATATTAAAACTTGCCAGAACAATAGCCGACTTGGCAAATTCATTTTCCATTTCCCGCGACCACATCGCCGAAGCACTCCAATACAGGCCAAAGCAGGAAATTTAAAACCCCGCAGCTGCGGGGTTTTTTAGTAAATATATCCAATTATTCTCCAATCATCTTTGTGGAGGGTTCTGACCTGCTTTACGCCATAGCCCAAGCTCATTTCGGAAATAGTAACGTAATTTCCGTCAATTGATTCAACATAAGCAACGTGGCCATAAGCCCTGTTCTCTTTGGTTACCATAATAGCGCCAAGTTTCGGTTCGTTTCCTATCTCAAATCCATATTGAGGCGCTTTGTAAATCCAGGTCTTGGCATTGCCGTCCCAAGGAATATACCTTCTCTGGGCAATATACCATGTGCACTGGCCCCAAGGAAACTGATGGCTTTGTTTTTCATAAGGCCTTTCGAAATCATAAGAAGCATAAGCGCGAGTGGATTTTGTCGGAGCATTATAAACCTGCTTTTGACCGTCTGGAATTATTATTTCCTGACCAATCGCCAAAGCGCCGTCTGCTGGCAAACCGTTAAAATCAATTGTTTTTTCACTATCGCCTTTATAGGTTTTAACTATTTTGTCTAGGGTGTCGCCTTTTTTAATCTTGTAAATGATTCCTGAAACAGGCAAAATAACAAGTTTCTGGCCCGGTTTTATGTGGTCCCATAAACTCAAATTATTCGCCCAAAGCAGAGTATTAGTAGAAATGCCAAAAGCAGCCGCGATTTGGGAAGGAATATCGCCTGACTGCACTTCATAAGCAACAATTCCGTTTCTTTCGCCATTACTGATGCCCGTGATTATGGAAGGCGAAGAATTGGACAATAAAGCACTGTCCTGTAAAATAATGCCCGAATCGTCAAAATATTCGCTGCCAATATAGGATTCCTCAATGATAATTTCCTCGGGATTAAGATACTGAGAGGCGTAAAAAAACGAACTTTTTCTTGTTATTTCATCTTCTTCGTTCACAGCATAATCGCCAAAGCTTCCGGCAATTGACTGAGCCAAAAAGACGATAACCAAGACAATAAAAATAACTGCTGCTGCCCTTAAATACAGGGACTTTTGAAGCAGTTTTATCAAATTTTCCATATTTTCCCTTCCCAGCGCCTTACACTGGGCCAGGGTTGTTTTCACCTTAAAAATAGCTCTATTTTCAGTCATTAAAAAAAACAACCTTTGTGTCTATCCTCAGGTAATTCCAGTGTAGCATGCCCCTATTCGACTGTCAAGGGTTTTATCCACAACAGACCATATTTCTGCTATACTAAAATAATGGAAGCCCGCCCAAGACGGGTCGGCCTAGGGCCGAAAATAAACAATGGAAAACATTTTAGAAAATTTAAATCCAAACCAAAAAATGGCCGTTCAAACCACTGATGGACCAGTTTTAATACTGGCTGGCCCTGGTTCCGGCAAAACCAGGGTACTCACTCACCGCCTGGCTTATCTGATTGAAAAAGGAATTCCTTTGCAAAATATTCTGGCAGTCACTTTTACAAACAAAGCGGCCGATGAAATGAAGATGAGGGTAAAAAAATTAGTTTCAATAAAGACAATTCCTTTTATCGGTACATTCCATGCTTTCTGCCTTAAAACATTAAGAATTGAGATTGATAAGCTGAACTACAGCAAAAAATTTATTATTTATGACGACGATGACCAGCTCAAAGTCCTCAAAAAAACAATAGAAAGATTAAATATAAACAAAGAGCAATTCCCGGCCAAAAGAGTATCTGAAACAATATCTTCGTTAAAAAGCGAATTAATAGATTGTAAATCTTATTCAAGCAACAGCCGTGATTATTTTGAAAAAACAGTAAGCGAAATTTACAAGGCGTATCAGGAAGAACTAAGAAAACACAACGCGCTGGATTTCAACGACTTAATAATGTTCACGGTCAAAATTTTTGAGGAATTTCCGAAAACTCTGGAAAAATATCAGGAAAAATTCAAATATATTCTGGTTGACGAATATCAGGATACAGACCCGGGCCAATACAAATTAATCCGTTTGTTGTCTCAAAAATACCAAAATATCTGTGTAGTCGGCGACGATGCCCAATCAATTTACTCATTCAGAAATGCCGACTTCAGGAATATTTTAAATTTTGAAAAGGACTATCCAAAAGTAATAACCCTTGACCAGAATTACCGCTCAACCCAGAATATTTTGGACGCCGCCTCAACCCTTATATCAAAAAATGTTTATCAAAAACCGAAAAAACTCTGGACCGAAAATATCTCCGGCCCGCCAATATCAATTATCGCCACTTGGGATGAAAAGTCGGAAGCAGAATTTATTTTCAAAAAAATAAATGAATTTTTGAAAGAAGGATATAAATTAAATGACTTTACAATTTTTTACAGAACCAATGCCCAATCAAGAGCCATAGAAGAAACATTCATCAAAAAAAATATCTCCTACAAATTAATTGGAGCAATAAGATTTTATCAGAGAAAAGAAATAAAAGATATTATTGGTTATTTAAAATTTATTGAAACGAATGACGTGATGAGTTTGGAAAGAATAATAAATACTCCGCCAAGAAAAATCGGCAAAATAACTTTTGACAATATTGTTTCCCAAGGAATAGAAAAAACAGCAAAAGAAAAACCGGAAGTGAAAAGATTTTATGAATTAATAAAAAAAGCAAGGGAATTAAAAAATAGCAAACCCGTTTCGCAATTAATAAAATTTATCTTAAAAGAAACGGATTACAAAGAATATCTCAAAAAACAATATAGTGAAGAGTCGCCACAAGCCGGAATCCCCGAATATGAAAATAGGTGGCAAAATATTGAAGAATTAATTAATGTGGGCTCTGAATACGATAATTTTGAACCGCCAAAAGGATTGGAAGAATTTTTGGAAAAAACGGCCCTGCTTTCGGACGCGGACGAAATCAAGGAAAATCAGGAAGTTGTCCATTTAATGACCCTTCACACTGCCAAAGGACTGGAATTCCCAATTGTTTTCATTATCGGCTGCGAAGAAGGAATTTTGCCTCACGTCCGAAGCTTGCTTAACCCCTTAGACATAGAAGAAGAAAGGCGGCTTTTTTATGTTGGCATAACCAGAAGCAAAAAACATCTGCACTTGGTTTTCAGCCAAAGAAGAACAAGCCGGGGAAGTAAAGAAGCCAATCCGCCATCCAGGTTCTTGTCAGAAATACCAGAACACTTAATAAATTATGAAGAATATGAATTGGAAATCAAAAATCTGATTGATTTCTAACAATTTAAATGGATAAATTTACCCAAAACTCAATTAAATCGACTTTGTCAAAATACCAAATTCATCCCAACAAGGTCATGGGGCAAAATTTTTTAATTGATGAAAACGTTTTAGATAAAATTATCGAGGCTGCTGAAATTAAAAAAGACGATACAATTTTAGAGGTCGGGCCGGGATTAGGAATATTAACCATTGAATTAGCAAAAAAAGCAAAACAAGTTATTGCAATTGAAAAAGACAAAGAACTGACTAGAATTTTGAATAACGAATTAAGAATAATGAATATAAAAAATGTTGAAATTATAAATGAAGATATTCTCAAAACAAAATACAAGATGCAAGATACAAAATATAAAATTGTAGCTAATATACCATACTACTTAACCTCTCCGTTGATCCGGAAGTTTTTAGAAATAAAAAATAAACCATCATTGATGGTTTTAATGATTCAAAAAGAGGTGGCTCAAAGAATTTGCGCCCGGCCACCCAAAATGTCTATTTTGTCAGCGGCTGTCCAATTTTACGCTGAGCCAAAAATTATTAGCCATGTTTCTAAAAAATCTTTCTGGCCCCAACCCAAAGTAGATTCAGCCATACTTAGGTTATCGCCAACACAGAACAAGAAAGAACAAAATGCAGATTTACGCAGAAAATATTATAAATTGATTAAAATTCTTTTTAAGCAACCAAGGAAAACAATCCTAAATAATTTAAGGAACGCAAATTTATGGGAACAGATTAGTAAAGAGGAAATTGTCAAAGATTTAACTAGGCTTAATATCAACCCGCAGGATCGACCGCAGAATTTGGGTCTTGAGCAAATAAAAAACTTATCAAAACAATCAGAACATTAAAAGAGAGAAATACCTATCAGGGAGAAGTACCTATCATTGTCATCGTACCTAAAGCGGGAATGATAATAGGGGGGACGGTAGGAAGGATACAAGATCCACCGGGCGTATACCCACCCAAAGCCCAGGGCCCTGGTCTTAATTGAGCATAAGCAAAAATCAGTGTTCCAGGCATCCACATAAATAACCCACCTCGTGGCGGCCCAATTGTAAATAGTATACCGTTGAGACAAGGAGTAACACCTAAAATAATTCCTCCAAATCCAAAACCCCCCAAAATAGCCTCGGCTAGCCTTGGCCAAAATATGAATGACGAAACAATCAACCCGAGGAATAACAAAGAAAAAAGTTTCTTAGATTTTAGATTAAACATACAATAGCAATAATATCATAAATTATCATACAATACAATAATATCATATCACAAAAGTTTTATATATTACAAATACAAATTATATTACAATTATATTACAAATACAAACAAATACAAAATACAATGATGTGATGTAATATTGATGACTGACTAAAACTTTTCCACATTTTAAAACTTTCTTGACAATTAAAAAAGTTGTATAATTATAATGAAGTTGTATAATTATAATATAGAAAGGCAATTTAAACTAAAAATGAAAAAAATAAATTTTAAAAAACTGCCCATTGTTTCAATCCTAATGGCCATTATTTTAGCTATAGGATTGATTTTATTTATAAATGCTTATTCCAAAAAAGAAGCATTTTCACAAATTAATCTCTGGGGCGGAAAAGAAACAACAATTACATCCGACAATAAAGACACTGACAATGACGGACTAAAGGACTGGGAAGAAAATTTATATAAAACCGACCCATTAAATCCCGATACTGACAATGACGGATACTTAGACGGCGAAGAAATTAATTCCGGCCACAATCCATTGGTTAAAGGACCGGGCGATGAATTAATTTTCTTTCCATTGCCAATTGGGGACAAATACAATATCACCAACCTTGTTTTGAGCGAAAGCAATATGCAATCATTATTCCAATCATACCTCGCTCAAAAACAAGAATACATAAACAACCATCCAGAGATAACTGACGTAAATCTATATCTATCTACCATTAATCAATCTACTGTTTCTGAAATGGCGCAGAGAGCATTGGCTGAAAATTTTGCAACACTAACCAATAATGCTGAAAAAATTCTTTCCCAAATGCCGGAGGTTTTTAATGTAAGTATTAATGATAACCAAATAAGTATATCGGAGGACAACAGCAAAGAAGCCATCGAATCATATCTTGATAAAATTTCTGCAATTATGGGCTCTGATAGCTTTTTGTTTAAATTAGAGAACGTAAAAACAATAATAAAGGCGTTTGAAAATGATACTCTGCCAGATTTAGACGAATTCCTAAAAACAGCCAAAGATGATGTTGAGCGAATAAGGAATATCTCTACCTCATCTTCCTTAAAAGAAATCCACAAAGAACTTCTGGGTCTTTCTGTGATCACCAGAAACGTAATTATATCCTTGCGAGGAGCTAACGATGATTTTCTTAAGGCTTATTTTGCTCTCCAGGAATTAGAAAACTTGCCTGAAAAATGGAATAAATTACTGAATAAAATTTTAGAAGTCAATAAATAATTTATGAAGGTTTTACAAAAAATCATTGCCCCAATAATGCTAATAAGCTTAATCTTAAGCCTTAGCCTTGGTTTACTCTTTTGGGGGCCAAAACAAGCTAAAGGACAAATAGGGGTACCGGTACAGGATGCTCCCACCGAGATACAAGAGATAATGGCTACATTAAAAGAGTGGGGACTAGACCAGGTAGTCAGATCTATAGCCAGAATGGCAATGAATAGATTGAGAGCAAGCATAATTCGCTGGGCACAAGGAGGATTTAGAGATGATAATCAACCACTTGCCATAACTAATTGGAAAGGCTTCTTTAAACAGGCAATTGACATTGCTTCGGCCAGATTTATCCAAGAATTTGGACTTACTCCTCTTTGTTCACCAATAAGGGTTTCATTAAATACATTGCTTGGTTTAAATCTTAGGCAAGGAGGTGTAATCCTTTACGAAGAATACGCTGCCTGCACCATAGACCAAATAGTGGATAATGTTGAAGAATTCTGGAAAAATCCCTCAATCCAAGTTTATGGCTGGGACACTTGGACTGCGCTAATGCAACCCCAAAATAATATATTCGGTTCTGCTCTAATGGCATTGCAAAGAGAATCAGATATTCAAGACGAAGAACTAAATGCTGCCCAACAAGAAGCCCAGGCAGGACAAGGATACCAGGATGAAACAATTTGCAATGAAACCGACAGGGAAGCATGCGAAAAAAGATGCTCTGAGGCTGGACCACCTTCTCTTGATTGTCTTAAAAATTGCGAGCTTTCAACTCTTGGCGTGTGCTTAAACGAAACAACTAAAAATATTGGCTCAACGGTCAATGCTGCAATTGAGAAAACAGTGGGTTCTGATATTGATTGGTTAATTAGCGCCGACGAATGGAGTGAGCTGATAGAAATAATGATTAGCTCTCTTTTAAATAAAGCCATATTTGGTCTTGGCCTGTCTGGAGGGACCTATAGAACAACTACCCAACAGCAATATCAAGAACAGAATGCTTATCACCAAATAACAAAACAGATGCTCACTCCCCAGAACCAATATCAAGTAAAATCTAAAACATTAAGCCGGATCTTAGGCGCCATTCAATCGATAAATAGATCTGTCAGAACCTGCGAGACAAGCGAGGCCATAGATATTAATGTGCTAGTTAGGGCCTACGATGATGTTTTAGAAGGAGAAAGCGAGGCTCTTTACTCAGAAACGGAAAGAATAAATTTACAGCCGGATTATGAAATTCTTGACCCAATAAATGCTCCTTCTGATCTAATGGTCTATGGCTATAGCTGGGAAAACATACCAGCCTATAAATATCCTTCTCAATGCCGTAAACTTCTTACTGATTCTGGCATAACAGGAAAATGTCAAAAATTTAATAGCGGATTACCTCCGGTTTCTACTGATTCAAACTGCGAATGCATCTTTGGCATAAATCATCATAACTGTCCACCCGCCCCCTATCCACCCCTTTCTTTGACATCGGCTCTTGATAAAGCTAAGGCAAATTTCTACAATTCTTGCAAGGGAATTTATAATAATGTAGTTAATAGATGCGATGCGTGTCTTAAAGAGGCCGGAGAAAAATGCGAAAAGATAAGCGATGCCGCAAAAAGATTACAATGCATTGATAACGCCTGCAATAATTATACTGGAATAGCTGGAGTTACCGGTGCTCAAGATTTTTATAATAAATGCCTAATCGAGGAAAGAAAAACTGCTTGCTATACTTGTCTTAAAGAGTATTTTATGCCAGCTAATTATTGCGGCCAGATAGGAGATTACATAGCCAGAGCTACGGTCAAATACCCTGGCACCTACCGAAAATCAGAAAGCACCTTAGGAATTGATTGGCTTAATGCTGATTCAGTAGCTTGGATAGGAGTAAAAGACTCTTCTGTTTGCCCAGATAGTGCTACTGACGGAGCCGAGACTGGTGTAGATTTAATATGTAGAATAGTGCCGGACTTTGCTTTTGGGGATGGTAGAACTTGTCAAGCTAATTGCCCTTTCACTGCTAGTTTTACTAAAGAAATGCTCTACGATATTAATGATAACAGTCCAAATGAGAACGACTGCAATCAGCGATCAGTTAGAACCGGCGGTAGCCCGGGAATCTGGGCAGTAGAAAACGGTGCCTTTGAAAATAAAGGAAAATGTTGTAGGGCATTTAAGGGCCATAAACCTGATGATTATGCTGCTTGTGGGAGAACACCGGTGGATAAGTGTGGCAACGGCGTAGTTGAGTCTGGCGAGGATTGTGATGGTGGCCCTTGTTGCAAAAGCGATTGTACCCCCAGACGTAGTTCATACGCAACTGATGAATGTGATTCTCGTACACAAGATGGCTGTTGTGATGGCAAGGGTTATTGTACGTTCGATTGTGATGGTGGTGGCGGTGGCGGTGGCGGTTGCACTGACGACTCCGATTGTTCAAACGGAAGAATATGTAATGACAATGGAAGATGTGTGATTGATAGAGGGAGGTAAAACGATCTCCCTAACTGCAAAACCAGCAGTTATATCTGCGTAGAAGAGTGATCTTGGTGAAAGCCCAATAAAATTTATGCAAGAAAAAAGCAAAAAAAGAATACCAATTAAAACAACAGGTCCGATTTTGATATTTTCCATTTTGGGATTTGCTTTTCCGATGATTGCAAAAGCAAATATTCTTGCCGACGCTCTTGGGTCAATAGGAAAAGATATTCTCCTTTCGTTAATGTCTTCTATTCAGACCGTATTAAACTGGCTGCTAAAGGCCTCTGCTATTATCTTGGAAGGAGTTCTTGATATTGGCTTTAATCCAAGTATTGTACGCGTAGCGCAAATCGGCTGGACAACTACCCGCGACTTTGCCAATATGTTCTTTATTCTTTTTATGATAATCATTGCTTTTGCTACCATCTTAAGAACAGAACAATATGGTGCAAAGAAACTCTTGCCTAAAGTAATTCTTATTGCTCTTTTAATAAACTTCAGTTTTGTAATTTGTAGTGTAATTATTGATTTTAGCAATATATCTGCAAAATTTTTTATTGAAGGGATTAAAAATAATTTAAGCGGGAAAAAAGAAGGCATAATCACAGCAACGTTTTCAGATAGTTTAAATATGACCGGAGCCCTTACTACATATACAAATTGTGAAGATTATAGGGATAAAGAAACAAGAAAATGCAATGAGCTAAATGGGAAATTAATTGCCAGCGCTATCCTTAGGGGAATGCCGTCAAACCTTGACTGTATAGCTTGGGTCGGTGCACTCTATGAAAAATGTAAAGAGCAAGGAAGCATAACGGTTCAAAGTGATGATAAAGATTTCTTAAATATTATTCTCGCAATGACTGTTGGCTCTTTGGTAATGCTCATAGCGGCTTTCACGTTTCTTGCCGGGGCAATTATGCTATTAATACGGATAGTTGCCCTTTGGTTGCTTATTGTCATTGTCCCGCTTGCTTTTATTTGTCATATTATGCCCGGACTAAGTTCTCAGTGGCGGAAGTGGTGGGACACTTTCTTAAAATGGTGCTTTTTCGCGCCTATTTACACGTTCTTTATTTGGATGGCAATACAAATCGCTGTCAATGGAGCGAATCAAGCAATAGGAGTTTCGGCTCGAAAAATTCCTGGAGATATGAGCGGACCAATTACAAATCCGTTCGTTGCTGATCCTGGAGCGCAATTTATAAGTTACGGAATCATGATTGCTTTTCTTCT
>Ga0315277_10013745_pt1 | contig 10082 bp, 9 predicted proteins | sample YL17G05_15_MG_FD_203695 | JGI IMG/M metagenome (GOLD analysis project Ga0315277, IMG submission 203695) | Sediment microbial communities from Yellowstone Lake, YNP, Wyoming, USA - YL17G05_15 | ecosystem: Environmental > Aquatic > Freshwater > Lake > Sediment | place: USA: Wyoming | collected...
TGACGGGATCCGGATTCCCAGATACTGCGGGGACGGCGTACCGGTCTCGCCCCTTACTCTACAAAGTCCTCTTGAGGCGGGCGGTAGTCCGTCAGGTTACGGTTCTTATCTTTGTGACGTTCGATCGCCAGGTCTATCAACCGTGTGAGCAGTTCCTCATACGAGATGCCCGTTGCTTCCCACATCTTAGGGTACATGCTTATCTTCGTGAACCCCGGTATGGTGTTAATCTCATTGACGAAGATCGAATAGTCACGTCTGGACACAAAGAAATCGACTCTGGCCATGCCGCAGCAGTCGGCGACCTTAAAGCACTTGATAGCGGTATCCCGAACCTTCTGGATCACGGCAGGCGGCAGCTTTGCGGGCACCTCGGTCCGCGACCTCGCGTCATAGTACTTAGCCTTGTAGTCATAGAACTCACGAGCAGGCAATATCTCTCCCGGCAGCGATGCAACCGGATCATCGTTTCCAAGAACGCTGCATTCGATCTCATGCGCATCCAGCGCCGCTTGCTCTACCAGGAGTCTCCGGTCGTAGAGCGCTGCCTCCTTCAGGGCAGCATTGAGGCCGGCTCTATCCTTAGCTTTCGTGACGCCGACGCTCGACCCGAGGTTACATGGCTTTATGAAGCACGGGTAGCCAAAGCGCCTCTCTATCTCGTCCATCACCGCGCCTGGTTCGCGTTCGAATTCGGATCGCAGGTACATCGCAAAATCCAGTACCGGGATGCCCGCCTGCCTGAATAGCCTCTTCTGTATGTCCTTGTCCATTCCCACCGCCGAGCCAAGGACCCCGGCGCCCACATAGGGCACTCCGGCCATTTCGAGCAGGCCCTGGATCGAGCCATCTTCACCATACGTCCCGTGCAACGCTGGGAACACAACGTCAAGGTGGGCAGCCGTTTCCAGTGCCTTGCCGGACCCTCCCGCCTTCACAAGGCCTGCCTGGCCGGGCTCCGGCAACATTGCCACCCGCAGAGAACCGGGCTCAAGCACGCCCTGCAATGCCCGTTCCGAATCCTGGGGAAGAAGCCACTTGCCTTCCTTGGTGATGGCGATAGGGACAACGTCATATCCTGCTGAGGCAAGAGTCCTCATGATCGAGGCGGCGGACATCAGTGACACCTCATGTTCGCCCGATCTGCCTCCGAAGAGGACCCCCACTCTGAGCCTGGGCAATGGATTCACCTCACGAACGAGACATCTCTTACCAGCATATTTGGTGGAAATGTACTATGTGACGGGCGCGACACGTCCCCTCGCCCCGCTGGGCGATGCTTCGTCAAGCCGGACACCAATGATCTGGTTGCGCATGCCCGGGTCACCGGAGAAACGTGTCCTTATGTAATTCCTGGTGAACCCCTCAAGTTCCTCACCCGCCTGGCGTTCCTCGACAAGCACTTCAAGCGTCTTCCCGATAAACGCCCTGTGGAAGTCGAGCGACAGGGTCTTGCCGAGCTCGATCATCTCATCGCTGCGCCGGGCGGACTCCGCCGCGCTGGCCCTCTGGCCGAGCGACGCAGCACGCGTGCCCGGCCTGGGCGAGAACCTGAAGACGTGGAGCCTTGAGAATGCTACATCTCTGACAAAATCCAGAGATTCCTGGAACTGGTCCGGCGTCTCGCCCGGAAAGCCTACGATGACATCAGTCGTGATCCCGATGCCCGGGAACAGCGATCTCGCCATCTCGACGATGCCTGCGAATTCCTTGGGGCCGTACGGCCTGTTCATGGCTTTCAGCACATCCGCCGATCCACTCTGCAGCGGTACATGCAGGTGCTCGCAAAACGCCGGAAGTCCCTGCAGCGTACGGAATAAGTCCTGGCTGAGGTCCATCGGCTCGATTGACGATAGCCTGAGTCGTGGCGGCATCGGACCTTGACCCATTGCTCTGCACAATTCCGCAAGGGACGGGCCTCCGCACTCGACACCGTAGGCGCCGAGGTGAACCCCCGTTAGCACAATCTCGTTGAAGCCTGACGCCACCAGTTTCCTGACCTGCTCAAGAACTTCCTGTGGTGGCCTTGACCGCAACGGTCCCCTGGCAAGCGGCACTATGCAGTACGAGCAGAACTGCCGGCAGCCCTCCTGGATCTTGAGCACAGCGCGTGTGCGGCCCTCGAACTGGGCGATCTGTGGCCAGCCGGTGACCCTTTCAGTGGACAGGACTTTGCCGTATCTCGCTTGTTCCACCAGCGACACAATCTGCGCACCCTGGTTCGTCCCTGCAACCACGTCCACCTCGGGCATATTTGCCGTGGCACCAGGGTCAACCTGCGGGTAGCAGCCCGTCACTGCCACAACGGCGGACGGGTTCCTGCGACGCGCGCGTCTTATCGCCTGCCGCGATTTGGCGTCGCCGCGCGCTGTGACTGTACAGGTATTGATCACATAGACGCCGGCAGTGTCGTCGAAATCGACAAGCGAGTAGCCACACGACACGAACGCTTCCTTCATCGCCTCCGTGTCATACTGGTTCACCTTACACCCGAGAGTGTAGAACGCGACTGTCTTTTCGTTACCCTTCATGGGGGCGGCGTTCATCAACCCATGTCCCCCAGCTCATAGAGGATCAACGAGAGTGCGACCGCCCCGGCGTTCTCCGTTCGCATCATCCGCGGCCCAAGTGTTACGGGCAGCACACCCTCCTCGAGGGCCTGGGCAGCCTCTTGTTCAGAGAACCCACCTTCCGGGCCTATGAGCAGGAACACACGCGACGGGCTCATATTGTGAAGCACCTGTTTCAGTGACCGGGCGCGCTCCTGCTCCCAGGGCATGAGCCGGAGATCGAAGTCCCGCGCCATCTCCAACGCGCGAGCGAACGGCACCTGCTCGACCACCTGCGGAACGCGCAGCCTGCCACTGAGTTCGGCGGATTCCACAGCGATCTTGCGCCAGCGGGCATACCTCGCCTGTGACCTCTCACTGTCCGGGCGGGGGATGGTCCTGGAACTGATGACCGGCACGATCGCGGATGCGCCGATCTCCGTGGCTCGCTGGATAATGGCATCCATCTTATCCGCCTTCGGCATGCACTGGAACAGCCAGACGCCGGTGGTGGGTTCCGTAGCCGCTTCAAACGGGCTCTCGAGCACCGCGATGACTTTCGACGGCTCCGTGCCGGTGATTCTCGCGATGAACTGGCCTTGCCCCTCGACGATCGCGATGAACTGGTCGCCTCCGGCAAGCCTGAGAACCCGTGTCGCATGCCTGGCATCCGCGCCGTGGATAGAAACTTGCCCATCCCCGCCCGGTGGCATCACAAAGAACCTGTGCAATCCCGGACCCCACCCTTCGTGAAAGCCAGCGCGACCCATTCCCCATCCTGGCGTCTGCTCGAGCGCGCAAAACCCGTCTTTGTGAAGCTGTCGATCACCATGCTTTCCTTAGAAAGTATAATCCCCGAAAGCACTGCCTGGGCGTTGGGCTTCAATAAAGACGCGATGAGCCTGCGCATCGAGACCAGAGTGTCTGCAACGATATTGGCCAGCACCAGGTCGCAGCGCCCCACGACACCATGCGGCGCCGTGTTTTCATCAGCGCCGGACTCGTGCAGAAGGATTTCCACGGGAAGGCCGGGACCATTCATCTTGAGGTTTGACCGGGCAGCGTCTATGGCGAGGGGGTCACTGTCCCACGCGATCACCCGTGCCCCGAGTCTGGCCGCCGCGATGGCAAGTATACCCGAGCCTGTCCCAATGTCGGCCACAAGAAACCCGGGCCTTACAGTCTCCTCAAGCATTTCGAGGCACATGTATGTGGTGGGGTGGGTGCCGGTGCCGAAGGCCATGCCAGGGTCTATGATTACCACAACAGAGCCGGGGCCGGTCGTGCTCGCGGCCGTCGAAACAGGACGTGCTCCGGCGCCGCTCTCAGGGCACAGCCACGGCGGCATAATGATGATCCGGCCGCTGGTGCGGACGGGGCCAAATCCTTCTTTCCAGGCATCTTCCCATTCGGCCTGGTCGTGTCTCGATACGGTGAGATCCAGCGTTCCGGGGTCCAGCCCAGCAGCACGAGCCCGCGCGGCTGCCGACAGGATCCCACCGCGGGCACACTTGAGGACGGAAGACTCGTCGTGAGCAACAGCGTAGAAGTAGCCACGCACGGTGACTTCTCTCATCGCGTCCAGTGCGTGTTGTGGTGCTGCCTGGCGCACCCCTGCTCCTGCCCATTCCTCGATGGTACCGACCCTCAAGTCAGCAAGCTCTGGGTCCTCGATCTCGGCGCCCTTTGCTCCGCAGGACTCGAGAACCAGGGCCGCGACATCTGAGAACCAGGCCCGGCAGGCTACTGAGACACTGAACCAGTCCATCGCAAGCCCCTTGACAGAACGAGAGGTCCGACATCGGCCACGATGTACAACAAGCGTTATGTTGGGGTCTCCTCACTTTGCCCTGAACGCTTTTTTCACCCGTTCAACAAAACCGGTGTTCTCCGCAATCCGTTCTCCGCGCACCGTAGCTATCTCTTCCAGCAGGTCCCGCTCCTTGTCGGACAGCCGGGACGGGATGTTCACATTTATGATGACCACTTCATCGCCCCTGCCGTAGCCGCGAAGGTCCGGCATGCCCTTGCCCCTGAGATGGACCTCCTGGCCGGACTGGGTGCCCGCCGGCACCTCGATCTCCTGGTTCCCATCAAGTGTCGGGACCTGGACCGTCGTGCCGAGAGCCGCTTGTACGTAGCTCACGGAGGCACTCGTGAATATATCCCTGTCCTCGCGCCGGAAAACCTTATGCTCTTTGACCAGTATCTGGAGGAACAGGTCGCCGGAAGGCGCACCCGGGTCGCCCGCGTGTCCTTGCCCTGCCACGCGAACCCTCAGCCCTGTATCGACGCCGGCAGGTATCTTCACGTCCACCTTCGCGGTCTCACGCACACGCCCGACGCCCTTGCACTCAGGGCATGGGTCATCTATTACTGTGCCGCGGCCGCGGCACTGGTCGCACGTCCGGACAGTAACGATCCTGCCCAGGAGCGTGTCCTGCACAACTTGCACCTGGCCCCTACCACCGCAGCGAGGGCAGGTTTTGCGCTTGGTGCCCGGCCGGGCGCCGCTACCGCCGCAGGCCTTGCACTCGCCGATCCTGTCGACCGTCACCGCTGTCTCAAGCCCGATCGCGGCCTGCTCAAGGGTAACCTCATATTCCCTGAGTATGTCCTGGCCCCTGCGCGGCTCATTGCGCCGGGACGAGCCGAAGCCGAAGAAAGTCTCGAAGATCTCATCAATACCGCCAAAGCCTGGGAAGCCGCTCCCGAAGCCACCCGGGGGCTTCTCGTGTCCCCAGCGGTCGTAGTCCTGGCGCTTCTGCTCGTCGCTCAGCACCTCGTAGGCCTCGTTGATCTCTTTGAACCTTTCGGACGCGGTCATGTCGCCGGGATTCACGTCGGGGTGATACTTGCGCGCAAGCTGCCGGTAAGCCCGTTTTATCTCATCCGGAGAAGCGTCGCGCGAGACGCCGAGGACTTCGTAGTAATCGCGCTTGTCCACCTACTCGGAGCCCTCCCCGCGTGAAATCTCGTCCGCGAAAACCATCACGTCAAGATGCAGGTAACCCTTCTCGTTCTTCATGATACACGGCAGCACTATGCTGGCCATTTTCCTCTGCTCGAGTTCCGGGCGCACTGAGGCGCAGGCACGCCGCACAAGCTCAAACGCAAGGGGATCCAGTGTCAGATCGATCCCCTCTTTGGCCTGAAACTTGGCGGCCACAATGCTTGCCATCTTCTCAACGAGCCTTTTCTCGTCCATCAGAAGTCCATTTCTGGCGTCTCTTCAGTCCCGGCTTTCGCCTGCCCTGAATTCTCGTCCTTCTTCTTTATGATAGTGTCGATCCGCAGGATCGCTTCAGCAATCTCGCCCGCGGCCTTCAGCGCATACGTCTTCACGAGTGTCGGGTCCACCACGCCCAGTTCCATCATGTCCGCGACACTGCCGTCGTCGCAGTTGACCGCAAGGGAATCGCTATTGCGCTCGACCTGGGCCGCGATCACGTCGCCCACCTTCTCAAGCGGGTTGAACCCGGCGTTCGCGACTATTTGCGCGAGGGGCTTCTTCAGAGCCTCGGCAACGCAGTCCACGCCGTATGCTGACATCCCTTTGATCTGCGACCTGTACGCCGCGATCTCGCGGCCTACAGCCAGCTCGATGGCGCCGCCCCCGGGGACCACGCCGCCCTTGATCGCAGCCTGGGAGGCTGAAGCCGCGTCTTTCGCGATCCGCTCGCGTTCGCCGACCACTTCTTCGGTAGCCGCGCCCACAAGGATGGTGGCCATCGGCTTACCCTTACCACCGATTATCCGAATATGCTCTAGCTTCTTGTCCTGGAACACCCTGTCGGCGGATCCGATGTACTTCTCCATCTCCCCGGTCTCTTTCTTGAGACCCGTTCTCTTGACGGCGCGCGCTCCGGTATGCTCGGCTGCCTTGCGCAGCTCCTTCGACGAGACCCTGTGCACGGCCAGGATACCTGCGTCGGTAAGCATCTCTTCGGCCGTATCGTCTATGCCTCTGTCCACAAGCACCACATTGATACCCATGCCGATGATCTTGCGGACGTTGCTCCTGAACTCTTCCTGTAGCTCCATGTACCGCGCAAACCCGGCCTCTGTAGCGAGGGCCTCCTCTTCGATCTCCTCCGGCTCCAGGGCGTCGTCTATCACCAGCAACCGGGCGCCCGCGATCTCCTCAGGCATCTGCTCATTGACCCTTTCCTTGTCGATGATGACGCCCATGAAGACCTCGTTCTCTGCGCCTTCCTTGGCCACGACGGTGTCAGACAGCTTGAAAGTCGCATCGAGGAGTTTCTCTTTGCCGACCATCTTCGCAGCAGTGTTGACGAGTTCCGCGATGTCTTCGTGCTCCCTACCTGCTATCAGTGCGACCTTCTTCAGTAGCGGGTCGTCCGTGCCGCTGACGGAAATCGACTTGGCCCTGGTGATTTCTATAGCGCGTTTGATGCCTGTGCGCACGCCTTCGATGATTCGAGTCACCGGCACACCCTTCATCGCCTGGCTCACACTCTCGTAGAGCAGCGCTCCGGCCATGATGGTCGCGGTGGTCGTGCCGTCACCGACTTCCTCCTCCTGTGCCCTGGCAGCGTTTATCACCATCCGGGCAGCCGGGTGATTCACGTCCATCTTCGTCAGGATGGTGATCCCGTCGTTCGTTATCACCACCTCGCCGAAACGGTCCACGAGCATTGTGTCCAGGCCCTTGGGCCCGATGGTGCCTTCCACGGCCGATGCGATCGCGCGGACGGCGTTGGCGTTGGTGAGCAGCGCAGCGAGCTTCTCGTCAATCTCGGAGCCGGCAGCAACCTGCTTCAGACTCATCAGTCTCTCTCCTTCTGGGGCCGGACGGAAAACACCGGTCTCCCGGTCACCTGCTAATATGGGGCCCGCAAGTTAGGGCTCTCCTCTCGGATCCTCTCGAAAGGAGAGCCCCGGCGAGCTGGGCCCCGATCACCCTACGTTCTTGGACACAAGTGTTGGTAGCTGGGACTTGGCCAGATTCACAACGGAAACGACCCTGCCGTAGTCCATGCGGCGCGGGCCGAGGACGCCCACAACTCCTGCCTCCTGGCCGCCCAGCAGGAAGGTCGCCCACACGACACTGCAGTCTCTGATGTCTTGAACCCTGTTCTCCGACCCAATCGTAATGCTCACCGTGCCGGAGCCGGAGCTTCCGAATATCTTTGCCAGCCTGTCTCCGTCTTCAAGGCACGACAGGACAAGCCTGAGTTTCTCGACATCCTGGAATTCGGGCTGCTGCATCATGTTCAGCGCGCCGTCCACGTATACCTCTCTATCCGAGTCCTGTCGCGCGTAACGGCTGAGTATCTCGAATACCTGCTCAAGCACAATGCGATAGCTGCGGAATTCGGAGTCAAGTTCACGGATGGCATGTACGGCCCGTTCCATCGGAAGCCCGCCGAGTTCGGTGGTCAGCATCAGGGATATCGCCCTGAGGTCTTCCTCTCGGGAACCGGACGGTACCTCAACGATAGCGTTCTGAGCCAGGCCGAAGTTGTTCAAGACAAGCATGATGGCCCGCTCTTCTGAGATGAGGTGCATGTGAATGGAATGGAACGTTGACTCTCTCATGCTGGGGCCGAAGACGATTGAGAGGTAGCTTGTCACCTGCGAAAGAGCATGCGCCGTCACGTGCATGAGCGATTCAATCTGCTCGGCGCGCCTCCAGGCCTGCCTCAGCGGGCGGACATCTTCATCTGGGACTTCGCCTGTCTGCATCAGCCGGTCCACATAGAAACGGTAGCCTTTGTCCGACGGTACCCTCCCGGCCGAAGTGTGCGGCTGTTCCAGGAAACCGAGTTCTTCCAGGTCGGACATTTCGTTGCGGATGGTCGCCGAGCTGACTCCGAGGCCGGATCTCTTCGCGATCATCCTGGAACTCACTGGCTCGGCAGTATGAACGTAGCTCTCAACGACCGCCCTCAACACCTGAAGCTTGCGATCATCTAGCCCCACGCCAATCACCTGCCCTTGATCGACCATGGCCGGATCTGGCCCATCTTTCGCCTCTGACGCTCATTAGCAGTCTTGGAACGAGAGTGCTAATCTCACTATGTAGAAAATATCACGCACATCCAGCCAGTGTCAAGAAAGCAGGGCTTCCGTCCGAGCGTAGACACAGGAACCCGGTACGCTCACACGCCCTCCACGCAGGCTCGCAGACCGTCACTGCCGGGATTCCCACCACCGGTAGATGGCCCTGGACGCGGAAAACCCGGCCTCTGTTGCCTGGAGCACAAGCTTCTTCACCGCAGAGATTGCCCCTGCAGAACCTGGAATCGGAAAACGCAGCGGGATCACCAGCTCCGCGTCGCCGCGGGCGAGGGCTATCTGGTCCGGAGATGTCTTGAGTGCGCACAAGGTGATGCCGGCCTTCACTTCAAAGGACATCCCGAGCAGTGAGATCTCGAAATCGCCGTACCGGTCGAAGCGAGCGTCGAAAAGCAGAGGGTCGTACGACCCTCTGAGCGCGTTGACTCCGGATTCAGCTACGTGCAGGCCGAGGACCACCACCACGAGAAACAGCGCAAAGCATACGGTGGGTGTCCATGGGCCGTTCCTCATTCTGCGCACCGGTGCACCGCCAATTGGCCCTTTACTAGCCAATATGGTTCTGGCGAGCCCTGTCTATGCGGGAAGCAGCCTTCTTGAGCCAGAGTTGGGTAGGATTCACGCGCCGGGCACCAGTTTGCGAGCCCTGAGCACTTGCGCCAGAGCCTCCGCTGCCGCTCGCGCGGACCGCAGGCACTCGTCAAGGTTGTTCTGGACACCACCTATCTCGAGCAGGAGAGCCTCCGGCGAGTAGTGCTGGTTGAACCTGCCCGGCTTCGGGTAGATGCCCGACGACAGTCCTGGATAAAGCGCCTCCAGCGCGGCGATGAACTCCGTGGCAAAATCGAAGTTCTTCCGCCAGTCCTTGTTGTCGTTGCCGAGCACTACCATGATCTTCGCCATCAGGTGGCCTCGGATGAGCATGGTCGTCTGCGGCCTGAGCTGCGAGTCGCGGTGTACGTCAATGAGCACCTTGAGAGTCGGGTATTGCCTCAGGAGAGACTGCACGGTCGCTTCCGACCTCACGTACGCTGCAAGTTTCCCCTCGGCGTCGTGGACTGTAGCCGAGTGGACTGCCCCGGTGCCGAGCTGCTGGAGTGCCTGCACAAGCTCCTGCCCGACCCTTGTGGTGTTTATGCTGGGGTCGTTCGTGTGTGCGTCATCGGGCTGTGAGATCTTCCCACCCATCTCGGGGAGGTAGCTTTCGCGAGCATGCGTGTGATAGACTGCAACGACAGGTTTGGCGCTGGCAATGACGATGGGTGCCGGGCGTTCTCCGGAGGAGCCCGGCAGGCGGAACAGCACTTCCGGCGCCTCTCCGGGTGTGGGCAGGCCGCTCCGCGCAATTCTCGGCCGTTCACCGGAAAGCGCGATGCTCGGAAACTGGGCTTCGATGAAGCTTGCGGGGTCGTCAGGATCAACGCCGGACAGGAGTCTTGAGAGTGTGCTCAGGAACGAAGCCGGTGCGGTTCTTCCGGACTCCACGTCCTC
>Ga0315277_10013746_pt1 | contig 10082 bp, 12 predicted proteins | sample YL17G05_15_MG_FD_203695 | JGI IMG/M metagenome (GOLD analysis project Ga0315277, IMG submission 203695) | Sediment microbial communities from Yellowstone Lake, YNP, Wyoming, USA - YL17G05_15 | ecosystem: Environmental > Aquatic > Freshwater > Lake > Sediment | place: USA: Wyoming | collected...
GCGCCTCCGACGCCGACGACCTTGATTTCAGCCTTCTTGGACTCAAGGATCTTCCTGAGCTCCTCATCGGTCTCAGTGTGCCCCTCTACGTCTTTGATTATGATCCTTTCCATCTCTCCGTCCAGAAGCGCGGCTCTCCTCATAGCAAACCCCTCCTAATACAATAACTGTTAAGCAATATACTGTGCAAAAGATAATATGTCTATATGAGTAAGCTTTTTAAGCATTTATTGTAACAAAAAATTCAGGAAAAATTGGCCGATTTATGCTTTTTTGGATTCTTCTCCACCCTGATTTTCCTGGGGCCTTTCCTCCGCTTTCTTTTCCTCTTTACTTGAAAAAATAACGTTCTTTATCTCAGGCACGAGCTCCATCACCTTCTCTCCGGCGAACCTTTTTATGAACTCGTTGAGAGGCTTCTCGCTCTGCAAGTTAAGGGTATCCCCTTCGCGAGACGCTTCGCTGTTTATACCGTAGAAAGAAAGCAGGAGCCGGGCCTTTTCAAGCGTGTCTGTCACATCACGGACGACCTTGACTTTGTATTTCAGCTCTCTGCCTGAGAGAGGGTGGTTGAAATCAATGCGCACCCTTCCTCCCGCAACAGACAGGACCTTGGCCTGCATACCATCAATGTCAACCATAATCCCTGGGGCTGGATTTATCTTCTCCTTCGTGAATTTGGATATGGACACTATCCTGATGAGCTTCATATCCTTCTTGCCAAAGGCCTCGTCAGGCTTGAGCAGGAATTCCTTCTCCTCATCGACCTTCATGCTTTCCAGCTGCTTCTCCAATCCCTGGACAGACATTCCTGAGCCTATCACAACCAGAGAGGGCTTGTATTTGTGCTTCGGGTTGTAGATGCCTTCCTTCTTCGCCTCCTCCTCAGAGTTGAGGTCGAAAACCTCGCCTGTATTGGAAAGCCTGCCAACGAACTCTATCTCGACAAAATCGCCCTTTTTCATGCTCAAATCCTTGAAGTCAAATGAACTGGGTTCCTCCAAATAACGCTGTGACAAGAATATTTACAGCCTTAGCTTATAACCTTTGCTTCTTGGCCTTGGAAGGTTCATCTGTCTGAGACGTGCAAATATCCGCGGATTGGAAACCAGCACTAAGGCCAGCGAGAATATTATGATAGCTGAGTTTGTAGGGATGTCAGTATAACTCACCAACCCTAAACTGAGATTCATAGGTATAGGATAAAGCCAGAAAATCCCGGTTGGATTCAGGGTGTCAAGCAAAAGATGCGAGATGAAGCCTGCAGCAATGGCAAAAGAAACATCTTTTCTCCTGGTCGCGAAATATGCCAAGATCATGATTAAAGCAAGGGCAAGTGGCGTGTGAAGGACGCCTCTGTGCACAAGGGGGTAGGATGGGCCCGTCAAGAAGAATATCATATCAGCGTCGACAAGCAGGCCTGCTGCTGCAGCGATTTTTGCAGGAAGCTTTAATGTATAGCCGACCGCAAACGCAAAAATGACGTGGGTTATGCCGAGCATAGGATTTTATTGTTGGAGGGCGAATAAAAGCTTATAAATATTAGGCTGCTTGGAAACCAAGCTTTACCTGAAAATCCTGAAAGTTTATGGGGTTTCCTCATGATTGGCCAAGACTACAAGCCTTTATAATTGTGCAATGAAATAATTTGTATGAGCATTATTAGCTTCCTTAAACCAACTCCCAAAAGAATCATCTTAACGGTTGTCATTTTTGCCCTTGTTATCGCTATTCCTTATCTGTATTCTGGTCTGTTTCCATATTTCTTTAATATTGAAAGCAATTCTATGTCCCCCGCTATAAACAGATACGATTTGCTTTTTGCGAAGAATGTTAATTTTGATGACTTAAAGGTCGGAGATATTGTCATGTACTCCGTACAACAAGGCCAGCCCATGATAGTTCATAGAATAGTTAATATAGACCATGATAGTGGTTTGTTTAGTACAAAAGGCGATAATAATACCGGACAAATGGCAATTGAAAAGAATGTTTCTTCAGATAAAATTTACGCTCAGGTTATTGGCTCTCTGCCATTTATCGGTATTCTGGGCGGATTTATTTTGATAGTGTTTCTAATTGTAATCTATTTAGCTTCTTGCTTTGTTTTTAGAAGGCCTAGGCTGAACTAGCCGTTATAAAGTCCCAGAATTCCCCATGCTTCCCCTCAAAAACTGGGTATTTCACCATGTTCTTGATATACGACAAACCAGATAATTTTATATGTGAACTTGGATGGATAAACTTGGGTTTACCATCGTATTTATAAATATAACACTGTTATATCTCTAAAGAGAGCATGAAAATAGAAACCTTTGGAATGAGAGAAGCAGGGATTTCTCTGATTATTATATCAATAGCATTGTTTTTCCTTATGGTCTCAATAACGAACGAATTGAACCGATACATTCATGATGAATGCACTCACCCAACAGGAGAGGTATGCCCAATGGCAAGCGACCTTCCAGTCCAGTCATATGCAGGATTTACCCTTGACTTCGCGCTAGCAGGCTTTGGGGTTTTCCTTGTTTATAAATCCAAGCAGTTTCAAAAAGGCTTGGTAGCTAAAAAACTGGACCTAGAAAGAACCCTCAAGGAGCTTGACCCTGATGAGAAAAAGGTCTACGAGCTCATCTCCATCTCAGACGGCGTAGTATTCCAGAGCGACATAGTGGAGAAGACAGGGCTCCGGAAAGTCAAGATAACGCGAATCCTTGACCGGATGGAGCACAGGGGCCTTTTGGAAAGAAGGCGCCGAGGAATGAGCAACATAGTGCTTTTAAGAAAATGATATTCAGTTTAACTTGAAACTAGTTTCAAACACAGGGATATTAGCTGTTTCATATTATCGGAAAGAAGGTGCTTATCGCAACATTAGCAATTCGATTGGCTGAAGATAAGCACCTTCAATCTCAGAATCAGGTGATTTGAATGTCAGAAGAACAGAAGAAAGAAGTTGCGAAGCAACTTCCAGCAAAAATTGAGAAGAAAAAGCTCTCTGTCAACGGCATGCACTGCAAGAGCTGCGAAGCACTCATAACAGACAGCGTGATGAAATTAGATGGAGTAAAAAGATTCAAGATTGATTACTCCAACGGAAAAGGGGAAGTGGAATTCGACCCGGAAAAAACAGACGTCGAGAGGATAGCAGGCGCGATTGAGGAGAAGGGCTATCAATGCGAACAGGAGATGCACGACCACCAGCCGCAGAAAGGCGGGAGATGGAAGAGTGTGGGAACAGCCATCGGATTCGCAATAGTGATACTTGGGGCATTGATAATCGCCCAGAGCAGCTTCATCTCTGCTGTCCCCGAGCTGGGGACCAACGCAAGCCTACTTCTTATATTCACAGTAGGATTGCTGACAGGATTCCATTGCATAGGCATGTGCGGAGGCTTCATGGTCTCCTACACGACCAGGAATGCGATGGATGACCAGAGTTCTGAAAGGAAGCCGAACCGATTGAACAGGATGAGGCCGCACCTGAGCTACAGCACCGGGAAGCTGATTTCATACACAATAGTAGGGGCATTCTTCGGGCTCTTGGGCTCATTCTTCGCTTTCAGTGGACCCACAAGGGGGATAATAGCGGTCGCAGCAGGCATACTCATGATAATCATGGGATTGAACATGCTCAACATGTTTCCATTCCTCAGAAAAGTAAACTTTTCTGGCCTGGGTTTCCTGGGGAAGAGGCTTAAAGGAAAGAACAGGGGCCCATTCGGCTTGGGGCTTTTCACAGGCCTTATGCCATGTGGTCCCCTGATGGCCATGGAGCTTTACGCCGCTGGAACAGGAAGCGTGCTCCTTGGAGCAGTAGCACTTCTTGTGTTCGGCATAGGGACTCTTCCCATAATGAACGGCTTTGGCGCAGCGCTCTCAATGCTCAGCACAAACTTCACAAGAAGAATACTCAAAGTATCCGCCATGGTAGTGGTCATCCTTGGGATAATAATGATAAGCAGAGGCATGACTCTTTCCGGAGTCGGATTTAATATAAACACAGTTTCAGCCGCGATAACAGGAGCATCAGGAAGCACTGCAAACCTTGCAGGCGACATCCAGCAGATTAACATGACCGTGACCGCAAGCGGTTGGACCCCAGATACTTTTGTCCTGAAAAAAGGAGTGCCGGTCCAGTGGAACATTGACGTCAAGCAGCTTACCTCCTGCAACAAGGAGATAATAGCCCAGGCATACAACCTGGACATAAAGCTCAAACCCGGACTCAACACAGTTAGCTTTACACCTACAAAGGAAGGAACGGTTTCATGGAGCTGCTGGATGGGAATGATACCAGGATCATTCATTGTCAAGAGCGACATTGACCTGAATTCGCAGCAGCAGGTCCAGACTGCCCTTAGCAGCGCTCCTGCACCCAAGAGCTCAGGAGGATGCGGATGCGGCGGCGGAGGAACAATGACGTGCGGCGGATGATTCCGGAAAGAAGACAGCGCTGAATGATTTCAGCGATGCCGGCTTCAAAGCAGAGAGTGGTAGAATGGTGAAAAAGGAAAAGGCGTCGATTAAAGTCACAGGAATGCACTGCGCCTCATGCGCGCTCAACATAGAGAAATCCCTGAAAAAGACTAAAGGCGTAATCTCAGCCAACGTTAACTACGGCTCTGAAAAAGCATATGTGGATTTCGATTCCTCAGAGACCTCGTTGGAGAAGATACATGGCGTGATAAAGTCAAGGGGCTTCGGAGTACAGCTGGATGATGCCAATGGTTCTGACATGGAGAGGCAGGCGAGGGAAAGGGAGCTGAAGAGGCTGAAGACCAAGTTCGCCGCGGGCGCAATCCTAACCTCAGTGATTTTCCTCGGCGCATTCCCAGAATGGTTTCCCTGGATCCCTGCCTTTCTCCAGGATCCGCTCATCCTTCTTGTCTTGGCCACTCCGGTGCAGTTCTGGGTGGGCTTCCAGTTCTACTCTGGATTCTTCACAGCAACGAGAAACAAGACCGCGGACATGAACACCCTTATAGCAGTGGGAACCTCAGCCGCATATTTCTACAGCGCGGCAGTCGCCCTTTTCCCTATGACATTCGTGCCAGAGGGCGCCATGCCCAGCCTGTATTTTGACACAGCTGGTGCGATAATTTCTCTCATCCTCCTTGGAAGGATATTCGAGATGACAGCCAAGGGCCGCACATCAGAGGCAATAAAAAAGCTCATGGGGCTGCAGCCCAAGAAGGCCCGTGTGCTTCGCGGAAGAAAAGAGATTGAGGTAAACATAGAGGACGTGAGGGCCGGAGACATTGTCATCGTGAAGCCCGGCAAGAAGATACCCGTTGACGGCATTGTCGTTTATGGCCATTCAACCGTGGACGAGTCCATGCTCACCGGAGAGAGCATGCCTGTAGAGAAGGCGACGGGAAGCCAGGTGATTGGCGCCACTATAAACAATAACGGCATGCTAAGATTCCGTGCCACGAAAGTAGGCAAGGACACCATGCTCTCCCAGATAATAAGGATGGTGGAGGAGGCCCAAGGCTCCAAAGCTCCAATCCAAAGGTTTGCAGACAGGGTTGCCTCCTATTTCGTTCCATCTGTCATACTGATAGCCGTTGCTGCTTTCAACCTGTGGTATTTCCTGGGCCCCGCATTGCTTCAAGGGTCTGCCTTCCTGCCCGTCTATGAATCCATAACACCATTCCTTTTTTCATTCACAGTTTTCATCTCCGTCCTCATAATCGCTTGCCCGTGCGCTTTGGGGCTTGCTACACCAACAGCCATAATGGTAGGCACAGGAAAGGGAGCTGAGAACGGGATACTCATAAAGAACGGGAGCGCTTTGGAAACAGCCCATAAAGTGAGCACAATAGTCTTTGACAAGACTGGAACCCTGACCAAGGGCAAGCCTGAGGTAACTGACATTATCCCTTTTGGAATAACCAGGAAAGAGCTGCTGAAATTTGCAGCAGTCGCTGAGAAAGGCTCAGAGCACCCCCTTGCAGACGCCATAATCAAGCAGGCAAAGCACGAGAGCATAAGCGTTCCCGACGCAAAAGGCTTCAGGGCCATAGGCGGGAAAGGCGTTTCCGTTTCCTTTGCTGGGAAAAAGATACTGCTAGGGAACCGCGCCCTCATGAAAGAGAACAGAACGGAAACAAGGCATGTAGAAAAAACCCTATCGGGCCTGGAGAGCCAGGGAAAGACTGCCGTGATGATTTCGGTCAACAGGAAGATAGCGGGTGTCATTGCAGTCGCTGACATGCCAAAGGATGGCGCAAAGGATGCTGTCCAAAGGCTAATGAGAATGGGCAAGGAAGTCGTGATGCTTACAGGAGACAATAAGAGGACAGGAGAGGCCATGGCCAAAAGCATTGGCATAGCCAGTGTCATTGCAGAAGTACTTCCTGGTGAGAAGGAGGCAAAGATTAAGAGCCTCCAGAAGAAAGGCAGGATAGTAGCGATGGTCGGGGACGGGATTAATGATGCGCCAGCGCTGGCCCAGGCTGACATTGGAATTGCAATAGGCTCAGGCACGGACATAGCGATAGAGGCAGGGGACATAGTCCTGATTAAAAATGATGTCAGCGACGTCGTGACAGCCATAGAGCTGAGCGGCTACACCATAAAGAAAATAAAGCAGAATATGTTCTGGGCCTTCATATACAACACAGCCGGCATTCCCATAGCCGCGGGAGCCCTCTTCGCAAGCACAGGTTTCCTGCTCAATCCCGTTATAGCCGCAGGAGCTATGGCTTTCAGCTCTGTATCAGTGGTCTCTAACTCCCTCCTCATGAAGAGATACAAGCCTAAAAATAAGAATGTCCGGAATGCGTAAAAATACAGCAAAAGTCGAAGATGATAATGTCAATCTTTTTAAACCAGAATAGTTTAGAAAAAAAGGTGATTAAATGGCAGCAAAATGCCTGATATGCAAGCACCAGCATCCCAGAAGAACAGCAGATGCCTTGTCATGCGGCATGTGCAAGACATGCGGCATGGTTTTGTCAGGAAAGCGCATGACAATAAAGCACACCGGAAAGGCGTATTCCTTCTGCTGCTCCGCCTGCAGCAAAGCCTACAAGAGGATCGCCTCCATCATGAAGAAAAAGCTCAGCCGCGGCGAGATAACAGAAAAGGAGTTCCAGGATTTTGAAAAGGATGTTGTGATTTAGCACATAATCCTGCGGATAAACAATTTTAATACAGCAGTTTTTATTCTATCCATGAGGCTAATCTTGGTAAGGCACGGCGAGACAGATTGGAATGTCCAGCATCGAGTGCAGGGATGGATTGACGTTCCCCTTAACCAGAAGGGAAGGACCCAGGCAAAAAAAGTCGCCTTGCGCCTGCAAAACGAGCATATAGGCGCAATCTATTCTAGTGACCTCAAGCGCGCAAAATACACTGCCCTGGAGATAGCCCGCCATCACAAGCTCCCTGTAAAGCCAACAAAACTGCTTAGAGAGAGGAACTTCGGGAAGTTAGAAGGCTTTCCAAGGGATGAGTACAGGAAGGTACGCGAGAACTCAGGCATCCCCTATCATCTTTACAAGCCGCCCGGAGGGGAAAGCTACCTTGACGTATCCAAGCGCACAAGAAAATTCCTGGCCGAGATAAAGAAGAAGCACAGCAACCAGGCAGTCCTTGTTGTCGCCCACGGCATCGTGATAAGAGTGTTGATTTCTTTGCTAACCAAGAGCCCCTTGGAAAAGGCCCATGAGATAGAGCAGCACAATGCAGCAGTCAGTGTGATAGAGCTAAAAAGAGGCTACCCGCCTAAAGTCCATTACCTGAACTCTACGGAGCACCTATGAAAGTGAAAATCTTCCTCGAGAAGGAGAATTCGCAAAAAATACTGGAAGTCCCAAAAAACCAGACCATAGAATATGTATTGAAGAAGCTGAAGATAAACCCCCAGACCGTGATAGTCGTGAAGAACGGAGAGGTGGTTACCGAGCAGGAGACAATCCGGGAGAAGGACGAGCTCAAAATACTTTCAGTGAAGCTAGGTGGCTGAACATGACAGATTTGCGATATGAAAGGCAGATTATGATTTTCGGGAAATCCGGCCAGGCAAAGCTCGCTCGTGCCAGGATAGCCATAATAGGCTGCGGAGGCCTGGGTTCTATGGCCTCCCAATACCTTGCCATGTCCGGAATAGGCTTCCTCCGCCTGATAGATTCCGACAAAGTGGAAGACTCTAACCTGAACAGGCAGTTCTTCTCAGTTAAAGATTTAGGAAAGCCAAAATCCCTGTGCCTGAAGGACAGGCTGCTCTCACTGAACCCCGATGTAAAAATGGAAGCAATCAAAGAAAAGCTATCGGAGAAAAACTGCAGGGAATTAATCCGCGACTGCGATATAATCCTGGACTGCCTGGATAACCTCCAAACTCGCCTTGTTCTCAGCGACGCGTGCAAGTCCTTGGGAAAGCCCCTCGTGCACGGCTCCATACACGGCCTCTCAGGTCAGCAGATCACTCTCCTGCCAGGCTCAGGCTACCTAAGGAAAATTCTTGGAGGAAAGAAACAGCCTGCGGGCAAGATACCTGTCCTGGGTCCTGCCCCCGGATTCATAGGCTCCCTGCAGGCTCTAGAAGCCATAAAACTCATAACAGGCTTCGGGAAGCCGAATACGCGACTACTGATATTTGACGGGGAGAGTAACAGGGCGGAATTTGTGAAGGTATAGACTTATAAGATTTGGACGACTTTTTATTTTATGATATACGATTCACTTATTTTTGACCTTGATGGGACACTTGTCCACACAGAACCGGAATGCCATCGCTATTTGACAAAGAAGGCATTCAGCGAATCCGGGATAAACATCACTGATAAAGAAGCCGACTATTTCTGGTTCAGCCACAGGAGGGAAGATTTCATCAGACAAAGGGGGCTGGAAGTGGAGACTTTCTGGAACGTTTTCAGGAAATATGATACATACGAATTCAGGAAACCATCCCTTAAACTATACGAAGATGTCGAAATTATACGGGAAGCAAAGAAAAAGGGCCTCAAGACAGGGATAGTTACAGGAGCTCCCATGCACATAGTTCTCCTTTCAACAGAGCTTTTGGGAAGGGGAAATATTGATTGTTATATAAGAGCGCAAAAGACCAGCGGCTTTCAACCCAAACCAAATCCAGAAGCCCTCCTCCAGTGCATGAAAGCCATCGGCGCAAAGAATCCTGAAAGTGTTTATGTAGGAAACGGCGACGAGGATGTTCTGGTTTCAAGAGCCGCCGGCTTATTTGATGTAATTATTGAAAGGGGAGAGCATGATTTGATGAAAGAAACCCCTTCCCTGAAAATAAGCTCCCTCTATGAGCTCAGAGATTTCCTGGGATTATAATTTCACAGCTTCCATCTTCAGGCTCTCTATGGGGAGGCCCCTGTACTGCAGCTTGCTGATTTTTTTATCCTCGGAAAGTATCTTCACCCTAAAGCCCGCGTCGCTGGCGATTTTTATGTATTCCTCCTTAAGTAGCGCGCCGCCAACACAACCGGCAATGAGATCCTTGTCGCTCCTCTGCTCCTTCGTGAGCTGCTTTAGCAGGACGATGTCCGAGACGCACATCCTTCCGCCCTTCCTCAGGACGCGGTATGCTTCCCTGAAGACCTTCCCCTTTTCCGGGGAGAGGTTTATCACGCAGTTGCTTATTATCACGTCAACTGAACCGCTTTCCACAGGAAGCTTCTCTATCTCGCCTTTCCTGAACTCCACGTTCCGGTATCCATTCTTCTTTGCAATCTGCCTGGCTTTTTTCAGCATTCCTTCCGTCATGTCAACCCCGATGACCTTACCGGAAGGCCCGGCCTTTTTCGAGGCGAGGAAGCAGTCTATGCCCGCCCCGGAGCCCAAATCAAGTATCACATCCCCTTCCTTTATTCTTGCGAGGGCAGTCGGGTTCCCGCAGCCAAGCCCCAAGTTGGCCTCAGGGACAGTTCTGATCTCTTCGTCAGAATAGCCTATCATTCTCGAAACATCTTGCGGAGAGGCCTGGCCGCAGCAGCATGAGCTCCTCGCAGCCTTCGTGTAATGCTCCTTCACTATATTCTTCACATAGCTCTTTTTCATAAACTCACTCAAGAATCTCCGCGCTGTCGATTATCCCATCACCA
>Ga0315277_10013748_pt1 | contig 10081 bp, 6 predicted proteins | sample YL17G05_15_MG_FD_203695 | JGI IMG/M metagenome (GOLD analysis project Ga0315277, IMG submission 203695) | Sediment microbial communities from Yellowstone Lake, YNP, Wyoming, USA - YL17G05_15 | ecosystem: Environmental > Aquatic > Freshwater > Lake > Sediment | place: USA: Wyoming | collected...
TCCGCCGGCGTATGGGCGGGACGGACGGTGCGGGCTATGCCGTCGTGGGCCATCTGGGCAACGCCGGTGGCCTGGGTCTTCGTGAGGGCGGCGTTGGTGGCGACGACGCCGATCGTCGTGTTGAGGAGAGGAAACGCTGCCGCTGCGCCCGCCTTCCGCAGCAACTCCATGCTGTCGCGGAAACGGCCGGGCTCGCCGCGGGGGCCGGCGACGAGCGTCCCCGTCGCGGGGTCGACGATATCGCCGAAGGCGTTCACGGCGACGAGGGCGGCCACTATCACCCGCGGCCCCAGCCTCTCGCTCGCCGTCCCGATCCCTCCCTTGATGCCTTGCTTGACGGTGAGGGCCTTGGCGACGGTCGCGCCCGTGCCGACGCCCACGCTCCCCTGCGCCACGCGCCCGCTCTTCGCCGCCCGGCAGGCGCGGTATCCGGCTTCGGCGTCGGGGCGGACGTCGGAGCGCCCGATGTTCAGGTCGAAGAGGACGGCGCCGGCGACGATGGGGACGACGGCGCCGCCGTAAGGGAAGCCGACGCCTCGTTCTTCGAGGTAGCGCATGATGCCGCCGCCGACATCGAGGCCGAAGGCGCTGCCGCCGGTGAGGAAGACGGCGTGGACCTGCTGGACGAGGGCCTCGGGGCGCAGCAGAGCGGCCTCGCGGGTGCCGGGGGCGCCGCCGCGAATATCGACGCCGGCGGTGGCGCCCTTCTCGCAGAGGACGACGGTGCAGCCGGTGGCGGCGTGCCGGTCGGTCCAGTGTCCGACGCGGATGCCGGGGACGTCGGTGATAGAGTCGCTGAGAGACGTCATTGGCATCAACTATTGACCTTTAATGCTGAATGAGTATGCAGTATAATAATTAAAGACCTCTTGAAGGGACAAGTCAATATGACGGCCAAGCAAGATATAGAACTCCTACGGGTGCAGGCACGGCTACAGTCCTTCATGGCAGAGTGGAAGCGCCTGAAACGCCTTGTAGACAGCTGTTTCCAAGCAGGGAGAGTGACACTAAGGGTTGAGACAGCTTTCACCAAGCGGAAGGAACGGCTCCAAAGGCTGTGGCCGGTCGTGTCTCCGCACTTGGAGAAGGCTCGGCTAACTTGGCAGATACCTGGTCGCGCACTCAGCTTCGATGATCCCATATCGCAGATACTGTCCACAATGCCTCACATTAGCTACTTGCTTCAAGACAACTGGTTGTATGGAGGCCTAACAAAGGAGCACTTCGACACCATGTGGGGGGCAGGCACGAGCCAACTCAATGGAGCTCTCGGGCGTGTGCAGGCAGAGCTGGAGTCGGTTGAAGATATCCATCTTGGAGAATACCTGTTGCTCAAACCCTGGGTCGACCGGCTGGCCAGGGCGCGACGGGCATGGCAGCAATACGTAGTTAGACCGGTTGGAAACGTAACCGCTATCATTCGTCGTCCTCTGGACCCCATGATACAGGCTATTGAGCGCAACCCCGGATACAAAGCCCTAGCAATCATAAGCACCTTGGGCGGTGCTGGCTTTGTCATCTTTCTTCTGGTCAGGGCGCTTATCTAGCGTCGCGGCTGGCACTTCGGGCAGAAGTGAGTGCTGCGTCCGCCTACCTTGATCCTTTCGATTTCAGCGCCGCAAACATAGCACGGCTGACCCGTCCGACGGAAGACCTTCACATGGAACTGATGCCTGCCCTCGCGCCCGCCGCCGTCCACGTAGTCGCGAAACGAGGCGCCGCGGTTGTCCAGGGCATCCCGCAGGACACGCCGGATGGAGCGGTGGAGGCGTCGGTTTTCAGCTTCGCTTAGGGTATCGGCGCGTCGCAGGGGGTGGATGCGGGCGGCGAAGAGCGCCTCGTCAGCGTAGATGTTACCCAGCCCAGCGACGGCGCGCTGGTCGAGGAGGACGCCCTTGATGGGAGCCCGACGCTTCCCTATCGCCTGCCGAAGGGCGGCGGAGGTGAAGCGCGCGTCGAGTGGCTCGGGGCCGAGCCTGCCGACAACATCCTCCGGGTCGGCGGCGAGGCGCAGACGTCCCAGCTTGCGGAGGTCGGCGAAGCGCAGCTCGGTGTTGTTGTCGAGGGCGAGGACGGCGCGCAGGTAGCGGTCGGCGGGGGCGACAGCGTCTCGATGGAGCAGCGCGCCGGTCATGCGCAGGTGGACGATGAGGTAGAGGCCGCCGGACAGGTGGACTATGAGGTACTTGCCGCGACGGCTCAGCCCCTCGATGCGGCGTCCCTTGAGGAGGCGCGCGAACGCGGCGGGGGAGGCGCCGTCGACCAGCGGCACGGCGTCGGGGGTGATGCGGACGGCGATGATGGTACGGCCGCAAACGCGCGGGTGGAGGTCGCAGCGGATGGTCTCGACTTCTGGGAGCTCAGGCATTCGGGGCTCTGTTTGTTGAACTATTCTGCGGGTTGAAACCCGCAGCCTTCCGAAAAGGGATGTCTACTCAGAGATATCTTCCGCTCTTTTCAGAAGGTTGACACTGACGTGAATGGTGTTCAGGTAGCAGTAGAAGATCCAGTCGAGCCATATTCCCTTGTCGTACTGAGTCTTCTGGTCAGTTCTGTGATGACGAATGCCGAAGCTGTTGGCAATCGTGAATAGTTCATTCTCTTCCTTCGAGGGCAGAACGCCCTCCAGTTTCTTGCGAAGGAACTCCAGAACATCCGCCAGTTGTCTCACAGCTTCCTGTTTGTCCTCGAGAGAAGGAGTGTGATGCCTGAACTTGCGCACTGCGGCTTTCACCCGAGACTCGACGTTTTTCGGGTCATATTGAGGCAGTTCTTGCTCAAGCAGCGGGCGCATCTCTGCTGCACCCAGGGACAAGATTTCACCGTCTTCTGATAGCTCATAGCCATCGCGATAATCGCGGAGGGTGGCGTTCATCGCAGAACGGAAGTCGGCGCCGCCCGCCTCGGAGTCCATCGTTACCAAAGGATAAAGGACTCCGCTGAACGGCTCTCGGATCACTATGCGCTTCGCCGCATAGTCATGGAGAAGCTCCATTACGTCAAATAGATCTTCTTCAGAGTAGGATCCCGAACGCTCCTCGATTGGCCACAAGTTTGACTTGCCCAGTCTCCTGAACATCTCAGCGCCGATATCGGCTCCCAGCGTTCCCTCTACGCGCCTGGACCCATCGTAGTATCCGAAAGCTTGATCGAAATAACCATCTTGATCGAGGCGCTTGTAGTCGGCGAGAAAGAGCCTACGGAGCATGGGGAGGTCTGGCTTTTCTCGCTCACCCTTTCCAGTTCGGGCCGAGTAGTAGCGACGGTCGTTCATAGGTCACCCCAGTTCTTGCCGACTTTGACGTCCACCTTCAGGGGCACGGCCAGGTCGAGGGAGGCGGGCATGATGCGCAGCACCATCTCCCGCAGGTCGTCCAACTCCGCGGCCGGGCCCTCGAAGATCAGCTCATCATGCACCTGGAGGAGCATCTTCGTCCTCATGCCGCGCTCTTCCAGCTCGGCGTCGATGCGGTTCATGGCGACCTTGATGATGTCGGAGGCGGTGCCCTGGGTGGGCATGTTGACGGCGATGCGCTCGGCGGCGGCCCGCACCTGGGGGTTGGCGGAGCTGATCGCCGGCACGTAGCGGCGGCGGCCCATGATCGTCTCGGCGTAGCCATTCTTGCGGGTGTCGGCGATGACGCTCTCCCGCCACTCCTTGACGCACGCGTACTTCTGGAAGTAGGTCTCGATGAAGGCGTTCGCCTCCTCGCGCGGGATGCCCTCCCGCTGCGACAGGCCGAAGCCGGTGAGGCCGTAGAGGACGCCGAAGTTGAATACCTTGGCGCGGCGGCGCATCTCCGGCGTCACCTCATCGAGGGGCACGCCGAAGACCTGCGAGGCGGTGGCGGCGTGGATGTCCTCGTCGCGGTGGAACGCCTCCAGGAGGCTGGGGTCCTTGCAGAGGTGGGCGAGGATGCGCAGCTCCACCTGCGAGTAGTCGGCGGCGAGGAGATAGGGGTCGGGGCCGATGTCGCGGGCGATGAAGGCGCGGCGCACCTGACCGCCCAGCTCCGACCGCACGGGGATGTTCTGGAGGTTGGGGTCGTTGGATGAGAGACGGCCGGTGGCGGTAACCGTCTGGTTGAAGGTGGTGTGGATGCGGTTGGTCCTCGGGTTGATCAGGGCGGGTAGGGTGTCGATATAGGTGGACTTCAGCTTGGTGAGCTGCCGGTACTGGAGGATGAGGTCGACGGCGCGATGGGCGCCCCGCAGGCCCTCGAGCACCTGGGCGTCGGTGGAAGCGCCCTGCTTGGTGCGGCGCGACTTGGGCAGGTGAAGCTCCTCGAAGAGGACAATCGAGAGCTGCTGCGGCGAACCGATATTGAACTGATGGCCGACCTCGGTGTAGATCTCCTCCTCCAGCGTCCCCACCTGCTCGCCCAACTGCCGCGACATCTCGCGGAGCGCCGCCACGTCCAGGGCGACACCCGCCAGCTCCATGCGGGTGAGGACGGGCACCAGCGGCATCTCCACCTCGGCGAAGAGACGCCACAGGTCCTGCTCTCTGAGCTCGCGCTCCAGGACTTCGCGCAGGCGGAGGGTCATGTCGGCGTCCGCGCAGGCATAATCGCTCACCGCCTCCACGGGCACCTGGGTCATGGATAGCTGCTTGGGCCCGCGCTTGCCCAGGATCTCCGTTATCTCCGTCATCTCTACGCCCAGGCGCTCGGCGGCAAGCCACTTGAGGCCTAGCGAGCCGCCGCTGGAGCGGTACCCTTCCCCACTCCCACCCTCGCCCAGAAGATAGGCGGCGACCATCGTGTCGCAGACCAGGTTGCGCACCCAGACGCCCTCGTTTGCCAGCATCAGCATGTCGTACTTGCCGTTGTGCGCGACCTTGGCGCGGGACGGGTCTTCGAAGACGGGACCGAGATAGGCGAGGACGGTCGCCAGGAGTAGTTGCTCCCTGTCTCCCAACTCACGCCGGTGGCCCACGGGGACATAATAGGACTCGCCGGGAGCCGGACAGACGGAGATGCCGACGAGATGAGCGCGCATGGCAGCGATGTCGCTGGTCTCGGTATCGAAGGCGAAGGTGCCACTATCGGCCAGACGCTTGGCGAGAGAACGCAAGTCGTCCTCGCTGTAGATGGTTCGGTAGTTGGCCCCCGACGCGGCCGCCACCTCTACCAGCGCCGGTTGCTCCTCGCCGACCTCACCGTAGTCGGGAATGTATCTAAGGAGGCTACGGAACTCGAGCTCGCGAAAAAGGTCCAGTACCTTTTGGCGTTCGAACCGTTTCACCTCCGCCGCTTCGAGATCGAGTTCGACCGGCACATCGATGCGAATCGTCGCCATATCCTTGCTGTGGCGCGCCTGCTCCTCGTGCGACCGCAGTAGCTCGCGGAGCTTCTCCGGCTCGACCTCGTCGAGGTGGGCGTAGACGTTCTCGAGGCTGCCGAACTGCTCGATCAGCTTCACCGCCGTCTTCTCACCGATGCCGGGAACGCCGGGGATATTGTCCGAGGCGTCGCCCTTGAGCCCCTTGAAATCCGCCATCTGGGGCGGGTCGAAGCCGTAGCGCTCGCGCGCGGCGGCCTCATCGTAAATGATGGTATCCCGCTGGTAGGGGCGGAACATGAACACGCGCACCTTGGGCTCCACCAACTGCACCATGTCGCTGTCGAGGCTGACGATGAAGGTATCGATGCCCTGCTCGGCAGCCTGGCGGGCGAGGGTGCCGAGCACGTCGTCGGCCTCGAAGCCCGCCACTTGATAGATGGGGATGTTGAAGGCGTCCAAGAGGTCGACGCAGCGGTCGATCTGCGCCCTCAGGTCTTCGGGGGTCTCCGGCCGGTGCGCCTTGTAGGTGTCGTCCATCTCGTGGCGGAAGGTAGGGCCCTTGGGGTCGAGGGCAACGGCGATATGGGTAGGTTGAAGCTGCTCGAGCACGCTGAGGATCGTGTTCGCCAGGCCGTAGACGGCGCTAACGACCTCGCCCGTCTTGCGGACGACGAGGGGCTCCTTGAGGGCGTGGTAGGCGCGATGGATGATGCCATGCCCATCGAGGAGGACTAACAGGGGTTTCTTCTCGGAAGAGACCATCGAGGAGATTATAGCACTGCTGAGCTAGGGCGCGATGGGCGGCGTCGGCGCTGGAGGCGCAACATGAATACCATTCTTCCCACCCGCCCGCCCTAGGGGTGTTATTGGGAATCAAGGGGACACCCCTTGAACCCTGGCAAAGGGGCTTCGCCCCTCTGCACTCCCACGTCATGGAGACGGGGAATCCTCGGCAGCGGAAGGGAACGAACGTTGAACGCACTATGACGGCAATAGATGGGCAAATATCGTTGACGTCTCCAGACGAGCGAAGGGGCGAGCGGCCCCTGTGGTCTCGACGGCGGGGGCATGATAGGATTCCGGCGGGGAGAGACATGGCAGGACCCACCGCACTTCACCTACTGCTCGTGCATCTGAGGCCGGCGGTCGCCCCCGGTCAGCGGGATGCTCTAGTGGAAGGGCTGACGCCCCTGCAGTCGCTGGAGGGCGTTCTCCATATAGGCCGTGTCGAGGGCACAGAGGGCGTCTCGACCCACGACCTGGGGCTATTCGTCTACCTCCGGGACGCCGCCGCCCTCGAGCGGTTCGGCACCCACCCGCTGCTCATGAAGTACCTTCAGCAATCCTTCCTGCCCGTAGTCGAGGACTTCGTGAGCATGGACGTCGCGGTCGAAGGCGAGCCGGTGGAAAGATACGGGGCCGCCCTCTGCTTCTGCCTGGACTTCCGCCCCGACACGTACGACTGGCAGGTGCGCTCGGCCCTTGAGCAGCTCGCGGGGAATACATACGGCAGGCTTCTGGGCGCCAGCGTGGGCGTGGCGCTCAATCAGCGGCAGCCGTTCCGCGCCGGGGGCCTGGTCTTCGCCGCCTCTCCCAGCGACCTGAGCGCCGTCCGCCGGCCTTCCCTGAATGCGGACGCCGCTTCCGGGCTTGTGGCGGTCGCCGGCCCGGCCTCTCCCCTGTCCTGAGGCCATATTATGTCAATTGCCCTTCTCTCCGGGTCAGGAAAGGAATGGAGAGACGCCTACCCCGCGGGCTGGGCCGTTCCCGCACGGTTCCGCATCACCCGGCGGATGGCCTCGACGGCCTGCTCAACGTCGCCGCGCTCGATGCCGTAGTGCGTCACCATCCTCACCCGGTCGGGGCTCAGCGGCAGCGCGAGGACGCTCTCCGCCGACAGGGCGTTCAGGAAATCCCGCACCTCCCAATCGTGCACCGTAAAGATGACGATGTTGGTGCGCACGTGGGCGGGATCGATGCTGATCCCGCCGATCGTTGCCAGACCGTCCGCCAGCAGCCTCGCGTTCTCGTGGTCTTCAGCCAGGCGCTCGATCATCATCTCCAGCGCGACGACGCCCGCCGCAGCCAGCACCCCTACCTGGCGCATCCCGCCGCCTACCCAACGGCGCGACTGGCGGGCACGGACGATGAACTCGCCACTGCCGCAGAGGACGGAGCCGACGGGGGCGGCAAGCCCCTTGGAGAGGCAGAACATCACCGAGTCGGCGTCACGGGCGAGGGAATCGGCGGGCACGCCCAGGGCGATGGCGGCGTCGAATATGCGGGCGCCGTCGAGGTGCAGGGGGACGCCGCGGCCGTGGGCCACAGCGGCCACCTTCGCCGTGTACTCGGCGGTGAGGGGAACACCGCCACAGCGCATGTGGGTGTTCTCCAGGCAGACAAGGGTGATGGGCGCTCCCTCGCTCTCCCACAGAAAGCTCTCGAGCTCAGCCGGACTGATGCGCCCCTCTGCGTCGTTCGGCAGCTCCGTCAGGTCGACGCCGGCGAGGCGGCGGACTCCCTCGCCTTCGTAGTGGTGGATATGAGCTTCGCTGCCGACGATGACGCGGTCGCCGCTCTCGCTGTGGGTAAGGACGGCGACCAGGTTGGCCATGGTGCCGCTGGCGACGAAGAGAGCGTCCTCCTTGCCCATCTTCTCCGCGGCCATGCGTTCCAGGCGGTTGGTCGTCGGGTCGTCATGGTGGACGTCGTCGCCCACTTCGGCGCGGTACATAGCTTCCCGCATCTCTGGGGTAGGAAGGGTCACGGTGTCGCTGCGCAGATCGATCGGTTTCATGGTCGCACCTCAGACTCGACGTCCTCTCACGAGCCTCATTCTACGCTTCCATTATAGCGAGAGAAGGCAGGGGCGGCTAACCTCCTGCCTTCCTGAGTGCGTTTGGTAGCGCATGCGGGATTCGAACCCGCGATCTCCGCCTTGAGAGGGCGGTGTCCTGGGCCGCTAGACGAATGCGCCAAGTCCGATTATCCCCGAACCGACCCCGACAAGGCAAGCTCGCGGCCTTCCACCGGACGCGGAGGGAACGGTTCTGGCTGGGGAGGGAGGATTCGAACCCCCGCATACGGATCCAGAGTCCGCTGTCCTACCACTAGACGACTCCCCAACCGGAAGCCCATTCTAGCATTTTGCGGGAACGGCGTAAACCGAGAGGAGTGGTTCTGCCCACCCACCCGCCCAGGGATGTTCTTGTGGTAGATAGTGCAGGGGGACACCCCCTGCAACCCCCGCCAGAGGGGGATTCTCCCCCTCTGGACTCCCCTCCACTCAGTACACTTCGTTGTAGCGGCGGGGCTAAGTACCCGCCGCGGCTTCGGGTCGGGCACGGAGTCCCGACCCTACGGGGATGGTGGGAAGCGTCGAAGATCAGTCGAGGCGGCGGAGGGCGTCTTGCAGCCGTTCCAGGCAGGGCCCGCGGCCCAGGAGCTCCATCGTCTCAAAGAGGGGCGGGGTGGCCGTGCGACCGGTGACGGCGACACGTATGAGCATGAAGAGGTCGCCGGTCTTGAGCCCGAACTCCGACGCGAGGGGGCGGAGCGTCTCCTCCAGCGCCTCGTGGCGCCAGTCCCCGACATCCGAGAGGCGACCGATGACCGTTTCCAGGACGGCGGCCGCCTCGCTCCGCTTTCCGGCGAACGCCTTGCCCAGAAGGGTCTCCGGCGGGTACTCAAGCGTGCCCTCGATGAAGAAGAAGCCCAGCATGTCGGCCGCCTCGTTGAGGAGTCTGATGCGCTCCTGCACGATGGGGACCATCTTGAGCAGACGCTCGCTGTCGAGGGGCCGTGGCACTGCCGGCGGCAGCTCCTCCGCCAGGCGCGCCGCGAGCAGCTCGGCGAGACGCTCCGGCGGCAGCTCGCGCATGTAGACGCCGTTCATCCAGGTAAGCTTGTCGACGTCGAAGACGGCGGGGTTCTTGACGACGCGCTCCAGGCTGAAGCTCTTGATGAACCCCTCGCGGGAGATGATCTCGGTGTGGTCGTCGAGGGACCAGCCGAGGAGACCGAGGAAGTTGAACATCGCTTCCGGCAGGTAGCCCTCCCGCTCGTAGTCGAGTATGGAGACGGCGCCGTGGCGCTTGCTGAGCTTCGCCTTGTCCTTGCCCAAGAGCATGGGGAGATGGGCGAACCGCGGCGGGTCGTAGCCGAGAGCCTGGTAGAGGAGAACGTGGCGGGGCGTGCTGGGCAGCCACTCGTCGGCGCGGAGGACGTGCGTGATCTCCATCAGGTGGTCATCGACGACGTTGGCCAGGTGATAGGTGGGGAAGCCGTCCGACTTCAGGAGCACGAAGTCGTCCAGCGTCTCGTTGTCGAAGGTGACGCGGCCGCGGATCAGGTCGTCGAAGTAGGTCCGGCCGGAGGTGGGCGTCTTGAAGCGGACGACAGGGGTCAGCCCTTTCGCCTCCTGCTCGTCGCACTGGGCAGGGGTCAGGTCGCGGCAGAAGCGGTCATAGCGAGGGGGCTCCTTCCGGCGCGTCTGCTCGGCCCGCATCTGCTCCAGCCGCTCGGGGGAGCAGTAGCAGCGATAGACGAGGCCCTTCTCCAGCAGCTCGTGGGAGGCGCGCTCGTAGCGCTCGAGACGTTGCGATTGGAAATAGGGGCCGTAGGGGCCGCCGACCTCGGGGCCTTCGTCCCAGTCGAGGCCGAGCCAGCGGAGCCCTTTGAGGATGGCATCGAGGGCGCCGGGCACGAGGCGGGTCTGGTCGGTGTCTTCGATGCGCAGGATGAACTGTCCGCCCTCATGACGGGCGAAGAGCCAGTTGAAGAGGGCGGTGCGGAT
>Ga0315277_10013749_pt1 | contig 10081 bp, 18 predicted proteins | sample YL17G05_15_MG_FD_203695 | JGI IMG/M metagenome (GOLD analysis project Ga0315277, IMG submission 203695) | Sediment microbial communities from Yellowstone Lake, YNP, Wyoming, USA - YL17G05_15 | ecosystem: Environmental > Aquatic > Freshwater > Lake > Sediment | place: USA: Wyoming | collected...
ATGCTCGGCACGGAAATAAAACCGAGCGATGTGATGAAGGAAGGCGAAGTGATTGATGTTATCGCGATAACGAAAGGCAAAGGCACGCAGGGCCCGATGAAGAGGTTCGGCGTGGTCCATCAGAACAGGCACGCGAAGCACAAGATTCGCCACGTCGGCAGCCTCGGCCAGGAGCAGCCTGGCAAGGTCAGATGGACCGTGGCTATGGCTGGACAGCTCGGGTTGCAGCAGCGCACCGAACACAACAAGCGCGTGCTCAAGCTGAACGAAGCGGCAGACGCTGGCAAGGAAGTCACACCAGCGGGTGGGATAAACAGGTATGGCATCGTGCGCGGACCGTACGTGATGCTCGAAGGCTCCGTGCCGGGGCCGAAGAAGAGGCTGATTGTGATGCGCGTCGCGATGCGGCCGGTCAGGTACAAGCTGCTGCCGTACGAGATAAAGGAGATTGTGAGATAAACGGATGGGTGATTATGAATGAAAGCGAACGTGTATGACGCAAGCGGAAAGGCCGTGGGCAAGATGGATATGCCCAGCGTTTTCGACACGCCGCTGCGCAAGGATTTGATACTGCGCGCGTTCCTCAGCGTGATGAGCAGGAGCAGGCAGGCGCACGGCACCGATTTGCTCGCGGGCAACCGGAGCTCGGCGCACTACCACGGCCGCAGGCGCCGCGTGCGGTGGACCATGATGGGGAAGGAGATGGCAAGGATGCAGCGCATTCACGGCAAGCAGCCGGGCTACCTCCAGTTCCGCGCGAGGAACGTGCCGCAGGCCGTGAAGGGCCGCGAGGCGCACCCGCCGAAGACGTGGAAGGACTGGACGCAGCGCATAAACAAGAAGGAAAACAGGCTCGCGATTGACTCCGCATTGGCTGCGACGGCGAACAAAACGCTTGTGGAAGGCCGCGGGCACAAGCTGCAGGGCGCGAAGGAGCTGCCGATTGTTTTGGAAAGCGCAATCGAGAAGACGAGCAAGGCCGCGGAGCTTGCGAAGCTTTTCGAGGCGCTCGGCCTCTCTGCGGAAATCGAGCGCGTTTCGAAAAAGAAGATACGCGCGGGCAAGGGCAAATCTCGCGGCCGCAAGTACAGGGTCAAGGTCGGGCCGCTGATAGTCGTTGCGAAGGATTCGGGCATAGGCCGCGCTGCAAAAAACTTCCCGGGCGTTGATGTCGCGCGCGCTGACAGCCTTAGCGTGGCGAAGCTCGCTCCGGGCGCGCTGCCTGGAAGGCTGGCTATTTTCACGAAGGACGCGATAAAAGCGCTCGCGGCCGAATCGAAAACAGGAAAGAAAGAATAGAACGTGATGCAGAATGGCCGACAAGGAAAAAGAAAAAAACAAAGAGAAGGGCAGCACCATGATGAAGCTGCTGAAGTACCCGTACCTCACCGAAAAATCCATGACGCTTGTCGAGCGCGCGAACACGATAACTTTTGTCGTGGACATGTCTGCGGACAAGCAGCACATCAGGGACGAGTTCGAGCGCGTGTTCGACGTGAAGGTTGCGAAGGTCAACGTGCTCGTTACGCCCGACGGAAAGAAGAAGGCGTTCGTGAAGCTCAAGCCGGAGTTCAAGGCCGGCGACGTGGCTACGAAGCTCGGGGCGGTGTAAGATGGGAAAGCGAATAATAACGCGTGCACGTGGAAGGGGCGGAATGCAGTACCGCGCGCAGAGCCACCGCTATCTGGGTCGCGTGACGTACGTGCCTACGCAGAAGATGGAAGGCGATACGCTGAAAGGCGTGGTCGTCGACATCGTGCACGACCCGGCAAGGAACGCGCCCATTGCGATTGTCCGTTTCGACGTGGCGCGCGAGCAGATACTGCAGGTCGCGCCCGAAGGTTTGCAGGTCGGCCAGGAGATAGAGTACGGAAGAAACCCGGCCGTGGGCAACGTCCTGGCACTAAAGGACGTGCCTGTTGGCGCAACAGTCTTCTGCATCGAGACTTTTCCGAATTCCGGGCCGAAGCTCTGCCGCAGCCCAGGAAGCTTTGCAACCATCTTGAACAAGGCCGACAAGTTCGTCACAATACAGTTTTCGTCCGGCCGCGTCAAGGATTTGCACCCGATGTGCCGCTCAACAATCGGGGTGCCGGCAGGCGGCGGACGCCTCGAGAAGCCGATAGTAAAGGCCGGCGCGCACTGGTACATAAAGCGCGCGCGCGGAAAGCTGTATCCGCGCGTGTCAGGCGTAGCTATGTCTGCGGTGGACCACCCATACGGCGGCAAGCGCAAGACGCCCAGGCCGTCCAAGAACGTCAGCAGGAACGCTCCGCCCGGCGCGAAGGTCGGAAGCATAGCGGCCAGGAGCTCTGGGAGGAAGCACAAGGCGCCGAAGTTCTAGCCGCAAGAATAAAAGCGAGAAAACGAAATGAAAAGTTCGGACAAGTGATGCAATGACGAAGAAGTTCACGTTCCGCGGGCTCGACGAAGAGCAGCTGAAGGCGCTCAGCCTTACCGACTTTATGAAGCTGATAACGTCGCGCGAGCGAAGGGCGCTGAAGCGCGGATTCATGGAACCGCAGAAGACGCTACTCGAGACCATAAAGCGCACTGCGGGCAGCGGCCGCTTCATAAAGACGCACGAGCGCAACATGGTAATCATACCGCAGATGCTCGGCGCGAAGCTGGGCGTTTTCAACGGCAAAGACTGGATACAGGTGGACGTGACACCGGCGATGCTCGGCCACAGGATAGGCGAGTTCGCGATGACCAGGAAGCGCGTGAAGCACTCGGCGCCCGGAATCGGCGCGAGCAGGAGCAGCAAGCACACCGCGGTGAAGTAAGCGCAAGAAGGCGAGACAGGAATGGCAGAGACCGAAACGAAAGTCGAAGCAGCCCCGGAAGGCAAAGAAGCCGCGAAAGAAACGAAGCCAGAAGTCAAGCCCGAGGCTAAACCAGAAAAAACCGAGACAAAAGCTGAAACAAAAACGGAGAAGAAAGAAGAGAAGGTCGAAGCAAAACCTGCAAAGCCTGCTGTTAAAAAGAAGAGCATCGCTGCGCGCGCGTGGGACGCCGGCGTTTCGCTGAAGAGCTCGAAGCTCGTCGCCGACGCGATACGCGGCCGAAAGCTCGACAAAGCCGTGAAGCTGCTCGAGGACATGATCGACGAGAAGCGAAACATACGCGGCCGCTTTTACACGAAGACAGCCGACAAGTTCATAGAGCTTTTGAAGAACGCCGAGTCGAACGCGAAGGTCGTCGGCATGGACGCAGCACGGCTGCACGTGTATGTCGCGCGCGCGAGCAAGGGCCGAACGTTCTTCCGTCCGAGGAGCAAGCTCGGCCGGAGCGGGGAGAAGGCGAAGCTGAGCAACATCGAGATAATCGTCGGTGAGAAATAGAGAAGCAACTGGTGTGCAATTATGGCAATCGAGAAAACTTTCGTCAAGGAGGGGATAAAGGAATCGCAGGTGGAGGATTTCCTGCGCGAGAAGTTCAAGCGCGCGGGCTACAGCCACACGGACATACAGCGCACTCCTATCGGCACGCGCATAGTCGTTTACGCGAACAAACCCGGGCTCGTCATCGGCCGCAGCGGCCGGTACGTGAACAGCATAACCGAGGAGATCAAGCAGAAGTTCGGGTTCGAGAACCCGATGATAGACGTGCGCGAGGTGGACAACCCGATGCTCGATGCCAACATCGTCGCGAGCCGCATAGCGGACTCGCTGGAGCGCGGAATAAACTACAAGCGCGTGTGCGGCTTTTATCTGGCAAAGGTCATGGAGTCTGGCGCCATAGGCATACAGATACGCGTAGCGGGCAAGATGGCCGGCCGCGACCGCTCGAGATTCCAGAAGTTCCGCGAGGGCTTCGTAGTGCACTCTGGCGACTACGCGGAGAAGTTCGTGGACAAGGGATACGCGCGCGCGGCGCTCAAGCCTGGCGCGGTGGGCGTGCAGGTGCGGATAATGGTCGAGGCCCCCGAGGATTTCAGGAAGGAGAAGAAGCTGCAGGCCGAGGAGGTTGCCGTGACAGAGGCTGCCGAAGTGTCGGCCGCGGGGCAGAAGCCCGAAGAGCAGAAACCGCCAGAGGAGAAGCCTGCCGAGGAGAAGCAGGATGCGACGGAAACCAAGGAACCGGCGGCCGCCGTAGTGTGAATATTTATACACGCAAACGAAATTAAAAAATTGAAGGGAACGGTTGAAGCCAAGTGAAGAGGAAGGAATTCAGGAAAATGAAGCCCGAGGACATGGATAAGACTCTTTCTGAATCGTGCCTTGAAGTGAGCAAGGCGCTCGGGAGCACCAAGATGGGACGTGCGATGAAGAACCACGGCCGCATAAGGCAGCTGCGCCGCACGATAGCGCGCGTGCTTACGCTGAAGAACGAAGCGAGAGGTAATGCAAAGAAATGAGCGAGATATGCCCGAAATGTGGTCTGCCGAAGGAGCTTTGCACATGCGGGGTGCGGGAGCGCGAGGAGCAGAAGATAACCGTATTCATAGAAAAGCGCAGGTTCAACAAGCCGATAACCATGGTTGAGGGCATAAGCGCGGAAGGCAAGGAAGTCATCAAGCAGCTGAAATCGAAGCTGGCGTGCGGCGGGACTTTCAAGAACGGCTTCGTCGAACTGCAGGGCGACCACCGCTCGAAGATCAAGGAACTGCTCGTAAAGCTAGGCTACGACGAGGGCCGCATAGAGATAATCTGAGGCGCGCTTCGCGCGTTCTCACTAGAATGAAATTATCTGTAGGCCGTACCTTTCGATGTCTTCTTCCGGCCAGAACTTTATGCCCTTCGTCCTCAGCACATACGCGACGTTCTTTTCGAGCGCGCGGCCAGTGTACCGCTTCGTCTCCGGATCCCATTCGCGCAGCACAAGCGTGTCGCCAGGCCCGCATTCGAAATCCGCAAGCCTGACATCGAACGTCTTTTTACCGTCGAGTATCTTCTGGAAGAACTCTGGCCAGCATTTCTTTTCTATTCGCGCCATATTTTACTTTTCGAGCGCTGGGTTTATGAATGTTGTAAAACTTAATGGTTTAGGAAGCCCAGTATGTCAATTGGCATGTGCGCGGAAAAGCGAGGAAGCGGCGTTACGCCCGAGAACGTCGTGCGTCACGAGCTCATCGGGCTGAAGGTTAAGGTGGCGGAAAGCACGGACCCGATGCTGCGCGGCCTCAGCGGCGTGGTCGTGGACGAAAGCTACAACATGCTCGTGGTAGAAACCAAAAAGAGGGGCAAAAATCCGGCCGAAAAACGCTTATCAAAGTGCAACAGCGTATTTATATTTGCTCTTCCAAACAGAGTTAAAGTCAAAGTCGAGGGCCGTTTGCTGATAGGAAGGCCCGAGGACAGGATTAAGAAGAAATTCGACAGATGGTAGGCGTTTGTACAAGTGATTCGGATGGCGAGGAAAGCTGAAGCAGCCGGCGCGAAGGACATCGGGCTCAGGGTCAAGCCGCCCGCGGGCAAGTGCTCGGACAAGAACTGCCCGTTCCACGGCTCGCTCGGCGTACGCGGGCAGGTTTTCGAGGGCAGGGTCGTGTCGACGAAGGCGCAGCGCACCGCGATTGTCGAGCGCGAGTACTCGCACTACATACCAAAGTTCGAACGCTACGAGCGAAGGCACAGCCGCATAGCGGCGTACAAGCCCGACTGCATAGACGCGAAGGAAGGGAACGTCGTGCGCATAGCCGAGTGCCGTCCGCTGAGCAAGACGAAGAGTTTCGTGGTTGTCGAAATAGTGAAGTAGATACATGCGGTGGGTGTTTTTGATGAAGCCGGTAAAAGCGCGCATCAGAAAGGGGGTCGTGACGGGCAGCATGCTCGTGTGCGCCGATAACACGGGCGCGAAGACCATGGAAATAATATCCGTTTTCGGATACAAGGGCGTGAAGCGCAGGAAGCCGAAAGCGGGCGTGGCCGACGTGGTCAAGTGCGCGGTGAAGACGGGCGACGTGAAGATACGCCACCAGATGGTCGATGCCGTCATAATCCGCCAGCGGGCGCCTTACCAGCGCGCGAACGGGCTGCGCGTATGCTTCGAGGACAACGCCGCGGTGCTGGTGACGGACAAGCGCGAGGCGCGCGGCACGCAGGTCAAGGGCCCGGTGGCGAAGGAAGCAGTGGAACGCTTCTCGTCCATAGGCAAGATTGCGAGCACGGTCGTGTAGGTTGCAGTTCGACGAAATTCGACAATGGTGGTTTTCAAATGGCGCGTCCCAAGTCCGCAAAGGCAGGGAAGCAGAGGAAGTTCGTGCGCTTTGCGCCGCTGCACATACGCCGCAAGCTGATAGCGTCGCACCTGTCGGACGAGCTGCGCAAACAGTACGGCGTGCGCAGCCTGCCTGTGAGGAAGGGCGACGAAGTGGTCGTCATGCGCGGCAAGTTCAGGAAGCGTGCGGGCAAGATTGCGCGCATCGACACGGAGAAGTACAGGGTGTACGTGGAAGGCATTGTGGTCAAGCGAACGGACGGCACTGAAAGGCAGGCGGGGCTGCACGCATCCAACCTGCTGGTCACGAGTCTGAACCTCGACGACAAGAGGCGCGCGGCTTCGATCGAGAAGCACAAGAAGCCTGCGGCGAAGAAGGCGAAATGAAAACGACGGTGAAGTTATGAGGAAGCACTTGAAGAGGTTGCGCGTGCCGGGATTCTGGCTAGTGCCGAGGAAGGCGAACAAGTGGGTCACGAGGCCGAGGCCGGGGCCGCACAGGCTGTTCGAGTCCATACCCCTGCTCACGGTCGTGCGCGATGTGCTGAAAATAGCAGACAAGGCGGACGAGGCGAAGACGATTATCAAGGCACGCCAGGTTTTGGTCGACGGCCGGCCGAGGACGGACCACAAATTCGGCGTCGGGCTGATGGATGTCGTTTCCCTGCCGAAGCTGAGGAAGAACTACCGCGTGCTGCCCGCGCGCAAGGGGCTGGAAATCGTTGAGGTAGACGCGAAGGACGCTGGCAAGAAGCTGTACCGCGTGCGCGGGAAAACAGCTGCGAAGGCAGGCAAGGTCCAGCTCAGCATGCACGACGGCACGTGCGTGCTCGTGGCCGCAAGCGACGCGAAGGAGGCCGCGGCCGGAGACACGATTATTGTCGACATCGTCTCGAGGAAGATCGACGGCCTGCTCAAGCTGGAGAAGGCCGCGGCAGTTGTCATAACCAAGGGGAAGAACATCGGGCTCGCGGGCAAGGTCGAGAACATCGTTTCGACGGGCACGAAGGAACCGGCGAAGATCATATGCAATGTCGGCGGAGAGAAGCTCGAGGTAATCAAGTCGTACGTTTTCGTCGTCGGCAAGGACGAGCCAGTGATAAAGCTCGCGGCCTGATGATTGCGAAGATTGCAAAAGGTGTCTGTTATGGTCGAAGCAAAAAAATCCGGAGCGAAAAGCAAATCCGCGAACCCGATTCGGGCGGTGAAGCTGGAGAAGATAACGCTCAACCTCGGATGCGCCGGCGATGCGCAGCTCATCGAGCGCGCGAAGAAGCTGCTGGAGATGCTGAGCGGAGGGAAGAAGCCAGTAGTAACGGCGTCGAAACGCAGGAGCACGTTCGGCATAGCCAAGGGCAAGCCAGTGGGCGTGAAGTTGACGCTGCGAAGGAAGCAGGCGGCTGACTTTTTGAAGCAGTCGCTGGCGGCCGTGGACAACAAAATCAAAGCATCGCAGTTCGACGCAGAGGGGAATTTCAGTTTTGGGGTGAAGGAGTACATCGAGTTGCCGGGCGTGAAGTACAAGCACGAGATAGGCGTGCTCGGTTTTGACGTGATAGTGACACTGCAGCGCACCGGCTACGGCATAGCGCGCAGGCGCGTGCAGGCCAGGAAGATTCCGAAGGGCCAGAAGATAACGAAGGCCGACGCGATGGAATGGTTGAAGAAGAATTATGGCGCATCGATAGTGGAATCGTAGGCACAGTTGGGCAAGAGGCGGATTGTTTTGGCGAAGAACGAAAGAAGCGCGGCCGAGCGCGAGATGCGCGAGCTGAAGAGCATGGAAATGATGGTCGACAAGTCGGAGATGCGGAGGCTCACGGAGTTCGTGGACGCCACCAACCGCATCTCGGGCGTGGTGCTGCGCAAGGCAGAGCTGGAGGACAACTTCAGCGGCGTGTACGCGAAGGCAATCGAGAAGATGGTCGAGCTGCAGATGACTGGCGGCGAGGACGCTGTGATAAACGACGAGTCGTTCCTGCGCATATTCGGCGAGACCGGCGGGTAAAAGGCAAAAACTAATAGGTATAAAACGAAGAATAAAATGTCAAAAGTTCGGAGGTTTGCATAGAAGGATGTTAGCGCGCATGCTGGCGAGCAATTCTCAGAACCTGGGCAAGCGCAAGGACGTTTGAGCAGGCCGGGTTTGGGTTTGGTTTTGTAGTTTTACACGGGTAGAAACCTATGGGAAAGGAAAAAATCGTCAAGAAGAAGAAGTTCGGCCGCGGCACGCGCGTTTGCAGGCGCTGCGGCAACGCCCGCGGGCTGATAAGGAAGTACGACCTCTACTACTGCCGCCGCTGCTTCCGCGAGATAGCGACAAACGTGGGCTTCAAGAAGTACAGGTAGGCGTTCCTCCTTCTGAGCTGGAGCGGAAATAATATAGCTGCCGCACAAATACATACAGGGTAGCATGCTGCAGCTGATAGCTTTCATGGTCGCGCTCGCCGGCTCCGCGCTGGGCGCTGCGTGGGATTTGCGCACGACCGAGATACCGGACGAGATCCCGTACGCCATGATAGCCGTCGCGCTGCTGCTGTACGGCTGGCAGTCGTACGCCGATGGCAGCCTGTGGCCGATCGTTTGGAGCGTCGCGGTTGGCGCAGCTTTCTTCGGATTCGGGTTTATCATGTACAGGCTCGGGCAGTGGGGCGGAGGCGACGCGAAGCTGCTCGCGGCCGTGGGCTGCCTGCTGCCATCGATTTCCAATCTGCCCGCTGAATTTTCGGCAGTCGGCGTGAATATTTTCCAGAACGTGCACACACTGTTTCCATTTCCTGCGAGCTACTTCTTCAACGTCTTCTTCATCGGCGCTGGTTACATGATGCTCTATGCGTTCTACGTGGCAGCGCGCAACCGAGGCGTGCTTTCGGCGTTCGGCCGAGACGTGAAGGCTAGCAGCCGCGTTTTCCTCGCAGCCGCGTCCGCGCTGTTCGTCGTTTTTGCTTTGGTCAATTGGATGCTTTACCAGAACTTCAAGATGCAAATCAGTGTGCAATCGATGCTTTCGAACTCCATGCTGCCCGTGCTCGCGGCCGCAGGCGTCTTCCTCGTGTGGAGATTCGCGCGAGCTGTGGAGAACGTCGGGTTCAGGAAAAACGTCCCGATAAGCAAGTTGCGTGTCGGCGATGTGCTTGAAAAGTCAAAAATATGGGAAGGCGTAACGGTCGCTGACATAAGGCGGATTAAAAAGTCCGGCCAACGATATGTGCGCATCAAGGAAGGCGTTCGCTTCGCTCCAGCTTTCCCGCTCGCGCTGCTGTTCACGCTGTATGCGGGCGACGCGATAATGCTGGTGTTCAGATTCCTAGGATAATTCAACTTCGCAACTTCGAAAGCATGCTTTTATAAAATTTGATTTAGAACTTATACCTATGAAGCCAGACAATTTTACTTTGCATGCAACAGGAGGCCAAGTTTGGTTTTATCATGATGATTTGGAGAGCTTGATAAATTCTGTAACAGAAGAAGACAAGAGGGAAATCGAAAAATATTCTGCAGGACTGGGAAAAATATTTGGTCGGGAAATAAAACTTTATTGGGGTTACCAGTCCGGGGATAAAAGGATTGAAAACCTTTTATCGCATGTATCGGGGGATAGGCAGGATTTGGATTTGGTCGAACCGGATGAAATCGAGCATGGACACCTAAAATATTTAGAACACAACGTAACAAACGATGGGGTAAGAGCCCCTGTACTTTCCATCGCGACTATGTATATATCGATTTTGATAAAACAAGCCGTAAAATATAAGAATCTCAGACAGTTGTAACCTATCCTTCGTCCCTTTCCTTTTCCAGAAGCTCCACTATTTTCAGCAGCTCTTCGTCCTGTACGCTCATTTTCGCTCCCCAGAACGCTTCGAACTTTTCCTTGGCATGCCCCTCCTTCTGGTACTCAACCGCCTGCAATATCGT
>Ga0315277_10013750_pt1 | contig 10080 bp, 8 predicted proteins | sample YL17G05_15_MG_FD_203695 | JGI IMG/M metagenome (GOLD analysis project Ga0315277, IMG submission 203695) | Sediment microbial communities from Yellowstone Lake, YNP, Wyoming, USA - YL17G05_15 | ecosystem: Environmental > Aquatic > Freshwater > Lake > Sediment | place: USA: Wyoming | collected...
ACGCTCCCGCCGTATCGCAGCTCCAGGTACCCGGGCACCGAGTGGGTCTTGCAGATATGGTAGAAAGGCATCATGAAAATGCCCAGAAACAGCATGGCCAGGATCGCGCCGAACCAGTACCAGTGAAGGGTCAGCAGGCCGTACTGGTAAGCGGCCGAGGACCAGCCCATAAGCTCGAGGGCCCCCATATTGGCGGCGATAAAGGAAATGCCCGCTACCCAAGCGGTCTGGTTCCGCCCGGCCTGGAAAAAGTCCGAGCCGCTTCGGGTGCGGCTCTTGAGGTAATAACCCACACCGAGGACAAAGGCAAAGTAGAAACCAATGATAAAGATATCCACCGCATGAAGATTGAGCATGGCGATATCAGTGCCTCTCTAAACAGGATTATTTATTTAAATCGACTACGGATATATTGCACACCCCTCCAGCTTCGCCGTCACCTGTTATCAAAGTGTCAATTATTGGAACTACTTGGAATAATAACAATTATTCACCTTTCTTAATTAAAGCAGAATTTCAAAAAATTATAAGTAATTGAATTATAATAACTTGCAAACCGCGGAAATTGTGATTTCCTAATACATAACATAAGATTTTTTTAAACTTCTTTTGGTGGCAAAAGAAGCAAAACCAGTTCCTTTGTAACCAAAGGAAACGAAAGTTAATCCCGGCTATAACGCTCTTACTCCGCTTTGCCAGCGGTCGCCTCGCGCGGGCATCCCCGCGCGAAAGGCATGCCTTCTTTTGTACATTTATCAAAAAGTCATATGGAAATTACTTGTCTTCTACACGCTCCTTTTTCATGACATGCAAGCTGTAAGGCTATTCAGAATCAACTTTCTCTCAGATAACAAGACAATTTATGACATATTGCAAAAAGAATATTTAGATATATTTACATTGTTGATTGTGACTAATCAGCTTCAAGGTAAATTTTCAGGGTTTGCCTCGAAATCCGAAAAACTAATTTTGTGAATCCCTATTTCTTAAAGGGAGAAACAGTGGGTTATCGCTCCGCCTTGTCCCGGTACTTTGGCAGAGACGTACCGGGAGTGGTTGGGGAGAGGCAGACTGCCAGCCCGCCGCCCGGGGCAAGATGAGCGGCTACAGTATCCGAGGCGGTAACTATAAATCTGGAACATATCACCTGGGCAGGTTTCCTGTCCGCTTCCGGCCCATCGGAGTAAATATCGGCGACAAAATCCCCGGGGGGCAAGAAATAAAGGGGAACTGCCAGTTTCCTGGCCGTCCAGTCGGTCATGCTGCCCACATACCACGCGTCCCTATGCCGCCTGGCGATAGTGATGTAGTCCCCCACTATGCCGTCTAATACCTTTGTTTCCTCCCAGGTTGTGGGAACCTTTTTGAGGAAATCGAAGCCGATACCTTCCCGGTAAGCCGATGGGTAATCGGAAAGCATTTGTACCGGACTTTCATAGATAACATACATGGCAAGCTGCTGGCACCTTGTCCCCATGGCCACCGGTGCATGGAAGGCCGGCACGAACTCCGCCTCGGTGACTGTGCGGAAAGCCCCGGGAGTGAAATCCATCGGGCCGGCCAGCATCCTGGTAAAGGGAATGGTCACCGCATGCTCCGGCGTGCATTTCCTGCTCCATTTATCGTATTCCAGGCCCAGGACTCCTTCCCGGGTGATCAGGTTGGGATATGTCCGCCTGAGGCCGGTAGGCTTGTAAGCGCCGTGAAAGTTGACTGTCAGGTGGTGTTCAGCGGCTTTTTTCACTGCCGATTGATAGAAATTCACCATTTCCTGGTCGTCGCGATCCATATAGTCTATTTTCAGACCGGTGATCCCCCATTTTTCGTAGATTGGGAAAGCTTTATCCATCTGGTCCCGCACGAAGTACCAGGGCAGCCAGAGCCTCGGGCCGACACCTTTCTCCCTGGCATAGCGGATAACTTCTTCAATATCGAGCTGGGGAATAGCCTTGGTTATGTCGGATTTCGGATCGCTGCGGTTGCCGTACCAATCCGTCTTTTCATCCGTGTCGATATCGAAAAATTCTATGCCGTTCTCAGCGCAGAAATCGATGTAATACTTGAAAGTTTTGGTATTAAGCCCGCCCTGGAAGCCGGTATCCGTGACTACGAAATCGTTCCACCAGAGGAAGGCTGATTTCCCGGTTTTTATCCACGAAGGGTCGGGGATCCGGCAAGGCTCGTTCAGGTTGAGGAGTATGTTCGATTCGATAAGTCGGCCCGGATGGTCGGCGATCATAATCACCCGCCAGGGGGTGGCGTGAGGGATGGCGGCTTTGACTTTAATCTTCGGGTTGTCCAGCCTGGGCGAGAGAGTGCTCACCAGGGTGCCGGGCCTGCCCGGGGCCGCGGTAAGATACATCCCGGCGTAATCGGTGAGGTTGGCTTCAGTAACCGCAGCCCATATTTTTTCAGGAAATTCCAGGAGCAGGGGCACTCCGATCAGAGAGTCGGGAGGGATGTCCTGGAGATTGACCACCCGGTAGTTTTCTTCATAAGAGGTGGTGAAGCTCTCCAGGAACAGGGCATAGGCTTTCGGATTGCCGTTGAAAGTGAAACAGGTGTTTTCAGCGGTGATATTGAAATCAGCCATAGCAGGCTGGCTTGAGAAGAAATAGCGGAAAGCGACTCCGTCATCGTAAGCCCGGAATACCATATCGAAGCGCCGGCTCGGGGCTGATTTTTCCTCCAGGGAGATGACTGATTCGTTGTAGTGATCGCGCGCTGTGGAGGATTTTCCAAAGAAGACAGGGTATGTTTCATCTTTGCTGTCGGTGGAGATACTTTTTATCCTGAGGCCGTTTTTGAGCATCCCGCTTTCCAGAAACTCGATCCCCAGCTCGGATTCAGTAAGGAGATTTTTTTTATCCCAGGAAACAGAGTAGCAAGGTACCGTGCTTCCATCCGGAGCCTTTTTCAGCCTGAAATCCAGGTTGATCCGGCCATCCGGGGAACTCAGCGTCACCGGCTCGGTCCTCTCCCCGGCGCAGGAAAACGACAGAAGTAAGACAATGGCGGCAAGTATTGCCATTCCCGGTTTTGATTTTTCAGACATCGTTTTCTCCTGATGAATTTGATCCGGGTAATTCATAAATCTTAACAACTACTATAATGATAACTTTTCCTGGAGGCACAGTATGCGGTGTTCTTATGTAACTCGCTCCGGACTAGACCTCTTTTACGGGACCGCCGCAGCCGGCCTCGAGGAGAGCACTTGCCGCAGGAACTACCCGCACTGTCTTTATCGCCAGAAGACGTTCGAGGAGTTTCTCGAGGTAGACGCTTCTTATCGGCCCCCAGCCCTCGCCGTCCAGCCCGTGCGTGTTATAGATAAGCCAGCCGCTAGGCCTGGAAAGAAGAATCTCGATCTGGCTGTCGAGGTGCTTCTCGCAGTTCTCCGGCCCGAAAAAAGTACAGGTCAGCCTGGCCATGCCGGCATGGGGCAGCGGATTCAGCCCTTCATAACCTGTCCGGTAAGCCATGACCACCGAGGGCAGCCAGACCTCGAGCTCCGGTGTTGAGGCGTTATAGGGGAAGTTGAACACTGCCCGGCGGGGATCAAAGCCTTTAAGCTCTTTCTGGAAAATATCCAGGCATTTCAGGATCAGGTCTTTGGCTTCACTTGCGGGCATTTTCTGCTTGTTGGCATGCTTGTAGCCGTGGGGCATGATCTCGTGCCCGCGCGCCTTTAGTTCGTTCCACAGGACGAAATCGCCGTTAGGTATCCCGGCAGTATGCACAGTGGGCCACTGAAAGTCAGGGTAATGGCCTGTGGCCACCACATTGAGGCAGGCGGACAGGCCGAAACGCTCGTAGATTTCGGCTGTCCTGGTTGCGGATTTCCTGAACCCGTCATCGAAACTCAAGGTCACCAGGTGCACTTTCCGCTCCTTCCCAGGATCAGCATAAACTGAACCAGAAGCGGCCAGTCCGGCTGTATATTTGATAAACTCCCGGCGCTTCATTCAAGTCTCACCCAAGGATATATTATAAAATATTTCCGGGTCTTTTATATAATTACTTATAAGGACACGGCGCGTCATGCCCCTTTACCCCTAATGATCTCTGCTCCCGTAGTCCCGGTATGTCTTTTCATCCAGGAGTTTAATTTCCTGGAGACACATTCCGTAACGGCTGCCTGGAGGATTTGTTTTCTGGTTCCTGGTGAAATTCGCTGAATAGCAGAGCCAGGCAGTACGGCCATCCGGGCTGATAAATTTCGAAGGGATGTTGACAAAATAGCCCTGCTCGCCGAACTTTTCCATGAACGCCACGAGCTTCCAGGGCTCGGTGATCCTGTCCGATTCGAGAATGTAAGTGTTCATAGCCGTTACAGTCGGCCAGCCGTCGGTGATACACATGAGGTATTTTTTGAGCGGCGGATTGTAGGTCATGGTGACACAGCCGCAGCGGTTGTTCCAGTCTGCCAGTGGCTTGATTTTTGAAAAATCTTTTGTCCAGAGAGCCTCGCCGCTGTTGTCATGGCCCGCGAAAAACTCGTAAGCAGCGGGGTTATTCATGTTTCCCGGGCTGGGAGTTACGCGGATCAGGTAAATCTGGTCGCCGGTTATCCAGCTCAGGTTAGCCGGCCGGGGCTTGGGGTCAGGGTCTGTAGCACCGTGGCCCACGAGATAAGCTTTCCCATCCGGCGAGTGCTCCATGTTCCTGCCGAAATCGACAAAATGAGGGGAGCCGATTTTGACCCTGGCTCCCTCCTTGCCTGATTCCCCGAACAGGGGTTTTGGCGGGGTGCAGGGAGTGTCGGTCCAGGTCTTGCCGTAATCGCGGGAAATGCGGAAGCCCACGAAAGGCCCGAGTACACCCCAGTTGTAGCCCTCGACCTTCTCGTTATCCAGGCAGTAAGTCCCGTAAAACCAGATACCGTCATACACCAGGCTGCCGCAGGGGTAGCGTCCGCCGTAAGGCAGGGCCGGGCCAAGGTATTTGCCCAGGGAGACTATTTCCAGGTTCAGGGGATCATCGCCTGTAATTTTGGCCTGTCCGGTAAAGGCGTTTTTCGAATCCTGCCATCCGGACTGGCACTCCTCCCCGCTGATTTTGCCGTCTGTCCACGGCGAGTACATATTGCCATCGGAGGCCCAGGAGGGATACCAGGTATCGGCATCGGTATAGGCCTTGTTTCTGCCGGTGAAGGCTATAGCGGCGATTTCCTTTGATTTTTCGAAAGGGCAGTCCGCAGGCGGTTTCGACGGCCAGATGGTGAAAGATGGTTTGGCCCCAGGCACTCGGTCTTTGTTTTCTGCCGCAAGGCCCGGGACGCTAAAAGAAAGGGCCAGAATAATTGTAAAAATTTTTTTAATCATGGTTTTTGGAGAGTTTGAAGGTGGATGTCAGGCGCAGGAAGACCCCTCGGGGTCTCCCCCTGTTATTTATTAGATGAAGTAAATTTAGCGGATTTTGGTCGGCAGGCAAGGCTAAAGGGCGGCCTCGATTCGCTCGCAGAGGGTTCTCAGCACCTTGATCCGGGCGTATTTCTTGTCATTGGCCTCGACCATGGTCCAGGGGGCGATCTCGGTGCTGGTGCGGTCAATCATGTCGCTCGCCGCCAGCTCATAAGCCTCCCATTTTTCTCTGTTGCGCCAGTCCTCAGGGGTGATTTTGAACCGCTTGAACCCGGTCTTCTCCCGCTCCTCGAAGCGGCGGAGCTGTTCCTCCTTAGAGATGTTGAGCCAGAATTTAACTACCACTATTTTATGACGGATAAGCTGTTCCTCGAAATCGTTGATCTCGCCATAGGCGCGCATCCAGTCTGATTCAGAGCAGAATCCCTCGATCCTCTCGACCAGCACCCTGCCGTACCAGGAACGGTCAAAGATAGCTACCACACCACGGCGGGGGAGGTGCCGCCAGAACCGCCACATATAAGGCTGCGCTCTTTCCTCTTCTGTCGGCGCGGCAATGGGGATTATCCTGTATCCTCTGGCGTCAAGCGCGCCGGTAATCCTGCGGATGCTTCCTCCCTTTCCTCCGGCGTCGAAACCTTCGAAGACAACGACCACGGAGATTTCCTTGAATTCAGGCTGTCTCGTCAGCAGGTTGAGCTTTCCCTGGTACTTGGCCAGGTCCGACTTGTATTTTTTTTCGCTGAGAGTCTTTGAGAGATCGAGTGTGCGCAGGACCAGGAGATTGTCGATAGCAGGCATGAGCGGAGGTATATCGTTCCGGACCACCGGGTTTTTCTTGGTTTCGAGCCGCCTTTTCAAAGCCTGGAGGATTGATTTACCGATAGTGAGATAGCGGTAACGGGCGTCGCTCCCCTCGATTATAGTCCAGGGGGCCTCGGCGGTGCTGGTCTGGCGCAGGGCGCGCTCAGTCACCCTCAGGAAAGAGTCGTACATTTTCAAATGCTTCCAGTCGGTCTCGGTCACCCGCCAGCTCTCTTTTTTATCATTTTCCAGAGCTTTGAACCGCTCTTTCTGTTTTTCCCTGGAAAGATGGAGCCAGTATTTGAGTATCAGCACCCCCTCATCAGTCAGCATTTTCTCGAAACGGATGATCCGCTCCATGCTCTGGTCCAGCTCTGAGTTTTTGCTAATGCCGTACACCCGGTCGAGTATCGGCTTGGAATACCAGGAGCCGATAAAAATGCCGACTTTCCCCTTGGGCGGAAGCGCCCGCCAGAAGCGCCACATTTCCGGCCGCTCCAGCTCCTCATCCGATGGTTTACCCATGGCGTTGGACTGAATATGCCTGGGGTCCATCCACTCGTTGATAATATTGACCGTGTCCCCTTTCCCGGCGCCGTCAACCCCGGAAATGATAATAACAATAGGGAACTTTGCCGCCTGGGTCATTTCCAGCTGGGCATCAAGCAGCTGTTCCCTGAGCTGGGGGACTTCTTTGTTATAGGTTTCTTTATCGATCTTATGTCCGAGTTCCGCGGATTCGAACATCTTTACCTCCTTGAATGACAGCCTTTTCCTATTTTCCCTTCAATCTCGTTTAATGTCAAGCGGAATTTTCAGGAACAAAGACAAACTTAATATGTAAAAAAGACGTATTCAGCAATTGGAATCTGAAATATAGCGCCTGATACCTTCTCTTCTCTTACACCCCGTTTAGGCCAGGGAAGGAGCAGTCAATATGAAAAACATTACCGGAATTTTTATAGGGCTGATCATCTTATTGACAATAGCCTACTGTTCCTGCGCCAAAGAGTCGGAAAGCTCGGGAGGAAATCCTTTAGCCGGTTCTGTAGTAAATCAATCAGATACACGATTAGCGGAAGCAAACCGCAGGGCGGGACAACTCGAAGACCTATTAAGTCTCCTGGTTATTCAGAACGGTGTGATTGTCTCGGAACAATATTATCATGGAGCAGCCCAGTCTTCCGTTTTCAATGTAAAATGCGTGGCGAAAAGCTTTTTATCCCCTTTGGTGGGAATTGCCATAAGGGAGAAATACATCACCGGCGTGGAGCAGAAGATTTCCGACTATTTCCCCGAATACTCCGATATCTGGAAAGACCCGCTGAAAAGAGAAATAAAGATTAGAGACCTCCTGACATTGACAGCGGGTTTTAAATGGGTGGAAAACGGCCCGATCACCTTTGCCTGGTTAAGCAGTAACAACTGGGTCAAGTTCGCCTTGGACCTCTCTATGGAATCCGCGCCGGGCGAACATTTCAATTATAACACCGCTGAATCGCATTTACTATCGGTCATTATTACCCGGGCCACGAAGATGAGTACTCTCGAATTCGGATATAAATATTTTTTTAAGCCTTTGGGAATTATGGTCAAAGGATGGGATACAGATCCTCGAGGCTATTATTACGGCGGTTGCGAGATGTACTTCACGGCCAGAGATCTGGCTAAATTAGGCATTCTTTATTTAAACGGCGGTTCAGATAACGGTAAGCAGATTGTCCCGGCGGAATGGGTGAATGAATCCATTAAAAACCAGGCGATTATCTCAAGTTATGGGGGTGGAATTTGCGGCTATGGATACTTGTGGTGGTTGAGAAAGTCCGGAGAATATGATGTTTATTTTGCCTGGGGCTACAACGGGCAGCATATTTTTAACATACCGGCATTGAATCTGGTGGTGGTTACCACTTCATCTCTGAATTTTCCTGGCGATATCAACCGGACTAACAGGAATGAAGAAGCAATTTTTGATTTACTGGATAATGATATCATTCCCTCGTTAAGGAGATAGCAGGCTACAAGCTTACGTCTCTTTTCGCAAATATATCCTTGAAATCTGCAGCGGCTCTTGTCAACACAATAAATCTAATCACAACTTTTTCCCTTATTTGTCCCATTTTTTCGTCTCCTGCCCGGACTCGCCGTACACCCCTAAAGAATGCTCAATCACTAAAACCAGGAGAAAACCGGAAAATTAAAAATTGAAACCATTTGGGATTTTCGGATGTCTTATTAAGCAGAAGCAGTTAAAAACAAACTTAAAAATCAGGAGGATGCAATGTTCAGAAGTGAAATAGTCAGGGTCCTAAGTGAAACGTTAGTTGAAACCGGAATTTACTTCGTTCTCTTCATTCTGCCCCTTGCTGTCTGTATGCTTCGCGATCTTCATTCCGCTTGTTCCGTACTCTAAAAAATCTCAAGGGACCTGACCTGGTGATAATCCAAATAACTCCCCGCTAGGCCGCCTCAAAAGGGCGGCCTTCCTGTTTTTACAGCTATTCCCCATACCAAAGTTGATAGAGGTTATCTAAGCCTGTTTTATTGATTTTGCCGCCTTGCTTCCGCTTGTCCACCCTGACCGACAGCGATAAAAATGAGCTGGACTGGTCTTCCGGTCTCCCAACCGCGCCAGTTACCTTTTTCAGGGCAGCCCTTTCACTTTCAGCTTGATGGCGTAGACACTGGGCCGGGCAGTGATAAAGAGAGTTTTCCAATCCTCGCCGCCGAAACAGCAGTTGGTCGGCTGATAGTGGGTGAGGATTTTGCCCAGGAGATTCCCCTCAGGCGAAAAAACCTGTACCCCGTCACCAGCGGTTACGTAAAGACGGCCCGCGGAATCAACACACATTCCATCCGGCCCGCCTGGAGAAATGACCGTAAACACGCCTTTCTCGACAAGGGTGTCTCCGGTCACCCGGAAGGATCTCACCTGATGGGGTTTACCGCTGTCGGATATATAGAGAATCTTCTTGTCCGGCGAGAATACTATCCCGTTCGGGCGGTCGAAATCAGCGACCATGGCCCGGGGTTCAGCAGAGCCGGGAGAAAGGCGGAAAACGAAATCCGCCGGCTGCTCTTTCTTGCGGTTTCCTAATCCGTAAGGAGGATCGGTGAACCAGAAAGAACCATCCCCGGCAATAGTTAAATCGTTGGGGCTGTTGAGTGCACCGCCCCGGTAACCGCTGCACAGCGTAGTCGAGTTCCTGGACTCTAAAGAATAGACGCTGACCCGGCGATTCCAGTGCTCGCAGGCCAGAAGGCCGCCTTTACCGTCAAGATGGAGTCCGTTCGACTGGCCGCTCGGGGTCTTCCAGACCTCGAGAGTATCCCCTTTGGCCCAGCGGTAAATACGGTCTGCGGGAATGTCGCTGAAAAGAAGGTACCCTTTGCCTCCGTTTTTGCCCGGAACCCAGACCGGACCCTCGGTGAACTGAAGTTCTTGGGCTATCTCGTCAAGAACAGCGTCCCCGGCCGCTACAGCGGCGAACTCGGGCTGGATTATCTCAACGTCACCGGAGAAGAGTCTGACAGGGAGCAATAACAAGGGCAGAATAATAAAAAAGCGTTTCATTTTTCCCTCCTCTGCCAGCCAGGGCAGGAGAAATTTTTAATGCGCAAAAAAAGTCCTTAGACAAAGCTCATCTGGCATTAAAATTTGTTAAAGACTGGTTGCCGCCTTAAAGACGAAATTAATTCGCCACTGTAAAACGGTTTTCTAGATGTCACTGGAGTTTTATATTAGATAATAATTTCAATATTGACAAGGAATCTTCCGCTTTTTTAAAATAAAAACTGAATATATTTTCCGCAGGCAAAGGCAGGGAAGAGAAGATGACGAAAATCACCAAGGCTGGAGGTCTAGCGGTTTTCATTGTATTTCTGGCTTGCGTTTCGGCTCAAGGGGCGGATA
>Ga0315277_10013751_pt1 | contig 10080 bp, 10 predicted proteins | sample YL17G05_15_MG_FD_203695 | JGI IMG/M metagenome (GOLD analysis project Ga0315277, IMG submission 203695) | Sediment microbial communities from Yellowstone Lake, YNP, Wyoming, USA - YL17G05_15 | ecosystem: Environmental > Aquatic > Freshwater > Lake > Sediment | place: USA: Wyoming | collected...
CACAAAACGGGTCACTTTGTAACTATAAGGGTATATCAAGTATCCAGTCGATAACCCACCCCGCGGATGGTCTTTAAGAATTGCGGTTGGCGTGGGTTTTCTTCGAGAGCCTCACGTAGCCAGCTGATATGTACATCCAGGGTGCGCGTGTCTACTGTATATTTAGTATCCCAGACTTCAGAGAATAACTTTTGCCGTTCTACTGCTTCACCAGCATGAAGTAACAACACCTGTAATAAATGGGTCATCCTGGGAGTCAAACGCGCCTCACGCCCAAGGCAGCGAACTCGCTTGCGTTCCAGGTCCAGCCGTATAAATCCGACATGCAAAATGTTCTTACCATCACCAGGTAACAAGGGAGCAATTCGATTAAGCAGCTTGCGGGAAGTGAAAGGAAGCTCAAGAATGACATTGGCCGTAGTTATTCCTGTGCTTGCGTGCTCCGGTGAAACGATCAGAACGATTGGGAGCTCACTAGACTTTTCCCGGATCTCATTGCAAATCCTCTTACCGCTGCTACGGAGAGAGGCTGCGTTAACCACGACCAAATCGGGGTCCACTTCTACCAGACGCGCCATAGCTGCGCTACCCGTTGGCACAATTTCCACCCGGTATTCTTTTTTCCGCAAGGAGGGCACGAAGGATGTGTTATCCGTTCGCGTCCCCTCCACCCATAATATTCTAGCTTTCATTTACCAATATTCCAAATTCAAAATTTACCATACCAAATAAATATCCCCATTCTAAAAAAGAAGTGCGTGTATTATACCGTAATCTTAAAAACAGGCAAGATGTTAAAGGATTTATTTAACATATCAGTATGGATAATATATACTAATAGTCCATGATTCTTAAAGCGGATGGCAACACACTTATTCCATGTTAGAATCACCCACTGAGGATGATTGGTGCCGGAGGCCTCGTATGTCAGATATGGTAGAAGTAGTTATAGATAGTATACGCGTCAGCCTGATTTCGCAGCAGCGGATTGTCATCTTGCGAGAGGTGGATGCTGATCGCTATTTGCCCATCTGGATCGGCATCTACGAAGCTGAAGCGATTGCCTTGGCACTTCAAGATGTAGAAGTAGCACGCCCTCTGACTTGGGATTTGCTAAAAAATATATTCTCCATTCTGGATGCGCGCATCATTCAGGTAGAAGTCACTTCATTGCATGATGATACTTATTATGGGAATATTGTTGCAGAAGTTGATGGGCGAAAGCTTGATATTGACTCGCGCCCGTCAGATGCCATTGCTTTAGCGGTGCGAGCCCATGTACCGATTTTAGTCTCACGTCCAATCCTGGATTCAGTCGGCGTGATCCCTGAAGAAGATATGCAAGAAGCCAGTAAAGATAAAGGTGAACCAACTGAATCACCTGCTTCAGAAATCAACGAGGAGAATTTGTCGGTATTCGAAGATTTCATTGAAAACCTCGACATCGATGATGAAGATAAAGGTGATCAGGAGGATGACGATTCAAAGAAGAAATCCTCCTGAAGTGAAAAATCAACGCTAAGCAGTGCAAGGTTATTAAAACGTGCTATCCAGTGTTGTAATTTCAATCGAAAAAATGATTAAAATCAGATCATGAGCGACCTCCTATCCTTTGAAGAAGCTCCCGCACCGAATCCTCAGGTGGTGCCTCAGAGTCGTGAAGCCGAAGAAGCTGTCTTGGGTGCTGTCTTAATCAATCCCGAGACGTACTATGAAGTCGCCCAATTTCTACGGCCGGATGATTTTTACGTTCAACGCCATCGCTGGTTATGGGAATCGTTCATGCGCTTGCAAGAACGCCGCGCTCCTATCGATTTTCTTACGGTGGTTGAAGAACTGGATCAGATTGGACAGCTGAATGAAGTTGGTGGACCCGCATATATATCCACATTAATCAACAATGTGCCTTCGTCATTGCACGCCGAAGCGTATGGACGGATCGTCGAACAAACCGCCATACGTCGTCGAATGCTGGAGGCCGCCAACCAGATTGCTAAGCTGGCCTACCAGGAGGAAACCCGTCTTGAATCCGTCATGGATGAGGCTGAAAAAGCGATCTTTGGCGTCAGCGAACGACGGATTACACGCGATCTCCAATCCATAAAGACCGTCCTCAGTGATTACTATAGCAGGATCGATCAACTCTCACAACGAGCGGAAGATACCTTCGGCGTTCCCACCGGTTTCATCGATCTTGATCGTTTGCTTGGAGGATTGCAGCCATCCGATTTCCTGATAATCGCTGGTAGACCCGGCACCGGTAAAACTTCATTCATGCTCTCGGTTGCCAAGAATGCTGCCCTCATCCATAAAAAACATATCGCGATTTTCTCGATGGAAATGTCCAATGATCAGCTTGCGCAACGATTGATTGCACAGGAAACTGGCATTGATGCCCACCACCTGCGCACCGGCAAGCTGACAGACGATGAATGGGCGCTATTTGCTCAGGCGATTGAGGTATTAAACGACACAATTATCTTCCTGGACGACACACCCGGATTAACCCCCATTCAATTACGCACCAAGAGTCGCCGCTTGCACATGGAATATAACCTTGACCTGATTCTGGTCGATTACCTGCAATTAATGAGTGGTGGTGTGCGTTCCGAAAACCGTGTTCAGGAAGTATCATATATTTCACGTAATATGAAGATCCTGGCGCGCGAGCTAAATGTACCAGTTTTGGCAGCTGCACAGCTTTCGCGAGCCATTGAGCAGCGTGCGGATAAGGAACCTCAGCTTTCTGATTTGCGTGAGTCGGGAAGTCTTGAGCAGGATTCGGATGTGGTCATGTTCATCCACCGGCCTGAATTGTATGAGAAAGACACGCTCAAGCGCCACCTTGTGCAAATAAAAATTGCCAAACACCGTAACGGTCCGGTCGGTAATATTGAGCTGGTCTTCCGTGAAAACCTGACGAAGTTCGAAAATGCTGCCACCCAGATTATTGACCTGCGGAAGATCTAGACATGACCTTTACTGGTTTTCCTGAAGAAATCTCTACCCCAATCCGCATACCCGAGCAGTTCTTTCGCCATGTTTTACTTAATATCGATAAATTGGATGAGCTGAAGCTAACCATGTATATCTTCTGGCGGCTCGAACGCAAGGAAGGCTCGTTCCATTACATACGGTTCACTGACTTGCTCAAGGATTCTCAACTGGTCCAATCTATGGGAAAAGACCCTGATAAAGCCCGCTCTGCACTCGAGGTTGCCATTCGAAGGGCGGTTAAGCGGGGCACACTGCTTCAGGCTGATATCTCTATGGACGAAGTACAGGAAAAGATTATTTGTCTAAATTCTCCTAAAGGTCGCGCAGCTGTGGAGGCTATTAAGCGAGGCGAGTGGCGGGAGACGGATCATTTACATCAGCCGATTGAAATTTATCCAGAGCACCCCAATATATTTCAGCTGTATGAAGCCAACATCGGACCTCTCACACCGATGATTGCCGATGCCTTGCGCGATGCAGAAAAGACCTATCAGGCTAATTGGGTTGAAGATGCCTTCCGTATCGCAGTTGAACGCAACAAGCGTAACTGGCATTACATAGAGGCAATCCTTCACCGCTGGCAGGAAGGAGGACGTGATGACCGAAAAGATCAGCAGGATAGACGCGACACTGAAGAAGCTATCCGAAAATACGGTGAGTGGGAAAAGTGATCCATCCGCCGAGATTAGGGAGGTGGATTACCTCCCCTCAACCGACCTGGCAGGTGATATTAATTGCCCATATTGCCATGGGTTGGGATATTTGCGTCGCGACCTTCCCATAAACCATCCGGATTTTGGCAAAGTGCAAATTTGTTCATGCCGCCATGGACAGGTTGCCCAACAGATCCACCAGCGCTTGTTTTCCATCAGCAACCTTGATAATTTACAACACCTTACCTTCGAGAATTTTCAAACACGGGGGCGGGTGGGGTTGGGTCCATGGCAGGCCGATTCACTCGAACGGGCATTTAACCAGGCACAACAGTTCAGTCAGAAAGTAGAAGGATGGCTGTTACTTCAGGGAGGATTTGGTTGTGGCAAGACACATCTGGCTGCTGGCATTGCCAATTTCACCGTCGGGATCGGAGTACCCACACTATTCATCACTGTCCCCGATCTGCTGGATGCCCTGCGCTTCACGTATGACAATCCGGAAAGCACTTTCGAACAGCGTTTTGAGGAGATACGGACTGCGCCCCTGCTCATCATGGACGACTTCGGAACGCAGAATGCCACTGCCTGGGCGCAAGAAAAACTCTTCCAAATCCTCAATTACCGTTACATCAACAGGTTGCCCCTTGTGGTGACCACCAACCTGCTACTCGAACAGATCGAAGGGCGGATACGCTCGCGGCTTGAAGACCCAGAACTCGTCACGCGTGTTTTTATTCAAGCACCCGATTATCGTCGACCTACTGACGACTCCACTCATTCAGACCTATCCTCCCTGGCAATGCACCACGAGCAAACCTTCAGCACCTGGGATGATCGCCAATCTGAAAACCTATCAACCGACTTCGGTCTCAGCCTAGAATCAGCTCTCAAAGCTGCAACTAATTACGCCCGTGAACCGCGTGGTTGGTTGGTATTTACAGGTCCATACGCTTGTGGCAAGACCCATCTGGCGGCAGCAATTGCTAACTCGCGTGCTGATCTTGGACAGCCGCCCTTGTTTATCAGTGTCTCTGACTTATTGGACCATTTACGGGCTACGTTCGGAACCAACAGCCAGGTCAGCCTTGATCGCCGTTTTGAAGAGCTACGCAGTTCCTCATTACTCATCCTAGATGCCTTGGGTGAGCAATCCCCAACCCCGTGGGCGAATGAAAAACTCTTTCAATTGATCGATTATCGACATATCAATAAATTACCCACTGTAATCACTACAGCTAAATACCTGAAAGAAGTGGATGAACGAATATACAGCCGCATCATGGATGCCCGGCTGTGTACCATTTGTAGCATCACTGCACCAGGTTATCGCGGGGCACCCGCAAAGACAACCAGCCGCCATAGGCGTTCCAAATAGCCAGATAAACAATACACGGCGTGGTAAACATCCGACGAAAATCCCTCATTAACATCCTTTAAATCTACGATATTTTATCTGATTTGTCGGGTATAATTTCGCTTGAAAGGAATTATATGGCTAACCACCCTTCTACATATATCTATTGTGACCAGAGTGATCAAACCGTCCCACTCGTGCTTTTCCAGTGTCAAGGTAAACAATATTGGACCTGCCCTCAGCACCAGCCCATCCTTATCCATACCACGGTTCAATTGGCAGACAAGATGCCAGGACTCGAGCTTGTCAGGCCTTACGAAGGTCACTCATGATTACAAGCATATTGCTCTCCTTGCGTGAAGGTCTCGAAATTGCGTTAATCATTGGAATCGTCCTTGGGGCATTACGAAGAACAGGACGGTCTGATCTGAATCGACCATTATGGGCGGGAGTGCTCAGTGCAGTCATCGTAAGCCTGCTTACTGCCCTGCTCTTGCGTGCAATCGACGAAGAGCTTAAAGGCTCAACGGAGCAAATATTTGAGGGAGTGACACTGCTTCTAGCCGCAGGAGTTCTGACCTGGATGATCTTCTGGATGCGACGCCAATCTGGAAACATGAAATCTCAGTTGGAAAGCAATGTAAATCGTGCTGCCAATCGTGGGGGAGGTGGTGCTTTATACTTTCTAGCATTCATCGCTGTGGTGAGGGAGGGTATCGAGCTTGCCCTGTACTTGACGGCCGCTTCGCTTACCTCCAGCGGGGTTCAGACCCTGCTCGGGACATCCATTGGGTTGTTATCTGCATGCCTATTAGGATATCTGATTTATTCCTCCACTATCCGCCTAAACCTGCAACGCTTCTTTAAGGTAACTGGCGTTGTACTTATCCTATTTGCCGCTGGCTTAATCGCCCACAGTGTCGCTGAATTCAATGAGGCAGGTATCATTCCCGCCATAATCAGCCCAATCTGGAATCTCAACTCACTATTAGATGACCATTCCATCGTAGGTATGATCTTTAGCACCCTGTTCGGTTATCATGGCAGCCCCTCCCTCACCGAAGCATTAGGTTACAGTAGTTATATGTTAGTTACTTTGGTTGTCTTTATGAAAGCAAAGAAATTGCAATCAGGCTGATTCATTCCTTACGTGTTAGCCACTTTTCCATCCCCTGTGGATATTGATACGTAACCAGCTTTTCGAGTAAACCATCCGGTTGGTCGTCACAGACAAACAGGGAACGATGCTCGGCATAGATAAAACCTTCTGTCCGGGCATGTTCTATGGCTGATAACAATGGGTTAAAGTAATGCTTGGCATTTAATAGCCCCACTGGCTTGCTATGCAGACCAATTTGTGCCCAGGTAAGGATCTCGAACAGCTCTTCGAAGGTCCCGTAACCTCCTGGTAGAGCAATGAAGGCATCAGAGATATCCACCAAACGCTGCTTGCGGGCATGCATGCTACCCACAATTTCGAGCCGCGAAAGGCCGGTGTGCATTAACGTTGGTGTGGTGAACATCTCAGGGATCACACCAATCACCTCACCACCAGCCTCCAAGGCTCCATCAGCTACCGCACCCATCATTCCAGTATTACCTGCTCCATATGCCAGAGTTAATCCTCGCCTCGCTATGGCTTTCCCCATCTGACGGGCTGACTGGAGATACTCATCGCTCATTTTATCGGAAGAGCCGCAGTAAACGCATACAATTTTCATGCTTCTTCTCTCATGGGTCATAATCGAATTGCGCAATTATAGCATCAGTGTAAGCGATCCATTAGCTTGCTCATCCTATACTAAAACAAAACTCCATTGGCATACTCTAAAAACCTCAGGAAATCTGTGCCCTCTTTAATCCACATGGAATACAATAAGATAATCAATGAATTCCTGTCTGATAACACCAGGAAGGACAATTCTCTATATGTCAACTGTAGAAATATCCCACATCAGCAAGTCCTTTGGCAGCTTAAAAGCTGTCGATGACGTCTCTTTCGAGGTCGAAAAAGGAGAAATCTTCGGATTGCTTGGCCCAAATGGCGCCGGGAAAACCACCGCTATCCGAGTTTTGTTGGACATCTTCAAGCCCGATCATGGCATTGTAAGCATCCTGGGTGGTCCAATGACAGAATCCAAAAAGGACCGCATCGGTTACATGCCCGAGGAACGCGGCATGTACCAGGATATCCAACTCGATCGTTGTCTGGTTTACTTAGGCTCATTAAAAGGGCTTGCTCCAGCTGAAGTTCAGCGCAGGATTACGGGATACTTACAACGCTTCGATCTGGTCTCATCCCGTCATAAGAAGGTCAAAGAGCTTAGCAAGGGTATGCAGCAGAAAGCCCAGCTCATCACAACCTTGATTCATGAGCCAGAGCTGGTCATCATTGACGAACCGTTCAGCGGTCTGGACCCAATTAACACCCAGATGGTCAAGGACTTGTTGCGTCAGCAGCGCGACAAGGGTGTGACCATCCTCATGTCCACCCACCAGATGCATCAGGTGGAGGAGCTGTGTGACCGGATTGTTCTGATCGACCATGGACGGACGGTCTTGTATGGACGTTTGGATGAGATTCGCCGCCAATTTTCAGGACACGCGGTCATCGTGCGTACCCCAGATCAGCTGCCCGCACTTCCCGGTGTAGAACATGTCGAGCAACATAACTCGTCCACATACCGGCTAAACCTTATGCCTTCAGCCAGCACGCAGGATGTGTTGCGAAACCTGGTCGAACGCGGGATCCAGGTTGATCAATTTGAGATCGCGGCTCCGACATTGGATGAGATTTTCATTCGCGTCGTGCAGAAAGATGACCAGGAGCAGGGAGAGAGATGATGAGTAAATTCTGGCGAATTGCCTACCATGAATATTCCCGGCATGTGTTCCGCAGGCGCTTCTTGTTGGCCTTGTTCAGCGTGCCGCTCGTGATGGTATTTATGGTTGTATTGATCATCGTGATAATCAGGATGGACTCGAACCCTACGCCCATAGGCTATATCGATCATTCCGGGCTGCTGGCAAATTCCATACCACAACCAGCAGCTAAGTGGCCTGAGCGGACTGTTCCAATGCGGGCATACACCGATGAAACTAGCGCTAAAGCTGACTTGCAAGCTGGAAAGTTACAGGTATATTACATCATCCCAGAAGATTACCTGCAATCAGGTCAGGCAGTTCAAATCTATCTCAAAGAGCCAAAGGGCATCGCGACACAGCAGTTTGACGCTTTCCTGACCGCTAACCTGCTGGCAAACCAACCTGCAGAGATCGCAAACCGGCTCCTCGATGGTAGCAATCTCATCGTGCAGTCCACCGATAAAAGCCGTGAGGCCTCCCAGGACCGCTTTATCAATATCCTCCTACCATTACTGGCTGGAATATTATTCATCGTAGGCATGAGCACCAGCTCTGGCTATCTGATGCAAGCCGTGGTGGAGGAAAAAGAAAACCGGACTATGGAGATCATGGTGACCTCCGTCTCTCCGGGGCAATTGATGAGCGGAAAGGTGATTGCGGATATCGCGATTGGTGTGACACAGCTCCTGGTATGGGCCATCTTCATCATCCTGGCACTGGTGATCGGGAAAAACTATATCCCTTTCCTGAGTGGTCTTAAGTTCTCAGGAGAGATGGTAGGGGTGATCATTGCGGTGATGGTACCGGCTTTCATCATGATCAGTGGACTGATGGCGGCGGTTGGTGCCACGGTGTCTGAAGGCAGTGAAGGTCAGCAAATCATGGGTTTGTTTACCATCCCCATCTGGCTACCATACATCCTGATCGCGGTCTTCATCCAACACCCTAACAGCCCCCTGGCAATCGCTTTGAGCTTTTTCCCTCTAACCGCTCCAATGACGATTGCATTACGCATCGGTTTCACCACCATTCCAACCTGGCAAGTGATTGTCAGCGTTATCATCCTGGTGCTATCCGCCATTGGCGCAGTATGGCTGGTTGGGCGAGCCTTTCGCCTGGGTATGCTGCGTTACGGACAACGGCTACATTGGAAGGAAATCTTCAGCCATCAAAGAGTGTGACCATGAATAAGACCTTGCTCGTATTAAAGCACGAGATCTTCACCATCCTTTCACGACCCTCTTTCCTGTTTGCCATGTTCGGCATCCCCATCATCGGCGTGGCAGTCTTTATGGTTGCCGGGCAGCTGAGCAAGGGCAACCCGGCTCAAAACGTGCTCACTCAGCTCATAAGCAGCCCCCCAACCACCCAGGCGGAGGGTTATGTGGACCAAGGTGGCATTATCAAGGAAATCCCTGCCTCGGTGCAACCCGGGTTGTTAGTTGCTTTCCCGAATGAGACACAAGCCAGCCAGGCATTGACAGATGGTAAGATATCCGGCTACTACATCATCCCCACAGATTACATCCAGAAGGGAAATATCGCCTATATTCGTCCGGATTTCAACCCGCTTAGCTCCTCCGGGCAGTCATCCCTGCTGGATTGGATCCTGCAGGTCAACCTGTTGGGAGGTGACACTCAGTTAGCCACTCTGATCAACGGACCGAAAAACCTGGAGAAGATCTCCCTTTCACCTGCACCTCAGCGTGAAGAAAGCAACATGCTGACGTTTTTCCTGCCCTATGCAGTGACAATGCTGTTTTATATCATCATCCTCAGTGCCGCCAGCCTGCTGCTGAGCAGCGTAACCAAGGAAAAGGAGAACCGGGTGTTGGAGATCCTGTTGTTATCAGTCACTCCGAGGCAATTACTCACCGGGAAGATCGTCGGATTGGGTCTACTTGGGTTGCTCCAAACCATTACCTGGGTTGGCACGGGGCGTATATTGTTAGCCAGGAGTGGGACCACTTTTAACCTGCCAATCGCCTTTCAGCTGCCACCTTCCTTTTTGATCTGGGGGCTGATATTCTTCCTGCTCGGTTATGCGGTATACGCCAGCCTGATGGCGGGGTTGGGAGCACTGGTACCCAACTTACGCGAAGCCTCTCAGGCAACCATATTGGTGATCTTCCCATTGATCATTCCGGTTTTCCTGATCAGTGTATTGATCGAAGAACCCCACAGCTTACTTGCTACTACCTTGAGCCT
>Ga0315277_10013752_pt1 | contig 10079 bp, 5 predicted proteins | sample YL17G05_15_MG_FD_203695 | JGI IMG/M metagenome (GOLD analysis project Ga0315277, IMG submission 203695) | Sediment microbial communities from Yellowstone Lake, YNP, Wyoming, USA - YL17G05_15 | ecosystem: Environmental > Aquatic > Freshwater > Lake > Sediment | place: USA: Wyoming | collected...
ATGCCGACGCCGCGCTGGCGCGAGTAATCAACCAGCTCCTTGAGTTGCTCCTCGCTCCACTTGGCCCAGAAGCCCTCGATCACGTTGTATTCGAAGCCAAGTTCGTGCGCGTAATCGGCAAACTGCTTCATGCCCTCCAGGCCCGTCTCGCCGCCGTCCAGGTATCTCCACACCGCGCGGCCGGGCTTGATCCACTCGGTTTTCAGGCCCTTGGGAAAAACCTTCGGGTCGGGAGGCGCCGAGACGCTGTTGACGATGTCGCAGTTGACCAGCGCGTTCAGATCCGCGCCGATCATGATCACGCGCCAGGGCGTGGTGATGGTTCCGGCGATGGCGGCCGGCTTGGTCAGGCGTTCGACGTCGTCCTTGTACCGCAGCCGGAACGGGTAGGAAGCCGGATGCGTGTGGCCCAGGCGCGCGGCGAAGCCTTGCTTGCCGTCGGCCTGCAAGCCCATGCCGGCGTAGTTCACCAGGGCGCCCTCGGTGATGGAGGCGTAACCCGCCGCGGCGGGCAGCTTAAACGTCACTGGGGGCGCCGCCCAGTCGCCGGTGGCAACTTCTTCAACCGCCTTCTTCACATGAAGGGCTTCGTAATGGCCTTCGAAGTCGTGGTACCAGACGGTGCTGCCGGCGGGAAGGCGGAAGGCGGTGGCTTCGTCCGGCACCCGCTCGGTGCCCGCCGCGCCGGGAACAATGAAGCGGAAGGCGATGCCGTCGTTGTAGGCCCGTGCTTCGATGGTGTACGCCGTCCCCGTCTTCGCGTGCTTCACCTGGAATTTCGCGCCGTTCGAGCGATCGACGGCGGTGGAGTGCACGCCATACCACGGGTAGGTTTCATTGGTGCGGTAGCGCTCCGCTTTGCCGAGCTGGGCGCCCTCGGCCAGGCTCACGCCATCGACCACGATGCCCAGCGCCGAGGTCTCGATCACCGGCTTGGCCTTGAAAGCGACGGTGTAGCTGAGCCGCGCGTTCTGGAGCGCCAGCCTGAATTCCACCTGTCCGTTCGGGCTGGCAACAACATTCGCTTCGGCGGCCACAGCAGGCAGCGAACCGAGCACCAAAAGAGCAGCGATAACAGCAAAAGAGCGGTAATGGTGTTGCATAGTAGAGACCAACGACAGAGGAACACAAAGGGCCGCAGAGGAACGGCCTCTGTGTTCCTCTGCGCCCTCTGTGGTTCGAAAAACCCGTTAGAAGTTCAGCCGCAGGGCGAATTGCATGACCCGCGGATTGCGCGCCGAAGTTATCTGGCCCGACGAGGTGCGCGAGTTCTGACGCGCCGCGTTGAAGGTGATGGTCGTATCCAGGCCCGAGAACTGCGTGTGGTTGAACGCGTTGTAGGCCTCCGCGCGCAGTTGGAACCTCAGGCGCTCCTTGATGATGAAGTTCTTGAACAGCGACGTGTTCCAATTGTTGGTGCCGGGCCCGCGGACGATTAAACGGGGCATGTTGCCGAAATTCAACCAGGTCGGCGAGTACGACGTTTGACCGGGCGTCAGCGCATAGGGCTCCATGAATACCGTGGTGTCATAGTATTCGTCGAAGGTGCGCTTGTTCTTCGGCAGGATGGGGTTGCCGGTCATGATGGGCCGCCAGCCGTCTCCGCCGCCGGTGATGTTGAGGCTGGGCGAAGTGCCCGCGCTGATGGGGACCGGTGCGCCGCTGATGAAGCTGGTAATGTCGGAGATCTGCCAATTGTCGAACAGAGCTTTCACCACCGGGTTCGGCAGCACGCGGCTGAGTTTCGGGACCTCCCACAGGAAATTGAACGTCAGGATGTTGGGCCGGTCGTACGACGACAGCCCGTAGTTCCAGATTCTCCGGTTCTGGTACATGGCGACCTCGTTGGAGTGGCCGCTTGGAGCGGCTGTGCTGTCGCCTTCGGCAAAGCCCAGGGCCTTCGAGCGGGTGTAGACCACGCCGAATTGCAGACCCTTGGCGAAGCGCCGGTTCACAGTGACCTGAAGCGAATGGTAGCTGGAGGTTCCTTCAAAGATTTGCCGGGGGATATTGTTGTAGCCGGGGTACGGCCGGAAGTAATTGTCGGGGAGTGGCGAGGGCGTGCTGCTCTGCGGGTTCTGGTTCTGCGGCAGGAACTGCGCTCCGTATGGCACCGTGTTGATCTGGGTGTTCTCGCCGAGGTGCCGCCCGAAGCTTCCCACGTAGGAAACGTCCACCACTGTTCCGAATATGACCTGGCGCTGAACGCCAAAGTGGGCGTGATAGGCCGTCACCGTCTTGCCATGCATATCCAGGGTCCGGGAAAAGCTGCTCGGCGAGAGCAGGCCGCTGGAGTTGGCCGCTTGCGCCACATAGCCGTAGTAGGCGGTGGGGTTGAAGATCAGGGGCGGGTTGAAAGAGAGATTGCCGAGAGCGCCGGCGTCGGCGCGCGGGTTGTAGAAGAAACCGCCGCCGAAGCGGATGGCAGTCTTGCCGTTGCCAAACGGGTCCCAGGCTAAGCCGAACCGGGGCGCGTACAGGATGCCGTTGCTGTACACCAGCGCATCCGGGTAGCCCTTCGTTCCGCTGACCAACACGCCATTGGTCGGGTCGCCGGAATTGGGAACCAGGAGCCCGGAGTAGACCGCCAGCACGGTGGCGCCGGTGATCGGATTGATCGTGACGTTTGCACTGCCACTCTTCGCCGGCCGGTACAGCTTCGGCGCCTTGGCCGGGTCCCAGAGCGACGGGACGAAATTGGCGGCCTGCTTGTTCGCCGGCGTCTGCGGCAAGGCCCAGGTGAAGCGGAGACCGACATCCATGGTCACCCGGCGCCTCACCCTCCACGAATCCTGCGCGTACCACTCGGCAATACGCGTGACCGGCGCGTAGTCCACGCGATTCGTCGCCTCGGTATAGGTCTGATAGATGCCCAGGAATGCGTTGGCATAGGGGTACGCGGTGTCCAGCGGATTACTCGAGCTGGTGCCGAAGTTGAAGTTCCCCGGGAAATTGGCGCCCCCGGCTTGGTGGTACTGGTTGTATTGGACGTGCTGGACCAGCATCCCCACCTTGAACTGGTGATTCCTCACGACCTTGCTCAGCCCGTCGCTGAAGCTCAGCGCGGTGGAATCATCCACCATCGGGAACCGGCCGTCGTAGGTGATTTGTGCCGGGCTGCTCACGCCCGAAAACGACATCGCCGGCAGCAGTCCCAGCGGGTTGTCCTTGGGATACGTCTGCGGAATGTTGATTCCGTAGGTAGTCCGTTGATACGCGGCAAGCCCCTCTTTTGTCAGCTTCTGATTCTCAGTCCACAGGTTCAATCCAACGGTGGCCTCGTTGACCAGGGTCGGCGAAAAGATGTAGGTGAACGTGCCCCCGATATTCGGCATGGTCTGCGCGTAACCCACCGGCGCCGGTCCCCACTGGTTTTGGATGGCCGCGCTGGTCAGCCCCCTGTTCTCGCTGCTGAACCCGGAACCGCGCACCCACAGGCGCGCTTTGTCCGAGATGTTGTAATCCACGCGCAGGATTTCCTGCATGACCGGGATATCCTGGCTTCCGGCAATCTGGAAGTTGTACGCGTACTTGGTAACGGCAAGGTCTGTCGCATTAGGCAGCGGAAACACGGTGAGCAGCTTGGCCGAATTGGCGTCCAGGCGGGCGGCGGGGATCATGTTGTTGGCGAAGCACGCAGTCTTGTCGGTTGTGGTGCAATTCCCCGCCACCAGCGGATCCTTCACCAGGTACAACGAGTTCGCGGCTCTGTAGCTTTGCGAGAAATCGCCCTTGCGCTCCAGTTCCGTGGGGACGGTGTAGGTGCGCAGCGAATTGGGACTCTGGTTGGGCAGGATTTCCTGCGAGAAAAAGAAAAACAGCTTTTGCTTGTTAGTGTTGAAGTGGTTTGGTCAGTAAATGGGGCCGCCCAGGTTATAGCCGGAGGTGTTATAACGGTAGCGCTGCCGCAAAACGCTCTGCCGGTTGTTGAAGAAGGTGTTGGCGTTGTACGCCTCGTTGCGGTTGTAATAATACGCGCTGCCGCGGAACTTCTGCGTGCCGCCCTTGGTGACCAGATTGATCACCATCCCCGCAGCGGTTCCATACTCGGCCGGGTAGGAGTTGGTGAGCACCTTCACTTCCGAGATGGCGTCCATGTTGATGGGCGATTCGGCCGTCCGGCCGCGCGCCGTGTTCCCCGAAATGCCGTCAATATTGAGGGCGTTGTAGTACTGGCGGACTCCGCCCACGGTGGGCGTCTGGAACTGGCCGAGTGTCTCCGAGCCGGTCGCGTCGTCGACCACGCCGGGCAAGAGCTGCAACAGGGCCATCACGTCGCGCCCTTTGGCCATCAGTTCCGTCATCTGTTTGGAGTCGATGAGAGAGGAGCGCTCGGTGCTGGCCGTCTGGATGGGAGAGCCAACGGCCGTCACCTCGACCGTCTCGGCCACAGTGCCCACCTCCAGCCGCAGATCGCCGGTCGCCAGCCGGTCGGAAGGAGAGAGGTTGACGTTGGTTCTCTCGAGCTGCTTGAAGCCGTCGGCTTTCACTGCGATCATGAATGTTCCCGGGTGAACATCGGAGAAGACGAAATCACCTTCGGCGTCGGAGAGCAGCCGGCGTGTGTCCCTGGTTTGCTGGTTGATGAGTCTCACTTCGGCCCCGACAACAGCAGCCCCCGACGGATCGACCACTCGGCCCGTCAAGGTACCAGTAGCAGTTTGGCCGCACAAGATGCCCGCGCAAACGACCAACAGGGCAAGGCAGAGCAGAAGACGATGCGGCAGGTACATATTCCCTCCAAGCAGACGTTAGCGTTAACGTGTAGGCGGCCGAATACTATCCCACGGAAATCTTCGTGTCAAGAGCACTCGCCAATTACCGCCGGGCGAGCGCCTTGCCGATGGCCCCCAACTGTTTCAGAAACGGCTCGGCGATCAATCCGCCGGGCTGAATGGGCGCGTCCCAGGTGACGGCCGCTCCCTTGCCCACCAGGTTACGCGTCCATTCGATCACTTGGTCGTCGGTGAACCGCGGCGGACCCTTGCCCCAGGTGCTGCCGAGAAAACTGAGCATGTGCGGGTAGGCGCCGTCGATCCTGCCGTTGGCGAAGCGGTTTCCGCCCAGCCTCACCAGGGCCGGGTCGTTGGTCTCACCGGCGGTAAAATCCTCGTGCTCGCTCAGCGTGATGAAGGAATAAATCACGCCGTTGTTGAAGGCGATGATGCTGTCGGGGTTGCCGACGCGGATGGCCGCCGCCAGGGTGGCGAAGCTGGTGGGCGCCGCCGGGCGGTACATGGCGTTCGGCCAGTAGACTCCGTCGAACCACCACCCTGAGACCTTCTTCCCCCAGCGCAGCGACCATTCCCGAATCACCTCCAGGAAATGGGTCATCACGCCCCAGCGCGCCTCGCGCAGCCAGTCGGCGCGGCCCTGGGCCCGCCCGGCGGGAGCCAGCAGACCGAGGGCCAGCATCGTCATGATGCACAAGACGAGAGCTCTTCTAGCGATTGCGGATTTTGGATTGCGGAGTGCGGATTTCGGGCAACAAGCGTGAAATCCGCACTCCGCACTCCGCACTCGGCAATTCCCTCTGCTATGCCGAAGCACCCTTGCCTCCTCGCTGCGCCGCCTGCGCCGTGGACTGGCGGCTGAGCAGTCTGGGAGTGAATATTTCGACCCGCGTGTGCTGATGTTCGGGGTTGGCCAGAATCGCCAGCAGGACGGTGACCGCCGCCCGCCCCAGCTCCGCGCGCGGCCAATCGACCGTGGTCAAGAAGGGATTGGGGTGGTGGGCGCCCTCGATGTTCCCGGCGCCCACGATGGAAACATCGCCGGGGACCGCCAGGCCGCGGTCGCGGCAGGCATAAACGGCCCCGATGCCCATGGGGTCGTTGGCGGCGAAGACCGCGGTGGGCCGCGGCTGCTTGTCCAGCAGCTTCAGCATGGCCTGCCGGCCGCTCTCGATATCAAAGCTGCCGGACACGATCCACTCGCTGTTCACCGGGATTCCGTGCTTGCGCAGCGCCGCCAGGTAGCCGCGATAGCGCAACGCGGCGGGACTGAGGCGCGGGCCCCGAATGTGGGCGATGCGCCGGTGGCCCAGCTCGATCAGGCACTCGGTGGCCAGCCGGCCGACGGCCACGTCATCCACGCGCACCGAAGGCAGTTCCCGCCCCGGGAAGAAACGGTCGATCAGCACGAACGGGATTCGCGTTTCCTGAAGCTTGAGGAAAACCTCGGGAGACGAGAGCGGCTGCTCGGAAGCCACCAGCAGGCCTTCCACACGCGTCCCCAAAAGGGTCTCGATTTCGGCCTCTTCTTTGCGGGGATCGAGGCAGGAGTGACACAGCAGCAGCTTGTAGCCGGCCTTGTCCGCCACTTCCTCAATGCCCCGGGTGATCTCGGCAAAATAGGAGTGGGCGATATCGGGAACCACCACGCCCAGGATCGAGGATCGCTGGGTGACCAGGCTGCGCGCCCAGCGGTTGGGGCGATACCCAAGCTCCTTGGCGCAGCGCAGTACGCGCTTCCGGGTCTTCTCGCTGACCTCCGAGCTCCCCGTCAGAGCGCGGGACACGGTCATGGCGGAAACCCGCAGCCGGCGCGCGATATCCACAATGGTGGCCTCCTTCTTGCGCCTTGCCGCTCGCGGCATACTCACCTCCCGACCAGTCCTCCGGCAGTATGCCTGCCGTTAACGTTATCGTCAAGAAAATAAACTGGCGGGGCCGGGAAGCTGCGGCAAAAGGGCCTGAATGGCGTTAACGGCGACAAAACAAGCCGCCCAGGCGCCGGCCGTACAGCGGCTAGGCTTTTTTGGCGGGGGTGATGCGTGGCGCGCCCACTTTGACCAGCGCGTTCTTGATTCGCTCCTCGTTCACGGCGCTGCGCTGCAGCCACTCGCGCCGCACAAACTCGACGAACTCCTGCGTCTGCCGCTGCATCTCCAGCATCTTCTCGCGCATGTTGAGAACGATATCGACGCCGGCCAGGTTCACCCCCATGTCGCGGGTCAAGGCCAGGATGATTTCCAGCCGCTCCAGGTCATCATCGGTGTACAGGCGGGTGTTGCCCTCGGTGCGCGAGGGCTTCAACAACCCCTCGCGCTCGTACAGGCGCAGCGTCTGCGGGTGAATGTCGAACTGCTGCGCGACGGCCGAAATCATGTAGGCGGCGCGACTGCGTTTGGCTCGCGGCATAGGCTGTGGGCTGTGGGCTGCAGGCTGCAGGTTGTTGACGGCTCATTGCTACACGCGCGACCCGCCCACAGCCTACAGTCTATAGCCTACAGCCGAGTGAAGAGCTGGGCCCGGGGGTCCTGCGGATTCAGGCGCGCCAGCTCGCGCAGAATTTCCTTGGAGCGCTCGTCCACCACCCGCGGCACGTGGATCTGCACCTCGACATACTGGTCTCCGCGGCGGCCGGTGCGCGGGTTGAGCACGCCGCGTTCACGGACCCGGAACTTCTGCCCGCTCTGGGTGCCGGGCGGGATGCGCAGCAAAGCCTGCCCGTCGATGGTGGGCACCTCGATCTTGGAGCCCAGCGCCGCTTCCGTAACGGTAATGGGCACCGAGATGTAGATGTCATCGCCCTGCCGCCGGAAATAGGGATGAGGCTGGGTGCGAACGATGATGTAGAGGTCGCCGGACGGGCCGCCCGCCGTTCCGGCGTTGCCCTTGCCCGCAATTCGCGGCCGAGAGCCGTCCTGGGCGCCGGCCGGGATGCGCACATCGATGGAGTCGGTCCGCAGAATACGGCCGTCGCCATGACACGCGGGGCAGGCGTTTCGCAGCCGGCCCGAGCCACGGCAGCGCGGGCAGGTAATCTGGAAGCGCATGGCTCTGGCTGCCTGGGTGACTTTTCCGCTGCCGTGGCACTGCGGGCAGGTGGCGCCCGAGGCCGCGCCGCCGGCACTGCCCGTTCCGCCGCAGGTCGGGCACTGTTCATAGCGCTGAACCTGCAAGCCACGGATGATGGTGCCCTTGATCGCGTCCCAGAACCCGATGCGGACTTCGTATTCGAGGTCCTCACCGCGCTGAGGCGCCGCTTCAGCCTCGGCCGCGCCAGCCGCTCCACCGCCCCGGCCGGTGAAGAATTGTGAGAATACATCGCGCAGGTTCTCGCCAAAACCCGCACCGCCGGTTGTGCCAGCGCCCGCGCGTCCGCCGCCCCTGGGGCCACCGCCGCCGAAATCCTCGGAAAAATCGAAGCCTGAAAAATCGAAATTAGGAGCGCCGCCGCGCGCCCCGCCGCCCGGCGGCACCCCTTGCTCGGAATAGAAGCCGTACTGGTCGTACATGTCTTTCTTCTTCTTGTCGCTTAGTACGTCGTAGGCTTCCTGGATGCGCTTGAAGCGCTCCTCGGCGCTCTTATCGCCCGGGTTGACGTCGGGGTGGTGCTTGCGCGCCAGCCGCCGGTAGGCCTTGCGGATTTCCTCGGCCTTGGCCTTTCGCCCCACCCCCAGCGCCTCGTAGTAATCGAATTTCGGCGTGGATGCCATAGGAACAGTGACAAGTGATGAGTGACGAGTGGCCCGGGCCCTCGTCACTGGTCACTTGTCACTCGTCACTTCTTATCTTCATCGACGAATTCGGCGTCGATGACGTCGTCTTTCTTGCCCTGGCTGCCGGCCTGGCCGTCGCCGCCCGGCTGGGCGCCGGGTTGCGGGCCGGCGCCCGGAGGCGGGGGTGCGGTTTGCCGGTACATAGCTTCGGCCATCTTGTGTGTGGCCTGGGTCAGTTTATCGACGGCCTGGTTGATGCTCTCGACCGTGCCGCCATCCATCGCCTTCTTCACATCGGCGACGGCCTCCTCAATGGCGCGGGCGTCGGCGTCGCTGATCTTGTCGCGGTTTTCCTTGAGCAGCTTCTCGGTGGAGTAGACCAGCGCGTCGGCGCGGTTGCGCGTTTCAATCTCCTGGCGGCGCCGCTCGTCTTCGCCCTTGTGCGACTCGGCCTCGCGCGCCATTTTCTCCACCTCTTCCTTGGTCAGGCCGCTGGAAGAAGTAATAGTGATCCTCTGCTCTTTCTTGGTAGCCTTGTCGCTGGCCGAGACGTTGAGAATGCCGTTGGCGTCGATGTCGAAGGTTACTTCGATCTGCGGAATGCCGCGGGGCGCCGGCGGGATGCCCACCAGTCCGAATTGGCCGAGCAGACGGTTGTCGCGCGCCATGGCCCGCTCGCCCTGGTAGACCATGATCTCCACCTGCGTCTGGCTGTCGGAGGCGGTGGAGAAGATCTCGGCCTTGCGGGTGGGGATGGTGGTGTTGCGCTCGATCATCTTGGTCATCACGCCGCCCAGCGTCTCGATGCCCAGGGTCAGCGGGGTAACGTCGAGCAAGAGCACGTCTTTCACTTCGCCGCCCAGCACACCGCCCTGGACGGCCGCGCCGACGGCCACCACCTCGTCGGGGTTCACGCCCCGGTGCGGCTCGCGGCCAAACAGGTCGCGCACCAGTTGCTGGATGCGCGGCATGCGCGTCTGGCCGCCCACCAGCACCACTTCGTCGATCTTGTCCGGCGTCAGGCCGGCGTCGGCCAGCGCCTGCTTGCAGGGACCCATGGAGCGCTGCACGAGGGGCTCGATCATTTGCTCCAGCCGCGCCCGGGTCAGCTTCAGCACCAGGTGCTTGGGGCCGGTGGCGTCGGCGGTGATGAACGGCAGGTTGATCTCGCTCTCCAGCACCGAGCTCAACTCGATCTTGGCTTTCTCGGCGGCTTCCTTCAGCCGCTGCAGCGCCATCTTGTCCTTCGACAGGTCGATGCCCTGATCCCTGCGGAACTCCTCGATGATCCAGTCGATGATGGCCTGGTCGATGTTGTCGCCGCCCAAGTGGGTGTCGCCGTTGGTCGATTTCACTTCCACCACGCCCTCGCCCACTTCCAGGATGGAGATATCGAAGGTGCCGCCGCCGAAGTCGTAGACGGCGATGGTCTCGTCCTTCTTCTTGTCCAGGCCGTAGGCCAGCGCGGCCGCGGTCGGCTCGTTGATGATGCGCTTCACATCCAGCCCCGCGATCTGGCCGGCATCCTTGGTGGCCTGCCGCTGCGCGTCGTTGAAGTAGGCCGGGACGGTGATGACCGCGTCCGTAATCTTCCCGCCCAGGTGGGCCTCAGCGGCTTCCTTCAGTTTGCGCA